>Ga0209373_10000144_pt1 | contig 157144 bp, 111 predicted proteins | sample Higcelweek5metaG_FD_187173 | JGI IMG/M metagenome (GOLD analysis project Ga0209373, IMG submission 187173) | Freshwater pond sediment microbial communities from the University of Edinburgh, under environmental carbon perturbations - High... | ecosystem: Environmental > Aquatic > Freshwater >... | reverse complement strand
AATTCGATATTTTGCCTTGAACTCCTCAGAAGTTATTAACTCGTTTGTTATTTTCAGAATTCTTGATAAAAGAGTAATATTTTTCATATAAACCGCCTCGTTTTAGAAATTTTTGTAACCAAAACGAGTTTGCATATTTTTTACATTTTGTCAAGTGTTTTTTTGTAAATTTTTTATGAATTTTTTAATATTCCTTAAGTTGACGACATTGGGCGACCGGAAAGCCCGGTCGACTCCGCAGAGTCGAAATCTTAAAAACCTACTGTGGAGTTACATCTTTATTTGTTTTAGAAAAATGTTTATGTCCACCTGATAAATTATACACCTTTTTAAATCCATTATTTATTAGTATATTTTGAACTGCATTTCCTGTAACACCCTTATTACAATAAGTTACAATAGTTTTTTCTTTATCTAATTGTTTTAGTCTTTCCCTTATTTCTGCATGCGGAATATTTTCAGCATTTAAAACGCATCCATTTTTGTATTGCTTTTCTACCCTTGCATCAATTATATGAATATCCTCAGAACTCATATGCTTATCCACTAGTTCTTTAGCGGTAATCAAAGGAGCTTTTTTACTAATTGCATTTTCTAAAATCATACCTGTATACATAACCGGATCTTTTGTTGTAGAAAATGGCGGAGCATATGCCAAATCAAGATGAAATAAATCTTCTACCTTTGCTTTAAATGTAATAGCAGTTGCAAATACATCTATTCTTTTGTCCACGCCCTCATATCCGACTATTTGAACACCCAATAATCTTCCTGTTTTTTTGTCTGCAATAGCCTTTATAACCATTTCTTTTCCACCTAAATATTCTGGTTTATTTGGCTTTATGTTATGACAAACCTCAACATCATAACCTTTTTTTACTGCTTCGCTATAGCTAAATCCCGTATTTGCTACTGTCATGTCAAATATTTTAAAAATAGATGTCCCTAGTATGCCTCTAAATTCCAATTTACATTCTTTTATATTTTCTCCTGCAATTCTTCCTGTTTTGTTTGCAGTTGAACCTAAAGGTCTATAAAATGGTGTATTGTCAATTAAATTTATATGCTCTATACAATCACCACAAGCAAAAACATCCTTTTCACTAGTTCTCATATAAGTGTCAACTTTAATTGCACCTGTTTCACCTGTTTTTATCCCTGATTCGATAGCTATATCAACGTTTGGTCTTACTCCTGTAGCAACTATAACTATATCTGCTTTTAATTCTTTTCCTGATGAAAGCTTTACTTTTTCCTCCGTTATTTCTTGTGCATACGTGCCTTTTTCTATATTTATGCCATTTTTCAACAAATACTCTTCTAAATATATCGACATATCTTCATCTAGAGTGGAAGTCAATTGTTCAGATTTTTCTACTACCGTTACATCAAAACCAATTTTTTTTAGGTTTTCACCAACTTCTAAACCAATAAATCCAGAACCTATTATAAGTGCTTTTTTAGGTTCTTTTTCTTCAATAAATTTTTTTATATAATCCATATCGTTAATATTTCTAAGTACAAATACATGTTTATTTTCTATTCCATTTATTTTAGGTATTATCGGTTTTGCACCTGTTGCTATTATTAATTTATCATAAAATTCGTCAAATACTTCTTGAGATTTAAGTTCTTTTACTTTTATAAATTTGTTTTGCGTATCTATGCTTAAAACTTCATGTTCTATAAAAACATCTACATTATATTTCTTTTTGAAAAATTTCACATCTCTAGGTACAAGTTTTTCTCTGCTTTCAACTTCATCACCTAAATAATATGGCATACCACAACCTGAATATGAAATATATTTATCTTTATCATATATTTTTATTTCAGCACCTTCATCATTTCTTCTAGCTTTTGCTGCTGCCGATGTACCTGCTGCTACTCCACCAATAATTAATATTTTCATATCCATCCTCCAATTAAATGTTACTATTAAACCATATGTATAAGTCAGAGATATTTTACCGAATGCCCAAGGCAACCGGACAATGTCGTCAACTTAGTGAAAAAATTAAAGTTTTACTCGATTTTTTTCAAAAAATCGTAGGTTTCCAAAGGGCAACGCCCTTGGTCGCTTTCCGCAGAAAGCGAAATCCTTATGCTTTAAGAGCTTTTTTGCTTCTTTTTGCGATAGAAAAAGAAGCGGAGTTTGAGGCAGAGCCTCATAAATTGCCTCAGCAAGTTGCTTAAGTTTACGACATTGTCCGGTCGACTCCGCAGAGTCGAAACCCTTGCCAAACCGTAAACTTTATCTTTAGCTGCTAAATAGTAACGATTAAAATAATAATTCATATTGATAATCTTCGATATAATTATAACCTATACATCGACAAATGTCAATGTATTAATTGTAATTCTTCATTAAAATATGTTTTATATCCAAAATTCAAAACCATTACTGTTGTTATTATTACAGTTGTAAGAATTCCAATCATGATAGCTATTTGATATGATATTGCTGTAACTGGTGATGTTCCTGAAAGAATTTGCCCTGTCATCATACCTGGTAAAAATATTATCCCCATTCCCAACATTGAGTTTATAGTTGGTAAAATTGCAGAATCAAAACTACTTGCAACTATATCTTTTACTGCTGTTTTTGGAGTTGCACCTAACATTAACTTTTCTTCTACAACACTTCTCTTTATATACATATTTTCCGATAAATGTTTTATACACAAAGAAACTCCAGTCATAGAATTACCTATAAGCATACCTGAAATAGGAATAAAATATTGTGGATTATACCATGGGTTTACCCTTACTATTATAAATAAAAAATATAGAATAGAAGTAAAAGTACCTAAAAACATTGATATAGCAATAACTTTCTTGAATTTTTTATTTATCTTATCTTTAAATTTCTTTAAAACTGTATATATCGCAAAAATCTCCATGATAAAAATCAAGCCAAACGTAATAATCGGATGGGGTTTTTCAAAAATATAAACTAAAATATATCCTGTTATAGAGAGTTGTAAAGTCATTCTTATATTTGATATAATTACTTCTTTTTCTCTATGAACCCCTTGAACCTTGATTATAATCAAAGTTATTATAACTAAAACATATGCAAAAATCATTTGAACTATAGATAAATTAATTATTCCATCCATTTTATCACTCCCTAACTATCTTCCCTTTTTCTATTTTTACTATTTCATCTGAAAACTTTTCCGCTAATTCTTTTGAATGAGTTACCATAATTAAAGTTTTTTTATGTACTTTAATTATACTATTAAAAAAATCAAATACATCCTGTTCTGTTTTTTTATCTAGTGCAGAGGTAGGTTCATCCAGTAAATATATTTTAGGGTCCAGAGCAATTATTCTTGCCAACGCTAATCTTTGTTTTTCTCCTCCAGAAAGATTATCAACTTTATCTTCAAGTTTTTTATTTAATTTCATATCTGATAATATTTTATATGCCTCTTTTTGTGAAATTTTTTCTCTGTCTTGAAACAAAAGACCCGAATTTAAATTTTCTTCAATTGTACCTCCAAACATAGATGCGTTTTGAGATAACATAACTATTTCTCTTCTTAATTCAACCGAATTTATATTTTTAAGATCAATTTCATTATAGTAGATATTCCCCTCACTTGGAGAAATCATTTTGTTTATCATCCTTAAAAGAGTCGTTTTTCCACTGCCACTAGAACCCACTATAGATGTTATTTTACCCAAATGTATTTCAAGATTTTCTATTTCAACAATATTTTTATATTTTACATTTTCAAATTTTATCATTTTTTTCACCACCATTATAATAGTATATATCTATTATAATCGATATATACTTTGTTTTCAATAACTTTACGTTATATTTACAAAAATAAACTAACATTATGTTACTATTCATCCATATATATAAGGCAGAGATGTTCCCCCGAAGGTCCAGGACGACCGAAAAGCACGGTCGTCTCCGCAGAGTCGAAACCCTTGCAATACTAAACTTCATAAGAAATAAAGTGTTTTAGAGTCTAAATAGTATAAGTACACGTTTACATTAAATTTCGACTTTATTATTTTGTTTAATTTAACTATATTTAATATAAGTTTAACTAAATTTTATTAATTTTTTTCAAAAATTTAACCATATCATATTGACATATTACCATTAAAGATATATAATCAAATTATAGTGATTATATATATTTTTTTTATTTAATATATATGTTTTTTATAAGAAATAACATTCATGTAATTTTTGTAGTATAATGTATTCATTTACATTATGCATTTATTTGTTCTAATTAATTTTTAAGGAGAGATGATAATGCTTTTATCAAAAAAGAAAATTCTAGGCATTTGTACTTCAGCATTAATTTTATCAACGTCTTTTTTGAACACAGAAAATGTTTTTGCAGCAACGAGACTGCATGGTGATGTAAACCAGGATGGCAATGTAAATTTATCGGATTTAGTAAGTCTTTGTCAGTATATCGTAAAAGATATAGAACTAGACGAAATTGGTTTACTAAATGCAGATACAACAATGGATGGTTTTGTATCTGTTGCCGACTTAGCATTACTAAAACAATACACAATGGGTGATACTGTTCCAAACATAGGCACTACTTTTGAAATTGTCGGTTCAAATGATAACTTAATCTACTATGCATCAGATGCAATCATAAACCAAGCTATAACTGAAACTGTAAACGCCGGTTATAGTGGTTCTTCTTATGTAAATTATGACAATGTAGCTGGTAGTTCTGTTGAATGGACCGTAAACGTTACCAAATCCGGTTTATACAAATTAAACTTAAGATATGCAAATGGAACAGCCATAAATAGACCTTTAAGAGTAACCTTAAACGCTTCTACAACATATTATGATATTGATTTTAATGGCACAGGTGCTTGGACTACTTGGAGCGAAAATTTCATTGTTGTAAACTTAAATCAAGGTCAAAATAAAATCAAGGCTTTAGCAACTACTGAAAACGGTGGACCAAATATTGATTATTTAAAACTAGAATCTACATCAGAATCTGCAACACCTATTTCTGGTGATTTAGCCACCCAAACAACTGTAGTTGTCCCTAATACTGAAACATCGACCACTACAATAACAACTTCAAATACTACAGCTGTAACCACAACAACAACTACAACTGCTGAGACTACAATAACTACCACTCAACCACAAATTAAAGATGGTGCAAAGGCCGTTGAAAAATTAGGACGTGGATTAATAGCAACTCAAACTTCAGCTGGAATGCTTGTAAATTGGAGATTTTTAGGTACAGATGATATAAACACAACTTTTAAATTGTACAAAGACGGAAATTTAATTTATACTAGTGGAAAAGATCAGGCTACTTCATTTTTAGATACAAGTGGCTCAACTTCATCTAAATATACAGTAGAAACAGTCGTAAATAACACAACAATAAATACAAGTTCTTCTATTGCTTCACTTGGAAATGGCTTTATGGAAATTCCTTTAAATAAACCTTCAGATATTTACTCTCCAAACGACGCAAGTGTGGCTGATGTTGATGGTGATGGTGAATATGAAATAATTTTAAAATGGGATCCATCAGATTCAAAAGACAACTCTCAAGAAGGTATAACTAGCAACGTATTTATAGACTGTTATAAATTAAACGGAACTAGATTATGGCGTATTGATTTAGGAAGAAATATAAGAGCAGGTGCACATTACACACAATTTATGGTATATGATTTTGACGGTGACGGAAAAGCAGAAATGATTTGCAAAACAGCCGATGCAACAAAAGACGGCAAAGGTACTATAATTGGTAATTCAAATGCAGATTATAGAAATACTGGTGGATATATTTTATCAGGTCCTGAATACTTAACAGTATTCAATGGTGAAACAGGTGCTGCAATGAAAACAATAGACTATAATCCAGCAAGAGGCACAGTAAGTAGCTGGGGTGATAACTATGGAAATCGTGTAGATAGATTTCTTGCTGGAGTAGCATATTTAGATGGTCAAAATCCAAGTGCAATAATATGTCGTGGATACTATACAAGAGCTGTTTTAGTTGCCTACGATTGGGATGGAAAAGATTTAAAACAAAGGTGGATATTTGACAGTAATGTAAGTGGAAATGGTGATTATGCAGGACAAGGAAATCATAATTTAAGCACTGCAGATGTTGACGGCGATAACAGACAAGAAATAATTTATGGTTCTTGTGTAATTGATGACAACGGTAAAGGTCTATATTCAACAAAATTAGGACATGGAGATGCACTACATGTTTCGGATTTCTTGCCAGATAGATCAGGACTAGAAATATGGAAATGTAACGAGAGTTCACCATTTGGTTCAGTTTTATTAGATGCCAAAACAGGCTCAATTATCTTTAGATATACCGCTGAAAAAGATACAGGAAGAGCTGCGGCATCAAATATATGGGCTGGAAATAACGGTTCTGAATTTTGGGGTTCCAGTGGTGCCGGACTATATGATAGTACTGGAAAAGTCGTTGGAAGTACTTCAGGCATTTCTACCAATTTCTTATCATGGTGGGATGGAGATTTAGAAAGAGAATTGCTTGATGGCTACGCAATTTCAAAATATAACGGCAATGGTGTTACGAGACTCCTTACTGCTACAGGTTGTGCTCAAAACAACACAACAAAAGCAACTCCTTCTTTATCCGCCGATATATTTGGTGACTGGCGTGAAGAATTAATAATGAGAACAGATGATAACTCTAAACTTAGAATTTACTCTACTCCAAACGAAACCAAATACAGATTATTTACACTTATGCATGACCCTCAATACAGAACAGCCATTGCATGGCAAAACGTAGCATATAATCAACCTCCACATCCTAGTTTTTATTTAGGAAGCGATAAGCCACTACCTCCTATGCCAAATGTATATGCTGTAAAATAATTATTTAAAAACTTTTCACCAATGCCTTTTTAAGGCATTGGTGGTTACTGTTTAGACATATGTGTAAGGGATAGATGTTTTACCGAAGGTCCAGGGCGACCGTAAAGCCTGGTCGACTCCGCAGAGTCGAAACCCCCTCGCAAACCCCAAACTTTACCTTTAGATGTTGAATGTTAACCTTTTTATAGATATTTTAAGTTAAAGAAATTTAATTTAAATCACTATAACCATTGGTGAAATGTTAATTTTATGAAAGAATGTGTATTATGAAAAAATCAATTAGTTTTTTATTATCTTTTATCCTTATAATCAGCTCATTAGTGACCTCACCTATACATGCCATAACTACTTATAAAACATTTGGAGACTTAGACGGAGATCAAAAAGTAACTCTTTCTGATTTAGTTACTATGGCTAGATGTCTATTAAAAGATATAGAGCTAACTCCAGAACAAGCTTTAAATGCAGATATAGACGAAGATGGAAGTGTTCAAATAAATGACTATGCCTCAATTAAACAGTATGTAATGGGTGATACCGTTATTAACGTAGGCACAACTAAAGCAATAGAAACGCAAACCGAAGAAATCTACTATGCTGTTGACGCTGAACTTAATAAGGCATTCAGCGAAAATATAAATGTCGGTTTTACAGGAACTGCATATATAAACTATGAAAATGTTCTTGGAAGTTCCATAACATGGACGGTAAACGCTCCTGAAACAGCAAATTATAAACTTATTTTTAACTATGCAAACGGAACCGCTACCAACAGATTTATGAATATACATTTAAATAATTCTGAAAATTATTATAAAATGGACTTCAACCAAAGTGGTACATGGACAGATTGGACTCAAAACTATATAGTAGTTTCACTGAACAAAGGGGAAAATAAAATAAATGTAATTTCAGCTACTGAAAATGGTGGTCCCAATATAGACTATTTAAAGCTAGAAACTACAACCGAAAGTACTTCTCCTATAACAATTTATGAAACTCCCATAACTACTGCGGTAACTACAACAGTAACCACTCCAGTGACTACCACAGTAACTACTCCGATAATTACCCCTTTAGTTTATAATTTTGATTTTGGAAATAATGGTGTTTCCAATGGATATATCGGTGTTGCAGCTGAAACTCAATACAATAAAACTTTGGGATACGGTTTTTCAACTCCTGCAAATATAAAAAATGTATCCGCCTCCGGATCAGGTGCATTAAGTGATGCTGTCCAGTTTGTTACCTTTGGAACAAACAGCACAAACACCTTTAATGTTGATTTACCTCCAGCAGTATATGAAATAAGTGTTACACTTGGAAATACAAACCGAACAAGTGTTGCCGCTGAAGGCGTTTATCAAATTATGAATATGACTGGAAATAATGCATTTGATAAATTCCAAATTCCTGTAACAGACGGACAATTAAATATATTGGCTACAGCAGGGAAAGACGGTTATGCATACACTTTAAGTTCTCTAAAGATAGAAAAAATATCTGATAATACAAAAACAAAACCCATTATATGGTTATGTGGCGATTCAACCGTATGCAATTATTATCCACTAGATACAAGTGTACAGGCTGGATGGGGCCAGGTTTTAAACAAATATATAGATACTTCAAAGTATATGGTTAGAAATATAGCAGCCAGCGGTCAGTATGCAAAAGGATTTGTAGATGCTGGTCAATTTGATACCATCATGAAATATATTAAACCTGGCGATTACTACTTTATTTCTATAGGAATAAATGATACAAATTATTCAACTGCCGACGAGTATTATACAGTTGTGAAAAATATGACTCAAAAAGCAAAATCTGCTGGTGCTACTGTTATTTTAGTAAAACAACAAGGAAGAGCCACGGATATAACAGCAAATCCAAACTTAACTGGAAGATGGTTTGGAACTCAACTTGACAAAATAGGCTCAGAGGAGCAAGTTCAAGTTATTGATTTATTTAAATTAGCATTTGATTACTTTAAATCCATAGGTCAAGATGCAACCACTGCTTTATATATGTCTGGAGATACACTTCATCCAAATAGAGCAGGTACAGAAGTTCTTGCAAAATTAGTTACTTCAGTGGTTGATTTTAATCAGACTGGCTCTGTACCAGTTGTTGTAAACAAAAATGCATATTCCTCTTTCGACAACTCTGCAACACCTACAATATACATTGCTGGTGATTCAACTGTTCAAAGTTACAGAGAAAGTTATGCACCTCAACAAGGTTGGGGATTTTATCTTAATCAATATCTAAATACAAACGTTACTGTTTCAAATCACGCTCTAGCTGGCAGAAGCTCAAAAAGCTTTTATGACAACGGTAGACTAGATACAATTTTAAGTTCAATAAACAAAGGAGATTATTTACTTGTTCAATTTGGAATAAACGACGCTGCTTATGGAAATGCTGAAAGATACGCACCTGTATGCGGTTCAGTTACAAATCCCACAGAAGGCTCATTTGAATTCTATATGACAAAGTATATAAAAGGTGCTTTGGATAAACAAGCTACCCCTGTTCTAGTTACAACTGTTATCGGACTAAAAGCATATTCAAATGGGAAGTTTGTAAATAGTTATGATGATTATTGCAAAGCAATGAAGGATTTAGCTACGTATTATCAAATACCATGTATTGATTTAAATACCCTTATGGTTGATTTTTATAATTCTGTAGGCTATGAAAGAGCAAAATTATTTCACCTATATGGTGTAGTTTCAGGTTCAACCGATATGACACATTTTTCTGAAGAGGGTGCAAACGAAGTTGCAAAACTACTAGCCTCTAAAATGAAAACAACAGATATAAACGTTTCTAAATATGTAAAATAACAAAGAACTGCTTTCTATGGAGATTTTATAATCCATAGAAAGCAGTTGTATTTTTATCCAGACACACATAACCTGAAAACATGCGTTCCGAAGGTCCGGGGCAACCGGAAAGCCCGGTTGACTCCGCAGAGTTAAAACGCTTTTTAACCTGCTTTGCAGGTTTAGGGATTTTCTATCGCAAAATCCCTACGCTCACTAAAGTTCGCTACCCTAAAAGCTCTTAAGCATTAAGAATTTCGTTCTCTGCGGAGAACGACCAAGGGCTTTGCCCTTTGGAAACCTACAATTTTTTGAAAAAAATCGAGTAAAACTTTAATTTTTCCACTAAGTTGACGACATTGGGCGATCAGAAAGCCCGGTTGACTCCGTTTTTTAAATTAAAAAGCGTTTTTTTGATATATAATTTAGAATCAGACATACTGCTTCATTTGATTATTCAAACATTTATCCCTATATTCCTGTGGTGAAACACAACTGTATTTCTTGAATCTTCTTGAAAAATGCTCATAGGAATTATAACCACACATATTTGCTATTTCATATACTGTTGAATCTGTTTTGGAAAGCAATGTTTGAGCATATTCCATTCGTGCAGAAAAAACGTCCGTCATAAACGATATTCTAAATAAAGAACGATATATTTTATTTAGATAGCTCGCTGAAAGATTCATTGAAGCGGCAATTTTAGCAGCTGAATACTCTTCACCAGGTTCAGAAAATATTCTTTTTCTAAGTTCACGTAATTCAGTTTCATATGGTATAGGTTTTTTATAATGAAATTCCTTATCAAGTCCGCTGAGATAAAGAAGTATTGCAGTAAGAAGGCTATGCTGAATTTTCTGAGATTCCATATACTTCACATCATAAGTTTGACAGCAACAGTATATCATCATTTCAAGAATATTGTCATTAAGGGGTATAGGAATATTTAGTGGCACATTAAGCTCATTGAATTCATAACGCTCATTCTGACCTAATTGAAAACGAATCCAGTCATCCATATACTCCTCATCAACCGCATACAAGCAATGAGGAACACTTGTATCAATAACAACAACTGTATTTGGTAATACGTCATATAATACGCTGTCAACGACTATTCTTGCTCTTGTCTGAAAAAGTATTATCTGAATACCGTTATAACCATCCTTGCGTTCCTTTGCGAAATCCGAATTATGTTTCCAGTGATAACCCGCAAGAGAGATATACATAAATACGCCCTCCTTCATTATTATATGTTAATTATAAAATATATTTTGATATAAGTCAACAAAACAAGATAAAATATATCATACAAAAAATCAAATGAATCATTGTAAAGCATTAAGTATCTATGTATAATAAGTTCAGAATATATGAACGACACATATAAATCAAAAAAAATTTACAGTAAGGAATGATTATTAATGAAAAGAAAGTCAAAAAGAGTAATGGCATTTGCTATTTCAGCAATATCAGCAGTTTCAATGCTATTGCCAATGTGTAATCCTGCTTTGGTATCCAGTGCAAAATATGGTACTGGAAATAACATCATTGAAAATCTAAACAGAGGAATTTCCGCATTTAAGACAAGCAGTGGAATGCTTGTAAGCTGGCGTTTCCTTGCCAATGATGACGATAATGCAGAGTTTCAGCTCTACCGTGACGGTACTCTTATCTACACAAGCAAATCGGGCAATGCTACCTGCTACATTGACAAAGGCGGTTCAAATTCATCGAAATACCGTGTTGATACTATCGGCGGTGGTAAAATCGTTTCAAGTGAAAATTGTTATATTCAGTCTGATAAGGGTTATTTCGACATCAAAATGGATGTACCCGGAAGCCAGTATAGTCCTAATGACTGCTCAGTAGGTGATGTTGACGGAGATGGCACATATGAGCTTTTCGTAAAATGGGATCCTTCAAATCAAAAGGATAACTCACAGGAAGGCATAACGGATAATGTCTACATTGACTGCTATCGCCTTGACGGAAAGAAACTATGGCGTGTTGACCTTGGAAAAAATATTCGTGCAGGTGCTCATTATACCCAGTTCCTTGTTGCAGATTTTGACTGCGATGGTAAGGCTGAAATGACCTGCAAAACAGCAGATGGAACAGTTGACGGAGCAGGAAAAGTAATCGGAGACAAGAACAAGGATTACCGTAACTCAAAAGGATATATCCTTGATGGTCCAGAATATTACACTCTTTTTGATGGAGCAACAGGTAAAATTCTTGATACTGTTGACTATGCTTTTCCTCGTGGAAAAGTAAGTGATTGGGGTGATAATTATGGTAACCGTGTCGATCGTTTCCTTGGTGCCGTAGTATACTGTGACGGAGTACATCCCAGTGCTGTTTCAGTACGTGGATATTATACAAGAATGACCGCTGTCTCATATGACGTTGTTAATAAGAAACTCGTTAAACGCTGGACATTTGATTCCAACGATACCGCAAATAAAGCAGCAAAGGGAAATGGAAATCATAACTGTATGCCTGCTGATGTTGACAACGATGGAAAACAGGAACTTGTCCTTGGTGCGACCTGTATAGATGATAATGGTAAGTTGCTCTGGTGCAATAGCAACGGTCACGGTGATGCAATGCACCTTGGCGATTTTCTACCCGATCGAAAAGGTCAAGAACTATGGGTATGTCATGAAGAAGGCGGCAAAGGAATGTCCCTTATCGATGGTGGCACAGGTAAAACAATATTTAATATCCCAAGTGCAGGTGATACTGGTCGTGGATGTTCAGATAACATATACGCTGGAAGTAAGGGTGCTGAGTTCTGGGGTGCTGCCAATAATAACATTTATAACGGCTCAGGCACAGTAATTGCAAGTAAGAAACCTGCTCAGAATTTTCTTATTTACTGGGATGGAGACCTTGAACGAGAAATCCTTGATGGAATTAAAATAAGCAAAATGAAATCCGCAACAGATATTTCAACTATTTTTACTGCTGACGGATGTTCTTCAAATAATAGCTCAAAGAGTGTTCCATGTATTGCAGCTGATATTTTCGGTGACTGGCGTGAAGAACTTTTAATGAGAACAAGTGATAATAGATCGATCAGAGTTTACAGCACCCCTAATACAACCGCTGTACGTTTAACAACGCTTATGCACGATGTTCAATACAGAACACAAGTCGCTGGCGAACAAAACTGCTACAATCAGCCTGCCCATGCAAGCTTTTATCTTGGTTCTGATGCAACACTTCCCGAAAGACCTGCTGCAACAGTAAATGGTGCGTCCACTTCCGTTATTCCTCCTGTTGATAATCCTATAGTTACAACTACAGTTTCAAATACTACTACAATTACAACAACAGCTACATCCAACCTACCTACTTATAAAACATTTGGTGACTTAGATGGAGACAAAAAAGTAACTCTGTCCGATTTAGTTACTGTTGCTCGATGTCTATTGAAAGATATAGAGCTAACTCCAGAACAATTTTTAAACGCAGATATAGACGAAGATGGAAGTATTCAAATAAACGACTATGCCTCGATTAAACAGTATTTAATGGGTGATTACGTTGTTAACGTAGGCTCGACTAAAGCAATAGCAACACAAACTCCTAAAATTTACTACGCTGTTGAGGCTGAACTTTATAAAGCATTAAGCGAAAATGTAAATGCAGGTTTTACAGGTACTGCATATATAAACTATGAAAATGTTCTTGGAAGCTCCATAACATGGACTGTAAACGCTCCTGAAACAGCAAATTATAAACTTATTTTTAACTATGCAAACGGAACCGACACCAACAGATTTATGAATATACATTTAAATAATTCTGAAAATTATTATAAAATGGACTTCAACCAAAGTGGTGCATGGACAGATTGGACTCAAAACAATATAATAGTTCCACTTAACAAGGGTGAAAATAAAATAAAAGTAATTTCAGCCACTGAAAATGGTGGTCCAAATATAGACTATTTAAAACTAGAAACTACAACTGAAAGTACTTCACCTATAGCAATTTATGAAATCCCAGTAGTTACCGCTGCAACTACTCCAGCATCTCCCCTGGTAAATACTTCTTTGGTTTACAATTTTGATTTTGGAAATAATGGTGTTGCCAATGGATATATAGGTGTTAAAGCTGAAAATCAATACAATAAAACTTTGGGATACGGTTTTTCAACTCCTGCAAATATAAAAAATGTATCCGCCTCAGGATCAGGTGCATTAAGTGATGCCGTTCAGTTTGTTACCTTTGGAACAAAAAGCACAAACACATTTAATGTTGATTTACCTCCAGCAGTATATGAAATAAGTGTAGCACTTGGAAATACAACACGAACAAGCATTGCTGCTGAAGGTGTTTATCAAATTATTAATATGACTGGAAATAGTGCAGTTGATAAATTCCAAATTCCTGTAACAGACGGACAATTAAATATATTGGCTACAGCAGGAAAAGACGGTTATGCATACACTTTAAGCTCTCTAAAGATAGAAAAAATATCTGATAATACAAAAACAAAACCTGTTATATGGATATGTGGTGATTCAACTGTGTGCAATTATTATCCATTAAACACAAGTACACAAGCTGGATGGGGACAAGTTTTAGATGAATATGTAGACACTTCAAAATATATGGTTAGAAATTTAGCTGCCAGCGGTCAGTATGCAAAAGGCTTTGTAGATGCAGGTCAATTTGACACCATCATGAAATATATTAAACCTGGCGATTACTACTTTATTTCTATAGGAATAAATGATACAAATTATTCAGATGCCGATGAGTATTATACCACAGTAAAAGATATGACTCAAAAAGCAAAATCTGCTGGTGCTACTGTTATTTTAGTAAAACAACAAGGAAGATCAACAGATGTAACATCAAATCCAAACTTAAAAGGAAGATGGTTTGGAACTCAACTTGACAAAATAGGCTCAGAGGAACAAGTTCAAGTTATTGACTTATTTATATTAGCACTTGATTACTATAAATCAATAGGTCAAGATGCAACAACTTCTTTATTTATGTCTGGAGATGCACTTCATCCAAATAGAGCAGGAGCAGAAGTTCTTGCAAAATTAGTCACTTCAAAGGTAAATTTTAATCAAACAAGCTCTGAACCAATTGTTGTAAACAAAAATGCATACTCCTCTTTCGACAACTCTGCAACACCTACAATATACATTGCCGGTGATTCAACTGTTCAAAGTTATAAAGAAAGTTATGCACCTCAACAAGGTTGGGGATTTTATCTTAATCAATACTTAAACACCAACGTTACTGTTTCAAATCATGCTCTAGCTGGTAGAAGCTCAAAAAGCTTTTATGACAACGGAAGACTAGATACAATTTTAAGTGCAATAAACAAAGGTGATTACTTATTTGTTCAATTTGGAATAAATGATTCGAGTTCTGGAAATGCTGAAAGATATGCACCTGTATGTGGTTCAGTTACAAATCCCACAGAAGGCTCATTTGAATTCTATATGACTAAATATATAAAAGGTGCGTTGGATAAACAAGCTACTCCTGTTCTAGTTACAACTGTTATCGGACTAAAATCATATTCAGGTGGAAAATTTGTAAATAGTTACGATAATTATTGTAAGGCAATGAAGGATTTAGCTACACAATATCAAATACCATGTATTGACTTAAATACGCTTATGGTTGATTTTTATAATTCTGTAGGTTATGAAAGAGCAAAATTATTTCACCTATATGGTGCAGTTTCAGGTTCAACAGATATGACACATTTTTCAGAAGAGGGTGCAAATGAAGTTGCAAAACTACTCGCTTCTAAAATAAAAACAACAGATATAAACGTTTCTAAATATGTAAAATAACAAAGAACTGCTTTCTATGGAGATTTTATAATCCATAGAAAGCAGTTTTATTTGTTATTATCTGCAAATGCACAACCCGAAGGTTCTAGACGAATGGAAATACTCACCCCGAAGGTCCAGGGCGACCGGAAAGCCCGGTCGACTCCGCAGAGTCAAAACCCTTTTTAACCTGCTTTGCAGGTTTAGGGATTTTCTATCGCAAAATCCCTATGCTCACTAAAGTTCGCTACCCTAAAAGCTCTTAAGCATTAAGAATTTCGTTCTCTGCGGAGAACGACCAAGGGCGTTGCCCTTTGGAAACCTACAATTTTTTGAAAAAAATCGAGTAAAACTTTAATTTTTCCACTAAGTTGACGACATTGGGCGACCGGAAAGCCCTGTTGACTCCGCAGAGTCGAAATTATTTTACCTTGGTCTTTGTCCTTTATTCATGTCACCACCAGGCTGCATCATGCCACCTCTTGAATTTATTTCACCTACTTTTGTTATTACACTATTAACTGTAAAAGTTTGCAACACTGTTCCTCCCTCATAAGTTCCACCTGTATAATATCCATCTTTTTCACTACCACCATTATATATTCCACCGCTAGTTACAGTGTATGTTTTGCCATTTTCCAAACTCAAAGAGGAAAATACCATGGATTGCATATCCTTATTTGATGCAAAATTTAATATATCATTTCCATCACTATCTTTAATATTTATTATGTCTCCAGCCGATACTGAAACACCTGCAATTATGGAATTTTGTGAAGATGATTCGCCTGGATATTCTGCCATACCGGCACTACCAACTGCTATTACCGTTCCTCCATTTGAAACTAAATTTCCATTTGTATCAAGAGGACCATTCCCATCATTTGTAGGGCCATTTACTATTATAAAACCTCCGTTAAATGTCATGTTGCCATTTGAATCCAATCCATCCCCACCTGCATCAACATACACATAACCACCGTTAAACACAACTTCCTGACCACCAGATTCAAATTGGCCTCCACCACCAGCAAAGTCATCATCATTATTGGTGGCTGTTCCACCTGAACCATTAAATCCATCATCTCGAGCTACCAAGTCAATATTACCATCATTTACTGTAATATTAAATCCTTCTATAGCTTCATAGGAATTTAATATATTTACTTCACCACCATCAACAACCAAGTTACCATCTGCATGTATTGCATCATCCATAGTTGATAATGTTATGGTGCCACTTTTTATATTTATATCCTCACCTGCATGAATACAATCATCTGTAGATTCAACTGTAAATGTACCCGCATTTATATTTATACTTGAAACTGCTTTAAAAGCTTTCGCACTCGATTCCAAACTTAAACTATTGCCATCCATCATACCTCTTTGATTGCTTTCTGCAGATACTTCAGTAACTCCAGAAGCTGTATATATTTCAAAAACCCCTCCATTTATATCTATTGAACCCACTGATTCAATAGCATCTTTTAATGAGTTAATATTTATTTTTCCATCTTGAACTATTATACTGCCATTTTCAGTATTTGTGGTTTTTATGCCATCACCACTGCTTTCTATACTAATCTGACCATTTTCAATTTCAATTTCATCTTTTGCTCTTAATCCATCATCTACAGATTTTATTTCAACAATTCCATTTTTTATTTTCAATTTATCCTTAGAAACAATTGCATCTGCACATAAAGCATTAACAACCAGTTCACCATCTCCTTTTATTGTCAAATCTTCTTTACTATATATAACACCTGCATCTTCATCTAAATTTACATACGAAGCCGAGTCCGTAAGTTTATTCACTGTACCCTCCTGAAGATTAACTATGCATTTATCAGATATAGAAGTCACATAAATAGGCGAGTTTTCTGAAGCTATTTCAACGTTATTTAAAACCAGTTCTACACTATCCTCCGTTCCATTGTATTTTTCTTTATCTACATCTACAATGATTTGCCCGTTTGACAATTTCCCGGATATGTTATAAACACCCGGCTTATTTATGGTTACTATATTACCTTCATTATACACACCATCTCCATCAATGTTGATTTTATCCTGTTCTAAAATTATAGTAGCTGAAGCTTCCTCCGTTTTCCCTTCTATTTTTTCATCCTTTTCTTCTGTTTCTAAAGTCTCATCTTCTTGTTCTGATACATTACTTATTGTTTGATTTACGACACTCGATGAACCCTTTACCTCCCCCGTACTTTTATTGCAACTAGCAAAACTTGAAATCAGTGAAGCCACCACTATAACCATTATTATCTTATTTCTTAACCCGTATTTCTTTATATTCATTTTTGCCATCCTTTCTTGATATGTTGATTTAAATGATTTGAAAAATTATTTTTAATTACAATGTTATTATAAAATACATATGTGATATATTAAAATAAATTAAATGAAATATAACTTTTAATTTATTCACTTAATTTACATAAAAAAATAAAACCAACATATTGAATTTAAATCTTTATGTCCGAAGGTTAAACGTAAAAGACTTAATAATCCAATAATATTGACGATATTATTTTAAAGGTTCTTTCAATATAAAATAGTCACAGGAAGGGATATATGTACGTCCACCAGATGACTATAACGTCTATTTCTCTAACATATATGCATTTACAAACAACAAAAAGGAGGAATTGTTATGAAGAAGAATTATCAAGCAAAAAAGAAAACATGCTTATTTCACAGGTTTATTTCGATAAAAAGTCTTTTTTTTACAGTATTTATCATTGCATTATGTTCTACAAGTGCTTCAACTGCTACAGCTGATTGGAATTATATTTATGAGGATTTCGAACAGGATTTTATTACGGATGAGAGCTTAAATTACAGTGGTTGGCAGTATGAAAACAAAAGCTATTTGCACATTTACAACGATGAAAATCACAGTAATAATGTTGACAATGGTGGTACAGGATATTTAGAAGTTGATTTTGATTTAGCGTCAAATAATAATTCCTATTCTGTAATCAAACAAAACAATCTTCACAGTGGAAAAATGCCTGTAGTTAAAACTGAGTTTTGGATGAATTATACCGGAAACAATACTAACACTTCTATATCTATTGCAGCCTTAAGAAATCAATCTGGAACCGGGATAGGCTTTATACGATTAATTAATAAAACTGCCTCCTCTTATGAATTCAAAATAAGATCAAATCCAACAGGTTCAGGCTTTAGTAATTCTCCTGGCAGTATATCTTTGACAAAAAACACTTGGTACAAAGTAACCTTTAGTTACAATTCAAGTTTAGAAACCGAATTGAGTTTAAGTGTAGATGGTTTAGGTTCAATTGATTATGATGCATCAAAGGACTACATTCGTCAAATTCAATACGGGAAAGTCAACGACACTCCTATTAATGGGAAATTGCAACTAGATAATATGTCTATAATAATTCCAGAGGTAAGCGATTTATGGGTTGATCCAATATTAGGTTCTGACCTTAATGACGGAACTTCATCCAGCAACCCACTAGGGACTATATCCAAAGCAGCAAAGCTTTCTGGTCCCGGCACAACAATTCATTTAGCCGCTGGACACTATTATTTAGATGATATTTCACCAGTCTATGATCCTGCAAGACCCGAATATAAAAGACAGGTCACCTTTAATTATAAGGGCTTAAATGAAGAAGGAAGATATATAACTATTAAAGGAGAAGGTTCAACTCCGGGTGACACTGTTATAGATGGAACAGGAATGACCTTTTCAAGGCATTGGGGAGGTATAATGGAATTTTACTCGGATTATGTAAAAATAAATAATTTATTCGTAGTCAATTCAGATGGATTTGGAATTATGGCTTCTGATGTAAGCAATATTGAAATCGATAGCGTAAAAACTCAATACACTGATATGTCTGGTCTTTATGTAACTAGATCAAGTAATATTAAATTGACCAATAATGAAGTATTATCGGCTTGTCAAAACAGTGAGGATGATAGCAATTTACCTCAAGAGTGCATCACAGTAACTCATAGTCACGATTTTGAAATATCTTATAACAAAGTATATGAAGGCGTTGATGGAACTAATGGCGGAGAAGGAATAGATGTAAAAGGCAACTCATATAATGGCAATATATATGGTAATGAAGTTTATGATTTACCAGGTGACGTAGGTATTTACGTAGGAAATGTTAGCAGTGGAACACCTGAACACCCTGAATTAGGTGTATATAATATCAATATTTTCAATAACAAGGTTCATAACGTTGAAGCCGGTATTGCAGTAAGTTCTGAAGAAGGTGGTCATACTCAAGATGTTAAAATTTTCAACAACTTGGTATATGATAATACTTCTCATGGGATAGTAGTAACTAAGTGGAATAGCGGCACTACTGGAACAAAATATAATATTGATATTTTCAATAACACTATATACAATAATGCACTTGTTCAAGAACATGGTTTGGATGTTCAATGCACTAATGCAAACGAAATAGAAAACATAAACATTTGGAATAACATAATAAGCCAAAATGTCAAATCGCAATTACATGTCGATTCTCAAGGATTACAAGATGTTTCTATATGCAACAATTTGATTGATGGTTATATACCTGGTGAAGGCGAAATAAATCCTTATGATACTAGTGTTTGCACTGATTGTATATCCGGAAATCCAGGTTTTATAAATCCAGCTGATTATGATTTCAGACTTTTATCAAATTCAATAGCAATTAATACAGGGTTACCTGTTTATGTGAATATCGACTTTGATGATGATGTAGAATTGCTTCAGTTTGATTATAATAACAGTAATCGCCCATCTGGTGGCACATTTGATATGGGTGCATATGAATTTCAGTTTAAAGTTTATGAGGATTTTGAAAGAGACTTTATTACCAACAACGATTTAAATTATAACAATTGGCAATTTGAAAACAAAGGTTATATGAAAATAATTGATCCTTTGAATAATAATGGTACTAACAATAGTGAAAATAGATATTTATCAATAGCTTTTGAAAAGGCTGTAAAAGATAAAAAATATACATCAATTAATCAACTTAATCTTAATACTGAAGGATCAAAAGCTGTCCCAATAAAAACAGAGTTTTTGATGAATTATACAGGAAAAGGTATTAAAGCAACTGAATCTATTGTATCTTTAAAAAGTACATCTGGAACTACTATTGGATTTATTCAATTGACAGATACGCTTCTGTCTAATGGTTATAAAATACAAATTAAATCCAAAATTAACAACAAAGACTATGTTTCAAAATATATAACTTTATCAAAAAACACTTGGTACAAAATCTCTTTTACTTACGATCCAAATTCAAGTAAAGAATTGATATTGAGTGTAGATGGAATAGGAACAGTTAATTGTGACTCTTCGAAGATCAATATAAATCAAATCCAATATGGAAGAGTTAATCCTTCTGGATGGATTATTAGTCCAAATGAAACTGACACAGCAAATACTTTCACAGATTCTTTGGGACAACTTCAATTTGACAATATAGAAATTACTCAACCTTAGTTTACAATTTACACAAAAAACAAAACCAACATATTTGATTTTTTAAATCTTTATGTTGGTTTTGTTTGTAAGGGTTAATTGTTATTTATTTTTATCCAATATCACTAAACCTTTTATATTGTTCATCTAAATACTCATACCAAATTCCAAGCAATCGTGCTTCATTAAGTTGTACAGACCCTAAGTCAGCTTCATTTGATGGCATATATCTAACAAAATTCGAAATTAGATCTGGATAATCAAAATCCGAGTAAATTTCCTCAACTATTCCAAGTGAATTAGAATATTTATTTCTGTTATTATATACCCAATCCAATATAAGATACATCCATTTTTCTTTAATAACAATATTATCATTCAACTTTTTACTACCTTTAGATAACTCCCCTAGATAAGGATATACTATTTCACCATTACTTAAGGACGCTAAATCAACCAAGTCTTGAGAATAATATTCACATTCAGCCAGTTCATGCATAGCATGGTCAATTGCAATATCAGACGATATATATTTATTTTCTACCCCATATTCAATATCCTCCCAATTTAGTTTGACTTTTGATATTATATACTCATAGTTAAAATCTCTAGATAAATAATTCATTAATATCCTCCTTTGGGTACTACTTGATTAGGATAACCTGTGTATTTTCGACCTTGAATAAAACGTTGATGCGATACCTTTCCATCAGGTGTTATAATATATTCAAATATTCCAGATTCACCATTTAATTTACCTTTTGTTTGTAATAACGTACGTTGTATACCATCTCCACCTTTAATGCCAGTAACCTTTCCAGCTGCTAATTGCTCTCTTGTTAAGAAGCTACCCGAAAGATGAGCTGGATCACTTTTAGTGAGTGTTGTACTAGTTCGTTCTGCATTAATAATTTCATCCGCTGCATAGGAAGCTCTCAACTTTTCAAATTCTGCAACATTACTCGCTACAGGATTACCCGACCCCTCATCTCCATCACTCGATGACCCTTTATCTGAAACCGTACATCCATCATTATGTACAAGAACTTGATTATCTCCTACATAATAATTATGATTATCCTCTACTTCAAAGTTATATACAACTATTATACCATCATAATAATCCTTGTCAACAGTTTCTATTTTATATTTACAAAACAAAAGCTCTCTTTTTTATCACTTTTACCTATCTTATTAATATATTTTACTTACCAATTAAACATAAATTTTGTATATTTAAATAATTGTTTTATTATTCAAAATATTGTATAATTAATTTTATACTATATAAATTTAAAGAAAGAAGGCGTATTATGCAAATATTTAAAAAAGGAACCGCTGTTCTTACTGCTTCTATTATGCTATTTTCATCTTTTGTGGGTACAAATAGCAATTTAAGCATTAAAGCAGAAACATCAACAAATGAACCTACAACAATAAAAGGAGACTATGACTCTAACGGTAAAATAACTGCTCTAGATTTATCAGCAATGATTCAATTTATTTTAGGTAAAACCAATTTTGATTCTACAAAATTCAGTTCTATGGATATAGACAATGACGGAAATATAAACATTATTGATTTAATATTGCTAAAAAGCATTGCGTTGGGTAAAGAAATTAATGTTGCAAGTAGCCAAATAGCAGCGTATAATAATATTGCTAAGCAAATATATGAAAACGCGATTATTTTATATAAAAATCTAAAAGATTCCGGTTATTATTCCAATAATCAAGAATTATTCCATAAAAACGATCCAGACTACTTTATTGAATTATTAAATTCTACTTTAAACATTCATGAAGATAGTAACTATTCTGTGAAAGTTAATAATCATGGTGACTTATCGGTACTTTATGGTGACAATATCACTGGTTATTGTGGTGCTTACCCAAATATGATTTCTCAAAAAATGAATATCCCTTACCCTGATAGTCCTTCATACAACAATCTTGAAATATATCTTGATCATGCTTTATTCTATATTAATTGGGAAGAGCGTTGTAGCGAATTTATTTCTAAAGATCCTACACAAGCTTCTCTCCCTTACTACCCTAATATAACTGTTTCAGAAGCTAATAATATTGCTAAACAAATATTTGCGACTGCTCAAGACATTTTTTATGAATATGAAGAATCAGGTAAAGAATTACCGTTTGGTGATATTGGTGAATTCGCAGATTATTTTAACAGTGATTTCAATGCTGAAATAGCACATAAATTACATTTAAAACAAGGGGCTAAATTTGCTATTTTACGTGATGGTTACACTGTAAAAAGTGTATTTTATAGTGATCCCACTCCAAACTGTTCCGGTGCTTACCCAAATGTAATTTCTCAAAAACTAAATATTCCTTATCCTAGTCCTACTAGTTCTTCATACAATAGTCTTTATGGTTATCTCAGATATGCTTCTTATCCTTTGTATAATTGGGAAGAACTTTGTAGCGAATTTATTTCTAAAGATCCTACACAAGTAGTTCTACCTTATTACCCTAACATAACCGTTTCAGAAGCTAATAATATTGCAAAAAAAATATTTGTTAGTGCACAAGCTATTCTTCAAGATTACGAAACAGCTGGTAAAGTTTTGCCTTATGGTGAGATTTACGACTTTAATTCATCTGATCATAGTGAATTTGCTATGGAACTTCGTGAAAATATCTGTTTAAAACAAGGAGCTAAATTCTCTATTTTACTTGATGGTTACACTGTAAAAAGTGTATTTTATAGTGATCCCACTCCAAACTGTTCCGGTGCTTACCCAAATGTAATTTCTCAAAAACTAAATATTCCTTATCCTAGTCCTACTAGTTCTTCATACAATAGTCTTTATGGTTATCTCAAATATGCTTCTTCTCCTACATATAATTGGGAAGAACATTTTAGCGAATTTATTTCTAAAGACCCAAAACAAGCTTCTCTACCTTATTATCCTGATATAACTGTTTCAGAAGCTAATGCTATTGCAAAAAAAATATTTGCGACTGCTCAAGCTATTCTTCAGGATTACGAAACAGCTGGTAAGCCATTCTCATATAACTTTTACGAATTCAGAGAATATGACAGCAATCAATTTTCATACGACTTACGTAAAGGAATAAATTTGAAAATAGGTGCTAGATTTGCTATTTCTTTTGATGGTTACACTGTAAAAAGCGTATTTTATAGTGACCCTACTTCGAACTGCTCTGGTGCCTATCCAAATGCAATATCTCAAAAAATGGACATATCTTATCCGGATAATTCGTCCAATAAAAATAGTATCAGCAATTATCTTCAACTAGAATTTTTTCCTTCATTTAATTGGGAAGAATCTTTTCCTGAATTTATTTCCAAAGATCCATTTAAAGCGTCTCTCCCTTACTACCCTGCTATAACTGTTTCAGAAGCCAATGCTATTGCAAAAACAATACTTTCTACTGCTCAAGCTATTCTTCAGGATTACGAAACAGCAGGCAAACCTCTACCTTTTGAAAACAACATATATGAATATGAACTAGATGATAATAATGAATTTTTTATAGAACTTAATCAAAATGTTAATTTAAAACCCAACTCTACATTCTCAATTTTATTTGACGGATATACTGTTAAGGGTGTATTTTATGATGACACTACACCATATTGTTTTGGTGCTTATCCAAATAAAATCCCTACAGATATTAGTCTGAATATTGCTGAAAATAATTCATATATAAATTATCTAACTTACGCATCAGACGAAAATTTCGATTGGTCTCAATTAATTAACTAATTTAATACAAGAAAGAAGGCTTATTATGAAATTATTAAAAAAAAGTATCTTTGTTCTTACTGCTTCCATAATGCTATTTTCATCTCTTGTGGGTGTAAATATTAATTCAAAAATCAAAGTTGATGCAGCAACTATTTTAAAAGGAGACATCGATAATAATGGTAAATTAAATGCTGTGGACTTAGTTTATTTCATAGGTTTTATACTTAATAGTCCCATACCCAATACATATACAACCACATCTTTAGATTTTAATGATGATAATAATATAGACATCATTGACCTAATAATTATGAAACAAACAATACTATACTCACAAAATGAAGAACCAACTGACATAAAAGTCCAAGAGCATTCATCTACATATGGAAAATCCGCAATAACTACTGCAAATTCAAATGCAAAAACTATATATAATGCAGCACAAATAATCTTATTTGATTATGAAATGAATGATGAGTATATAACAGGAACCTTTGTATTTGATGGTTCAAGTACAAACGATTCTTTAATTCAAGAAATCAATAATAGTATAACAATAACTGCAAACAGTAAATACTGCATATCCATCAAAAATAATCAAACTACTTCTGTAGTTTATTGTGGAACAAATGATTTGTATTCTGGTGCTTATCCAAATACTATTCCTTCAAACTTAAGCTGTACTTTTAACTCTGCTTTACTACCTTATGCATCAGACGAAAATTTTGATTGGAATACTTTAAAATAAAATAATAACCCCTAAATCATTTGTTATAATTGATTTAGGGGTATTTTTATGTTAGGAGCAAAACGTCACTTTTATTAATGTATAATTTATTTGAAAATAAAAAGTCACCATTATTTCTACTTATTTCCCATCTTATCAACGACTTTACTTCTATTCCTTTTGGTTTTATCATATAAATATATGAGAAAGTATCTTCCATTTTATAAATTATATCATACTCAAAACTATAATAATCCTCCTCATTATCTGAAATACTATTTAAAAATTTATTAGCTCTTATGCCTATCCATTTTATATTTTCTTGATTTTCAGACAAATTTTCAAATTTTAATCCCCAATCCAAAGCAAAACATTCTTTGTCTGAAATAATTTCAGCTTCTGAAATATTTTTACATCCAGTCAATAAAGCTTCTGAATATGTTTTTGGATTACTATATAATTCCCATTTGTCGATGGTACCAGTAAGTTTTCCATTTGAAATAACTGCTATATCATCACAAACTCTGTAAACCTCATCTCTGTTATGCGAAACAAAAATAGTAGTTTTATCAAAATCTTTCAAGTACTTTAATATCTCCTGTTCCAATTTCCATTTTAAATAACTGTCTAAAGCTGAAAACGGTTCGTCTAGCATAATTATTTCTGGAGATGATGCAATTATTCTTGCTATAGCAACCCTTTGACTTTGACCACCTGACAATTGATATGGATAATGGGTTTCTAAATCTTCGATACAAAATTTTTTTAAAATATCCTTTACTATATTATCCCTTTGTTTTTTATCCTTAATTACAATAGCTATATTTTCTTTTACTGTCATATTAGGAAATAGGGCATAATTTTGAAATAACATTCCTATCTTTCTTTTTTGAGGAGGTAGGTTTATTGATTTTTTTGAATCAAATAATACAGTATCATCTACAATTATTTGACCACTATCCGGCTTTTCAAGTCCTGCAATACACTTTAAAGTCATACTTTTCCCTGAACCAGAAGCTCCTAATAATGCAGTTATGCCTTTTTTCAAATCAATTTTTACATCTAAATTAAATTCTCCAAATCTTTTTTTTATATCTACATATAGTTTCAATTTAAATCACCTGCCTGTTTTGGTTTTGCTTGTATAAAATAAAATTCATCATAAAAATCACTGTAAATGATATAATTAAATTGACAGCAACCCATTTATATGCCAAGTCCTCATTGCCAGCTGACATTGCAGAATATACAGCTGTTGATATAGTTTGAGTTTTGCCTGGAATATTTCCTGCAAGCATCATAGTTGCACCAAATTCGCCCAAAGCCCTAGCAAAAGATAAAATAATACCACTAATCAATCCACCAAATGAATTTGGAATTACTATTCTAAAAAATATTTTTGTATTTTTTATACCTAAAGTTTTTGCGGAATAGATTAAATTTTTATTTAACTGTTCAAAAGTACTTCGTAAGGTCCTATACATTAAAGGTAAAGAAACAACTACAGCAGATATAACTGTTGCTTCCCAGGAAAAAACTATTCTTTTATCAAAAAATTCTAAGAAAAATTCACCTATAAAACCATTTACACCAAATATTTTAAGTAGAAAATAGCCCAATACTGTTGGAGGCATTACCATAGGTAAAGTTAGGATACAATCAAATATATTTTTCAAATATGATTTAATTTTTATAATATTCCATGCAAATAAAATCCCTAAAATCAAAGAAATAATTGTAGCAACACCTGCTGTTTTAATAGATATAAATAGAGGAGTATAATCCATAAACAACACCTTCTTTACGAAAAATCATTCAATAAAGATTTCTTCATTGAATGATTTTTAAAATTACTTACCCAAAAATCCATAGCCCTCAAAAACCTTTTGTGTTTCTTCCAATAAAAGATATTCATAAAAATCTATAGCTTCTTCTTTATTTTTTGTTTGTTCTAAAATTGCCAAAGGATATTCTACCTTTGAATGACTTTCTTCAGGAGCGTCTAAAATAACTTTAACTTTGGTCGATATTTTTGCATCTGTTAAATAAACTATTCCACAATCAACGTTACCTGTTTCAACCCAAGATAAAACTTCTTTAACACTTGTTGCTAAATTTAGCTTTGCAGATAATTTATCTGTAATACCATAATACTTAAATATTTCCTCTGCGTATTGACCAACTGGAACACTTTTAGGGTCTCCAATTGCTATTTGTTTTATTTTTTCACTGTTAAGTTCATCAAATGAAGTTATATCTAAATTATTTTCTTTTTGTGTTATTAGTACTATTTTATTATATAAAAAATTTGTTCTCTTTCCCTCTAATATATACCCTTTTTTATCTAATTCATCTGCTTGTTTAAGTGCTGCTGATATAAATATATCGGCTGGTGCACCTTCTTCTATTTGAGACTGTAACTGACCTGAAGCTGCAAAATTCAAATTCACTTTTATGGATTTTTCCGCTTCATACTTTTTCGCTATTTCCGACATAGATTCTGTTAAACCAGCGGCACAAAAAACATTTAACTCCACTTTTGATTTTACATCTTTTGAATTTAATTCCTCTTTTTTGCATGAACCCAAAATACAACAAAGTAAAACTAAAGCAACTAAAACAACACCTATTCTTTTCATAATCATTACCTCTTTCTGAAAACATTTTAAAATTATGCCGTTTGTGTAGAACAAAAGATCTTTTACCGAAGATCCAGGGCGACCAGACAATGTCGTCAACTTAGTAAAAAAGTTAAAGTTTTACTCGATTTTTTTCAAAAAATCGTAGGTTTCCAAAGGGCAACGCCCTTGGTCGCTTTCCGCAGAAATCGAAATCCTTATGCTTTAAGAGCTTTTTTGCTTCTTTTTGCGATAGAAAAAGAAGCGGAGTTTGAGGCAGAGCCTCATAAATTGCCTCAGCAATTTGCTTAAGTTGACGACATTGGGCGACCGGAAAGCCCAGTCGACTTCCGCAGAGTCGAAACTCCTATATAAATAATTTCAAATTAAATTTCCAAAGTAGGGAGAAGGCCTCATCGTCTTCTCCCCCTTCAAGCAAACAACATTGTTTACTAGAAGTAACATTAACTATAATATTTGATGGTTGAACTAAATATCTTTTCAACTTCCAAGCATTCAAGATAACTTATCCCCCAATCAAATATTCTGTCTGATGCATATATAAGTTGTGAAAAGTTGCAATTTCCTGCTCTCTCACCTATACCTAGTATAGTAGTATCTATATATTTTGCATCAGATTTTGCCGCTGAAATACTATTTGCAACTGCCATACCCAAATCATTATGTGCATGCATTTCTATTTCAACACCTGCATATTTAATCAAATCTTCTATTGCTCTTGAACATTTTGATGGATTTAGAACCCCTACCGTATCTGCAAATCGTATACGGTTTATTCCCATTTGTTTTAATTTTTCTGCAACTGTAAGCATAAAGGTTATATCTGCTCTAGAAGCATCCTCAAACCCAATTGTTATCTCTACGTTATATGATTTCGCTAGTTCAATACATTTATTTATTTCTTTCAATATCCATGCTTTATTTTTATTTAACTTGCTATATATTTGCGGATAGGATATAGGTACACTTATATGAAGTATATCTATTTTACATTTTGATGCCAACTTTATATCATCCTCGTTCAGTCTTGACCAAACTGAAATTTTAGCATTTTTTTTATTATTATATATTTCATTTATAGTGTCAATTTCGTATTCACCTATTGCAGGTATTCCAGCCTCTATTTGATACACACCTATTTCATCAAGTAAATTTGCAATACAAACTTTTTGCTCTTTTGTCATTGCAAAACCTGGTCCCTGTTCGCCATCTCTCAAGGTGGTATCTACTATATACTTCTTAGTTTTCAAAATACCCCTCCTCTATAATAATCAAGAGCTTAATAACATTTTAAATTCATCGTCAAAAATACTCCTGTTTTTTTCAATACTCATTTGCTTGATTTTAAGCAATAAATCACATATATTTATATTTGAATAATCTATATTCAACTCAATTAACTTCAATATAACAGATTTTTTACCACTATGTTTTCCCAAAACAATACTTCTTTTATTCCCAACTAAATCCGGTGAAAATGGTTCATATATTTTAGGTTCTTTAGATATTCCATTTACATGTATCCCTGCTTCTACAGCAAAAATATCTTTTCCTATTACCGCTTTCTTATTTTCTGTTTTTTTCAATGTTATTGATTCTATGATAGATTTAATTTCTGGAAACATTGAGAAAGATAAGCTTGGTTTATATCTTTTTATTATTCTTAAGGCAAGCATAACCTCTTCAAAAGGTGCAAACCCATTAATTCCATAAAATGATGTTACTATATCTGTTCCACCACTTAAAATCCATTCTGTAGATATTGCTGTTGCACTAAAATACTTGTTTTCTGGACATAATTCTATTTTACCTTTGAACTTACTTATTAACTGCTTAAATGCCGCCTCATAATTATAATTTAAAATATCATCTAAACCATTTATTCTTATTTTTTTTAAATTACTATGCATAGATATATTATTTACTTCTCTAACGTCATTTATTTGTATTTCTTTTGCTATTGCAGGAGATGAATCAATATCAGATCTCCTGCAAACAAAAGAATTAAACTCTTTATATTCATTTATTTCATCAGGGAAGTTAATGCGAAGTATATATTTTCCTTTTTCATTTAACTTCACCAAACATTTATATGCTTTTTGTGATAACTCAATATAGTCTGCACCAGCTTCAATAAGTAAATCTAAAAGGCGTATCATTTTATCATTATCAAGCTCATAATCATCTAAACAAGATAGCGTTCTGTCAATTATTTTAATCATAAGCACGCCTCCAATTTCATATTAAATCATATACTCTTTTACAGGTTCTCCACCCTCTAAATGCTTTTCAGCAATTTCTTCAATAGCTTCTAAAGTAAGATTTCCATACCATATACCTTCTGGATAAACTACAGCAACAGGTCCTCTACTACATATTCCAAAACATCCTGTATTTGTAACCATACAATCACTTGTTAAATCTCTATCTTCTATTTCCTCCATAAACTTATCAAGTAACTTAACTCCATCTTTTTGAAAACATAACCCTTTTTGTGTTCCATTTGGTCTGCAACTAGTACAGACAAAAATATGATATTTTGGTGTAACCATTTTAAAATCCTCCTAAATATTTATAGTTTGTGTTTTTTGAGCTGCTGTCTTTACAGCATCCTCAATTCTATCATATGTTGTTATAGTCTTTATACCTTTTGCATTTAATTTTTTTGTAGGTGCGTCACCTATTCTAAGTGCCAAAACTGCATTACAATCATCTACTGCTGCTAAAATAGCAGACATTTTACTTTCATGATCATCACAAGATTCTTTTCCAACACAATATTTATCTACTAAACGTTTTTCTAAAAAATTTGCTGTATTCCCATCACTTTCGTAAATATAAAACTCACTAGCATGGCCAAAATGTTGATCAACAAGCATTCCACTCTTTGTTGCTACTGCAAATTTTAACTTTGGTAAATCATTTTTTTCTTCAGTTTTTATTTTGCTACATCCTCTAAATTCAATAGATAAATCATTATCTAAAGTCCCTATTGCATCTGAACGGCATTGCCTACAATGATACATCTGTCTTGTATTTACTTCACATTTTTTTCTAAGTTCGGTTATTTCCTTATTATTCATTGTATCCAAACTTTCAAAAGCCGAGCCTATAACTGGTATATGAGGCATTATATTGCTTATATATGCACCCAATTCTTTAGATTTCTTAGTTATTTCCTCTATATGTTTATCGTTAATACCCTTTAACACTACTGAATTGATTTTACAAACTATTCCTCTAGATGTCAAATATTTAATTCCAGTAAGCTGATTTGCCATAAGAACGGCTGCACCTGCTTCTCCTGTATATCTAACCCCCATATAATCAACATGTTTGTAAATTTTTGCACCTATTACAGGGTCAACAGCATTTACTGTAACTGTCAAATGTGTAATACCTAATTCAATCAGTTCCTGTGCATATAAAGGCAACATCAGTCCATTTGTTGATAAACAAAAAGTAACATTTTCATCATATTCTTTTATAAGTTGTAGTGTTTTTTTAGTTTCAGCAAAATTAGCAAGTGCATCTCCTGGTCCTGCAATACCTACAACAGTTAAATTTGGCATTTTTTCTTTTACTGCTACATATTTTCTAAACGCTTCCTCAGGAGATAAAACTTCTGTAGTAACTCCTGGTCTACTTTCGTTTGGACAATCAAATTTTCTAACACAATAATTACACTGTATATTACACTTTGGTGCTACCGGAAGGTGTATTCTAGCATTTTTACTTGCACCGCAATTATAACAAGGATGTTCAGCAGTTTTTTTAGCTATTACCTCAGGTGTTATAACATTCATGTTTGTACTCTCCTTTTCTTTTTCTTTAGTAACTTTTTTGATTTTATATTTATTAAAATATTTATTGTAACAGTCTTTTCTGAAATTTTCTTCTTTTTCTGAAAGCATTATATTTGCAATAGTATCCATTATATTTAAAGAACCATCAAATCCAATAATTCTAACCCTTTGACCGCCTACTCTATCGTGAATTGGAAAAGCACATCTAAAAAGCTTTATTCCTAACTTACTCTCTATACGCCTTGCATCTGAACTGCCTATCAAAGCGTTTACACCTAATTCCAAGCATTTTTTCTCAATAACTTCAAAGTCACAATCATCTATTATTTCTGTTTTATTTACAAAATACTTCTCTGCCAATTCTAAAATCTCATCTTGAGCTTTTTCTGCTAAACCAGGAGATACAGAACCTGTTGATAACAATACTGGTAGTATACCATTTTCACAACACATTTTAGATATTGCATACACAAAGTTCGGTTCTCCAAATATAGCCACTCTACCTTCTGCACAATATTTATGTGAGTCTACCATAGCATCTAAATATCTACCACGTTCTTTAACTATATCTTCATGAATATTTCCACCATTTTCAACCAATACTTTAATGAAACTATCCATAGATTGAATACCTATAGGCAATGACAATCTAATAAATGGAACTCCATATTGTTTTTCAAGATAGACAGCTGGAGAACTTTCGTTTTCTATAAAGTCAGAAAATTCTATTGTAAATTTTGCACCAGACATCTTTTTTATCTCTTCTAGTGTTGTACCTTCGCTTTTAAGTCTCTCATATTTTTTTACTGATACACCATCTAAGTTTTCCGAAATGTCTGGTAGTAATATATATTTAACTCCCATTTTATCTAAAAATGATTTTAACCAACGTACATCTGCTGGTGAAATTTGAGGAGCAATGATATTTATAAATTCATTTTTTTCTGATTTTTCTGTTAGCTGTTCTACTATAGCTCTCAGGGTTTTAAACCATCCTTCATATTGTGTACCTGCATAACCTGCGGAGGATACTGTGACTATTTTCACGTTTTCAAATTCAGGATTTTCGTTTTTAAATTTTTTTACAATAGCAGAAACATCTTCTCCTATTGTTTCAGCCAAGCAGCTTGTTGCTATTCCTATTATTTCAGGACTATAAAGTGTCATTAAATTTTTCAATCCTGCTATTAAATTTTTTTGCCCACCAAAAACCGTTCCTTCTTCTGTCAATGATGAAGATGCAATGTCCACCGGCTCATTATAGTGTGTTGCCATATGTCTTCTTATATATGTAGCACAACCTTGCGAACCATGTAATATTGACATACAATTTTTTATTCCACAAAATGCAGATACAGAGCCCATCGGCATACACATTTTGCATGGATTTACATTTAAATTAACTAAATTTACTCCCATTTACTTCACCTACTATCTTTGATTAACATATTTCCAAACCGGACTACACAACGAATCATGTATTTCCTTCGTAAAATTCTCAATTCCCTCAAACCCTGCCAAAGCATGCTTTCTTTCGTGGTTGTGGTCACAAAAAGCTATCCCTAATTTGTATGCTAGAGGTCTTTCTTTTACACCACCCACCAAAATATCTGCACCTGTTTCAATCATAAATTTTTCAAGTTCAGCTGGATTTGCATCATCTAGTATAACTGTATTTTCGTTTACCAAACTTTCAATTATATCATAATCATCTTTTTTTCCTGTTTGAGTTCCTACTAAAACTGTTTCCATTCCTAGTTCATTGAACTGTCTAATCAAAGAAATAGCTTTAAATCCACCGCCTACGTAAATAGCTGCTTTTTTACCTTTTAACCTGCTTTTATATTGTTCAATTATCGGTATAACTTTTTCTGTTTGATTTTTTAAGAAAACTTTTGCTTTTTCTACTGCTTCTTTATTATTCATTGCTTCTGCAATTCTTATTAGTGAACTTGTCGTATCTTCTATTCCAAAAAAACTAACTTTTATATATGGTATTGAAAGTTGTTCTTCCATTAGATTAGCTAAATATGTTGAGGATCCTGCACATTGTACAATATTTAAAGTTGCAGATGGTGCATTCATAAGTGTTTCATAAGAAGAATCTCCAGTCATTGTTGATATAACTGGTATACCTATTTTTTCAATATAGTTTTTTATAATCCACATTTCTCCTGCTAAATTAAAATCACCTAAAATATTTACACCGTATTTCTTTTCAATATTTTTATTCGGCTCAATTAATTGCATAATAGCTTGTCCTGCAAGTTTATATCCCAATGTTTTTGTACCTGAAAATCCAGCTGCTTTTACTGGAATAACTCTAATTCCATATTTCTCTTCTGCCTGTTTACATACAGCTTCAACGTCATCACCTATAACCCCAACTATACAAGTTGCATAAACAAAAATTAATTTTGGATTTTCTCTAGCTACCAGTTCATCTATAGCTGCAGATAATTTTTTTTCGCCCCCAAAAATAACATCTGTTTCTCTTAAATCCGTAGAAAAACTAGTTCTATACGTTTCTTCACCACTTGATAAACTTCCTCTTATATCCCATGTATAACTCGCACATCCTATAGGACCATGAACAATATGGAAAGCGTCAGTTATCGGATTTAATACAACTCTAGCCCCACAATATACGCAAGCTCTTTGGCTAACAGCACCTGAAACACTTTCTTTATCACAGCTTATTCCCTTACCGTCACCATTGCACATGCTTTTCTTTAATATAGAACTTTTTCTATCTTCTAAAACCTGACTATCTATTCCATTCATATTCAACACCCCATAAAAAAGGCCGCACCAACCAAGAGCATCAGCTCCATTGCAGTGCGACCTATAAAGTTATTTGATTTTCTGTTACTATTCAGCCTTACATAAGCCAAAGATATTTTTGCCGAAGGTCCAGGGCGACCGGACAATGTCGTCAACTTAGTGGAAAAATTAAAGTTTTACTCGATTTTTTTCAAAAAATCGTAGGTTTCCAAAGGGCAACGCCCTTGGTTGCTTTCCGCAGAAAGCGAAACCCTTATGCTTTAGGAGCTTTTTTGCTTCTTTTTGCGATAGAAAAAGAAGCGGAGTTTGAGGCAGAGCCTCATAAATTGACGACATTGGGCAACCGGAAAGTCCGGTCGACTCCGCAGAGTCGAAACTCCTATTACATTACCAATTCAAAATCTTCATCACTTGAATCTCTATCTTGACGATCCATAAGAGCATTTGTGATTTTTTCAACATATCTAATTGCTCCCGAATAACCAACTACTGGCATTAAAGTACCTGCGTATCTATCTAAAACAGGGAACCCTACTCTGATGAATGGAATATCTTCTGCTTTGGCAATTTGTTTTCCATAACTAGAACCTAACAACAAATCTACTGGTTCATTTTTTATCCATTGATGTAGCTCAAACAAATCGGCATTTGCTTTAACTGTACAATCTTCAACGCTATACTGTTCAAGTAAAGCTTTTACTTTCTTTGTAAAATCTTCTTTTGGAGTACCAGTAATCACGTATTTAGGTATCATGCCCATTTCTAAACATAATGATGTCATACCTATAACTATATCAGGATCTCCGAAAATAGCTACTTTTTTCTGATAAGTATATTGAGAAGAGTCAAGCATTAAGTCAACAAGCTGACCTCTTTCTAATTCTAATTCATATGGTACTTCTTTTTTAGAGAATTTTTGCAAAGCCATTATAAATTCATCTGTAAGTGATATTCCTACTGGCATAGGCAATAAAGTATATGGCACTTTATGTTTTTTAGCTAAGTGTTCAGATGGTTCTATACAAGTGATTTCCCCTAAAGAAAATAAATGTTCACAATCACCTAAAGATTTTATTTCCTCTATTGTAGTTCCACCTTTTGGATAAGTTTCATATTTACCAGTCATAGGAGCATCTAATACCCCACTTTGATCAGGAAACATTACAAAAGGAACTTCCATCATATTAGCTATTTTTTTCAACTCTCTTATATCACCTGGATTTACCCAACCTGGAAATATAGCTGCTTTACCATTAGATGTTCCTGTTTTCTTTGTAAGATAGCTCATAAATCCGATCATCATATTAAAGAATCCATTTATATGTGATCCAGCGTAACTAGGTGTATTTGTATGAACAACTGTTTTTCCTTCTGGAATATCCATATCCATGATATATGATGTCAAGTCATCTCCTATAGTTTCAGAAAGACATGTTGTATGAACTGCAATGATATCTGGATCATATATATCAAAAATATTCTTTACTGAAGTATTTATGTTGCTTCTTCCACCAAAAACCGAAGCACCTTCTGTAAATGAACTTGAAGTAGCTATAGCAACTTCTTTAAAATGTCTACTTAAAACTGTTCTATGATAAGAACAACATCCTTGTGAACCATGACTATGAGGCATACATTTTTCTACACCCAAAGCACAATACATAGCTCCTACTGGTTGACAAGTTTTACATGGATTAATTCTCAACGCTACACGTTCTTTTACTTCTTTCGGTGTTAAATCTAACATTATTTTCCGCCTCCTGTCAATGTTCCTGTTAACATAGGTTCTGTTTTCCATGGTGGAGTTACTTTTTCCCAAGCATTTGTATACAAACTCATAGTAACGTCTCTACCAAAGTTTACAGCACCATTAAATCCTGCATAAGGACCGCTATAATCGTAAGAGTGCATTTGTCTTGATGGAACTCCGGCTTTTTGAATAAAATATTTATCTTTAATTCCTGAAAAGAATATATCTGGTTTCATAACTTTTATAAGTTCTTCAGTTTCAAAATGATTATAGTCGTCAACAACTACATGACCTTCTTTCATGTCAGGAATCATACCTACATAATCATCAATTTCCATTTCCTTCTTCAACTCTTCAATTTTTTCAGCTGAATATCTTTCACGATAAAATACTGGATCTTTTGATACTGTTATAGTTTCAATATTTTTATTATCTGCATCTTCTTTAATATTTGGAATAACTTTTCTTCCTTCGTAGTCATCTCTATGTGCAAATTCATAACCAGCTATTATTGTTTCAACACCTAAATCTGAAAGTAAAAGTTGATAATGATGAGCTCTTGAACCACCTACAAAAATTCCAGCGGTTTTACCTTTTAACTTTGTTTTGTAGTATTCCATGTCATCATAAATTGATGCCAACTCATCTTCAATAACTTCTTCAGTTCTTTTAATCAGTTCTTCATCACCAAAATATTTTGCCATATCCCTTAGAGATTTACAAGTTGCTCCTACTCCTATGAAGTTAACCTTAATCCAATCTGTACCATACTTTGTTTTCATCATTTCAGCTACATAGTTTATAGAACGATGACACATAACTAGGTTTAAATCTGCAAAATGTGCATTTTTCATTGTTTCATAAGAACCATCACCAGTAAATATAGTCACCACTTCATAACCTATTCTCTTCAAAATACGCTCTTGTTCCCAACCATCGCCACCTATATTATATTCACCTAAAAGATTTACTGAATATTTTTTTGTAGGTTTTTTATCACCTATACCTATTATTTTACTCATAAGACCATTGTTTGCAATATGGTGACCAGCAGATTGTGAAACACCCTTATAACCTTCACATGAAAACCCAATTGCAGTAATTCCGTATTTTTCTTCAGTTCTCTTTGCAACTGCTTGTACGTCATCTCCTATTAATCCAATAGGACATGTTGAACAAATCATTATACATGCTGGAGAAAACAATTCCATAGCTTCTTCAATTGCTTTTTCTAGCTTTTTCTCCCCACCAAAAACTATGTCTGGTTCTTGCATGTCTGTAGAAAAAGCGTATGGAACAAAGTTTTTTGCACCTTCTTCAACTTTTGCCTTGTTTCTTCTTGTACCCCAACTATAATATGAACATCCAATAGGACCATGTGTAATTACACAAACGTCTTTTAAAGGCCCTACTACAACCCCTTTACATCCTGCATAAGAACATCCTCTAGCAGTCATAATTCCTGGAATAGTTCTAGTGTTTGCAGCTATTTTTTGTTCGTCTTCATTTTCAACTTGAATTACATGTTCTTTTCTATTTTTAAATACCCTTGAAGAATATTTATCTAAAATTTTAGCTCTATCATCCATCTTTTTCACCTCCTAGTATGCTTCAACTGTTGGTTCACCAGTTCTAACTTGGTATGCTTCGTTTATAGGTAATATGAATATTTTACCATCCCCTGGATTGCCTGTTTGATTTGTTTTTATGATTATATCTACAACATCTTTAACTTTATCATCTTCAACTATAATTGTAAAAAATCTTTTTGCTATTAATCTTTGTGATTCAGTCAAATGTTCTCCAACTTTGTTTACTGGTAATTCACCTGTTTCCATTATTGCTAAAAGTGCACTAGCATCTAAACTTTTCTTGCCTCTACCTAAACATTTTCTACAAGAGAAAGCAGGAAATCCATTTTTCGCAAGAGCTTCTTTAGTAGCATTTACCATGTTTACTCTTATAAAAGACATAACTTCTTTCATAGCTTTTCCACCTTCCTTGTTTATAGTCCTTCTTTTCCTGTACTTACTGTGTAAGCTGACTCAACTGGAGAAACAAATATTCTTCCATCTCCATAATTACCTTCGCCTGTTTTTGCATATTTTAATATAATTTTTATTAAATCATCTTTATCTTCATCATTTATTACTACTAGTAACATTTCTTTTGGTATCTCATCATAATGAACTTCTCCAACAGTAATTCCTTTTTGCTTACCTCTTCCGTAAACGTCCATTTTTGTTATAGCTGGAAATCCAGCAGAAACCAATTCAGACATTACTGTACCTGTTTTTTCTGGTCTAATTATAGCTCTTACTAACAACATAACTTTTTCCTCCTCAAAAATAATTAATCTAATATACCATGTTCCATTAATATTGCTTCTAGTCTTTCTGTTGACATAGGTTTTGGTACTATAAACATATCATTCGAATCTACTTTTCTTGCAAGCTGTCTATATTCTTCAGCCTGTGGTACATCTGGACTATATTCTATAACAGTTTTTCTGTTGATTTCCGCTTTTTGAACTGCGTTATCACGAGGTACAAAGTGAATCATTTGAGTTCCTATTTCTTTTGCAACTGCTGCAACTAATTCTGCTTCTCCATCAACTTTACGTGAGTTACAGATTAAACCACCAAGTCTAACTCCGCCTGTATTTGCATATTTTGCGATACCTTTTGAAATATTATTTGCAGCATATAGAGCCATCATTTCGCCTGAACATACTATATAAATTTCTTGAGCTTTTCCTTCACGGATAGGCATTGCAAATCCTCCGCAAACAACGTCTCCAAGTACATCGTAAAATACATAATCTAAATCAGATTCATATGCTCCTAATCTTTCAAGTAAATTGATAGATGTAATAATACCACGGCCAGCACATCCAACTCCTGGTTCTGGACCACCAGATTCAACACATCTTATACCACCATATCCTGGTTTCAATACTAAATCTAAGTCTATATCATCGCCTTCTTCTCTTAAGGTATCTAATACTGTTTGTTGTGCTAAACCACCTAAAATCAATCTTGTTGAATCCGCCTTTGGATCACATCCTACGATCATGATTTTTTTTCCCATTTCAGCTAATCCAGCATTTAAATTTTGTGTAGTTGTTGATTTACCAATTCCGCCTTTTCCATAAATAGCTACTTGTCTCATAATAATTACCTCCATTTTGATATTAAAAGAAATGTGGTCTTATAGATTATTAAATCTACAAGACCACATTGTCTTTTTTACATATAAGTTTTTTGAGATTTGAATTACTAAAAATTTTTCTTAATGAAAAGTTTTGTTTTTAGTTTTTTGTTTTAATGATTTTTGCTATGTTCTTATTATACACCCCTATTTCAAAATAAACAATACACTTATTTTTAGATAAATAGAATTTTTTTTGTTAATTTTTTATGCAAGTTTAACATATCGTACTTTCAAAATCAAGTTTCTAACAAATTACTATTGACTTTTGTTTTTTTATAAAATACACTTTCATTATAGGTATAACTATTATAAATACGATACAACTTGAAATTGGAGGTGTAATATTATGAATGAAAGAATAGCAGTGTATTTGCAAGACGATTGTTGCTTGACTTCATTTTTTAAATCAAATCAAATATTAATCTTTGAAAAAGAAGAAAAAAGCCATTGGAAAGCAACAAAAAATATACCTTTTGATATTGATGCAACAAATATGAACTCTATACGTAAAAGTACAACTGAAATAGTAAAACTATTAAAAGAATATGATTGTGATATAATTGCCGGAAAAGAACTAACCGGAATTCCTTTTAGCATTTTCGATCAGTTTAAGTTCTATATATTTAATATTGACTCAACAAGTGATGAATTGTTCGATAGTATATTATACGATATAGAAAATTCAAACATTCAAACAAAAATCAAATCTGAAATTATTAAAAATTTATCACCTATTGAAACAGATGTACAAGGCGTTTACTTTTTAGATTTAATTTTACTCCAAACAGAATGTCCTGAAGTATCTTCAAAAAAAGCTTTAAAAAACTTTCTTGAAAATACGCCTTTTTTAGAATTAATACTTGTTTGTAAGCATATTCCACCCTGGTTAGAGGAAAATTACGACATAAAAACTACTTATACAAATGAAGTCTACAATGCTAAAATAACAAAAAAAAGATGTAATTAAGTTGCTATTTATACATTTATGTTAGTCCCAAAGGTCCAGGGTGACTGGAAAGCCCGGTCGACTCCTCAGAGTCGAAACTCCTGCAAAATATTAACCTTCATCTTTAAAGAGGCTAAATATTTGTAACTATACATACATTTAACCCATATGTGTGGAGTAAGAATTTTTTTACCGAAGGTTCAGGGCACCGGAAAGCCCGGTCGACTCCGCAGAGTCGAAACTCCTAAAACATAACTAAAAATAAATTTAAAAGAAAAGAGGTCTTTAAAATGAAAAAAATAAATGAAAATACTTTACAAACTCAATTTGGCATTATAGGCGGAGTTGAGTCCTTTGCTCAATATCCAAACGGCGAGGTAAAATCCGTCACCTTAAATGAAAAAAATATGGTTGTAACTCATATAGGTGAACTAGTGCCAAGATACGGAGATATAACGCCTAGAACAAAAAACAAACCTTCAATAAGTTTTCACGAAAATGGCCTAGTTAAATCAGTCTACCTTGAAGAACAACAAGAAGTCTTAACCCCTATTGGTGAACTACCTGCAGAATTTGTATCATTTTTTAACACAGGAGAATTAAAAAGAATATTTCCTGTATATGGTCAAATAAGTGGCTTTTGGAGCGAAGAAGAGGAAAAAGAATTAAATATTCCCTTTAATTTTGAGTTTGAATTTACAAAATTCAATTCTACACTTGTGGGCATATCATTTTATAAATCTGGTGATATAAGAAGTATAACTCTATTCCCTGGAGAAATCATAAATGCAAAAACCATTTATGGAGATATCGCAGTTAAAAATGGATTTTCAATGTATGAAAATGGTTCTTTAGAAAGTATAGAACCCGCTTTTCAAACCACTTTAACAACTCCTATAGGTTTAATTACTGCTTTTGATTTAAACGCTAATGGAATTAATGCCGATTCAAATTCTTTAATTTTCAATGAAAATGGACAAATTATTCAACTAACTACATGTACAGATAAAATAGCTGTTCATAGTGCTGATGGAAAATTAAAATTCATAACTCCTATTGAAGTAGAAAACCCTGAAAATATTGACGAAAAAATTATACTAGGAACCGTAATAAAATTTGACTATGAAAATGATATGGTTACGTTTATAAATGATCAAACTTATACATTTTCAATTTCAACCAGTAATTTTAATATATTCAAATCAAACAATCCAACTTCATGTTCTCCAGAAGATTGTGCTAGTTGTAGCTTATGTAATAAATAAAAAAAATCCGCAATGATAGCAAGATGCTACATTGCGGATTTTTGTTACATTTAAGCCATTTGCATAACGTAAGATATATTTTGCCAAAGGTCCAGAGCGACCGGAAAGCCTAGTCGACTCTGCAGAGTCGAACCCCCTACAAAATAGTGAACTTTTACCTTTAAATGCTAAATAGTAACAGTTTTTATTAATTCAATAATATTTTTTTCAACATAACAACATCCACTATGTTTATGTTGCCATCTTTATTTAAGTCTGCACTTTTTTCTTGCGTAGTTGTAAATTTAGTTGTATTTAGCATATATTTAATCATCAATACCATATCAACTATAGTTACACTTCCATTTCCGTCTATATCTCCTAAAATAGATGGAGTAGAATTAGAAATTTGACCATAAACAATACCCATACCTACAGTACTCATATATACTGTTCCAAAAGTATTCATATCCCCAACTATAAATTTACCATTTCCAGGACCACCAAATTGATTATTATCATCATTTATTCTTGTCCAAGTTTCTCCTCCATCAGCAGACATATAAATTCCTGTTTTCCCTGTGCCATTAGCTTGTCCCCAAATATATATTGCCAATGGACTTTTTGAATCCTTTGCAGCACCCACACCAACAGAAAAACACGCATCTACACCTTTTACTTTTGTTGTTGTTGAACCATAATCCTTTGAAACATATAACCCCATGTATCCTGTAGGTGCATAAACCAATCCATTTCCTGCAGCACAAATACGGGCATAATCTTCAGCTTTATCATATGCTACCATTGTATTTCGAGTGAAAGTTTTTCCATAATCACTACTTACAAAAAGAAAATTATTGGCCTTCCAATTTGGATCATATGGATTATTGTCATTTCCAGCAGCATAAACATACTTCGGATTTTTAGGATCAACTTGCATATGTAAAGATGAACTTGTTGTTATTCCTGTAACATCACTCCATGTCGCACCAAAATCGTCTGTATACGCTTTTCCACAGAAAATTCTATACTTACCTGTTGAAATTTCTGTTATAGCTGCTTTTTGACCTGACTGTTGTATTTTCATAGAAATCCATGTAATTCCACCGTCTGTTGTGTAGTATCCTTTTGCTTCGTTCATGGAGAATCTAACCATAACTTTCGGATTCGATGGACAATAAGCTATAGCTGAAGTTGAACCCATGTTAGGTTGATGCTGAATTCCAGGTTGATCAACAGCTTTATGCACAAAACCATCATAATCTCCAATAGCTGAATAAACATCTCCACCAGGAACACTCACTAAATCTAATGCAACAACTTCTTCTATACCTTTTGCATGAAAATAAAAAGTAGGTATTGGTGCCCATATATCATCACACGCAAAAACACCATTTCCTGAAGTAATTAAAACCTTGTCACTGTTATTTGGATCAATAACAAGATTTCCACTCCAGTGAATTGCTTTGTTTTCTACCCATGATACACCACCATTTTGCAAATAATTAGCTTGTAATTCACCACCCCATGAAATAGCACTTCCTGGTGCCATTTGAGTCCATGTTTTCCCTCCATCAAGAGATTTAAATGTCATGTCACCCCAGGCAACCGTTTCAGTTTCCCAAGCATTTTTATCCCATAACTGAGCATTCCATAAACCGCAACTAGTGGCAACAAGTTTATTGGCATCATTTTTGTCACTTGTCACACTTCCTATGGGTGTATTCGCCAGAGGACTTATATTTGTAACTGCTCCAGTTTTCACATCATATCTATATGCACCTCCACCAGATTTCCCAAAAGTCAAATCTGGTACATAAGAAATAAGTAGGTTTCCATTTGAATCTAAATTGATTCTTGAAGGATAAAGATTTTTAGGTAAATCTGCACTAATAGGCTTCCAATTGTCTTCACCTACATCCGCAACATACATATTTGTAACACCTATAACAGATGTTCCTACATAAACTTTTCCACCTGTTATATTTATAGTAGCTATTCCGTTTGAAGCTGCGTATTCTTTTGCTGTTGCTTTTACCATATGCTCCGTCCAAGTAGGCCATTTAATAGTTTCTGTAAATAAACCTAAACTGTTGAAACTATCAACTGCAGACCATGTCTTACCCGCATCCTCGCTCATAATAAGACCTGTTGTATCTCCGCCACAATAAATTATGTTAGAATTGTTCGGGTCAACAGATATTGATTCACCACAGTGACGACCATATCCATTACCATGAACTTGAATTAAATCTGTAACCTCATATTCAGTAAACGATTTCCCACCGTCAACAGATTTAAAAACTGCAGTTCTTGCACCACTAAAATAAGCACATCCAGCCAAAATATATATTATATCATCATTTTTAGGATCAATAGCCAAAGCATCTATACTAAGATACCCCCTATCTTCTTCTGAAATAAAGTTCATAAGCTGTACCCATTTTTTTGAGTCATAATCATATTTATAAGCACCGCCTACATCTGTACGAGCATACATTACTTTTTGGCCTGTAATTATTCCAGAAACAAATCCTCCTCCAGAAATCTCCATCATACCCCAATCCATGTTAACGTTTACAGTTTCAGAAAAAACACTTGAATATGATGAAATAGGCACAACTAGACAAACACAAGAAGCCGCTACTGCTACAATCTTTTTCATTATTTTTTTTACTTTAAACATATAAAATACACTCCTCCTAAAATTTATATTTACAATTAAATTATAATCTTTTTCTAGAACTTAGTCAATAGAAAATCGCTATTTTTTTATGAATGATGAATAAATTCAACCATATTATTTTTTTTTAATTGTAAAATCCGCTATTTTTTTCTATACTTTATGTTAATTTAAAACTACAAAATTGTTTTTTCTTATTTAAAAATCCATTTCTCAATATGATTATGGGAGCAGTTCATTTTAAGAAAAAACTCCACCAAGAGCTTCAAAACATTCTGGCAGATAGATCAGTGTTTCCTTAGATTCCTTATAATATAGTGATTTAATTTAAATATTTTACCGAAGGTCCAGGGCGACCGGAAAGCCCGGTCGACTCCGCAGAGTCGAAACCCTTGCAATACTTTAAATTTTACTTTATAAGCTTAATGGTAACGATTGAATATCTTTTGAATATAAATTTTGTTCTTCTGTAAATTCTTTTTTTGGAATACTAAGCTCAATAAGAAGTAAAGTGTTTTAGAGTCTAAATAGTATAAAGCTATTCTTTGTTTTTCAACTCTTCTATTTCCTCTATAGATAAACCTGTGATTTTAGATATTAGTTTTATATCTAAACCTTCATCTAAAGATATTTTTGCCATTTCAATAGCTTTTTCTTTTTTCCCCTCTTTTAGCCCTTCCTCTTTTCCCTTAACTATACCCTCTTTCAAACCTTCCGCTTTTCCTTCTTCTTTCCCCTCTGCTTTTGCACTATCCAGTATCCCTAATTCCTGCCCTAAATAAGCCAAATAATCTTCATATGCCTTTCTTTCTCCCTCTGGCATCATCAAATAATCAAGCTTTTTAGCCGCTAGTTTTATTCCCTTTGATTTAAAATCATCTCTTATCGCTCCATGTTTAAAGAAATATACCCATTCGTCTATATCTTCATTTATTACATCTTGAAACTTTTCTGCATATATCATATAGTATTCTGGAAATACGTTTTTACTTGTTACTACTGATTTTTCTTCATCCTTATTTACTGTTTCATGAAGTACCAAAGGCTTTTTTGTATGCACTCCAAAAAGCTCTGTTGTTCCATAATATATGAAGTCTGTATTTTCTTTTTCGTCCAATCTCATAGTATGGTATAAAATACTTACCGATATAACTTTCACTACTTCGCTATATCTACTACCTAAGTCTATGCCTTCTACTACTGCTTTTGAAGTCCCCCATAGTAGTCTTTGCAAGTAGTCCGACTCTCTTTGGTTTTGTATTTCTATAATTATATATCTGCCCTTTGAGTCATTGCATTTTAAATCTACTCTGTTGAACTTTCTATTTTCAACTTCTCTATTACTTTCACTTTCTAGTATCTCTAAAACGGTTATTTCTTCTTTTAAAAGATTTGATAAAAAAGCTTCTAACACATCAAAGTTAGCCTTATTTCTTAGTATATATTTCATCGCCCAATCAAATCTAACTAGTTTTTGTATACCCATTTTGCTCGCCTCCTGTGTACTATAAATATATTTTAATCTCTATTATATTATAACCTTTTATCTTATTTTTGTAAACATAATAAAACCCTTATCTATATAAAAAAGATAAGGGTTCTTAGGTTGTTAATTATTACTCATAATATGGAACTCTACTTATTATTTCAAAAGCATTTGCTTGCTGCCACATTTGTGCTGTAACCAAGATTTCATAACCTTCTCCTGGTTCATGTCTCAAATCTTCTTCTGTTAATTTAGGCAAACCAAAACAAGTAAGCATGTTTGAAATCACACCTGAATGACTTATAATAGTTGCATTTACTATATCTTCATTCATCATATTTATTATAATTTTGTTCAATGCATCAAACGAACGAATAGTCAAATCCTTTACACTTTCTCCATTTGGTGGTGCAAACTCGAATCCACCCTTTAACCATTTTTTATAATCTTCGTTATTTATGAGTTCTTCAACGTTTTTACCATCAAAATCTCCTAAATTTAATTCTTTTATACCTTCTAAACAAAGTATTTCTTTATCTGGGAAAAGTATTTTTGCTGTTTCTGTGCATCTCTTTAATGGACTACTATATATTCTCTCTGTTTTAGGATAAATGTGTTTTTCAGCCTTGTCTTTTAATTCCTCAATTCCTTTTTCAGATAAAGAATAATCTGTATGTCCTATGTATGTTCCATTTTCATTGGCAACTGTACTTCCATGTCTAATTAAATAAATATGATAACCCTTCATAAAAATCTCCTATTTTAATATTATTGTTTTTGTTATTTTAATCACAAAAAATCGAAAGTATTTTTCTATTTTTTATTGCAATAATAACAATAACTACTCATTTTTTTTGATTTATCTATTTACAAATTAATTGCGTTGATATATAATTTAAAGGAACGTGTGTTATTATTTACGTCCCCAAAAAAAGTTTAAACCAAATTTAGAGGTAAAGATGATTAAAAAAATCAAGCAGAAAAAATACCTTATTTTACTTTTTATAGTTACTGTTATATTTATATGCTACATTTCATTTTACCACAATAAAAAAGATTATACAAGTAATTTTTTTTCACTTGATACTTTAGTAGATATAAAAATAAGTGAAAATTATACATCTGATTTAAAAGATAAAATCACACATTACAATAGTATGTTGGATAACTATAATCAAAATAGTACGCTCTATAAACTTAACTTAAAAAAAGAGCTTCATTGTCCCAAAGATTTAATAGAAGTAATAACTAACACAAATGAATTAAATGAAATTTACGGTTATGACGTTGATATATCTAGTGGTGCTTTGACAAAACTATGGTCAATAGAATACATAGAAAAGTATGGTTTACCTACAGAAAATAGATTAAAAGAAAGCTTAAAAACCATAAACAAAAAAAACATTAAAATAGAAAATGATAAAATAAATTTATTAAACAACGCTGAAATAGATTTAGGTTCAGTCGCAAAAGGCTACATACTTGATAAGTTGTATGATTTTTGCATAGAAAAAAATTTAGATTATTGCATCATTTCTTTTGGTTCTTCTTCTCTTTTGTACAGTAAATCCGAAAAACAATTCAATATCCAAATAAAAGCTCCATATTCTGAAGGAGTTTTTGGTGAAGTTGAAACAAACTTTAATTTTGTTTCAACTGCTGGAACTTATGAAAGATTTTCAAAAGTTGATAATAAAAATTATCACCATATAATAGATTTAAAAACTGGCACCCCATCCAAAAGCAATTTGACATCTGTTACAGTTTTGTGCAATAATGGTTTGATGTCAGATTTCTTATCCACATTTATACTTTTAAAAGGTGAGGAAAATTTAAATGATTATTTAAATAGTGATGACTATAAGGTAGTTGCTATCAATAATAAAAATGAAGTTTTTTTTAGTGAAGGATTAAATTTCATTAAAAAATAAATATAATTGGGAGGTATTTATTTGAAAAAATTAAACGGTATCAAATTAAAACATTTTAAAGGTACAGAAAACTGCGAAGCCGTACATTTCAAAACACCATCAAATGTAAAAATCCTTATGTCTATGAACATGGGTACACCTTGTACCCCGTTAGTAAAAAAAGGTGATGAGGTTTTTGTTGGACAAAAAATAGGAGATTCAGATGCTTTTTTTTCGGTCCCTGTACACTCTAGTGTTTCTGGAAAGGTTACAGAAATAAGCGATTTTCGCCTTTCAAATGGTTCTGTTTGTAAAGTTGTAGAAATAGAAACAGACGGAAAGCAAACTCAATCTTCGGAAGTAAAACCTCCTGAAATCACCGATAAAGGTTCTTTTTTACGTTCTGTAAGAGAAAGCGGAGCTTGTGGATTAGGTGGAGCTGGATTTCCAACACATATAAAATTAAATCCCAAAAATGAGATTGATACTCTTATCATTAATGCCGCTGAATGTGAACCATATATCACTTCTGATTACAGACTTATGGTAGAAAGACCAGAGAATGTAATTGGTGGAATAAGACTTATAATGAAGCAATTAAACATCAAAAATGCTATTATTGGCATAGAAGATAATAAGCCTGAAGCAATAAAACATTATAAGGAAATAACAGATAAAGAGGATACCATAGATGTTTGTATCCTTCCATCTCAGTACCCACAAGGTGCAGAAAAAGTGCTTATATATACAACTACTGGTAGAATTGTCATGGAAGGTGAATTGCCATCAGATCAAAAAGTAATAGTTTTAAACGTTTCTACTATAGCCTTTTTATACAAATATACTCAAACCGGAATTCCATTAATTCGAAGAAGAATAACTGTTGAAGGTGATGCAGTTAAAAATCCTCGGAATGTAATAGCTCCTATTGGAACTTCTATACGTGATTTATTAATATTTGCAGAAACAGATATAGACAGTTTAAAGCAAGTAATCGTTGGCGGTCCAATGATGGGTTCATGTATACTATCCATAGATACTCCTATAACCAAAACCAGCAACTCTATTCTTGCAGTTAAAAATTATACTAAAAGCGAGGAGTCGTCATGCATTAGATGTGGTCGATGCATAAAGGCATGTCCTCTTAACTTAATGCCTACTGAACTTGAAAGAGCATATAAAACAAAAAACATTCAAGCTCTTATAGATTTGAAGATAATGCTTTGTATGAATTGTGGATGTTGCACCTATGTGTGTCCTGCAAATAGAAAACTGGCAGAAGTTAATCAAATTGCAAAATTCTTAGTTCCTAAAAAGTAATAAAAATGGAGGTTAATAACTTGGATAAATTTATAGTATCACCATCACCACATCAAAGAGACAAAATATCTACTCAAAAAATAATGATGTTGGTTATTATAGCATTGGTACCATCGGCTATATCTAGCATATATTATTTTGGATTACGTGCACTTTTTTTAATTATAACTTGTGCTTTTTCATGTTTGTTTTTTGAATATTTATGTAGAAAATTAATGAAAAAAAATAATACCATTTCAGATTTAAGTGCAGTTCTTACTGGTGTTCTTCTTGCATTTAATTTACCTGCTACATTACCAATTTGGATGGCTATTATAGGATGTTTCATAGCTATTGCAGTCACCAAACAATTATTTGGAGGACTAGGTCAAAACTTTGCAAATCCAGCTATAGTTGCCCGTATTGCTTTAATGCTCTCATTTACAACACAAATGACAACATGGGCAATTCCAAAATACTGGACATATGGTTCAAATACTCCAAGCTTTGCTTCTGGTGAAGTAATAATTAATGGTTCAACTATCTTAACAGGTGCAACACCTTTAGTTAGTAACAACGCTTCTTATATGGATTTATTTTTAGGAAATGTTGGTGGTTGTTTAGGTGAAACTTCTGCACTTGCTTTATTAATAGGTGGATTATTTTTAATAATAATGAAAATAATCTGTCCTTCAACCCCTCTAGCATTTATAGGAACAACTGCACTTTTGACTTTTATATCTGGCGGAGATGTTTTATATCAAGTATTATCTGGCGGATTAATAATAGGTGCATTTTTTATGGCAACAGACTATGTTACTACTCCAATAAATACAAAAGGTAAAATAATATTTGGTATTGGATGTGGTTTAATAACATTTATAATCAGAAAATTTGGTAGTTATCCTGAGGGAGTTTCCTTCTCAATTCTTATAATGAACATACTAACTCCTTATATAGATATGATAACAAAAACCAAACCTCTAGGTGCGAAAAAACCTGTTAAGGAGGCTAAAAAAAATGCTTGATAAAATAAAACCTCCTCTTGTACTTATGTTAATATCATCAATAATATGTGGTTTGTTGGTTTTTACATTTAATGCAACATATGTAGATACAACTGGTGTTATAACTGATACTTTAAAAACAGGCTTAGTTGAAATATATGGAGAAAAAGAATATACAATGCTTAAAAATGAAGATGGTACAGTTAAAACATATGAAAACATAAATTCCATAATTATAAGTAACGAAAAAGAAGTAGCTTTTGAAATAATAGTTAATGGCTATACTAAAAATGGTATCCATGTTTTAGTAGGAGTAACGGATGAAGGTTTAAAAGGCGTAAGTTTTATTTCCTTAGCAGAAACTCCTGGTCTAGGTACAAAAATAAGAGATGATAAATCATTTTTGCAACAGTTTTTCGGTGCAAAGGATGATAGCTATGAATTCAAATCCCTAACTGGTGCCACATATTCTTCAAAAGGCCTTAAAAACGCTGTAGACATTGCTTTAAATACATACTTAGAACACAAGGAGGAAATTATAAATGAGTAATTTAAAAGAATTAACAAAAGGTATTATTAAAGAAAACCCTACTCTTGTAAGCCTTCTTGGTATGTGCCCTACTCTTGCTGTTACTACACAAGCTTTAAATGGTCTAGGTATGGGAATAGCCACTACTTTTGTTCTTATAGGCTCAAATATAGTTATTTCCTTACTAAAAAACATTATACCAAAATCAGTTAAACTACCTTGTTATATTGTTATTATCGCTGGTTTTGTTACTTTAATAGAGATGTTAATGAAAGGCTATGTTCCTGAATTGTACAAAAGTCTGGGTACTTTTTTATCACTAATAACAGTTAACTGCATTATTTTGGGTCGTGCTGAAATGTTCGCAAGTAAAAATAAACTCCTTCCATCTTTATTAGATGCTGTAGGCATGGGGGCTGGATTTACATTAGCACTATTTACAATGGGTTCTATTCGTGAAATATTGGGTGCTGGTACATTTTTAAATTTCAAAATACCATATATTGAAACCATGACTATATTTATAATGCCTGCTGGAGGTTTTGTAGTTTTAGGATGTATAATTGCAATTGTAAATAAACTTGCAAATAAAAAGCCTCCTCAAGAAATGGGTTGCAGTTCGTGCCCAAACGCTTCTGCATGTAATTCTAAAGGAGAGTGTGAATGATGAAAAGTTTATTTATTATAATGATATCTGCTATCCTTACAGATAACTTTGTTCTTTCGAAATTTATGGGTATATGTCCATTTTTAGGTGTTTCTAAAAAAACATCTTCAAGTTTAGGAATGGGTGCAGCTGTTATTTTCGTTATGACCTGTGCCGCAATAGTTACTTATCCTGTATACACTTTAATTTTAGTCCCACTTTCTATAACATACCTCAAAACAATTGCATTTATTTTAATTATTGCTCTTTTTGTTCAACTAGTTGAAATAGTATTGAAAAAAGTTATGCCTCCATTATATAATTCTTTAGGTGTATTTTTACCATTAATCACCACTAACTGTGCGGTTTTAGGTGTAACTATTTTAAACATAGATAATGAATTTACTTTTGTTGAGTCCGTTTTTAATGCGTTTTGTGCAGGACTAGGTTTTTCCTTGGTATTATTAATTTTCTCAGGTGTTCGTTCAAAAATGGAGACTTCTGATATACCAGAAACTTTTAAAGGAGTTCCAAGTACATTGATTGCAGCAGCTATAGTTTCCATAAGCTTTATGGGATTTTCAGGTTTGGTAAGTTAATTTCGCCAAACGTTACTATTCAGCCATATGCATAGGACGGAGATGTTTTACCGAAGGTCCAGGGCGACCGGAAAGCCCGGTCGACTCCGCAGAGTCGAAACCCTTGCAAAACCGTAAACTTTAACTTTAATGGCTTAATAGTAACGAATATTAACTACCAAACATACAATCTGCATAAAATGGAACTAATTGCAGACTTTATCAAAAACTCGTAATCATGTATATGATTAAATCCATTTAGAAAGGATATTTGCTATATGTTTACAACATATATTTTACCTATAATTGCATTTGCCTCACTTGGACTACTTGCTGGAGTTTTACTTACTTTTGCCTCAAAATTTTTTGAAGTAAAAGTAGATGAAAGAATAGAAAAAGTAAATGATGTACTTCCTCAAGCAAATTGTGGTGCATGTGGATACGCAGGTTGTGCCGATTATGCAAATGCTGTTGTCACTCAAAACGCACCTACAAATCTCTGTAAACCTGGTGGTCCAAAAGTTGTAGAAGGAATAAGCACCATTTTAGGTACTACTGCTATGGAAAGTGTTCAGGAAGTTGCTTTTGTTCATTGTAGCGGGGATTCAACAGCTACAGGATATAGATATAACTTTGATGGAATTCAAGCATGTTCAGCAGTTAAGAGATTTTACAGCGGTAATAGTACATGCCCATATGGTTGTCTTGGCTTAGGTGATTGTAGCACTGTATGTGAATATAATGCTATATATATTAAAGACTCTATTGCACATATTAACCCTGAAAAATGTATCGCTTGTGGTAAATGTGTTACCGTTTGTCCAAACAATCTTATAACAATGAAACCTAAAAATACAAAAGTAGTAGTAGCCTGCACCTCAAGAGACAATGGTAAAGCTACTAAACTCAGCTGTAAAAATGGCTGCATTGGATGTAAAATGTGTGAAAAGAAATGCCAGCATGATGCCATAAAAGTAATGGATTTTCATGCTATAATAGATTATAACAAATGTGTTGACTGCGGTGAATGTGCAACAGTTTGCCCTGTAAAAGTAATTCACTATGATAAATAATTAGATGCAAAATCAAGCCTATTATCATTTTTTGATAGTAGGCTTTTTCTTGACATTTTAAATGAAAAATGCAATAATATATATTGTAAATCAAATTTTTTTTAAAGGATGGTTATTTTGGAAGATAAAAAATATGGTGTCAGCATTTTCCCCGCTATAATTCCACTTTTTTTTGGAATACTTATTTTAGTTTTGGGACTTTTGGGTACTTTAAATGAAATAAAATCAGCTAAAGATTATGAATCCGTTATAGGCACTGTAACTGATGTTGATCATAGTCAAAAAAGAGGTAAAATCAAACTTCACAGATCAAATTCATCTGATGATTCTGGAACTACTGTTGAATATATAGTTAATGACATTAGTTATACTTTAACAACCAATTTCACTTCTATTGCAATTGTTCAGGGTGATCAATTAAAAATTAAGTATAATCCATATAATCCTGAAGAAGCTCTTGTATTAGGAAAAGGTATTTCTGGATTTTTTAATTTTTTCGGACTTTTCGCACTCTTTGTCGGTTTAATTTTTCTTTTTAATGTATCTTCTATGGCCCCTAATAAAAGTGATAAATTTATATTACCTATTTTATCAGTATTTTTTTTATTAATGCCTTTTTTTGTTTCATACACACTTTTACCTTATATGGGCAACATGACTGTTGGGGATATAATAAAAAAATTAAATATAGCAATCTTAATTTTTTTATTTTCCTTATTTTTAGGAATCATACTTCTAGTTAAAATATTTAAACCTAAAAAAGATAATTATAAACTTTTAACTTTAGTACATTCTGAAATCACCAGTTCCACACAAGCAGTTTACCTCTTTGAAGCAGTGGATAAACGTTCTTTTTCATTAAACAAGTACGCATATATATCCCAATATGAAGTACCAAAATTAAAAGAGGGTAATCTTTATTATATTAATACTGGATTTTTCCCATTTGTAACACCTTCTTATAATTCTTATTCGGTAATGAGGACAATAACTGAAAATGATATTATACCTGAAAATGAGTTTCAAGGTTAACTTTTAAAGATTGAATAAAATAAGCAGTAACAATATATTGAATATTGTTACTGCTTGTTTTAAAATTCCATCCACTCAGTGGCTATAGGCTCTTGAACAGCCATACATCTATATGTGACATTTCCATTCTCAAGAACAAATTCACCTTTTTTATACTTGTTTCTAGTTATATCCATAGCTTCTTCAATTGAATTAGCTTCAACTTCAAATGTTTCTGTAACGTGCTCTTCAATAGTTATTTTGAAATTCATTTTAATCACACCTTTCTGTAAACACCTTTACCTAAAAATTCAATTATTTTTCTATCTCTTAATATTTGCATTTGCTGACGTATTTTAGGCTGTATATTATTATTATCAGGATGAAGAATTTTTAGTTTTAATTCAAATTTATACATATCTTCAATTGTAAAAGTTTCTGTATTGATATTATTAATACAACTCATAACATCCATAATCCAACCTCTAGATTTCAATGATAAATCCACAACAAACTCTGTCTGTTTATACTTACTACAAACTGAATTAAAATCCGATACTTCTCTATTTTTAACCAAATAGATTCGCCCATTATGAGGAATATGTTCAATTAAAATATTACAACCTGTCCACCCAGCACGACGAGCATTATCTGATAATGGTTTCCGTTTTTCAATTATATTATCCACAAAGAAATGCTTAGGTACAAGTAAAAAATCATTAACTTGTCTCTTTTCTATACTGTAATTCATAAAAAGAAAGTCAGGATTATTTTTTTCGTTTATTCGTCTTATCATTGTACTATAGGCACCATCAACAATTTTTCTTCCAAGATCACCTTGCTTAGCTTTTGATTCAAATATATTGCCACAATTGGAACAAATAAAGTCTGAAACAGGCTTGTTATTTTCCAACTGGTCAAGTCTTTGGTTACCACAACGAGGGCAATAAGCATTTTGTTTAACCCAGTTTTCTGTTATTACTCTTGCTTTTTGAGACGAACTATTATATTTGTCGCCAATAGAAATTTCCAAAAATGTATTCATAATACTATCCTCAATATTTTAATTTTTTATTAATTGTAATAAAAAATTAAACAGTTAAATTTACAAAACAATTATAAAGTTTACTATGCAGCCTCTAAAGGTAATTTTACGATTTTACAAGAGTTTCGACTCTGCAGAGTCGACCGGGCTTTCCGGTCGCCCTGGACCTTCGGTAAAATATCTCTGCCCTATAAATATGGCTGAATAGTAACTTATAAAGCTGTAACAATAGCACATTTGCTAAAGTTACAGCTTTAATTTTATCCTACATTACATTTTCTTCAGTTAAAGTTGTTTCATAATTTTCAAAATCTTCCTCTTCTGGACTAGGAATTTTTGAACCACAAGTTCCACAGAATTTAAACTTTCCATTTACTTCAGCATTACATTTTGGACATATTTTATATCCTCTCATGTTGTTTACTTCAAAAATCATCTTTTTAATTCTACGTCTTCTTGTGTCTATGTCTTCACAAAAAACTTTTAAATCTTCATGATTTCCATCTGGATTCTTGTAGAAAGACCTACCGATATCAGAGAAAATTTCTACAATTCTTTCTTCTTCATAAGCAATCTTTCTTTTTAGATTATTAAGCTCTGAAATATTTTTTGCCTTTTCACTTACTACCTTACTGGACATGTTAACCTTATCAAATATACTCATCTTAACCCACTCCTACATAATCTCACAAAATATTTTAATTAAATTAATCCCTTTGATATCACATCGTTTGAAATTACATCAATGTTGTTTTCTTCCATAATTTTAATTGTTTTATCATTATCTTCAACACGTAATATAACAAATGCCATATTATCTGTTTTACTAATAAAAGCATACATATATTCAACACTTATTGAGTTTTTATGTAATAAGCATAGAATATCTGCCAATTTACCAGGTTTATCTTCAACTCCAATTACTATAACATCTGTAATAGTAACTGTACAATCTTCTTTTTTAAGTGCTTCGCATGCTTTTTCAGGATCATTAACTATAAGTCTTAGTATTCCAAAGTCTCTTGTATCTGCTATAGATAATGCTTTTATATCTATATTATTTTCTTTCAATATACCTGTTACAGCACATAATCTTCCAGGTTTGTTTTCAACAAAAATAGATAATTGTTTAATCAACATTATTATATCACCCTTTCAAATAATTTATTTTTTTCTCTTATCTATAACTCTAACCGCTTTTCCTTCACTTCTAGGAATAGTTCGAGGTTCTACAATCTTAATTTTAGCTGATATCCCCAATATGGATTCTACAGAAGATTTAATAAGCGACTCTTGTTCTTCAATGTTTTTAACCTTATCAGAAAACATTTCTGCAGATATTTCAACTTGTATTTCTAAAGTATCCACATTGTTCACTCTATCAACTATTAATTGATAATGTGGTGATGTGTTTCCTAACTGCAATAAAACACTTTCTACTTGTGACGGAAATACATTTACTCCTCTTATAATCAACATATCGTCAGAACGTCCAGCCGGTTTCATCATTTTTATAAGAGTTCTTCCACAAGAACACTTATTTCTTTTTAATATGGCTATATCCCTAGTTCTATATCTAAGTAATGGAAATGCTTCTTTTGTGATACAAGTGAAAACAAGCTCGCCCTGTTCTCCTTCTGGTAAAACCTCTCCTGTATCCGGATCAATAATTTCAGGTATAAAATGATCTTCATTTATATGCATTCCAGTTTGTTCTGAACACTCAAATGAAACTCCAGGTCCAATAATTTCAGAAAGGCCGTATATATCAAAAGCCTGTATTCCTAATTTTTCTTGAATTTGAATTCTCATTTCTTCAGTCCAAGGCTCTGCTCCAAAAATACCTGCCTTCAATTTTATATCTTCTTTTTTTATCCCCATTTCCTCCATGGTTTCAGCAAGATATAAAGCATAAGAAGGAGTACAACAAATAACTGTGGAACCAAAATCCTTCAAAATAGTTATTTGCCTTTGAGTATTACCTACAGATACTGGAATTACTGTCATTCCAACTTTTTCAGCACCATAGTGAAGTCCTAATCCACCTGTAAATAATCCGTATCCATAAGAAACATGCATAAAATCATGTTTTTCTCCACCAGCAGCAGTAATGGCCCTAGCACAACAGTTTTTCCATATTTCCAAATCATTTTCTGTATATCCAACAACTATTTGCTTGCCTGTTGTTCCTGATGATGCATGAACTCTTACAACATCGTTCATAGGAACTGCAAATAGACCATACGGATATGTATCACGCAAATCTTGTTTTACAGTAAAAGGCAGTTTATGAAGATCGTCTACTGACTTAATATCCTCTGGTTTAATATTTAACTCGTCCATTTTTGTTTTATAATAAGGAACATTTTCGTAAATTTGCCTTACTTTTTGAGATAATCTAAAACTCTGCAATGACTTCATTTCATGTGGCAAAGCACACTCCATCTGTTCATCCCAATATTTTTCCATCTACTATCCTCCTTAAGTTTTATTATTTGTATGAACAACAATAATCTGCAAAAGATTTAACTATAATTTTAAAACTTGAATTTTCAGGTACTATAAAACTTTCGCCCTCTTTATAGGTTTTATATTCATTTTCATCTTTTTGCATAATTTCCATTTCCCCACCGATTATCTCCATTAATTCTTCAGAAGCTGTATTGAACTCATATTCGCCTGGTAACATAAATCCCAATGTTTTAACATCGCCATTTTCAAAAATAACTTTTCTACTTGTAACTTTTCCATCAAAATAAACATTTGCTTTTTTTACAACGCTAACATTTTTAAATTCCATAAAACACCTCATATTATTTTGTATTATACCCTAACTTGTTACAATTAAGCCATATATGTAAGGCAAAGATATTTTTCCGAAGGTCCAGGGCGACCGGAAAATTGGCGACCGGAAAGCCCGGTCGACTCCGCAGAGTCGAAACTCCTACAAAATCTTTAACTTTCACTTTGACGGCTGAATAATAAACCTAATTCAAACGCTTTTATATTTAATTCATAAAACTTTTCAGGAACACATTCTTTTATTGCATTTTTCCAATCTTCTATTGGGAAATCCAATTTTGAAGCTAGAACACCCATCATAACAACATTTGTTGTTTTAGAATTGCCTACTTCTTCTGCAAGTTTTAAAGCATCAACAGCTATTAAGTCAATACCTTTTTCCTTTATTTTTTCTAAAATTTCATCTGGATATTTCATAGCTCCCGTTATAACTGGCATAGGTTCTATCTTTTGAGTAGATGTCAAATAGTGCCCACCATCTTTCAAATATGAAACCCATCTTGCAGCTTCTAACTGTTCAAAAGCAACTAAAACATCTGCTTCACCTTTTTCAATAACTGGTGAAAAAACCTCATCTCCATATTTTACATAAGTGACAACAGAACCGCCTCTTTGAGACATGCCATGAACTTCACTCACTTTTACATCATAACCTTTTGAAAGTAAAACATTACCCATTAATCTTGAAGCCAAAAGAGAACCTTGGCCTCCTACTCCAACTATCATAATTGATTTTTCGGTCATTAGTTTGTTCCTCCTATAGCATCAAATTTACACATTTCCATACAAATTCCACAGCCTACACATTGTGTATAATCTATATATGCTTTACCATCTTGCATTGAAATAGCAGGACATCCTATTTTTAAGCACATTTTACATGATTTACATTTATCTTTATTGATTTTTAAAGCTGGTTTGTGTTTAATTGATTTCAATAAAGCACATGGGCGACGTGCTATTATAACTGATGGTTCAGCTACTTCAAGTTCTTCCTTTATAGCATCTTCAGTTTCTTTCATATTATATGGATCAACAACTCTTACTCTCTTAATTCCAATCGACTTACATAAATCTTCTATATTAACTTTTGCCGCTGGATCTCCTTTTAAATTAAATCCAGTAGTTGGATTATGTTGATGCCCTGTCATTCCTGTTATGGAGTTATCTAAAATTAACACTGTAGAATTTGAGCCATTATAAGCTACATTTATAAGTCCTGTAATTCCACTATGCATAAATGTACTATCTCCAATTACAGCAACCGACTTCTTTTCAGCATTTTCTCCGATAGCCTTATTAAATCCATGTAAAGACGAAATAGAAGCACCCATACAAATTGTTGTATCCATCGCATTTAGAGGTGCGGATGCACCTAATGTATAACATCCAATATCGCCCAATACGTTTAATTTAAGTTTTGATAATGAATAAAATACTCCTCTATGAGGACATCCAGAACACATAACAGGAGGTCTCATAGGTAACATTTCTTCCAGAGATTTAAATTCTTTTTTTGTATTTAAAATTTTATCTGCAATTATTGATTGAGATAATTCTCCAATAAATCCAAATAAAGATTTACCTTTTACATCCAACCCTAATTTTAAACATTGTGTTTCTATTATATCATCTAATTCCTCTATAACATACACTTCTTCAAATTTGCTTGCAAAATCCATTAATAATTTTTCTGGCAATGGATTTACAACACCTAATTTCAAATAAGAAACTTTATCACCAAGTGCTTCCTTTGCGTATTGATAGGAAATTCCACTAGTTATAACACCTATATTTGTAGAATTAATTTCTATAGTATTTAGTTTAGTAGTTTCAGCAAAATCAATTAATTTTGTTGTTCTTTCTTCAACCACAACATGACGTGCTCTTGCAAAAGCAGGCATCATAACGTATTTTGGGGGATTTTTAACATATTCTTTTAATCCATTTTCAACCCTTGAGTTTAATGAAACTATACTTTGAGAATGTGATACTCTAGTTGACATTCTAACTAAAACGGGAGTATCAAATTGTTCAGAAATTTCAAAAGCTAATTTTACATATTCTTTTGTTTCTTCTGAGTCTGAAGGTTCTAACATAGGAACCTTTGCAGCTATTGCATGATGTCTAGAATCTTGTTCATTTTGAGATGAGTGCATACCTGGATCATCTGCCACAGCTATAACCAATCCTGCATTTACACCAGTATAAGAAGCAGTATAAAGAGCATCAGCAGCAACGTTTAAACCAACATGTTTCATTCCGCTAAATGCTCTTGCTCCTGCAATTGATGCTCCAATAGCAACTTCAAGTGCAACTTTTTCATTTGGTGCCCACTCTGCATAAATTTCATTATATTTTGCAACTGCCTCTGTTATTTCAGTAGAAGGAGTTCCTGGATAGCTTGAAACCACCTTGCATCCACCTTCATAAAGGCCTCTTGCAAATGCATCATTTCCTAACATAAGTTTTTTCATAGTAAATTAATTTTCCTTTCGTTTATTATAAAATAAATTAATTTTCATTTAACAAAAATTTTACTACTGCATCATTTTCATTACTATCAATTATAGCTGTAGATAAGTTTTTTAACTCTTCTCTAGCATTTGATACAGCATAAAATTCATCACAAGCTTCCATAAATGGTATATCATTTAAGTTATCACCAAATCCAATTGTTTTTTCAGGTTTCAATAAATTACGAATATATTTTACTGCATTATACTTGGATGCATTTTCACTAAAAATCTCTAAATACCAGAGATTTTCAGTGTAATTATCCTTATAATATTCAAATTTTATAAAAGGTATCTCATTTACTAATCGCCTTAAAACATCTAAACTAGATTTTTCTCCTATAAATGTAAAATAAACAACTGCATCATCAATTATTTCGTTAAAATCATCTACCTGTGAAAAACTCTTATAATATTTTTCATATCTTTCTTGATAAAAATCCTGCAATGCTTCTGTATCTAACTTTTGATAATATGTTATTAATTCGTCATTAACTATTTTATACATAAATCCATTTATATTTATTTTTTTTATTATTTTTATAATGTTATGCAATGCTTCTTTACATATATACTCATTTTTTATATGTTTATTATTTTGTATATCATAAATAGTCACACCATTCATGAGTACTATTGGAAGCTTTAATTTTAAATTTTTCAGTATTTTCAATACCGATGCCGAAGTTCTTGCTGTGGCAATTGAAAAATTTAATCCATTATCTATAAGCTCATTTATATTTTCTTCTGCAAAAAAGCTCAGTTCAGCATTTTTATTTAGTAATGTCCCATCTAAATCTGATATATATAATGTTTTCATATTGTATTTTCTCTTAGATCCACTATTCTTTTCGCTTTTCCTTGAAATCTTTCTAAGGATTTATGTTCAACCAGCGAAACTTTTGTTTCTAAGCCTAATACCACTCTTAACTTATGATGAATATCTTCTTTTAATTTTTCAAGTGCCCCATAATTTTCTAGCAAACTTGCATTTGCCATTTCAACCTTTACTTCCAGAAAATCTGTATAATGTTCTCTAGTCAATACCAGCTGATAATGTGGTGCAACCTCTTCAAATCCCATTAAAACACTTTCAATCTGAGATGGAAATACATTTACACCTCTTATTTTAAGCATGTCATCACTTCTGCCTTTTATTTTAGACATTCGTGCAAATGTTCTTCCACACTTGCACTCATCATAATTTATATCAGTTATATCCTTAGTTCTATATCTTAAAATTGGAATGCCTTCTTTTGTAAGTGTTGTTATTACCAATTCACCGGTTGATCCTTTTGGTAAAACTTGAAGTGATGATGAGTCTATTATTTCAGCATAAAAATGGTCTTCATTTATATGCATTCCATCCCTATAAATACATTCACCGGATACTCCTGGACCCATAAGTTCACTCATTCCGTAATTATCGGTAGCAAATAAATTTAACGTTTTTTCTATTTGGTCTCTCATTTCTGGAGTACATCCTTCGGAGCCAAATAAACCTAATTTTAAATTTATATTTTCTAATGCATGCATGTCTTTTGCTACTTCTCCAATGTACTGAGCATATGAAGGAGTAGAAACTAAAATTGATGTTTTAAAATCTTGCATAAGCATAATTTGCTTTTCAGTATTTCCACTAGATGTAGGAACTACAGTAGCCCCTATTTTTTCTAATCCATAATGCAAACCCAAAGCACCTGTAAACAAACCATAACCAAAGGATATTTGAACTATATCTTCATCTGTAGCACCAACTGCTATGCAAAGTCTAGCCATGCAATCTGACCAATTTTCGATATCGTTTTTTGTATACCCAACAACTGTAGGCTTACCTGTCGTTCCTGAAGAAGCATGAATTCTTATTATTTCTTTTCTTGGTTTTGCAAAAAGACCAAAAGGATAAGTATCTCTAATATCCTCTTTCGTAGTAAAAGGTATATACTGTATATCATCTAATGTCTTAATCTTATCAGCATTTACTCCTGCTTTAGTCAATCTTTCGTTATAAAAAGGAACATTATCCATACAATAAGCTACTAGTTGCTTTAGTCTTTTTAGTTGCAACTCTTCAAGCTTTTTTCTAGGCATTGTTTCCTGTTCTTTTTGAAAAAACATCCATAACTTCCTTTCAGATTATTTGTCTAAAATATCTCATTAAAAAAGATTTTTTTATTTTAAACCATCAATTTAATGGTTTAAAATATATCTAAAGTTTATAATTGTTAATCAATACAATTTAACCTAATTTCTAAAGCTTTTATCTATCATTTTAGACTATCTTATACATTATATTGTATCATATTTTATTTAAGTTGTATATACTTTATTGGATTTTTTATAATTTTTAATCTAAAAAAATTTGCTATTCAGCCATATGTATAGGGTGGAGATATTTTACCGAAGGTCCAGGACGACGCGAAAGCTCAGTCGCCTCCGCAGAGTCGAAATCCTTGCAAAACCGTAAACTTTGCCTTTAGATGCTGAATAGCAACAATCTTTGTGATATTATCACAGAAAAAAGCATGCATTTAATGTAAACTGTTTAAAACATATCTTTTTGAAAGAAGGCAATATAATGACTACTATAGTTTTTTACTGTTTAGCATTTTTAGGATTATCTATTTCCTTTTTTAAGAGCAAGGAAAAAACAAAAAAAGCCCTCATTAAATCATGGAAAGCGTTTGAAAATATTCTACCTCAATTTTTAGCAATACTTGTTATCATAGGTTTAACTTTATCAATATTAACATCAAATCAAATTTCAACTATTATCGGAAAAGAATCTGGCTGGTTTGGAGTTATAATTGCTTCTTTTATTGGTGCAATTACACTAATTCCTGGATTTGTAGCCTTCCCTCTAGCAAAAGCCCTTTTAGAATATGGTGCTGGATATATGCAAATTGCAGCCTTTGTTTCATCCTTAATGATGGTGGGGATTATCACCATTCCAGTTGAAATTAAATATTTTGGCAAAAAAGCTACAATAATCAGAAATATCCTTGCGTTTTTATATTCATTTATTGTAGCGATTGTAATAGGAGGATTTTTCAAATGAAGATAATTAAACGTTATATAATATTCATAATACTTATAATTATAAATATTATTATGCTTTTCATTTTCCCTGATACAGGCAGAAAATCTTTTTCTATTACTGGAAAAAATTTTTTAGAGATGCTAGAAGTAATTCCACCTATTTTCATTTTATTAGGATTGTTAGATGTATGGGTAAAAAGAGAAACTATGATAAAATATTTAGGCGAGAATTCTGGTATTGTAGGCATTTTAATATCCTTTTTCTTAGGAGCAGTTGCAGCCGGACCACTTTACGCCGCTTTTCCAGTAGCTGGAATTCTTTTGAAAAAAGGAAGTAAAATAACAAATGTGTTGATTTTTATAGGTGCGTGGTCAACTATGAAAATACCATTACTTTTGTTTGAAAGTACATCCTTAGGATTAAAATTTACTGTTATTAGATTAGCCTTAAGCATAGTTGGGATTTTAGTTATGACATTTATAACAGGCAAAATTTTAAACAGCAAAGACAAGCAATCTATATATGATATACATAAAGAAACGTCTACTTCGTAATTATCATAAAATCATCTGCAAAAAATCCTCAACATTTTTAAATAAACTGTTGAGGATTTTTAATTTATATTTTTCCTTATTTGAATTTATTCATAACCATTCCTGTTATAGTTTTAGGGAAAAAATATGTTGATTTTTGTGGCATTTTTTCACCTGCAAGTGCAACATCTCTTATTTCACTAACTCTTGTTGGATTTAGAATAAAACTACAATTTGCCTTTTTGCTGTCTACAGCTTCAATTGCTTCGTCAACAATTTTTGTATATGTTAGATTGATTTGTGCCGCCATATTTTCTTTGTCTATACCAAAAATACTTTCCAAAACCAACGAATGCAATACAGTTACATCCAGATTACAATATGAGTCTGACATATTTGGAAGCATATTTTTTATTATTTCATTGTCTTTTAGTACCATTATAGTAAAGGTATTTGCACCACTATAAAGAGCAAAAGCTTTCTTGTTTATTTGATAATTTGCTTCTAATTCTTTTTCTGCTCGTTCTAAAACCTCTTTTTTGTTAGCTACAGTCATAGTTTTTATATCAAAATATTTATTGCATTTTTCTAAAACATCTTCTAAATCAAACTTTTCTAAATCTCTAACTATTCTATGTGTTGGGAAAACAACTAGTCCCTCATTTTCCATATCAACTAGCATCATCATTATATTTCCTGATAAGTCATTTGGAGAGGATATATTGTTTTCACATAAATGCTTATGAAAATTTAATGCGGTTTCATATCTATGATGACCATCTGCAATATATAATTTTTTATCATCAAATAAATTTGAAATTTTACTTATAACTTTTTCATCATCAATACACCACATAGAGTGTTTTACATTGTCTAAATCAATAACGGACATATCAGGAGATTTTTTTGAAATTTCATCTATTGCAGAATAAACTTCACCTTTTTCATCCATATATAAAGAATATATTTGGCTAAAATTGCAAAAAGTTTCACTCATAAGGTTAAATCTATCTGTCTTTGCTTTTGATAAAGTTTCTTCATGTGGCAAAACAATTCCTTTTGAGAATTCTTCAAGCTGTACCAAAGATACAAATCCTTTTACAGATTTTCTTTGACCATAACAGTCAAACTCCATTTCATAAACATATATGCTATCTTTTTCATCACATTTTAATATTTGTTCATCCATCCATTTTTTCAATGTAACGCCGGCATCTTTATACTTATTCTCACCTTTCGGCAACTCTAATCTTACTACATTATTTTGATTTTTATTTACAAACTCTTCTCTTTGAGTATCTGAAATAATATCATATGGTGGACACACCAAAAGATTTAAATCTCCTGCCTTTTCTGTATAACGTAAACCTTTAAAACCTTTAATTGTAGCCATAATTACACCTCTTAAAATTATTAATATTTTGGAGTAAACTAAAATAGTTTACTCCCTTATTTTTTTATTATTATTTTACTATTCAGCCATATGTGTAAGGCAGAGATATTTAACCAAAGGTCCAGGGCGACCGGAAAGCCCGGTCGACTCTGCGGAGTCGAAACTCTACAAAATCATAAACTTTGCCTTTAGTGGCCAAATAGCAACAGATTTAGGCTAAATATATTTAAATTATTTTTTATTTGATAAACCGCAGCATTTTTTATATTTTTTGCCACTACCACATGGACAATCATCGTTATCATTTATTTTTTTTGAAGTTGCATTATTTGCAAAACTCCCATCACCTGCACCTGCATTTGGTGCGTCTGGCTTAGCAACTTGCTCACGTTCTGGTGGTGCATTTTTCGCTATTCTAACTGTCAAAAGCAACCTAACTGTATCTTCTCTTATGGATTCAATCATAGCATCAAACATTTCAAAGCCTTCGTATCTGTATTCAACAACAGGATTTTTTTGTCCATATGCACGCAACACAATACCCTTCTTTAATTCATCCATGTCATCTATGTGAGCTGTCCACTTAGCATCAACTACTTTTAATAAAATAACTCTTTCAAGTTCTCTTATTATTTCTTTTCCATACTCAGCTTCTTTTGCATTATAATTTTCTATAGCTCTATCTGTAAGAGTTTGAACAACATCCTTTTTGTCTATTTTTTCGAGTGCTTCTTCTGTATGATCCACAAAATCAGTTTCCAAAGTAATCCATCCTAAGAAGTACTCCTTTAAACCTGTAAGATTCCAGTCTTCCTTGCTATCATCATCAAGTAAATACTTATCAACGGTAGCTTGGATTAACTCTCTAATCATTTTTAAGATATTTTCATGTAGATCTTCTCCGTCTAGAACCTTTGCACGTTGTTGATAAATTATTTCACGTTGTTTACTCATTACATCGTCATAATTCAATACATTTTTTCTTATACTAAAGTTTCTACCTTCGACCTTCTTTTGTGAAGATTCTATCATCTTAGTCAAGAATTTGCTTTCTATTGGCATAGTTTCTTCAACGTTAAGTGTTTGCATTACTGCTTCTATTCTATCTCCAGCAAAAATTCTCATCAAATCATCTTCTACAGATAAGAAGAATCTACTTTCTCCTTCATCTCCTTGACGACCTGAACGTCCTCTTAACTGATTATCTATACGTCTAGACTCATGACGTTCTGTTCCTATAATAAACAAACCGCCTGCTTCTTTAACTGCTTTTGCTTTTTCTTTCACTTCTTTTGAATACTTTTCATATAAATCTCTATAAACTTTTCTAGCGTTTAAGATTTCTTCGTCTTCAGTATCGGCATATCCAATAGTCTCTGTAATAACTTCTTCTGAATAACCCAATTTTTTCATTTGTGCTTTTGATGAAAACTCAGCGTTACCACCAAGCAATATGTCAGTACCACGTCCAGCCATATTAGTAGCAATAGTAACTGCACTGAACTTACCTGCTTGTGCTACTATCTCAGCTTCTCTTTCATGTTGTTTTGCATTTAAAACGTTGTGCTTTATGCCTTTTAATCCTAACATTTTTGAAAGAAACTCGGATTTTTCAATAGAAATCGTACCTACTAAAACAGGCTGTCCTTTTTTATTACACTCTATAATCTGCTCTATAACAGCTTCAAACTTACCTTTTTCTGATCTATAAACTTGGTCAGAATGATCTTGTCTAATTACAGGTCTATTTGTAGGAACAGAAATTACGTCTAGCTTATATATTTCTTTAAATTCATCTTCTTCGGTCAAAGCTGTACCTGTCATACCTGACAATTTATTATATAGTCTAAAGTAATTTTGGAAAGTAATTGTTGCAAGAGTTTTTGACTCATGAGCAACTTTTACACCTTCTTTTGCTTCAATAGCTTGATGTAATCCATCATTAAAACGTCTTCCTATCATCAAACGTCCTGTAAATTCATCAACTATAATAACTTCTCCATCTTTAACTACATAATCTATATCATTTTTCATTATACCATTTGCTTTTAAAGCTTGATTTATATGATGCAACAAAGTCATATTTTCAGCATCCATAAGATTTTCAACGTTAAAATGCTTTTCAGATTTTTTTACACCTTGTCTAGTTATTGTAGCTGTTTTTGATTTCTCATCTATAATGTAATCGCAATCATCCATTAATTCATCTTGATCAGCTTTTTCATCTATTTCAACAACTGTTTTTGATTTTAAAGTTTTTGCAAATTTATCAACTATATTATATAGTTCTGTAGATTTATCTCCTCTACCAGATATAATAAGTGGTGTTCTTGCTTCGTCAATAAGAATAGAGTCTACCTCATCGACAATAGCAAAATTAGGTGTTCTTTGTACCATATCTTTTTTATAAATAACCATGTTATCACGAAGATAATCAAATCCCAATTCGTTATTTGTAGCATAAGTTATATCACTATTATAAGCCGCTCTTCTTTGGTCGTTATTTAAGCCATGTAAAATAACACCTATCGTTAAACCTAAATATCTATATATTTTGCCCATTTCCTCAGATTGGAATTTAGCAAGATAATCATTTACCGTTACTACATGAACTCCATTTCCAGATAAAGCATTTAAATAGGCAGCAAGACAAGCAACAAGTGTTTTACCTTCACCCGTTTTCATTTCAGCTATTCTTCCTTGGTGTAAAACAATAGCACCTATAATTTGTACTGGGAACGGACGTTTTCCTAATACTCTATCTGCTGCTTCACGACAAGTTGCTAAAGCTTCAGGTAAAATATCATCAAGTGTTTCTCCTGACTCAAGTCTATCTTTAAATTGAACTGTTTTAGCCTTTAATTCTTTGTCAGTTAAAGCTTTATACTCTTCTTCAAGATCTAAAACAGCTTGTTTTATAGGTTCTATTCTTGTAAGTTCTTTTTTACTATAAGAACCAAATATCTTATCTATAAGTCCCATTATTTTCGTCCACCTTTTAAAATTTATTGAAAAGAACATGATATAAAATAATATCTCTCTTCGAAAACACATAAATATATTTTATAACAATTTTCATCATTTGTCAATAGTTTTATATTATATATTACGCCTAATAATTTACAAATGATTTTTGTTAAAGCCATACTAATTATGTACTAAATTCATATTATATTTGCATAAAAATAAAACTTTATTTGCAATATAAATAAAAAAAATATCAATATACTGCAAAAAATAATCAATAAAGGAGAAGATATAGTTGATTTTTTATGCTATAATAATCTAAGAGTGATAAGAGCCCTAAAAACTATATATATTTCAAGGAGGATTTTTATGAATTTTAAAAAAATCACTAGCATTTTTGCTGCTGCTGCTATTGCAATTTCAGCAATTCCATCAAACGGTTTTGGTAATAAAAACGCAGATGTAAACGCACAGGTAACACCTTATTATGCATCTGAATACAATATCCCAGATGTAAAAATTACATCTTCTAGCATTCCTGATTTAGAAGCATTGAAATTTACATCAAATATGACACTAGGTTTTAATTTAGGAAATACTTTCGATGCCTTTAGTGATACTACTACTATAAGTGAACTTGATTTTGAATCTATGTGGGTTGGCGTTAAAACTACAAAAGCTATGATTGATACAATCAAAGCTGCTGGATTTAAAACAATTCGTGTTCCTGTTTCATGGCATAATCATGTAGATAAAGACTATAAGATTAGTGAAGCTTGGCTTTCACGTGTAAAAGAAGTTGTGGATTATGCAGTTGCAAATGACATGTATATTATTTTAAATATACATCATGATAATTCAAAAGAATTTATGTATCCTGATTCAGCCCATCTTGATCAATCAGTAAAATATGTATCTTCAATATGGACACAACTTGCAGATAGATTTAAAGATTATAACGAAAAACTAGTTTTTGAATCTTTAAATGAACCTAGACTTGTTGGACATCAAAACGAATGGTGGTTTAATCCAAATTCAAATGATTGTGTAGATGCTGCAAATTCTATAAACACTTTAAATCAAAAATTTGTAGATATAGTTCGTAATTCAGGCGGAAACAACGCAAAAAGATACTTAATGGTTCCTGGTTACTGTGCATCTATAGATGGTGTAACAAATAGTTATTTTAAAGTACCTACAGATACAGCTACAAACAAAATTATACTTTCCGTTCATGCATATACACCTTATAATTTTGCTTTACAAGCTGAAAATGAAAATGGTAGTGTAAGTAAGTTTGATAGTGATACTTCTTCTGACACTAGAGAAATCGATTCACTTATGTCAACTATATACAACAGATTTATAAGCAAAGGTATTCCTGTTGTTATTGGCGAATTTGGTGCAAGAAACAAAACTGAAAATACACAAGATCGTATAGATTTTGCTACTTATTATATAGCAGCAGCAAGAGCTAAAGGTATTACTTGTGTATGGTGGGACAATAATGCATTTACATCTGGTGAAGCTTTTGGTTTATTGAATAGAAGTAACTTAACATGGAAATATCCTGAAATAGTACAGGGGTTATCAAAATATTCCGGAAATACTTCCACTATATATATAGAAACAACTGCTACAACAGTCCCTGTTCAAAAAGAAGATTTTGAAGGTGTTTTAGAAGAGTCTTTAGATGGATACACAGTTACTTTTGGTCAAGCTATTGGTGACACTATGAAGCTTGATGTAGAATTAAGTGACATAGCAGTTTACGGAAATGGTTGTGTAGCTTTCTCCGTAAATCATGAAGGTACAAATTATTGGGTAGCTTTCCAATGGGAAACAAGTAAATCTGGACTTGTAACTGTTGATTTAACAACTCCATACCAAGTTCTAAATACTATTACTGAGGAAAAAGAGACCGATGAAGCTATTGTAAAAGCTGTTGTAGCTGCTGCACAAAGCATGAAGAGTGCAACTGTTCAAAAATGGTACGCTGCAGATGCCGCTTCTTGGGATGGAATTGATGCAAAAGCAAACATAAACATAAAAGCAGCAAGTGTATCAAAAGCTGTAAATTCAGAAACTACTACTACTGAAGCTACAACAACTGTAATAACAACAACACCTGTTACCACAACTACTAATATAGTAACAACTACACCTGTTATTACTACAACTACCTCTGAAAATACAACTACAACAACTACTTCACCTGATTTAACTAGAAGATATGGTGATCTTGATAGTAGCAAAAATATAGATTTAGCTGACCTTGTAACTTTAAATCAATATCTAATTAAAGATATCACATTTACAAGTGAACAACTAAAATACGCTGACCTTAACTCAGATGGTATGGTTGATATAGCAGATGGTGCTTTACTAAAACAATTTTTAATGGGCGACAATGTTAAATTAGGTGCATAAATAAAAATTTAATCTCCTTTGAATAAAATTCAAAGGAGATTTTTTGTTGCTATTCAGCCATTAAAGGTAAAACTGAGGGTTTTGCAAGGGGTTTCGACTCTGCGGAGTCGACCGGGCTTTCTGGTCGCCCTGGACCTTCGGTAAAATATCTCCGTCCTATACATATGGCTGAATAGTAACGATTTTTTTATTTTTTTATAAATATAAAATAGAACAACGCCCATATTTCGGCAATATTTAAAACTAAAGCTAAAGGAACTGCTATTTTAAATTTTAAATGTTTTGTTTTATGACGACAAATATACATTCCCATTGCAACTCCTATAGCTCCAAAAAGAAACGCAAAAGAAAGTAATTTCCTCTCACTTATTCTATACTTGTTTTTAACTGCATTTCTTTTATCTATAAACATAATAAAAAAAGAATAAATATTTATTATAAGTATAGTAATAATATAAAACCAAATACTATCCATCATAATTATATATTATTTTTATTTTTTGCAGATGTCAAAGTATTTTTCATAAGCATAGCTATAGTCATAGGACCAACTCCACCCGGAACTGGTGTAATATAACCCGCCTTTTCTTTTACAGCTTCAAAATCAACATCTCCACATAATTTACCGTTTTCTAATCTATTCATTCCTACGTCTATAACAATCGCACCTTCTTTAACCATATCTGCTGTAACAAAATTTGCACGTCCAATAGCCACTACTAAAATATCTGCTTCCGCACAAACTTCTTTTAAATTTTTAGTTTTAGAATGACATATAGTCACTGTTCCACTTTTGTGTAATAATAACATGGACATTGGCTTCCCAACTATATTGCTTCTTCCAATTACAACGCAGTTTTTTCCACTTATTTCAACACCTGTGCTATCTATCAACTCCATAACACCAGCAGGAGTACATGGTAAAAAAGAGTACTCTCCTATCATTATTTTTCCAACGTTAAAAGGATGAAACGCATCTACATCTTTTTCAGGTGAAATAGAATTGATTATACTATTTTCATCTATATGAGATGGCAAAGGCAACTGTACAAGAATGCCATTTACCTTGTCATCTTTATTTAATACATCAACTAAATCCAAAAGTTCCTGTTGAGTGGTTTCCGCTGGTAAAGCATATTCATAAGAGTTAAACCCTACTTCTTCACAAGCTTTTTTCTTTGCGTTTACATATACTCTAGATGCAGGATTATCACCAACTATAACAACTGCAAGACCTACACCAATACCTTTACTTTGAAGTTTAATTGTTTCTGATTTTACACTTTCCTTAACTTTTTGGGATACTTCTTTCCCGTTGATTAAACAAGACATTAAAAACTCCTCTTTTCATGTAATTTTTTGTTACTATTCAGCTAGGTAAAGCTTAGGGTTTTGCAAGGGTTTCGACTCTGCGGAGTCGACCGAGCTTTCCGGTCGCCCTGGACCTTCGGTAAAACATCTCCGCTTTATACATATGGCTGAATAACAACAATTTTTTAGCTATCTTCAGAATTAGGATTTTCATCCTTTTTCGATTCATCTTTTGGTATTACAGAACTTGACTTTTCTGATTTTTTGCTTTTATTCATTTTTTTAATGTTTCTTCAATAAGGTTTTTTGATTCATCACTATCCCTATAGAAAACATACTCCGAACCCATTCTTTTTACTTTTGAACCCATAATAAATATAATAATAACAGAAGAAATAAAAGCAATCATTCCAAGAACCTGTGAAACCCTTAAGTTCCCAAGCATCAAACTATCTGTTCGCAATCCCTCTATAAAAAACCTTCCTATTCCATACCAGCCAACATACATCAAAAACATTTGTCCATCAAATTTTCTTCTTTTGGAAATCAAGAATAAAACTATAAACCCTAACAAACACCAAATAGATTCATATAAAAAGCATGGATGTACAGGTTTCATTGGATCCATTGCCAATATATCTGCAGTAGATGACATAGCACTGTTGTTTTCAATTATCCATTCTTGTATTTTTCCACTAGTCATACCCCATGGTAAGTCTGTATTATATCCGAACGCCTCATGATTAAAGAAATTTCCCCATCGTCCTATTCCTTGACCAATTAAAAATCCCATACCTGCAATATCAAGTAGTGGCATAAGTCTCAGTTTACGAATCTTTGCAATAAGTCCACCAATCAAAACCGCACCTATTATCCCACCGTATATCGCCAAACCCCCATTTCTAGTGTTTATTATTTCTTTTAAATTACCTTTATAACTATCCCATTCTAAAATCACATAATAAAGCCTCGCTCCAATAACGCCTCCAATTATTCCACCAATAATTGCATCAATTGCCCTGTCCGAATCTATTCCATATTTTTTCATTTGAGAAAATCCAAATAAAATTGCCAACAGCATTCCAATAGTTATAATTACACCATACCATTGAATTTGCACGCCAAATACTGTAAAAGCTTCGCTTTTTATGTTAATATCTATCCCCATTTTAGGAAACACTATTTGATAATAATCTAAATCTTGATTACTTATCATTTATTCACACCTAACTTTCTATTATAGAAATTGCTACATTTTCAGTATCAAATCTTTCAATTAAACAACTTTGAACATCTTCATAAGTCATTTGTGACAATATTTTTACACCATCAAAAGGCGATAGATTTGAAAAATAATTGTTTATAAGTAAATTGGCCACTGAGTCAACATTATTAAACTCTCTAATTGTAGAACCATAAGTTGCTTTTTTTATAACATCAAAATGTTCTCTATTCAATCCATCTTTTTTCGCCTTGTTTATAGCCATTTTTATTCTATTTAAAACTTCACGTGGATCCTTTGATTCACCTGCAAAAATAACAGTAAAATACCCATCACCATTGAAAACTTCGGTAGAAAAAGAATTATTTACAAGCCCGTCATCCATCAATTCTTTATATAATTCAGAAAAAGCATCTGCTATAACATTTACAGCTACATAAGTTTCCATTTCTGCCTTTAACCCTTCATATCCAATTAAGGCATTGGATTTAAAACCAATGTGGAAAATAGGTGTTCCTACAGGCATTTTTTGAACCACCTCTTTTTGCACAATACCATATGGTTCTTCTTCAAATACAGTTTCTAATTTTTTATCTTTTGTTGGAATTAAAAGCTCATCCGCTATTTTAATTACTTCATCGGTTTTCACATTTCCAGCTATAGATAAAACCATATTGTGTAAATTGTAAAAAGTACCATAACATTTGTATAGTAAATCAGCATCAATTTTAGCAATACTTTCAACTGTACCTGCGATATCTATTTTTACAGGATGATTATGATATAAGCACTTCAGTAAATTAAAGAATACTCTCCAACCTGGATTATCCTCTGTCATCTTAATTTCCTGTCCGATAATACCCTGTTCTTTATCAACACTCTCTTTTGTGAAATATGGTTTTTGAACAAATGAAAGTAAAATTTTAAGTGACTCTTGATAATTATCTGAACAACTAAATAAATAACAGGTTTTATCAAATGAAGTATACGCATTTGCAGAAGCTCCTGTTTTTGCATATAAATCAAAAACATCTGTATCTTCGTTTTCAAAAAGTTTATGTTCCAAAAAATGTGCAATACCCTCTGGTACAGCAGTATAATTTTCATCGTCTTCGGTTTTGAACATAGTATTTATAGAGCCATATTTTGTTCCAAACAAAGCTTCTGTACTACTGAAGCCTTCCATTTCCCATACTAAAATATCAAGTCCGCTAGAATGTTTTATATAGTTATACTTTTCACCAGTTATCTCATCATGGATTACTTTTATTTCAGACATTATTCTTCTTCCTCCATATTATCGTTTTTACCATTCATAATATACACAGTATCCAGCTCAAAAGATTTGGCAGCTTCTATTACATCTTCTCTCTTTATTGCTTCATACTTTTTAATTTCTTCATATGGGGTGCATATTTCTCCTAAATAATATTTATCCATATACCATCCGACAAGAGATGAAGGTGTATCCCCAACACTTTTTAAGGAGTTAGCAATATACAAAACAGTATTCTCCATATCCTCATCTGTAAAATTGCCCAATTTTATTTCATTGAGTTGATTTAAAATTTCATTTTTCGCCTTTTCTATATTTGACTGTTCAACACCGCTATCTATAACCAGAGTTCCTTTTGATAACATGTACATTGCAGAACAATAGTAGCATAAACTTAATTTTTCACGAACATTTACAAATAATTTAGAAAATGTTGTTCCACCTAATATTTTCGACATAAGAGAATTTGCATATTTATTCGGATTGGTTGATTTTAAAGCCATAACCATTTTGGATTGATTTACATCAAGTTCTTCTGTTACTTCACTTAAAACTTCTTTTAATGGACTTAAATTATATATAATTTTTGTCCTAACTTCTCTTTCAACCTGTGAAAATGCTTTTTGGATCTTTTCTTTTAAATTATCCATTGGTTTTGGTCCAACAAAGAAAACTTCAACTTGTGAATATCTTAAAAAATCCAAGTATGCTTCATAACACTCAGCAGATGTTATTTCTTGTGCTATTTCTATAGTCCCATTCACAGAAAACTCCAAAGGTTCTCCTGTAAAAATAGTTTTTCTTGAACGCATAACTGCGTATCCACGTTTATTGTTTATTTCTGATTTTACCGCCTCTATAAGGTCTCTCTTTTTTAAGGAAAATTCTCTGGAATCAAATTCACCATTAGTTGAATTAGGTTTAAATAAACAAAGTTCAAAAAGTTCAAACAATTCATCAAATATTTTTTCTTTCTCAATTGCATATCTGTCTTCAATACAGCTCATACTCATAGATATGATTTGATTATCACCTCTAATTCCTGATTCACCATATAATGCAGAACCATATAAAGCGTTTAGTTTTTTTGACAACTCTGCAATAGTTTTATATTCACTATTACATGAACATAAAATTGAAATAGCCAATGTATTTTTCGGTGAAATGTATTCGTCTAATTTTGTTATGAATTTTACTCTAAAAGTATTTGTTTTAAATTTGGGATCTATTATAGACGTAAAGCCTATACCATTTCCAAGTTCTTCTCTAAAATATGAGGTAGACATAATTTTCTCCTTATTTTTTAATTTTTTACTATTGTTTTAATAGCATTTTTTTTGTATAATGTAAATAGATATTATTCATCCGTGTGTATAGGAAATGATGCTTTCCCGAAGATCCAGGGCGACCAGAAAGCCCGGTCGACTCCACAGAGTCGAAACTCTTGCAAAATCGTAAACCTTGCCTTTAGCAACTTAATATTAACAAAATAACTTATTTAAAAGGTGGATTAACATGGATTATTTAAATTTAATTAAAATAGCACAAAATGCTCGCCTCAATGCATATGCTTTATATTCAAATTTTAAAGTTGGTTCTGCTTTACTAACCGAAAATGATGAAGTTTTCTCTGGATGCAATATAGAAAACGCTTCATTTTCACTAACTAATTGTGCTGAAAGAACCTCTTTTTTCAAAGCGGTTTCACAAGGGCACACAAAATTTAAAGCGATAGCTATTGTAGGAGGAACAAGTGATACTTTATCACCATGTTTTCCTTGTGGGGCGTGCCTTCAAGTTATATCAGAATTTTGTGATAATGATTTCAAAATAATATTACAAAATAAGGATGATATTTTAATTTATAATCTAGTTGACTTTTTACCACAACAATTCAAACTAAAATTTTAAATATTTTTAAAAACAAAAATATTTTTAAAAGCAAAGTAAATCAAAACTAGTGCTCCTAAAATAATTCTATAAACACCAAAAACCTTAAAGTCATGCTTTTTAATATATCCCATCAAAAGCTTTATAACAACTATTGAAACAAAAAACGAAACTATCATTCCCACACCTAGTATTAATGCCTCTTCTGAGGTAAAATCCAATCCAAACTTAATAAGCTTTAAAAGGCTTGCACCAAACATAACAGGAATAGCTAAAAAAAACGTAAACTCTGCCGCTACTGTTCTTGATAGGCCTAGTATTATACCTCCCAATATTGTAGCTCCAGATCTTGATGTTCCTGGAAAAATGGCAGCTATAAGTTGAAAAGCACCAATTCCAAGTGCTACTGAATATGTGATTTCAGATATGCTATTTATTTTTGGTGTTTTATTTTTGTTTTTATTTTCAATAATTATAAATAAAACTCCAAACACAATTAAGCTTATAGCTACTACCCAGTATTTATAGAACAATTCATCTATTTTATCATCAAATAAAACTCCTATAATAGCAGCTGGAACACATGAAACTGCAATTTTTATCCACATTGTAATTTTATCTTTTTGAATTATTGGTTTTTCCTTAAATGAAAATGGAAATATTTTTTTCCAAAATAAAATTACAACAGCTAAAATAGCTCCTAACTGTACAACTACAAAAAACATTTCTTTAAATTCTGAAGATTGCTTTAACTGAAAAAACTCGTCAAAAAGCAACATATGCCCTGTGCTACTTATAGGTAACCATTCTGTAATCCCTTCTATTATTCCTAAAAAAATCGCCTTTAATATCTCTAAAAAACTCATTTTTATATGCCTTTCTTTTTATATTTTTTATTAAATTAGTAAATCCCGGTCGCCTAATATCATCAACTTAGTGGAAAAATTAAAATTTTACTCGATTTTTTTCAAAAAATCGTAGGTCTCCAAAGGGCAATGCCCTTAGTCGCTTTCAGCAGAAAGCGAAACCATTATGCTTTAGGAGATTTTTTGCTTCTTTTTGCGATAGAAAAAGAAGCGGATCTTGAGGCAGAGTCTCATAAATTGCTTCAGCAATTTGCTTAAGTTGACGACATTGTCCCAGTCGACTCCGTAGAGTCAAACCCCTAGAAAAAATCGATTTTTGTTACTATTCAGCCATATGTATGAGACGGAGATGTTTTACCGAAGGTCCAGGGCGACCGGAAAGCTTGGTTGACTCCGCAGAGTCGAAACTCTACAAAAAAGTAAACTTTAATAGCTGAATAGTAACGAATTTTCACCCTTAGCGGATAAATATTAACCATTTAAAATAACCATCTGTAAATCATAAGACAAATAAACATCGCTGCAAAGGCTGTTATAAAAATAGTCATTCTTTTTCTAAGTTTATTTCCCGTTCTGTCTGCTTCCTTCATTACAGCAGCTGCTGTCCAAAAAAAAGTGACAATCATAAATACCAAAGTAATAGGTATTCCTATGTTTATTGGAATTAAACCTATCATCGATAAAACACAAGTTACCACTGCTATTGTACTTAAAGCCATTCTTATTTTAACGTCTAAATTTGGTTTACTATCCTTCATTACTTAACACTCTTCTCTTTTACTTTATTTTTATTTCCTTTTTCGTCAACAATATAACAGTTATTTAAATGTGATTTTAAACTACCCATTATTGAACATCTGTATTCATTTCTAAGTTCTGACTGTTCATTTTTTTCTTCTTCTGTTAATTTTGTAATTTTTGATTTTCTTGCAAGTTCGTTTATCCTGTCGATTTTTTTTTGTTCCATTTTTTACACCTCTAACAAAGTATTTATTGCTATTTTCTTATATATATCATCTCTATGTTTAGCAGTCTTAATAATTTCTATTAATTCTTCTTTTGTTACAAACTTTACACTATCAACTTCAGTTTTTTCTAAAACGCAGTCATTTAGAGTGAAGTTTTTTTTAGCTAACCACATATCAAATATAGCTGTTTTATCAAAATATCTACCTAAAAATTTCATGTTTTCCTTTTCAATTTCAATACCTATTTCTTCAAAGTTTTCACGTATTGCGGCATCCTGACTTGTTTCATTTGTCATGGTCGCACCACCTGAAACGTCCCAAACACCTGGAAGGAATGATTTGTCCAGTGCACGTCTTTGAATAAGATATTTATTTTCAAAATTTTTCAAAAAAATTTGTGCAACCATAATATATTCACCTTGTTGCAATTTTTCTCCTCTATTAATTTTTTTACCTGTAAAAACACCATTTTTATCATAAACATCTAAAATTTCTTTTACCATAATAAAACCCTCATACTCTGTTGCTATTCAGCCCAATTTTTAATTCCGAAAAATATGTCAACTATCTAAATCGATCGTAAAGTCCAGTAGCTTAATAGAAACCATAATATACATGAAACATTTACATAAATTTTAAATAAAATAAACAATAATTTATTTTATCATATTTTATACTTTTTTTCAATATAATCTTTGCTTTTTAATTTAATTATGGTATTATTATATTCGTGAGTTTTTAAATAAGTAAAAAAAGAGGGTTTTAATATTATGAAAACAGCATTAATTACTGGTGCTTCAAAAGGCATTGGTGCAAAAATAGCTGAAACACTTTCTTATGAAGGTTATAACGTAGTCATTAATTATAACCAAAGCCAAGAGGACGCTATTTTACTTGCAAATAAAATTAATGGTATAGCTATAAAAGCAGATGTATCTAAAATAGATGAAGTTGAAAAAATGATTTTAGATACTATAAACAAATTTTCTAAAATAGATGTTCTAGTCAACAACGCTGGCATTTCTTTATCTGGACTTTTTACAGATATATCTTCTGATGCTGTAGCAAATTTATTTAATGTTAATGTTATGGGTACTTTTAACTGTACGAAAGCTGTTTTGCCTCATATGATAAACAGAAAAACGGGTAAAATAATAAATATTTCATCTATGTGGGGAGAAGTAGGTGCTTCATGTGAAGTACATTATTCAGCTTCTAAAGCTGCAATAATTGGTTTTACAAAAGCATTGGCAAAAGAAGTAGGTCCTAGTGGTATACAGGTTAATTGTATTTCTCCAGGTCTAATAGTAACGGATATGAATAAAAATCTTTCATCGAAGGACTTAAATTCAATAAAAGAGGAAACGCCCTTGCAATGTTTAGGTTCTACTGAAGATATAGCAAATGCTACTTCTTTTTTTTGTTCTGAGAAATCAAACTTTATAACTGGTCAAGTTTTAGGTGTTAATGGTGGATTAATAATTTAAGTATTTATAAATTTATTTAAATATTGTGATACAAAAAATATAATAAATTGCATTTTTTGCATTGCAATATTAACTATTATTATATTATTTTTTTACCATACACAAAACAAAAATTATATAATATATACAAATTACACATTTAGTTTTTATAAAATATATAATTTTTGAGCAATGAAACAAAGATATTTTTATAGTATTGCAGTTTAAAAAATAATATGATATATTATAATAACAGAAAAAAGTACATAGAAATTTTACAAAGTTTTTTCCAAAAAAATATATGTGTAAATAGAAAAGGTGATCTATATGAAAAAAGTATTTCAAGCATTCATAAAAAGACCTCTAGTGAATAAATTATCAAACAAAATCACTACAAATAAATTGATAAAAAAATTGATTGAATTTCAAAACAAAAGAAATCACAATTCTGATCATTATAAAATGACTAATTTTTTTATTACACTTCTATTCCCTATATTTATAGTGAGCATATCAGAAATTAATCAAATGAAATATGTAAGCAACTTCATATTATTTGTTGTAAACCGTCCTTCGGTAATGATTTTTAACGTTTTTATAGCAACTACAATATTTTGGGCTCTAATTTTTATTTTCAAAAAAATATGGTTTGCTATAGCTGTTCACGGAGTAAGTTATTTTGCTTTAAGTATAGTCGAACTGTTTAAATACGGCACAAACGGGAATCACTTATTAGTTATGGACATGAAGCTATTTAGAAGTATAAAAAGTCTATCTTCTTTTGCTTATATAAAAATAACGCCGTTACTTGTAACATACTCGATTATATTATTAACGTTTATAATAATATCTTTTTGGTTCAATCCTAAAGTAAATATAAACATTAAAAAGAGGCTAATTACATCAACTACTTGCCTCGCTATATTTGCTTCAATAATATTCATCCCCACTATATCTCATCCTATATTTAACTTCTTTAAAGTTGATACTACATATGCTTCAAATGTATTTAAACTAAATGAAAAATTTGAAAATAACAGTTTTTTAGCATTTATTGTTGAAACTACAAATGCTAGTATTTCAGATAAATTAACCACACCAAATGAGTATAATGAAGAAATAATTGAAGATTATATGTCTTTAAAGATTGATGAACAAATTTCTTCCTCAAATTTCAAAAAACCAAATGTAATTGTTGTAATGTCAGAAGCATTTGCTGATTTTAGAGCTTTTGAAAATTTAAATCTTGAAACCAATGCTTATGATAAATTTGATAAAATAAGAAATTCTCCTCAAAGCTATGCTGGGAAAACAATAGTTCCTACTTTTGCAAGTTTTACAGTAAGAACAGAATTTGAACTTATTTTTGGCTTACCAGTAAAATCACTCAAAGACCCTAACATGCCTCAAAGACTTCTTATTGAAAGAGAGCAACCAACAATACTGCAGTACTATAAAAGTTTGGGATATGAAACAGCTTATGTACATCCCTTTTTAGGTAGCTTTTATTCCCGCAAAAAATTATATCCTTATCTAGGATTTAATCAACTCTTATTTGATGACTCACTTACAGTTCCTGTTGAATATTATGGTTCATATATAAAAGATTCTGTTGTTTTTGATCAAATAGAAAAGTTAATAAATGAAACTGAATCTCCACTTTATGTACATACTACTACAATGCAAAATCATCAACCATATAATTATGGAGATACTCCAGAAGACGAATTTAACAATTATTTAACCAATTTATCTGTAACCACAGAAGATTTAGAAGTATTTATAAATAATCTAAATAAAATAGATGAACCTACTATAGTTTTCTTTACTGGTGACCACTTTCCTTCTCTAAAAGCTGAAAATAATAAATACAACGATTTAGGTATAAACAGTGAAAACTGTGGCGTAGTTTATGAACAGTCATATTTTATTTGGAATAACTATGGCTTATCATATGATAAAATGCCTACCAATAATTTCTCTACTTTCTATGTGCCATATGTAATATATGACTTAATTGACGCTCCAAAAGATAACTTTATATCTTTGATGTTGGATAAACTTTCAAAAAAACCTATCTATTCCACTCAGTATGATTCAACAATACCAAATGATTCTGAATTAGATGTTTTAACATACGATAGAATTTTAGGTGAACACTTATCAACAAATGAAGAAATAATGGAAAAAGAGGTTGAAGATTTAGATGAATAACAAAAATTTAGTCGGAAAAGAAGGCTTCGCAGAAACAACAGTAACCAACACCAACTGTGCAGATTATGTAAAAAGCGGTTCTCTACAAGTTTTTTCTACACCTATGATGATAGCTTTAATAGAAGAAGCCTCTGTAAATGCACTTGCTCCTTATTTAGATGATGAAGAAACAACTGTTGGAACCTATGTAAATGTATATCATTTATCCGCAACACCTTTAAATATAAAAGTAACTGCAAAAGCTGTTATAACTTCAATAATTGAAAAAGAAATTGTATTTGAAATTTCTGCATCTGACGAAAAGGGATTAATAGGCAAAGGCGAACACAAAAGATTTTTAGTAAATTCAAAAAGATTTTTGGAAAAAACAAATAGTAAATTTAATAATTAAAATAAAAATCTCCTTTATAAAATTAACTGCTCAATTAGAGTGGTTTTTATAAAGGAGATTTTAGTATACATTATTTTATACTAATGGCTATTATAATATTTACAAGGCAATTTTTTTCTGTTATAATATTATCATGCTCAAAATATTTTAACATAAAAAATATTTTTTGTAATAATTATATATCGGAGGTTTAAAATGAAAAAAATACTACGTCTAATATTATACCTAACTTCTTTGTTCTTATTTATTTCATGTGATAAAAATAACGTATCTAAATCATCAGTAAATAATGAACAGTTCAACAATTGGTACTATACAACAATGAACGATAATTTATTGTATCAAACTGAGGATAATATATATTTACTTGATTATAATACAATGAAAAAAGCAGAACTTTGCAATATTCCTAACTGTTCACATAATTCTATAAAATGTTTAAAATATAATCTATCTTCAGAATTAGGAACACAACTACCAGTAATCTACAATAGTAGTGCTTATTTTTTCCAAACATCAAGTTTACAATATGAAGAAGATGGCCTAGTAAAGCTTAAATTACAAACAAAGATTATAAAGTATAGCTTTGAAACTCTAAAATTTGATGTCTTTCTAGAGTTTGAAGGATATTTAGCAAATTCAGGCTTTGGTTCATATTTAACAGACTCTAAATATTACTTTATTTGCACTGATGGAGATTTCTCATATGACGAATTAGGAAATATTATTTCATCAAGTAACCTTGGTCAATCTTCTTTATTTTGTGTTGATTTACAAAATGGTAAATATGAGAATATGGGTACAATTTGTGATTTTGATAAATTAAAAAAAGAAACTCCAAACATAAACTCAATTGCTACTTATTTAATTGGGAAAACAGACAATAAACTTTATTTTAGCTTAAATTACCTTGAAGAAGAAATTGAAGATCTTGACGTTATGCCCGAATTCACAGGTAAAACCTATTCTTTTGATATTGACAAAAAAGAGTTTAGTAAGGTAAATGATAATATGGGTCTATGTGTATCAGGTAATTACTACGCATATTTTAAGTCTAAAAAAGACCACACAGTAATAATAGAAGACATTAAAACTGGTGAATTATATAACGGACCTAAAAAAGAATCTATAAATGGTATATCTATATTTGACGATAAACTATGGTATGACTCAAATTGTTTTGATATAAAAACATCTAAGCAAGTAAAATTTTCTAATTTAGAAGATGCATATACAGTTTCTTTATATAAAGATAACTATATAATTATGGGATACGATAATTCAAAAGTTGAAATAGAAAAACTACCCATAAGTGACTTGGAGAAACAACTGTATGAATAAACTTGAAATAAAAAAAGTAAGTAAATACTATGGAAAAAAACAAGCCTTAAAATCATTTGACTTTATTTTTTCAAATGGTATTTATGGCTTGCTTGGTCCAAATGGAGCCGGAAAATCAACATTAATGAATTTAATAAGTGGCAATTTAAAACACGAAAAAGATGGTGGTAAAATTTTATGGAATGGCATTGAAACATACAAATTAAATCACAACTTTCGAAAAATACTTGGTTTTATGCCTCAACAACAAAATTTATATGATAACATGACTGCCTATGATTTTATGGGTTATATTTCAGCTTTAAAAAACATAGATAAATTAACAGCAAAAAAAGAAATCCAAAGTTTACTCGAAAAAGTTGAACTTCAAGAAGATGCTCATAAAAAGATAGGTGGATTTTCAGGTGGAATGAAGCAAAGACTTTTAATTGCATCTTCTTTGTTAGGTGATCCCAAACTTCTCATTATGGATGAACCAACAGCAGGACTTGACCCAAAACAAAGAGTAATTATAAAAAAATTAACTAAAGAACTTTCAAATGAAATGATAATAATAATTTCAACACATATTATTTCTGATATAGAAAATATAGCAAAAGAAATACTACTTATAAAAGAAGGAGTTTTAATAGAAAGTGGAACTCCTGATTCATTAATATCAAGTGTTTCACTTGAAGAAAAAAGTATAGAAAATTTATATATGTATTATTATGGAGATGAGTAAAATGAAAATTTCTTTTTATGAATTTAAAAAATTATATTTACAAAAAGCTTTTTTATTCATCTTTTGTAGTTGCTTTATCATAAATGTTTTATCAATTTTAGCCATTGCAAGCAAAAGCGAAATATCCCCTAAAGAATATAAGCTTTTTCACAGGGAAATTGAAAACATTGTTCAAGAAGACGTCTTAGAGTATATAGATAGTAATTTAAAAATAGATTTCAATGATGAAAGAATGTATTCATACGCTCTTTTATATGATGCACAAGATGAATTTAATCGTATTTCAGGTTATTCTAAATATCTCGACTCTATATCTAAAAGATGTGATGAAATAACCAGTTTTTCTATTTTCGCACCTAAAGATGGTTTTGTTTACAAAAACGCAATTAAGACATCTATGGTTTATAATAAAATCAAAGTAACTAATCTTCCTTTTCAACCTTCTAAGGGAATTGAAATTATTTTATTTAACACTATAACTGATATTTTAATTATGTTTATTGTATTTACTTGTAGCATTTTTCTTTTTACAAAGGATAAAGAAATTGGCATTATGAATCTGCTTTTATCTTTTCCAAATGGAAGAAAAAAGCTCTGCTTTAATAAAATTTTTGTTTTATTTTGTTTAACAATAATCACTAACTTATTATTTATTCTTTCAAATACAATTTTAGGAGAAATAACCTATGGAATTGGTGATTTAAATCGTCCTATACAATGCATAAAAGCTTTATTTGAATCAAATTATAATATGTCAGTTTTAAATTACACTATAATCTCAACTCTTATAAAATCACTCGTTTTTTTTATTTGGGGTTTGTTTTTTTCTTTTATCTGTAACTTTTCAAAATCAAATTCTGGAGTTTATATTTTGTCAGGAATATTTTCTTTTATACAGTTGATAATAAACATAAAAGTACAGTCAAACTCAAGCTTAGGAATTCTTTATGATATAAATATGATTTCTCTTTTAAAACCAGAAAACATTTTCTCAACATACAGAAATGTTAATATCTTTAATACCCCTGTTAATATTTTGTTAATAAGTTGTTTAACTATTTTAATATTATTATCTATATTCTTTATTCTAAATCTACGCATTTTTACAAATGAAAAAAATATTGAATATAAAAAAATTTCAATAAAAATAAAAAAAAGCAAGACTAATCGTCAACATAGTAAAATATATTATGAATTTTTCAAATCAATCATACTTCAAAGAACATATACATTATTTTTAATTGGATTTGTTGTATCAATTATTTTCTATTTATCTTTTTCTATTCCTGCAAATGTAGATGATTTATATTATAAAAGGTACACAAATGAAAACTCAGGTATATTAACAGAAAATACTCAAAATTTTATAACAGAAACTGAAATTTATTTTGATGAATACTTTGATAACCCCAATGTAATTAGCAAAACAGAAGCCTTTAGTATTCCATATAAGGTTAGTGCATTTAGCGAGTTTAAAGAAAGATATGATACTATAAAAAAAAACAAATACAACACTGAGATTTTTTATGATACAGGGTATAAAAGACTTTTCGGAATAAATAATTTAGATGAAATTATTACATTAATTATAATAATACTTTCTATTTGTGTATTCTCAATTTCTCCACTTATTTCATTTGACAAGAGCAAAAATCTTACTCATATTATTTTTTGTACTACTTCAGGTAAAAAATCATATTTAAAGAGAAACATTTTAATATCTATAACTTATTCTACTTTTTCTAGCATGATTATTCTGCCTCCTTTTATATATAACATTTTAACAAAATACGGCTCACAAGGTCTAGATAAACCAATACAATCAATCCAGAACTTTGCACACTTTCCTTTTTCTTTTTCAGTATTTCACATGATTATTTTATTTTTTATTTCAATATACTTATTAATGATAATAAGTAGCTTGATTATGCTTATAATTTCATATAGAGTAAAGAGTATTTTTTCTGCTACATTAATTAATATTATGGTATTTATTATTCCTTTGATAATAATATTACTAATGTAATTGTTCCAAAATTTTTTAAACAAAAAATAGTATACATTAATACCAAATATTCATAGTTAATTTTATGTATTTTCACATTTATTATTTCAAAAAACTCTCTTTACTTGACAATTAGCAAAAAATAATTTAAAATAATAGTTAGTAGTTTTATGACTATTCTTTTTTTATGAATAGGAGGTGTTATTTATGAATGGATATGTTGACTTTCACTCTGGAATCTTACCCAATGTAGGCGTCAAGTGCTCCACAACTACAATTGATGATGCAATTGATATTTTAAATGTACTTCAAAAGGCGAAAATAAAAACGGTTGTTGCAACACCTTGTTTTCATCCTTTGGAAGAAAATCTAAACGATTTCTTAGAGCAAAGAGACAAAACATTCAGCGATTTAAGTCAAAAGATAGAAAAACTATCTGTCCCTCGTGTTATTTTAGGTGCAGAAGTATTATTCACTCCTTCTCTGCTTGAGTTAGATAATATTGATAAACTTTGTATTGGAGAAACCAAGTATATCATTCTAGCTTTACCATACCAACCTTATAGTGATATAATTATAGAAACACTACAAAAATTCATTGTAGCTAAAAATTTACACCCTATAATAGCACATATTGAACGTTATCTTGACTTTTATACTTTGGAACAGTTACAAAAAATATCTTCATTAGGTGTGCTTATGCAATTAAGCTGTAATGCGATAATAGAACGTTCCACAAGAAAATCAGCTTTAGAATTATTATCTAAAGGTGTTGTACAAATAGTAGGTTCAAACGATGTTGAAATCAAAAAAGAACCTAGGAAAGCTAAAGACATAGCTGTTGATGTCATAAATAAAGATATTTTTACTGACATCAAGGATATTTCAACCGCTAGTCCACAATATTCTGATGCAATTAGAATTATGCGATATCATTTAGCAATAGGCAAGTATAAGCAAATTAAAAACAACGCTGGTATGATTATATCAAACGCAAATATTAAAAGCATAATGTGTTAAAAAACCAAAAACTTTATCTCTATGAAGTTTTTGGTTGATTTTAAGTGCCTGTTTTCAGGCACTTTTTTCGTTGCTATTAAGAACCATTCCTAGTTCGAATATCTCTTATCCGAAGGTCCAGGGCGACCAGACAATGTCATCAACTTAAGAAAATTGCTGAGGCAATGTTACTATTCAGCCATATGTATAGGGTTGAGACATTTTACCAAAGGTCCAGGTGAAAGGAAAGCCCAGTCGACTCCGCAGAGTCGAAACTCCTACAATATCTTAAACTTTCCATTTTTATTTAAGTAAATCAAATCTTTTTATCTCTTCAACATAATCCATAAATATACTCTTAGGCCTAGCCCATATATTGTTTGTTCCATCTAAAGACCTGTATATAACCAATTCCTCGAGTGTCTCCGTATGTTTTGCAATTCCAACTACTTCATATTCCCCGCCTTTGTAGTGTTTATATTTCCCTCCAATTATTATTTCATCGTCTTCTTTAATTAGAGATTTTTTGTTTTTTAATATAAAATCATTATCTCTCTCTGATACCATTATAACTGAAGATAATGCAGGTATTTTCAGTTCTATTTTTTCATTTGCAAAAATAGAAGAAGAATTTCCAAAAACATCATAATAATTCAACTTTTCAATATCTGCCTTTATTTCAACTTCCACATCAGTTAAATTTAAGAAAATATAAGAAACTTGATTTTCATATTCTTTTTTATATATCCAATAGTTTTTTTCTACCAATACAGTTTGATAACTTCCTTTTCTAAGAGAAACGTATTCTTTGTATATTTTTCCTAATTTTTTCAAATGATTATATATTTCATTTTTTTTAAAATCAAGCTCTTCAAGTTCTAAACATGGACGAAGCTCTTCATAAAAGTTATTTATTTTCTCTCCTTTTAAACCAAATTCACTTCCATAATAAATACTAGGTACACCTACTATAGTATATAATATTGTATAAATATTCAAAACATGATTTTCATTTTTAATTGAACTCATTATCCTATTTAAAACATGATTATCAGCAAAATTAAATAAATTCATTCCTTTATACAGACCTAAATTCCCATATTGCTTATTTACCAAATGATTTAAAATGTGAAAATTCTCCTCGTTAAATGTATTGTATATAGCATTGCATAATTCATAATTAGTTGCACTATCAAGCATTTCTGAATTGACCCATCTCTTATAATCACCCTGAGAAATATCTCCTACAAGCCAAAAATCAGGCTTTATTTTTTTGCAATGTTTTCTTGCTCTCTTAAAAAAATCAAAATCCATAAATTCCGCAGAATCAAATTTAATTCCATCTATATCAAATTCATTTATCCAAAATCCCATAATTTCAAAAAGATAATTGATTAGATTTGGATTTCTAAGATTAAGTTTTACTAAATTAAATCGTCCATCTATACCTTCATAACAGAATTCATCACCATATGGGCTTTTTTTACCAAAGTTCAAGTTTTGAAACCATCCACAGTATTTTGATGATACACCATTTTTTTGAACATCTTTAAACGCCCAAAAATCTCTTCCAACATAATTAAAAATAGCATCTATAATAATTTTCATATCATTTTTATGTAACTCATCACATAAATTTTTAAAAATTTTATTATCTCCAAGCCTTTTATCCACTATTTTGAAATCAGATATATCATAACCATATTCCATAGACTCAAAAATAGAATTTAAATACAATGCTGTGACACCCATTTTCTTTAAATGTGGAATCCATAAAGAAACCTTACTTAGTCGATCTAATATGGTATTTTCCTCTTTATATCTTGGTGCACCACAAAAACTGTATGGATATATTTGATAAACAACTGCATTTTGATACCAACAACTCATAACCATCTACCTGCCTAAATTTATTTTCCCTCTATAAAAAATGTCGCTTCCATATCAGCAAAACTTAACGCTACCGCAAGTGGAAACATAGAAAAAGCATTACCCACAGAATTTTTGTCTTCATTTCCTGAAAAACCCATGTGATATCTTATTGCAAATGCTTCTTCTCTAGACAACCTCATAAATCCTGAAATTATATATACGGATTTTTCACCATGTCCATATGGTAATTTATCGTCAATAGCATAATAGGGTACTTTTTCCCATTTACCATCTTCGTTTTTTGCATTTCTATAATCAACAGTATAAAAATTAACTTTGCATAAATCGTGCAGTAAAGAAACAATGGCTATACTTTCTTCACTATATTTCATATTATATATTTCGGACACTCGTTCTCTTTTTAAATAGTCTTTTAAACAATTATAAACATTTATGCTATGTTCCACTAAACCACCTTCATAAGCACCATGAAACCTTGTGCTACATGGTGCAGTAAAAAAATCACATTCTGAAGACATTAAGTATTCTAGCAGTTTTTCAGAACCTTTCCTGGTTATATTTTCTTGATATATTTTTATAAATTCTTCTTTTTTCAATGTTTATCCACCTTTTCAAAATGTAGTTTAAAAATAATACTTGGTTGCTATTCAGCCATATGTATAGGACAGAGATGTTTTACCGAAGGTCTAGGGCGACTGGAAAATCCATTCGACTCCGCAGAGTCGAAACGACTGGAAAATCGTAAACTTTACCTTTAGAGGCTTAATAGGAACAATACTTGATATAATTCTAACATGAAATAAGTCATTTTTCAATAACCATATTTGGAATTTATAAAAATTTAAATTAAATTGTTACTATGTTGCTATTCAGCCATATGTATAGGGCAGAGATGTTTTACTGAATGCCCACCTCGGTCAATGTCGTCAACTTAAGAAAAAAATTAAAGTTTTACTCGATTTTTTTCAAAAAATCCTAGGTTTCCAAAGGGCAACGCCCTTGGTCGCTTTCCGCAGAAAGCGAAATCTTTATACTTTAAGAGCTTTTTTGCTTCCTTTTGCGATAGAAAAAGAAGCGGAGTTTGAGGCAGAGCCTCATAAATTGCCTCAGCAATTTGCTTAAGTTAACGACATTGCCAGCTCGGTCGACTCCGCAGAGTCGAAACTCCTACAAAATCGTAATCATAAATTTTAACAGCTGAATAGTAACTTTTTACTATTCATATTTAATAATTTTGAAAAATAAGGTTGACTAATTTACATTTTTAGTTTATCATTAATTTATTATTAATAAAATTTAGAGGAGGTTAATGATAATGTTTTTATCCAAAATGCTACATGGCGGTGACTACAACCCAGAACAATGGTTAAAATACCCTGAAATTTTAGAACAAGATATAGAAATTATGAAAAATGCAAAAATAAACTGTGTTTCTTTAGGTATTTTTTCTTGGTCCTCACTTGAACCACAAGAAGGTGAATTTACTTTTGAATGGTTAGACAAGGTCATAGAAAATCTATACAAAAATGAAATTTATACAATTTTAGCCACACCTACTGGCTCTAAACCTATTTGGATGTCCTTAAAATATCCTGAAATACTTAGAGTAGAATCAAATAGAATAAGAAATTTACCTGGAGGAAGACACAATCATTGTTACACCTCTCCTATATATAGAAAAAAAGCAAAAATAATAAATACAAAACTAGCTGAGAGATATGGTAAAAATCCAGCAGTAATTTTATGGCATATCTCAAATGAGTTACAAGGCGAATGTCATTGTGACTTATGCCAATCTAAATTTAGAAAGTGGCTTAAAGCAAAATATAAAACAATCGAAAACTTAAACGACCAATGGTGGACTACATTTTGGAGTCATAAATTCAATGATTTTAATGAAATTGAATCTCCTGCAAATCATGGCGAGTTGGGGATGGACGGATTGACTTTAGATTGGAAAAGATTTTGTACTGAACAAACTGTTGATTTTTATAAAAAGGAAATTGAACCTATAAAAAAAGTAAATCCCAATATACCTGTAACAACAAATTTCATGATGTTTTATGATGGTGTAAATTACAACAAATTCAAAGAACACATAGATATAGCGTCCTGGGATTCATATCCTAGTTGGCATAATGGAAATGGTGATGAAACTATAAATGCTGTCTATAACGCATTTTATCATGATTACGTACGATCTCTTAAGAAGTCTCCTTTTCTTTTAATGGAATGTACTCCAAGCTCTACAAATTGGACTTGGGTTTCAAAGCACAAAAAACCTAAAATGCATAAGCTAGCCTCTATACAAGCTATTGCACACGGAGCCAATAGTATACAGTATTTTCAAATAAGACAAAGTAGAGGTTGTGCAGAAAAGTTTCATAGTGCTGTTATAAGTAATAACCATAAAGAAGAAAATAGAATATATAATCAAGTAGCTGAGGTTGGCGATATTTTGGAGAAAATAAGTCAGATATCCTCTGCAACTATAAAGCCTCAAGTTGCTATAATCTATGATGTTGAAAACAAGTGGGCTTTAGATATTTCTAAAGGACCTAGAAACGCTGGGAACGGCTATGAAGATATACTTTTTAAAAATTATAAAGCTTTTTGGAGTAACAACATCCCTGTTGATGTTATAGATATGGAGGAAGAAATTAAAGATTATAAGCTTGTAATTGCGCCCATGGCCTATATGCTCAAAAAAGGATTTTCTTCTAAAATAAAATCTTTTGTAGCCGAGGGTGGAACATTTGTTTCTAGTTATCTTAGTGGTGTAGTAAATGAAAATTCACTTTGTTTTATGGGAGAATTGCCAGCTGAAGAACTATCTGATATTTTGGGAATTTATACCGAAGATGTAGAAGGTTTATACGATGACCAATCAAATAGTGTTGTTATGATTGGCGAATATATGGGTCTCAAAGGAGAATATCCATCTTCTAAAATATGTGAAATCATTCACACTAAAACCGCTGAAATACTCGGTGTATATGGCTCTGATTTTTACAAAGATGAACCTGTTTTTACTGTTAACTCCCATAAAAATGGCTATGCTTACTATATTGGAACATCTACAAACCAAGAGTTTTTTAACATTTTTTACAAAAATATTTGTGCCGAATTAGACATTGAAAAAAACATAGATGTTGAAACTCCAGAAGGAGTTACTATTGGAAAACGCTCATACAAAGAAATGGATTATTATTTTATACAAAACTTCACTAACGAAACAGTTTCAATAACACTACCATATAAACTAATAAATATACTTAACGACGAGGTTTTTGAATATGAACTTAATTTAGAACCATATGACTCATATATTTGCACTAAATGGCTTAAGCTAGAAGAATTGTAAAGTACGGATATGCCTATGAGTATAATTTATGATAAAATTTCTAAAATATTTATGCTTCAAATGAAAAAATCAACATATTCCATGAAGATTGTTGATGATGGATATTTAGCTCATGTATATTTTGGCAAAAAAATATTGAATGAAGATATTTCTTATTTACTGCGTTTAAACGAAAATCCATTTACCCCAACTATAAATATGAGAGATAAAGCTGTTTTCATGGATACAATACCTCTTGAATATCCCTGTTACGGAATCGGGGATTTTCGTGAACACTCATTTCAGGTATTAGATGAGAATGGCATGTCCACAACAGATATACGATATGTTTCCCATATTATATACAAAGGAAAACCAAAACTACAAAACTTACCCGCAACATTTGCAAATGAAAATGAATCTGAAACCCTTGAAATAACATGTATAGATAAAATCTTGAATTTAGAAGTAACTCTAATTTACTCTTTATTTTATAACTATAACGCAATAACAAGAAGTGTAAAAGTAAAAAACAATTCATCTTCCGCTTGTAACATAACTAGAGTTTTATCTTCTTCTCTAGATTTTGATAGTTCTGAATATGACATGGTTTCATTTTATGGATCTTGGGCAAGAGAAAGACATTTAGAACGTTCTAAACTTAGACGTGGTAAACAAGTTATTGATAGCTTAAGAGGAGAAAGTTCTCATCAGCATAATCCTTTTATAGCAATTTGTTCTCAAACTGCTGATGAAGATTATGGTGAAGTTTATGGTTTTTCTCTTGTATATTCAGGTAATTTTTACGCTTGTTTAGAAGTATCTCAACACAATAACACTAGAGTTGCAATTGGTGTAAATCCTACCGATTTTAATTGGCTACTCGAAAAAGATGAAACTTTCCAAACACCTGAAGTTGTAATTGTTTATTCTCAAAACGGATTTGGTGAAATGTCAAGAACATACCATGATATATATAGGAATCATTTAATAAGAGGTGTTTATAAAGATAGAGAAAGACCTGTTTTAATAAACAACTGGGAGGCTACATATTTTAACTTTAATACTAAAAAACTTATTTCTATTGCCAAACAAGCTTCAGAATTAGGCATGGAAATGTTAGTCATGGATGATGGTTGGTTTGGTCATAGGGATAGTGATAATTCCAGTTTAGGTGATTGGTTTGTTTATAAGGAAAAAATCGATGGTGGATTAAAAAATTTAGTAGATGAAGTAAATAAGTTAGGTTTAAAATTTGGCATTTGGTTTGAACCTGAAATGGTTTCTCCTAACAGTAACTTATTTAAAGAGCATCCTGAATGGGCTATACAGATAAAAGGACGTGAGCTCACTCTATGCCGTGAACAATATGTACTTGACTTTTCGAATAAAAATGTTCGTGATTATATATACAGTCTAATTAAAAACATATTATCCTCAGCAAATATAGAATATGTAAAATGGGATATGAACAGACAACTTACAGAAGTAGGCTCGAATTTTTTACCACAAAATAGACAAAGGGAACTATGGCATAGATATGTATTAGGTGTTTATGAGTTAATGGAACGATTAATAACTGATTTTCCAAATTTATTACTTGAAAATTGTTCGGGTGGTGGTGCAAGATTTGATGCTGGAATGCTTTATTACAGCCCGCAAATATGGGCATCAGATAATACAGATGCTATTGAAAGACTAAAAATACAATATGGAACATCTATGTGTTATCCACTATCTTCAATTGGTGCACATGTTAGTGATTGTCCAAATCATAGCGTTGGAAGAGTCACACCATTTAAAACACGTGGACATATTGCACTACTAGGCACATTTGGTTATGAATTAGATATCACAAAAATATCTGAGTATGATAAGCAGGAAATAAAAAATCAAATACAAGACTATAAAACATATAATCATATTATGCGAAATGGTGATCAATATAGAATCGGGAACATTTTCATCGATAACACTTGGGACGCTTGGATAATTGTAAGTAAAGATAAATTAGAAGCCTTGTTTACATATGTACAGGTTTTAGGTAAGTCGAATTTTAGAAGTAAAATTGTAAAACTGAAAGGCCTTAATCCGAATTTCAAATACAAAAACATGGAAATTAATGAAACATTTTCTGGTTCCACTCTAATGAACGCTGGAATAATTATAAAAAATATGTGGGGGGATTTTCAGAGTAAATTAATTTATTTTAAAAAAGCATAACAAAAAGTATAAATTCTAGCTATATGTATTAGAATTTATACTTTTTTTATTTTTCAAAATTTACTTTTCACTTACAAAAAACCAAAATACAAGTATATATTTGTATGATTTTAAATTTAAAGAAACTATTGACATATACATATAGCATGATGTATAATGATTATTATGTATTGCATTTATTTGAGAATTTTTAAAGTATATTTCATCATTAATTTTTATTAATTAATATATTTTAAATCCTTATTTTTTGTAATATCTAAAAAGTATATTTAATATTTATTTAAGGAGGAAAATTCAAATGCAAAAATCAAAAAAAAGCAAGTTAATATCTCTGTTATTAACTATAGTAACCATAATAGGCATCATTCCTTTTAGTTTACTACAAGTTAGTGCAAGTACACAAGCTGATAAACTAATATCTACAGCAGAAAGTCAAATAGGTTACAAAGAAGGTTCCGATGGATATACCAAATATGGTGCTTGGTATGGTATTCCAAGAGGTCATTGGTGTGCAATGTTCGTTTCTTGGTGTGCAAATCAATCTAGTATTTCTACAAGTACAATACCAAAACATGCTAGTTGTGATGTGGGTAAAGATTGGTTCAAAAACAAAGGTTTATGGGAAAATAGCAAATACAAAGGTGGATCATACACACCTAAGAAAGGTGATATAATTTATTTTAGTAGTACTTCCAACATGAACGATTCAACTCACGTTGGTATTGTAACTAGTGCTTCCTCAACTACTGTATACACAATAGAAGGCAATACTTCTGATCAAGTTGCAAGAAAAAGTTACTCTTTAGGTTACAAAACTATACTTGGTTATGGCATTCCAACATACACAACAGTTGTTGACTCAAATGTCTATTTCCCTAAGTATACTGGAACTAGTTCTTCTCTAGTAGATGGATTAAAAGCAGTTGGGGCTACTTATACATTTGAATACAGAAAAACAATAGCTGCTAAGAATGGTATATCAAGCTACACTGGTACAGCATCACAAAACACTACTTTATTAAATTTATTAAAACAAGGCAAATTAATAAAACCTTCAGGAGTTGTTGTACCACCAGTTACTCAAAATGTCTTCCCTAAGTATACTGGAACTAGTTCTTCTCTAGTAGATGGACTAAAAGCAGTTGGGGCTACTTATACATTTGAATACAGAAAAACAATCGCTACTAAGAATGGTGTATCAAGCTATACTGGTACAGCATCACAAAACACTACTCTATTAAATTTATTAAAACAAGGTAAATTAATAAAACCTTAATGTTATAATTATCAAAAAAAAGACTGTTGTATTTTACAACAGTCTTTTTTGGCGATTAGAAATATGAATTTTCCTTATTAGGTAAAACCATATTTTTATTAAATACAACTATATAATATCCATTAAAATCTATAATTTCCTTTGCTTCTTCTACCAGTTTTGGGTTTATTTCTTTTAAATAATCAAATTCAGATGCTACTAATAATAAAAAGTACTTATCAACTCCTGGTTGATCATTATACCAACTTTCTTGAGTTTGATACATTCTTTTTCTAATGTTTCCATTTTCGTCTATAAATATCTCTCTAACTTGAGATTTTGAGTCTGAAAGTACAGTTATAGAGTGTGAACGCCAAAATGTTGCATAACCATATTCTAGATTTTTATCAATAAGGAAAGAAGCTATATTTTGTGGCACACTTTTACTTTCTTTTATTGTAATCATATCAACAAATGAAAGTATAGAGAAAAGAATTACTGGAAAAACAATTACTATATTTACTCTTGAATACTTTTTATTCATAAACAGATATCTTGCTAAACATATAGTTAAAAAAACAGATGTAACAAGTATAGGCGATAATCTCCAATTTGCAGATGATAATCTACCAAAAACAAAACCTATAGCTATAAGAGAAGTCATAGCCCAATGAGTTAAAATGAAAACTCTAACATATCTATCTAGTTTTCCATAAAAAAATGTTATTATAATTGGTGATATAATAAGTATAAATGCTACTAACATTTTAAATATAGTCTTTGCACCCTCTGCATCAGCAATTGGCCTTCCATCCACTATAAATATTCCCATTAATGTAAACCAGTGATTTAAAAAAGCGGAAGCATTATCTTTCCAATATTTCGGGTCACTAAAAACAGTATACGAACTTGCATATCCTTCGTGAATGTCCTTCCATGTAATACTTGCATATATATATCCAACTGCAGTTCCTAAAAGTGTAACCAATATAATTATATATAAAGCTTTATTGTTTTTAAACTTCGTGTCGTTTTTAAAATCAAAAAGTCTTTCACCTATTAATCCACATATAACAGGTAATGAAAAAATAGTTATTGATTCTGTTTTGTTCATTGCACACAAGAAAAACCAAAAGAAAATTATTATTGAGGAAAATATTAAAATTTTATTGTTTTTATCTTTTTCATATTTATTTAAAGCATAAAAAACTAAAGCCAATCCTATAAATATAAATAGTATACCTAAACTATAGTAAATTATATGTCCCCAAAAAATTTCACGTATTTTTTCACTAGTCATTAGAATAAATACAGTTGAAAATACCATTATAGATATCCATTTAAAATCCCATTTCATAGATTTAAGTAGAAAAACTAAAGAAAAAACAAATAATAAGGCAAAAATACACATACCTATAAGATGAGCTTTCATTGAAACTCCAAACATGCCTATAAAAGGGAGCATCAAAAGTTGACCACCAAAAGGCAACTTGCAAGCATAATAGAAATCTTCACTTAATAGGGATCTTGTGTTGTATGCAGCTTCTCCCCATAAAATTGTATCTGCACAATCAGCGTGAAAAAACTGTGGAGAAATTATGATGATATAATATAATAACGAAATAATTGAAATCATAAAAAACAGTAGCGGAAATATCAACCCTCTCTTTTCTATAATCAAATTTAACACCTTATTTGCTTGATTTTTCATTTTTAACTCTTTTTCATAATCGGGCTTTGATGTTGGTACGTTTTCAACATCATTATTTTTAACTATTTTTTTAGACACTGTATAATTAATTAAATTATCAATTGATTCAAGAACAACAGTATTATCTTTTTTAAGATCAATATCATTTTTTGTTTTTAAATTTTCTTTTGAATTATTTTTTTTCATGATATTCTTTCTCCGTATTCACATTCCATATATTATCCTTACTTTTTTTGTCTTCCAATATATTACCTACGGTTTCAAAAGAAGTAACCATAGAGTGATCCATATTGTTATATCTATGTTGACCATTTCTTCCTACACAGTACAAGTTGTCATAATTGCTTAAATGACCTATAACCTTATCTATTTCGGAATATGTATCAAAATAAGCTGGATATGCTTTCTTCACCTTTTCTCTATGAGAATCTTTAATAGCGTTTTTAGTGATTACCCCCATTGATATTAATTCCTTAGAAGCAAACTCAATACATTCTTTATCTGTCATATTCCAAAAATCATCATTTTCATCACAAAAATATTCTAAGCCTATCCAAACTGTATTTTCAGGATCTTTTAACATGTACGGAGACCAGTTGTTGAAAATTTGAATTCTCCCTAGCTTTACACCTGTATCCTGAACATATATCCAACAGTCTGGTACTATATTACCTAAAGTAGGAATTGATGTTTTGTTTTCAAGATTTAACTTATCCACCAAAAGTCCTACTGTCACAAAATCTCTATATGGTAATCCATTGGCAATACTATAAATTTCTTTTGGTGTATCATCCATTCCTACAACTAAATCTTTAAGTGGCATAGAAGATATGAAAATATCGCCTTCTAATTTATTTTCACCAGAATTATTTTTATAGACTACAGCCTTGATTTTTTTAGATGAATTTGTTAGTATTTTTGTTACTTCTGCATTTTTGATTATTTTCCCACCCATTTTTTCAACTTCATCTGCAACAGTTTCCCAAAGATGTCCTGGCCCAAATTTAGGATAGTAAAATTCCTCAATCAATGAAGTTTCAACTTTTTTGTTAGATTTATTTTTGTTTGGAGATAACTTGGAAAACATATCTTTTATAACAGCAGATATAGAAAGTCCTTTTACCCTTTGAGAACCCCAATCGGCAGATATATCACGTGGATGCCTTCCCCATAGCTTTTCTGTATAACCTTCAAAAAACATTGAATATAGAACTTTCCCAAATCTGTTTATATAAAAGTTTTCAAGTGAACTTTCTTCTTTTTTGCTTACTGTTGATTTCATATAGCTGAATCCGGCTTTCATTGTAGATGAAAAGCCCATGTTTTTAAATGTTTGAGGTTTCATAGTTATAGGATAATCAAAAAATTTAGTTTTATAATAAATCCTAGATACTCTATTCCTTATAAGCATTGTACAATCTTCTTTTTCAGGATCTGGACCTCCGGGTTTAAGACTTTTATTTCTGTTAAGTTTAATATCATCAAAAGACGGTTTACCTTGAAGTGGCATTATATTATACCACCAATTCATTACTTTATCATCTTTTGAAAAAAATCTATGCCCACCTATATCCATACGATTACCATTATATTTTACTGTTTTTGAAATACCACCTATTTCATCACTTGCTTCTAAAATAATAACTTCATGGTCTTTAGACTGTTTTAACAATTCATACGCTGCTGTTAAACCAGCAGGACCTGCTCCTATAATTATAACCTTTTTCATTTAATTGTACTTTCTCCTTTTTTATATAATAATATTTTTCTAGCCGCGAAATTCCAAATCAATACAATTGCAGCAGCTATAATTTTTGTAATTAAAATTTCCATATTCATGATATCAGAAAATAAATACACTAGTCCAAAAGTTATAAACAACCCTATAAGTCCTATAAGTCCATAAGATATGAATTCAACTACCAAATTTGTTTTAGCTTTTTCAGCTTTAAAAACAAATTTTTTTGACATAATAAAATTTGTTAATAAACCTAACACAAATCCCAAAGTAACCGCCAAATATTTGAACACTCCTAAAATAATAAAAATTTTCATAGCTGCCGCATCGATTATAAAGGCTGTTCCTCCTACAAATCCGTATCTAAATAGTTGCATAAATAAGTTATCTGTTGGTTCATAAAACAAACCTTTAAAATCTTTATTTTTTAATAAACTTAAAAATGTTTTCATATACACCTCTTTAACTATTATAAAATCTAACTTTAATAAAAATTATCACTATATATTATATTACATAGTGATAATTTTGTCAAATAAATAAAAGCACATAATTGACGAATTGCACATACTCGAATAAATATTTTTATAACTACTCTTTATCTAGTTTTATAATTTGGATGTGCATATACTATAATGTCACCTTCTAGTTCACCAAACAAAGTGAAACCTTTTGCCTGTAATAATTCTATAAATTTTAATGTATTTTCATCTCTATGACTCATAACATATAAATCATATCTATCTAGAGATGCAAGTTTCACTATATTTTCATCATTTTGATCTAAATTATGTATTTCCTTTCTATCAGCAATATGAGGCAAAAACCAAGTATTCGAAATTACTGAAGCATCTTTAGGAAGAGTATCTAAGAATGCCTCCATTGCTTCAAATCTAGTTTGCTCTTTTTGATACCTTTTATAGTCATTAATTTTGTCCGATAAAAACGATGAAGAAATAATTATAGAAATTGTTGATGCACATATTAAAATATTATATCTTTGTTCTTTCTTTATATCGTCAATATTTATAATAAATAGGTACAACAACAAACATATCGTTCCAAATGTATATTGATAACCCATAGTTGCAGCATAACCATAACCTGAACCAATAACCATATTCATTATAATAAATGGTATAATCAGAAAAAATCTATACAGCTTACTAGTAACAAAAGGAATAAATAAAAGAGGTAAAAGAATTGTTACAAAAAAAATCAATGTTTTTTCATTTATACATAAACTGAAAAAATATGAAGGATTGAGTATTACGTTTTTTGCCACTCCAAGAAAACCGTCTTCTGGATTAATAGTCAAATTACCAAAACGAGTTGCCGCCATCATTTTGCCGTCACCATTTTGATTTAACCAATTTGTTATAAAACTAAAATAAATTGCCGAAATTAGAATACCTATTATTCCATGTATACGTTTTTTTGTTTTTTCATCTATCAAGAAAAATAAAAGAATGCAAATAACATATAAAGGTGCATCTTCTTTTACTATGCATATTAAAAAAATAAAAACATACATTAGTACAATCTTTCTTTTATCCACAGCATATAAAAACCACATTAGCAGTAATGGTAAAAACGCATTTTCATGAAAATCATAATAACAAGGAGATAATATTGCTATATTAAATATGTATATTATACACAAAGAAAATAAATACAATCCTTTATGATTATGATTTTTTGATATTAAGTAAAAAGGAATTATTCCACTAAGAGCCAATATAGGTTTAACAATCAAAAGTGTATTTTCACTAGGAAACAATTTATATATAGGTAATATTAGATAGAAAATATAGGATGCATGTACGTTAAAATGAGAGAAAAATTTATCACGTTCACAAGTTGTTACTGCAGTTAAGTCTTCCGACATATAATGAAACATCTGTGCAAATATTCCAAAGTCAAAAGTTGATGTGCCAAATACTTTATTTTTATATACTGATGTAACAGCAATAAAAATACAAATACCTACTGAAAAAATAATTACTAAAAGTAATATTATTCTATTTGGTATCTTTTCAAAAGTTTCTTTATCCAATTTCGAAAATAAATAAATCATAAATATTGAACACATTATAGAAATAGCTAAATTATAATATATATTGTAATTCATGTATACTGCACTAATTGAATAAAGCATCAATCCCATAAATAAACATATAGAGTCAATTATTTCTGTTTTTTTTCTCAAAAAGAAATAGAATGCAGTTAAAACTACAAAGAGTATTAACATATAACCCATATTTTCAACAAAATTTCTATCCAAAATATAATCTTGCCATGTACTAACTATATCATTCTTCTTTCCTAGATTAAAATTTAGTAATATGTTTATACCCGAAACAATAAAATATACTGCAAAAATTCTGATAAATAACATTTTATCGAAACCATACTTAACGATTAACTCCTTTAATTCAATGCATATTTTCTCTTTTTTTGATATTGATTTTTCTTCAACTTCTTTTATATTATATTTTTTTATTAAAAAATCAACATCAATATCATTATTAATTATTTTATATTTTTTTTCATTTACTAAATTTATTTTCTTCATATGCTCTCCTTTTTTATTTAGACAAATAAAAAATTTAATTTTATCTCCTATAATAAACTTATTTCGGTCATTCTCATTTTTCCCCATCCTTTGAATTAAATTTTAAACTTATTAATTTGTCCTTTTTACTCTACATATATAACTTTAAGCTTTCAAAAAACATCACAAAAAAAATTAAAATTATTTTTTTATTGTATATATTCAAATGCCAATAACAGCCTCAAAGGCTTTCGAAGTATCATCATTCGCTAGTAATTTACCATATTTTTTCGTCAAATTATTAACTCTTAACATTAAAATAATCCTCTTTTATCTATACAAAATTTTTAAGCGACGCTTTGCGTCGCTTAAAAAACAAAACGTTATCAAAATAAACTTATTTTAATAAACTTTACCTTTAATCGTTAAATTGTAACTTCAAATTAACAACTACATCTTTGTTTTTTATAAACTAAAATAATTAGCACTATCAACGATATTACAGAAACTAAAATACCTAATCTTAATCCTGGAACCTCATATTCGAAATTTATAACACTTTCCCCCTTGGGGACTTTCACTGCCAATAAGTATTCACCTATTTTAAACGTATTTAAATTTTTACCATTACTTTTAACTTTCCAACCTCCATCATCAGGAATAGATGTGTATAATATTTGATTTTCACTTTCAGAGTTTACTTTTAAATCTATTTTTGTATCTTCAAATTTTATTACTTCTGCTGATTTTTGATTAAGTTCTCTATAACACTCAGATAATTTATCTGTATTTACTGTGAATAAGTCCATTCCCCACAAACCTAATTGTACATCTGTTGACTCAAATTTCACATTTACAACATCGCCTGTTTTAACTTTTCCTATCATTTTAACTTTTTCAGTTGGAGTATCAATCTTCTGTTCAACATCATTTATAAATACCTTTAAATCCCCCTTTAAAAATCCATGATTTAAATACAAATAATCATCTTTTAATATATCATATTTAAAATTAATTTGAACAGGTATATTATTATCCACTCTGTTATAATATTGATTTTCCCAATTTTTATCATCACTCAAGTTAACATTATTAGCCTCTATAGAGGATACTTTTAAAGATTCATAAGCATTTATCTCTCTACCAATTGCAGAGTTTAATAAACTATTATGCATATTTATAAAATTTTCACCTGAATTAATATCCCAATAAATCATACCACTATTCACCATAAAGGCAATTGGTAAATAAAATTCATTTTCAAATACTTTGTATTTTTCTTCTTCCGATATTTCTTTCATTCCTATCATTTCAAATTTTTTTGTTTTATCTATAATATACTTGATAGAAAAAAACGAATTCATAATTGGAGAATATGGGTTATATAGAGTACTTACATTTTTAGCATACACTCTATATCCTAACTTTTGAAAGAAGTTATATGAAGCTCCATTCATTGTTGATGAATAGTAAGATAGACCTTTATAATTATATAGTTGTCCTGGATTAAAAGTCCATCCTGTGTACATCTCCATTCTATATAAATTATCCTTATCTTCATATTTTGAAATAGCTTCTTCCATAATTTCATTTGCATGATTATATGACTTAATATCAGCTAATTTAATTTCTTTTAATACTGATATAGAATTTACACACACTTCAATTATAATTAAAATTGAAATCAAAACAGTAAATAAATTTCTTAATAATTTCTTTTTAAATAATATATTTAAAACCATAAATAAAACATATGCAAATAAAAAAACAAGTGTAAACTTTATATTTTCTTCTTTTAACCTATAAACTTCAGGTATATGGTTATTCATAGATAAAATAAATATTATATTGTATATTGAAAACAATATACCGCTGAGTTTAATGCCTTTAATGTTTATAATAATTTCATAATAAATTAAAACAATAAAAAATGAAAACATAAACGTCCATCTTCCTGGTAATTGATTAGGTAAATGAAATCCATGCCATACATAATTTAGTAAATTCAAATTCATAGAAATGTACAAAAACATTATTAATCCTATATATGAGCATTTTTTTATAACGTTTATTTTTTTATTAAACAAGAACAATGGTAAAGCTATAAATATAAATAAACTAGTGTATATATTAGGTATTTCATAAGCCAATGAAGGTTTTGTAAAAGGGAGTAATTTAAAGAAATACTCTATTAATGAATTATACCACAACAATTTATCTGGTTTGTCAATCTCAGCTGCAATCGTTAATCCCAATCCTTTGTAAATAGGAATAACAATAAATGCTACAAGACATCCTGAAATTAATGAAAAAACAATAAAATCTAAAACTGTTTTTTTGATTTGATTTATTTTAATTGTATCTAAGTTAGATAAAATAAAGACAATAAAGTACAACACTAAAAATATGCATACACTAAATGAAATATAAAAATTTGAATAAATAGATAACGCTAATGTTAAACAATACAATAAGGGTTTCTTTTTAAAAATCAATCTTTCCATTCCAAGTAAAACCAAGGGGAGTAATATAACCAAATCAATCCACATTGGTTGGGTAATAAAAGCAAGCATATAACCACATAACGAATAAACGGTGGAACAAGCCACTATAAATAAATCTGTTCTATTATACTTGTTTTTTAGAAATACACAAAAGGCTAAAGATGATAAAGAAAACTTCAACAAAATAATATAGTCAAATACTAAAACCAAATTATCTCTTTTAAAAAGTAGTAAAATGTTATTCAACAAGCTATTACCATAATATGAATTTTGTAAAAACAAATTAAAGCCTAATCCACCATTCCATGAAAACATGAGAGATGATGCTTCTTTAATTTTATTATATTTTTCTACATATATAGGAAAATATTGACCCCATAAATCCATATTCAGAAGGGCTTTATCCCCAAAAGGTGCTATCCCAATTTTTTTATAAGATATAAGTATTATTAAAGCAGGTAAAAAAAACGATAGTAAATAAATCATAATAGATTTCTTGAAAAATTTGTTTAAAATAAACATAACACCAACCCCTACTCTCTTCATTTTCATTTAAATAATTAAACATCTACATTTATAACTTTAAGCTTTCAAAAAATATCACAAAAAAATTAAAATCAATTTTTCCCAGTATGCAATATAGTATCTAATGTCTTAAATAAGAACATGTTTTCTAATTCTCTGAGACCTGTATCATATGTTTCTACTTTTTTTATTTTTCTTTTACTATTTTTTTACACTCTGCAATCGATTCCGTTTTTTTGCTACTGCCAAATTAAATATATTTTCATAAAAAAATTTAAAACAATTTTTTAAATTTTATATATTCAAAATGCCAATAACAGCCACAAAGGCTTTCGAAGTATCATCATTCGCTAGTAATTTACCATATTTTTTCGTCAAATTATTAACTGTTAACATTAAAATAATCCCCTTTTCTCTATACAAAATTTTTAAGCGACGCTTTGCGTCGCTTATCAAACAAAATGTTATCAAAACAAACTTATTTCAAAAAAAGAATATGTTCTTCTAAAACTTAACACTCTGTATTTATGTTATAAAGTTACAAATACCAAGGTTAGACTCAAAAGATATTACTCTTATTATTTTATATTAAATATTATCAATAATATCTAGTACTAATTGAAAAATACCCTCAAAAAATCTTTTAACAAATTTTTTGAAATGAATTTTTTTTATACTATTTTTTTTCATAAAAAACTCCTTAACTGACTTTTTTATATCTTTTCAATAACTTTTATATAACATATTGTATCATATATAACAATGGATATCAATATAATTTTAATAATTTAACACAATTTTCATATTATTTTCATGCAAAAATACATCACTCATCTCTAATTTTTAAGAAATACCACCCTATAAATTCTTTTTTTTATATTTTATGCACTTTATAATTAAATATTTATTTTTATTTTCATATTGACAACTGGAATAATTAATGAGATAATTTAAATATAAACTATTTATTTTGTTCAATAATTCTGTAAATTTATATAAACATATATTATAATTCTACAAAAAAACAGGATATTATAGTATATGAATTTTTTTGCAGATTTAATTTAATTTATTTAGGAGGTTATTTGGATGAAAAAACTAATATCAATATTAGTAGCATCAGCACTTTTAGCAAATTCTGCTTTACCTTATTTTTCGAAAAATAAAGTTGAAGCGGTAGACACAATAGTTAAGGCCAGTGGCAAATTCAACTATGGGGAAGCGTTACAAAAATCACTATTCTTTTATGAATGTCAACAAGCAGGACCTTTACCAGAATGGAATCGTGTAGAATGGCGTTCTGACTCCACTGTAGATGATTTTATAACAGGTGGATGGTATGACGCTGGAGACCATGTTAATTTTAATCTACCGATGTCATATTCTGCATCTATGCTTGCATGGGGATTATATGAGTACGGCGATGCAGTTGAACAAATCGGCCAATATGACATATATAAAAATAATCTTGAATTCGCACTTGATTATTTTGTGAAATGTGATTTAGGAGAAAAAGTAATTTTCCAAGTCGGTAATGGTACTGAAGATCATACTTGGTGGGGACCAGTTGAATTACTTGAATATGGTATCGTTGAGGGTTCTTATTATAAAAGACCATATTATACTGGAACAGGCTCAGCAGTAACAGCAGGTATGGCCGCTGCACTTGCCGCTGGTGCATGTGCCTTAAAAGGAAAAACAAGTAAAACATCTGAATACATAAAGCATGCTGAAAATATGTTTAAAATAGCTGACACTTCAAGAAGTGATTCTGACTACAATAAAAGTGATGCAAGTGGTTTTTATCGCTCAAGTCATTTTTATGATGAACTTTTCTGGGCTGCAAACTGGCTTTACATGGCTACTGGAGAAAAAGCTTATTTAGATAAAGCTGAATCTTACATCCCTAATCTTGGAAAAGAGATGGGCTCAACTGATTTGAAATATTCTTGGGCACATTGTTGGGATGACGTTCAACAAGGTGGTACTTTACTATATGCAATAAACACAAAAGACCCTGTTTATATAAATCAAGTTAAAAAGCATTTAAATTATTGGACAGATTCTGTTACAAAAATTGATGGTGGATTACGTTGGTTAAGTACTTGGGGATGTTTAAGATATGCTACTGCTGCTGGATTTGTAACAGCTGTTGCAAATGATAGACTAATAACTGATGCTACTGAAAAAGCTAAATACAAAAAATTCTATGAAGAACAGGTAAATTACGCACTTGGAGATAATCCTGATGGCAGAAGTTACGTGGTAGGTTTTGGTGAAAATCCACCAAAAAATCCTCACCATAGAACAGCACATGGTTCATGGGAAAATGCACTAGCTAATCCAGAAGTAAACAGACATACATTATATGGTGCTTTAGTTGGTGGTCCTACTGAAAGTGGAGCCTATGAAGACGATCGTCAAAACTTCATAAACAACGAAGTAGCAACAGACTACAATGCAGGTTATACAGCACTTTTATGCAAGATGATATCCGAATATGGCGGAGCACCAGACCCATCTTTCCCTCAACCTGAAACTAGAACACCAGAGTTTTTTGTAGAAGCTGAACTAAAACAAAATACAACATCCAGTTCAACAGCAAGCTTAAAATTCACAAATAATACTGCATGGCCTGCAAGAATTGTTGATAATGTATCTTTACGTTATTATGTAGACTTATCTGAAGTTTTATCAGCAGGACATAAAGCATCAGATGTGGTAATAAGAGTAGACCGTGACCAAAGTAAAATGTATTCTGATGTTAAACCAGCTGTAATTTCAGAATTAATTCAATATAAAAACACAAATACGTATTACGTAGAAATAGCATATCCAGATGGCAGAGCAGCAATGCCTATTTCTGCTGGCAGATATCAATGTGAAACTTTATTATCCTTAGTATTCCCAAATTACGGCTCTGGTTGGAATGCATCAAACGACTACTCAAATAAAGATCTTTTAAATATTGAAGGCTCTATGGTAACAGATAAAATAACTGTATACGAAAATGGCAAATTAATCTTTGGTGTAGAACCAGATGGTACAGCTGCTTCTACTGAGCCTACTGTAACAACTACAAAACCTATTACAACAACAACTACTACCACTACTGCTACAACTACAGTTACTACTACCGAAAATCCAACACTAACTACTAGTGCTTCTACAACAAAAGTTACTCCTGCTGACACAAGTACTACAAAAGTAGAAAGTAATATCAAATATGGTGACATAAATAAAGATAATGGTGTAAACAACTCCGATTTAGTTCTACTTTGTCAATACTTAGTGAAAGATGCCGATCTTACATCTGAGCAAAAACCTCTAGCAGATGTAACAGCCGATGGCGTAGTTGACGTTGCAGACGTTGCACTTATTAAACAATTCTTACTTGGTGATATTGTTACTTTAGGTCCAAAAAAATAATCTCTAAAAATATCCATTGTGTTATTGCAATGGATATTTTTTCGTATAGTTACTATTCGGCTATTAAAGGTAAAGTTTACAATTTTGTAGAAGTTTCGACTCTGCGGAGTCGACTGGGCTTTCCGGTAGCCCAATGTCGTCAACTTAGTGAAAAAATTAAAGTTTTACTCGATTTTTTTCAAAAAATCGTAGGTTTCCAAAGGGTAACGCCCTTGGTCGCTTTCCGCAGAAAGCGAAATCCTTATGCTTTAAGAGCTTTTTTGCTTCTTTTTGCGATAGAAAAAGAAGCGGAGTTTGAGGCAGTGCCTCATAAATTGCCTCAGCAATTTGCTTAAGTTGACGACATTGTCCGGTAGCCCTAGACCTTCGGTAAAACATCTATGTCCTATACGTATGGCTGAATAGTAACTTCGTATACGCAAAATATGTTCGACAATCAAAAGATTGTCGAACATATTTTGTAGGGGTTAAATATTAAAATAATATGACAGCAATGTTAAATATATATAAAGTTACCTTATTTTTAGTCTGTTTCATTGCTGAACAAAGTCTAAAGCAATGAAATCAGTAATGATGAAAATTACATTCATTACAACCTTTGTTGTAACTACTTAACCATTGATTATATTATAAAATACAATTGTGATAGTTTTGTGAAAATTACGTTCATAAATGTACATTTCTCCTTTTTGCACTATTAAAATTCAATTTTTTCTGTTACTATTAACAAAAAATAAGAAAATAAAAGGGAATATAATCAATTTATAGTTTTAAACGTGTTTTTTTATTTTAGGGTTATTGTACAAAATTATAATTATACATTATAATTTATTTGTTAATAAACATATTAAATAAAGTACTTAATTTTAACTATCAATATATTTATTTTCAAATTCATCTAAAGGTATAGCTCTATCAAACAAAAACCCCTGTGCCATTTTAACTCCACATGAATAAATAAAACTCGCTTGCTCCTCAGTTTCAACACCCTCAAAAACAATTTCTTTTTCGGCGGCATAAACAAGATTAATTAGCTGTTTTACATATTTGATTTCTCTTTCTGTATTTCCTCTACTGTTTAAAAAACTTTTATCTATTTTCACTATATCCACAGGTGCTGTTAAAAGAAGACTAAGCGATGAATAACCTGTGCCAAAGTCATCAATATCCATCTTAAATCCAAGCTTTTGTAACTTACTCATATGTCTAATCATTTTTCCCGTATCACTCGCTAGAGTACCTTCAGTTATTTCTATTTCTATTAATTGAGGATTTATATTATACTTTAATGCTAAATCATATACTCTTTCTGAAAAATCATCATAATTAGTATGTAATCTAGAAAAATTTACTGATATAGGGAAATAAGTTTTTTCTTCATCTATCCATTTTCTCAGACTTTTCAAAACTTGTTCATACATATAATAATCCAATTCTACTACATATCCAACTCGCTCTAATACAAAAATAAAATCAGATGGATACTTATAGCTACCATCAATATTACGCCATCTTACTAAAGCTTCTGCCCCAACTATCTTCCTATCTTTAAGTGAAAATTTAGGTTGTAGAAATAGCTTCAATTCACCAAGTTCAATTGCTCTATGTATTTCTCCAACTAAGCTTTGTTCATAGTTTCTTTTTATACGTAAATCCTCGGTATAAACACCACAAACTATATCATTATTACTTTTTATGCTTTTCCTAATTAGATTGGCATTTTCTATAGCTATTGTAATATCACAGTTTCTATCTTCTATAAAGTAAACTCCTGTAGAAATTCTAAGATCACTCGCTGGGTACATTTGTTTTTGAGATTCAATAAAATCAAGTTGATTTTTTTTAATTAGTTTGAGAATAAAATCCTTTGACTTTCCCGAAAGTAAAACCAAAAAATAATCACAATATACTCTACATGCTATAGAATCAGGAATTTCATCAAGCTGAACCGCTAGATTACACAACATTCGATCTCCTGCACTATATCCAAAATTTTCATTTACATAAGAGAAGTTATTTATGTCTAGTGCTATTATAGCATTTATCTTATTTCTATTTTCTAAAATTCTGCTTGATGCTATTTTTTTAAAAGTCTCAATATTATACAATCCTGTTAATCCGTCTGTGGTTACTAGCTTATTGAATTTATCTCGTTCTTTGTTTCTCTCTTTCCTTAAAGCAACAAAAACGGATAGTATTTTAGATAATTCAAAAAAAGTATTTTTTTCGTATGTAGTCCACTGCCTTATTTTATTATTATCACAAAAAATAGATATACTTTCAAGTGCATTATCATCATATAGCATAAAGCCTATAACCGATGTAATGTTATTTTCTTTTAGGAAACTCCTTTCCTTTTCATCTAATTTATCAATGTTGTAATTATTTATAAATATTATTCCGTTTTTTGAAACCTTAAGAAATATATTGTACCATTGTTGAGAATATGCTGCATCATCTGACTTATCAGTAATTCCTATATTTTTTTCCCATTGATTTATCCTTGTATTTACACTATTTGATGTTCTATTTTCAAATATAGAAACCATTTTTATGCCATATCTTATTCCTGTTCTTTCTAATAATAGATTAATCGAACTATTTAATTCTTTTGAATTTGAAAGTAAACTAAATGAAAACGTTATAAATTTTACGTCATAATTGTTAAAATTTAAGTGAAAATCCATATCGTTTAAAATGTTTACATTTTCATAATTATTTCTTTTTTTCATATTTTCGTCATATGAACAAAGTTTATTTTTACCTATAAACTTTGCATTGCACATAGCAGCATCTGCACATGAAAAAAGTGTTTCAAAGTCTTCTCCATCTTTATTATAGTATGAAATACCTATGCTACAACTAACTTCTATTTTAGTATTATCCCCAAAATAATTTTTGTTTATGGCATTTTTAATTTCATTTGCTTTTTTTTCTGCTATTTCGCTTGATGCATTTTTTAAAAATACAAGAAAATTGTCTATCCCTATTCTTCCAACAAAGTCACAATCATTTATGGTTGATTTTATTGTAGCAGAAACATTTTCAATAACCATATCACAAAATGTTTTCCCATAAACCTCATTGATTTTTTGAAAATTATCTATATCTATAGAAACCATTGCATGGCTTATATCTTTTGAATTGTTTTTAAAATTATTTAAAAACGTATCTATAGAATATTTTATAGCCGTTTTATTTAAAATCCCAGTCATAGGATCAGATTCAACATCATTATCTTCTTTTTTATAATATTCCAATCTATCCTCATTTATATCTTTTAATCTTCCTATTATACAAACAACTTTTCCATCCGCATCAATCAAACTTGAGTATTTTAGTAAAAACCAATGGTAATCAGAACGATTTATTTTAATTCTATACTCACCATATCCAACATTTTCGCTAAGCAAACCATTTTCGAATTTTTTGTTAAATAATTCTATATCGTCTGTATGAAAATGTTTTTCGTATTTTTTTCGTTTTATATAATTATTGATTACTGTATTGTTAATACTATATTCTGTTGGAGCATTTGAAATTAGAAGTGTATCTGTTATAACATCATAATCAAATATTATCCCTTCTACACTTTCTTCTAAAATTTTATTGCGTTCTTTTAACATTTTCATTTCTATTTCTATTTTCTTTTTTTCGTCAATATCAAAAATAAGACATAAAATAAAGTTTTCTTTAATTTTCAAAATAACATTTACCCATCTTATTTCTTTTTCTTTTAAAATACGTAATTCACATTCTATTGCTTCCTCTTTTTCGTTTATATCCTGAAGTTTAATCATTAATTTATTTACATCTTCTTTTTTAAAAAAATCAAAGAAATGTTTTTTTGGGTTTTTATCATTTGCATTTACAAGTTCTCTAAATCCATCATCCATTTCAACACTAGAATAATCATATTTGTTTATTTTACAAATTCCATATTTTATACTAGACGGAACAACTCCCATTTTTAATATATTTTCAAAAGGCATAATTATCTCTCCATTCCTAAAAAACTCCTATCCTCAATTTGTTTATTCTCATATTCCGATATACCGTATCAATATTATATACTATAACATAAAATAAATAAAATTTCAATTCATTTTTGTTAAAAACATAATATAAAATATAATTTTTATTAAAAATAAATAAATTACTATAAAAAACAATAACAAATTGTATATAATCTATTATCAAATATATTTTTCAATTCTATTAATTCAATTTTTTATAATGTTATAATATATAATTTTGAAGTTACAATTCAGCCCCATGTGTAAGGCAGAGATATTTTACCGAAGGTCCGGATTTAACTGAAAGTCTAGTCTACTCCGCAGAGTCGAAAATTCTGTAAAATCGTAAACTTTACCTTTAGTGTCTAATATTGTTAATATTATAAAATACTTGATTGAATGTTACTGTTCAGCTATATTTATAAGGCGGAGATATTTTACCGAAGGTCCAGGGCGACCGGAAAGCCCGGTCGACTCCGCAGAGTCGAAACCCTTGCAATACTAAGCAACATAAGAAATAAAGTGTTTTAGAGTCTAAATAGTATAAATAGTAACACTTAAATTAATAAAAATGTTTTTTCTTTAATAAATTCATAAACTTTCGATACTATTTATATAAACATTTTTTAATAAAGCGAGGTTTTGAAAGTGAAAAAACAAAGACGTTTAATAGGAGTTATAATTGCACAAGTAGAATATGATTATCAATCTAAAATCATAAAAGGATTGCAAAAAACTGCTTATGAATTAAATTATGATTTATTAGTTTTTTCACCTTTTATAAAAACCTGTGATTTAGAATTATACCAAATAGGAGAAAAAAATATATATTCACTAATAAATTATGAAATTTTAGATGGTATCATATACATACCAGATACAATACAAATCCCTCTTGCAAACGATGAAATAATAAATGATATAAAAACAAAATTTAAAGGTCCAGTTATAACTATAGATACTTTTATTGAAGGATTTATGTTTGTAGAAGCAGATGCAAGAAAAACAATAAAAAACATGGTAAATCATCTAATTCAAGAGCATAATGCAAAGTATATAAATTTTATGACTGGAAAAAAAGAACACCAACATGCAATAAAAAGACTTGATGGTTATATAGATGCCTTAAAAGAAAATAATATTCCTATAGAAGAGGAGCGAATATACTATGGAGATTTTTGGTATAATGAAGGTGAAAACTTTATACATAAAATACTAAATTCTAAGTTGCCATTTCCACATGCTATATGCTGTGCTAGTGACCATATGGCTATAAGTGTATGTAATGCTTTAGAAAAAAACGGAATAAAAGTTCCTGACCAAGTCGCCGTAACTGGTTATGATTTCATTTTAGAAAGTATCACTCATAACCCATCTATAACCTCTGCGGTAATGCCTATAGAAGCCACAGCTATAAAAGCAATGACTCTAATGCATAAAACTATAGAGAACACAAGCTTAGATATTGACTCTATATCTACAGTGGCTGAGTTGCAAATAGCAGAAAGCTGCGGATGTAACATAGACATATCAAAAAAATATCGTTCTACTTTATCTCTATTTACTAATGGTGATTATGAATACGAAAATGAATTTTTTTATGCTTCAAATTATATGTTAGAATGTTTAATTTCATCTAAAAATATATATGAATTACGTGGAAATATTTCTTGGTATACTTATCAAATAGGTACATTTAAAGAATTTTATTTTTGCCTATGTGATGATTGGGATTGTATTGGCTATAATGAAGTTGACATGGATACAAAATATGTTCGTTTTGGATATACTGATAATATATATTTAAACTTTGCTAAAATAGATGGTGAATATAAGGAACCATATGGAAAATTTAGTTCAAAAGAAATGCTTCCATCTATTTATGAAAAAAGGGATTATCCTACCACTTACTTTTTTACTCCAATACATTTTAATGACAGATGTTTTGGGTATACTGTTTTAAACTTCGGAAATGAATTAAAATCATATGATGTAAAGTACAGAAGTTGGATAAGAAATATTAACAATTCTTTGGAAAGCTTGAGATTACAAAATAATTTGAAATGGTTTTACGAAAGAATGGAAGAAAACGCTATAAAAGATGGCCTTACAAATATTTTAAATCGATATGCCTTTAACAAAGACTATCAAAATTTACTTAAACAAGTACTAAGGACAGACAAGCAACTTATGATTATTTTAGGGGACTTAAATGGCTTAAAATATATAAATGATACTTTTGGCCATATTGAAGGAGATAATGCAATTAGAATGTCCGCTTTGGCATTTCAAATATCTTGCAACGATTTTGAAAAATGTTATAGATTTGGTGGTGATGAATTTGTATTGGTATCCGCTGGTTATTATACAGAAAATGATGCACATGATAAGATCACAAAAATTAATACATTTTTGAATAACTACAATAAAACATCTCAAAAACCTTATCCTGTTTCAATAAGCTTAGGATATTATTGCGGGGATTTTAAACATGATAAGCCAATTGAATATTACATAAAAATAGCGGATTTAATGATGTTTAGAGAAAAGCAAAGATTAAAAAAAGAATTGAACCTTCCTGAAAGATAAAAAATAAAGATATAAACTTTTTAAGTTTATATCTTTATTTTTTATCTTTTCTTTTTTCTAACTGAATATCCGAAATCACCAAGTTTTCTACCTAGAGAAAAATACTCTCCATGTGAATACGCAAGTAAACCCGCTTGTTGAAGATTTAACTTACCTTTGCTATCTACAAACTTTTCTTCTATGTCAACACCTACTATTTCAGCAATAAACATGTCATGTGAGCCTAATGTTTTTATTTCAACAACTCTACATTCTAAACTCAAAGGACTTTCAGAAATTATAGGACAAGATACATTTACTGCTTCTTCTTTATGTAACCCACATAATTTATATTTGTCATTATTTTTACCACTTCTAACTCCACAAAAATCAACAGTTTTGCACATAGCTGAAGTAACCAAATTTATAACAAATTCACCTGAATCTTTTATCATGTTATATGAATATCTTTCAGGTCTTACTGAAATATACGTCATTGGTGGATGAGTATTTATAATCCCTGTCCACGCAATTGTTATTATATTTGATTTTTCCATTGTACCAGTAGTAACCAATACTGCTGGCAGCGGTGCTAATATAGTTCCGCCTTTCCAAAAAACTTTTGACATTTTTATCTCCTAAATAGTTATAATTCAAATCTATGTTTAAGACACCGATATTTTTACCTAATATCCAAGACAAAAGGAAAGTTACTATTCAGCCTCTAAAGATAAAGTTTATAGTTTTGAAAGGGTTTCGACTCTGCGGAGTCGACCGGGCTTTCAGATCACCCTGGACCTTCGGTAAAACATCTCTGCTTTATACATGTGGCTGAATAGTAACCTGTATAATGACCCTAAATATTATGGTAACGGTTTTTCAACTTCATGACGATGAGGCCTACCCATCAAATTTCCAAGACTATCTTTTACATTCCCTTTGTTAAACAATATATTATTAAGTTGTTCAGTTATTGGCATTTCTATATTCATTTTTCTAGATATTTCATATGCAACGTTACAACAATAATAACCTTCAACCGTACCGACCTGATTTACAGCCTCTTCTGGTGTAACACCCTTACCAATAAGCACACCTGCTCTTCTGTTTCTACTATGCTTACTTGTACAGGTAACTATTAAATCTCCAATACCAGTTAAGCCAAAGAAAGTATTGAGCTGTGCACCCATTGCAACGCCTAGTCTAGCCACTTCTGTAATACCTCTAGTCATAAGTGCCGCACTAGTATTATCACCATATCCCAAGCCATCACTAATTCCAGCTGACAAAGCAATGATATTTTTTAAAGCACCACCTAGTTCACATCCAATAATATCATCGTTAACATATATTCTGAATTTTTCATTGCTTAACACATCTTGTATGTAATTCGACATTTTTCTATCTTTTGAAGAAACAACTACTGTAGTAGGAATTCCCCTTGCAACTTCTTCTGCATGTGAAGGTCCAGATAAAATTACAATTGGAACATTGGGGATTTCATCTTCAATTACTTCACTTAATCTTTTATAAGTAAATTCCTCAATTCCTTTTCCAGTATTTAAAATTATCATATTTGAACTTATGTAAGGCTTAGCCAATTTAGCAACGTTTCTAACAAATGGTGAAGGTATCCCAAACAAAACTATTTCATTTCCCGATATATCCTCAATTTTTGATGTGAATTTAATTTTTTCTGGAATTATAACACCTGGAAGCTTTATTTTATGCTCTTTATCTTTTACTATAGTTTTTATTTCATCTTCAAAAGCAGACCAAACAGTTACGTCATGACCATATTTATATGCTAAAATAGCTAAACTCAAACCAAATCCACCAGATCCCAATACTATAATTTTAGCCATATTTTCAACTCCTAGATAAAATTTATAATTATTTTTTATTAAAGGAAAATTTATTTTCAGTTCCTGATTTTAATCTTTTTATATTTTCTTTATGCATTATAATCACCATAAAAGTAGTTCCTAAAACCAAAACAACATGCAATAAAGCTTTTTCAAATTCTGTTTTTTCAACAAAATATCTAATAACAAATGTAACTATAGGATATGCTAAAGCTGCGGTGATGGATGATACAGAAACATACTTAGTAAAAACAAGAACAACAATAAATATGGGTATAACAATTAAAAATATTTTATAATCTATTGCTAAAAGACAAGTAGCAGAAACCAAAACTCCTTTTCCACCTTTAAACTTGTAATAGATAGGAAATATATGCCCTATTATAGCGAAAAATCCGGCTATATATCCAATAGCAGTTATATCAAAATGTCCGAAATCATCTATTTCTAGTAGTTTATACAATAGCCTACAGAGACTAATTGCAATAACCCCTTTTACCAAATCGCTCAATAAAGTTACTAAAGCAGGACCTTTCCCAAAACATCTTAAAGTATTTGTAAGTCCGGCGTTTTTACTTCCAAAATTTCTTATGTCTTCTTTTTTCATGATTTTAACAACTATTATTGCCGAATTACAACTTCCTAGTAAATATGGAAAAACAGCTGCAAAAATCAAAATAATTATCAACTTATAATCCATTATTAAACTTCTCCTCGTGACTATCCATTATCTTTTCCACGTTCTCTTACAATAAATCTTACTGGTGTACCATCAAGACCAAAAGTTGCTCTTATTTGATTTTCGATATATCTTTGATATGAAAAGTGGAATAAATCAGAATTGTTTACAAATGTAACAAATGTAGGTGGTTTAGTCGAAGCCTGTGTAATATAGTAAATTTTTAATCTTTTTCCTTTGTCTGATGGAGGATGTACACGAGTTGTTGCATATGATAAAACATCGTTTAACATACCAGTAGAAATTCGCATACAATTTTGTTCATTAACAAACTTTATTAATTCAAATAATCTATCGATTCTTTGTCCTGTCAAGGCAGATATAAAAACAAACGGAACATATGACATAAAACTAAAATCATTTTTTAATCGATCAGTATATTCTTTCATTGTTTTATCATTTTTTTCAATGACATCCCATTTGTTTATTGCAATGATTGATGCTTTACCTTGTTCATGAGCATATCCTGCTACTTTCGAATCCTGTTCAGTAAAGCCCGTTTCCGCATCTATAACTATAACACAAACATCTGCTCTATCTACAGCCATATAAGCACGTAAAACACTATATTTTTCAATTCGTTCAATTACTTTTGATTTTTTTCTAATTCCAGCAGTATCTATAAATACAAATTTACCTTCATTTTTTTCTATAACCGTATCTATAGCATCTCTAGTGGTACCAGCTATATTTGATACAATGGTTCTTTCTTCTCCTGCAATTTTATTAATAAGCGATGATTTTCCTACATTCGGTTTGCCTATAACTGCAACTTTTATGTATTCATCAGAGTAATCTTCCTCAACTTTTTCAGGAAAATATTCAAATACTTCATCTAACAAATCCCCTGTACCATGACCATGTAAAGATGATACTGGAAAAGGTTCACCTATACCTAAATTATAAAACTCATATAATTCTAACGGTACTTCACCTATTGAATCACATTTATTTACAGCTAATACTATTGGTTTACCACTCTTAATAAGCATATTTGCAACTTCTGAATCATTTGCTGTTACGCCTGATTTTAAATCAACAAGAAAAATTATAACATCAGCTTTTTCAATTGCAATTTCTGCTTGTCTTCTCATTTGTGCAAGTATAATATCATCTGTGTTTGGCTCTATTCCGCCTGTATCTATAAGCATGAACTCTCTATTTCTCCATTCACACTTAGAGTAAATTCTGTCTCTTGTTACACCTGGAGTATCCTCTACAATTGATAATTTTTGCCCTATCAATTTATTAAAAAGAGTTGACTTTCCTACATTCGGGCGTCCTACTACAGCAACTAAAGGTATTGGCATAATTTTCACATCCTTTTTTTTAACGCAAAATACTATCTAAAAAATCATATCCATCATTAGATACTACTTTTATTTTGACTTTTAACTTTTCTTCAACTTCCACAACTGTATAATCATCCAAAAAAATCGGTTCATCCCTTTTTAACATTGATGAAGATATTAGCAATTCATCACCCAACGGTATTTTTTCAAGTTGATTAATTAAATCTCCTGCGGTTATAAGTCCTGTAACTGTAATTTTTTCACCAAAAAAATAATTTTTTATCGGATAAACATTACAAATTATTTTAGGAAATTTAACTTTTATTTTCTCAACTAGCTTTTTAATCATATCATATGATGAATAGCCAGTTGCAATTGAAAGTTGTTTTTTTATTTTTTCTGATTCTTCTGTTTCAAAAGCATCGTTAAACTCGTCTTCAAAAGATCTGAGCATACCGACTCCATTTTCATATTGTTGATATTCCTCATAAAAGCTTGCCTCCGGAATTTCTTTTCTAGCTAACAAAAAAAATTCATCTGAAGGGAATACCAACCTTGTGCCATGTTTTTCAAAAAAATGCTTTTGAAATTCTAAAATTTGATTTAAAGCTAATTCAGCAGTTTCTCTTGTAAATGATTTAAGTGGGTATAAACCTTCTCTAAATTTTGATAAGCCAACAGGAACAACTGCAATACTTTGAATATTTGGCATAAGCATTCCTAAATCACTTATTGTTTTATTTAATTCTTCACCATCATTTAAATCAGGACACAAAACTATTTGGCAGTTCATTTTTATTCCTGCATCACTCATTTGTTTTAAATATGCTAGCTTTTCTCCAGCAAAACGATTATTCATCATTCTACATCTTAATTCGGGATTTGTAGTGTGCACAGAGATATTTATATTTAATTTCATGTTAATTATTCTATCAACATCATCTTGCTCTAAATTAGTCAATGTAACGTAATTTCCATGTAAAAATGACAACCTTGCATCGTCATCCTTAAAATATAGTGTTTCTCTCATTCCTTTAGGCATTTGGTCAATAAAACAAAACACACATTTGTTATGACAACTCTTTTTATCATCCATTAAAAAACTATCAAATTCAAGACCTAAATCATCATATTCACCTTTAATTATATCAAACTCAAAAACTTGTTCAGCCCTTAATATTTTCAAATTCAATTTACTTTCTGATGAATAAAACATATAATCCAAAACATCTTTTATTTCATGATTATTTATAGAAATCAATATATCATTTGAAAATATTTTCGCTTTATAAGCAAATGAACCTTTTAAAACTCCAGTAATTTCAACCATTACATTTGACCTTTCATAAAATAATAATTAAACTTTATAAATCAGCACTATTCATTGGTTACAATTTGACCGCATTCATAACTCAAAGATATATACCCAGAAGGTCCAGAGCGACCGGAAAGCTCGATCAGCTCCGCAGAGTCGAAATCCATATCAATTGTTAAATAATATATAATAGCCGAATAGTAACATTTATTGACTAATTTTTATAATAACACATGCATAACAAAAAATTAGAGGAAGATTTCTCCTCCTCTAATTTTGAGAAAGTCGTAATTACGCTTCCTTCTTAATTACTTCTACACCCTTGTAAAAACCACAAGTTTTACAAACTTTATGTGGAGATGTTAATCCACCACAATTTGAACATTTACTAAATGCAGGAGCATCTAATTTCCAAACATTAGAACGTCTTTTATCTCGTCTAGCTTTGGATGTTTTTCTCTTTGGTACAGCCATTATTTAACCTCCTTAAGCATAAGTATAATTATTACTTAAAATTATTTAATGCAATTACATTCCTCTTCATTTAAATCACAGCCACAGCTAGTACATAAACCCTTACAATTTTCATCACAAAGATTTTTAGAAGGTAACTGTAAAAGCAAATCCGAAGTAGCAATATTATTTAAATCAATGCTCTCATCAACAGCAACAATGTAATCATCATTGTCATTATTTACACTTTTAACAACTATATGATCAAACTCATAAAAATAACTTCTATCAAGTTCTTTTAAGCACCTGTCACATATAAGTTTTAATGTAAAATCTGTTGTAAAATTAACAGTAACTACGCTAGTACGATTGGTTACTACACCCTTAACTTTTATGGGGGTAATAAAATCATATCCGTTTATATTTGATAATTCCTCAAGAGGAATTTCAAAGTCAAAACTTTTTTGACTACCTTCAACATTAAATGCATGTCTTAAATTAATTACCATAACTTTTACTTCCTTAGAGCATCACAAATTATATTATAACGAATTATTGATTTGTTGTCAATAGTTTTTTTATTAAACGATAAACTTTTTGATTCTTTCTGGTACCTCTGAATCATCAACAGAAAGAGTTAAAAGAACATCTGTTTCGTCTCCAGTTAATTTATCTATTTTTTCCAACATTATAGATAATTCTTCTAAATCCGGACCAGCTATCTTTAAAATTCCATCAACAAAAATTTCTTTTATATCATAGTTTCCTGCTAACATACCTGCAACAAAACCATAAAAAGAATCATAGCTATTTACTGCAAAATAATCAGCATCACACCATCTAACTTTATAGCTGATTTCTTTTCTTATGTTTTCACCTTTTTCTATACAAACCAAGAAACCATTTGTTGTTTTTACTGCTTCATTAATTTTTCCTATTAATACTTTTGTTTTACCTGTTCCTTTTTTTCCTGTTATTAATTTAATCATAATACGTTCTCCATTCTGTCTTAATAGACTAAATATTTTATTACCCTAGTTTAGCTTCTAGTTCTGCCTTTTTATCTTCATAACCTGGCTTACCTAATAAAGCAAACATGTTTGCTTTATAACTTTCAACACCTGGCTGATTGAATGGATTTACACCTAACATATAACCAGACACTGCACAAGCTTTCTCAAAGAAATATACCATGTATCCAAAGCTAAATTCTTTTGTATCTTCAAGTTCTAAAACTAAATTTGGTACGCCACCCTCTGTATGAGCTAAAATTGTTCCTTCAAATGCTTTTCTGTTTACAACAGACATGTTCTGATTTGTAAGGAAATTTAAACCATCTAGGTTTTGTTCATCATTTTTTAAAAATAAATCTTGTTGAACATTTTTTATATCCACAACAGTTTCAAACATTATTCTTGAACCATCCTGAATAAACTGTCCCATAGAATGAAGGTCTGTAGAAAAAATTACAGATGAAGGGAATAACCCTTTCCCATCTTTTCCTTCACTTTCTCCAAATAATTGTTTATACCACTCTGCCATCATTGCAAAATTAGGATCATATGAAACTAGTAATTCTACACTTTTACCTTTTCTGTAGAATATATTTCTAATAGCTGCATATTTGTAACAATCATTGTTGTCAAAATCAGCCATCAATTCTTCTTGTGCTTTCTTTGCTCCATCCATAATAGCATCTATATCACATCCTGCAACTGCAATAGGCAATAAACCAACAGCTGTAAGCACAGAAAAACGTCCTCCAACATCATCAGCTATAACAAAAGTTTCATAGCCTTCAGTATCTGCAAGTTGTTTTAAAGTTCCTCTTGATTTATCTGTTGTGCAGAAAATTCTATCTTTTGCACCATCTTTACCATATTTTTTCTCAACCATGTCACGGAAAATTCTGAACGCCAATGCTGGTTCAGTTGTTGTACCTGATTTTGAAATAACATTTACTGAGAAATCTTTCCCCTCACAAAGGGAAATAACTTGATTTAAATATGTAGGACTAATGTTATTTCCTACAAAATAGATATCAGGAGTATCTTTTGACAAATTATTATAAAAAGGTGATTTTAATAAATCTATTGCTGCTCTCGCACCTAGATATGAACCGCCTATTCCAATAACTATAAGTATTTCAGAATTAGATTTAATTTTTTCAGCTGCCTTTTTTATTCTTTCAAACTCGTCTTTGTCATAATTTTCTGGTAACTCTAACCATCCAAGAAAATCGTTGCCTAAACCTGTTTTATTATGTAATGTTGCAGCTGCTAATTCTACTTGAGATTTAACTCCTGCTAACTCATCTTCATTAATAAAACTCTCGATATATTTTGTATTAAGTTTTAATGCCATGGTAAACTTCCTCCATCTAAATAAGCATATAAGCTATTATTATAATTTTACTATATAAAACATGTTTTTGCAAGCAAAATAGACATTATTGTACATTTTAAATAATTACGCTATATTAAATTTGTTTAAAACTACATACTATTCTATTATATATTTATTAATTTTTTGCAAAAAATTAGCATCATCTGTATGTGCAATCATTTTTATAGGACATGCCAAATCCAAACTAAATACACCCATTATTGATTTTGCATCAACAGCATACTTCCCTGATAATAAATCTATTTGAAATTTAAACTTTGACACCTCATTTACAAAAAGCTTTACATCATTTACACTAGACAAGCAGATATTTTTTTCTATCATAGCTTAAGGCCTCCAAAAAAAATTTGATATAATATTAATTTAAAACTAATTTGTATTTTTTTAACATCTATTAGCTTATCAAATATAATTAACCAAAATTAAATATAACACCAAAAATATTAATAGTCAAGTGATTGAAATTTTTTTGTAACTTTAGTATAATGAAATTATTGCTTATTATCTTACAAAAAGCAGTATGCACAATATTGCACAATATTATTTTAAAAGGAGATTTTTCTTTGAACGTTTATTTTATTTCTTTCGGCTGTAAAGTTAACAGCTATGAAACCGACTGTTTAAAAGAGGATTTTAAACAAAAAGGCTTTTTGATTTCGGACACTGAAAAGGCTGATGTAGTTTTAATAAATTCATGTACTGTTACTTCCTCAGGTGATAAAAAAACAATGCAAACTTTAAGAAGAATTAGAAAAGAAAATCCAAATTCAGTAGTTGTATTGACCGGATGTTTTCCACAAGCATTTAAGGAGGAAGCGGCAAAAATTAAGGAGGCCGATATAATTACAGGGACTAAAAATAGACATGAAATTATTGATTTGGTAATAGATGAATTAAATAATAGAAATCAAAAAATTGTAAGTATAGGTGATTATTCACAAGAAGATAAATTTGAACTTCTTTCACCATATTCTTTTGAAAACAAAACTCGTGCTTTTGTTAAAATACAAGATGGATGTAATCAATTTTGTACTTACTGTATAATCCCATATTCAAGAGGTAGAATACGCTCAAAATCAATTTCCGAATTAAAATTTGAAGTCGAAAATCTTGTCAAAAAAGGCTTTATGGAAATAGTTTTAGTTGGTATAAATCTTGCCTTTTACGGCCTGGAATATAATTTAAAACTTATAGATGCTGTTAAAACTTGCAGTAAAATTGATGGAGTAAAGAGAATTCGCTTAGGCTCACTTGAACCTGAAGAAATATCTGACAACGATCTACTGGAACTTTCTAATCTAGATAATTTTTGCCCACAATTTCACCTTTCACTTCAAAGTGGATGTGATAAAACACTCAAAAATATGAACAGGAAATATAATACAGACCAGTTTGCAAAATTAGTAACAAAGATTAGAACTATCTTTATAAATCCATCTATAACAACAGATATCATGGTTGGCTTCCCAGGAGAAACTGACGAGGACTTTGATGAATCTTTAGAGTTTGCCAGAAAAATTTCTTTTAGTAAAATGCATGTTTTCCCCTATTCAATTAGAACGGGCACAGTTGCTGCAACTATGAAAAATCAAATACCAGAAAACATAAAAAAAATACGTGCAAAAAAAATGAATGATTTAGCTCAAGTCTTACACACAGAATTTCTAAAATCTCAAATAGATAAAACGGTTACTGTTTTGTTTGAAAAGGAAGATTGCACAGATTTTCACCATGGCTATAGTCCAAATTATACATTAGTTAAAATTCTTCGGGACAATACTATAAATAGTTTGCGAAATAAGATTTTTTATGTTAAAATTAATAGTTGTAATAATGATTATTGTATTGGTAAAATAATAGATAATTAACTGCTTTTGCAGAGAAATGGAGCTTATTTAATTATGCCTGTATTTAGAATTTATGTTGAGAAAAAGCCCGAATTTGCTGTTGAGTCCAAATCCGTTTTAAGTGACGTTAAAACCGCCTTGAGACTAGATAATTTAAACAATGTAAGAATATTAAATAGATATGACGCTGAAAAATTATCAAAAGAAAATTTTGATAATGCTATAAACACTGTCTTTTCAGAACCAGCGGTGGATTTTGTTTATTCAGAACTACCAAAGTTAACACAAAATGAGCATATATTTGCTGTTGAATATCTTCCTGGCCAATTCGACCAACGAGCTGACAGTTGCGAACAATGTATCCAGCTATTAACTCAAGGTGAAAGATGCCGTGTAAAACACGCAAAAATTTACATAGTCGATGGTAATTTAGAAAACGATGAAATTATAAAACTTAAAAATTACTTAATAAATCCTGTTGAGTCACGAGAAGCTACTCTTGACCAATATTTAACCTTAAATGTAAAATATGAAATACCTAAAACTGTAGAAACCATAACTAACTTCATTGATTTTACAAATGATGAATTAAAAGAATTTATTGAAGATTACGGTTTAGCAATGGATTTTGATGACATTTGTTTTTGTCAAGATTACTTTAAAAATACAGAAAAAAGAAACCCAACCATTACTGAAATAAAAATGATAGATACTTACTGGTCTGATCATTGCAGACACACCACATTTTCTACCAATATAAAAAATGTATCTATAAATACACCTTATATAAACGAAACATATAAACAATATTGCGAACTAAGAAAAGAATTAAACAGACAAGATAAACCTATGACACTTATGGATATTGCAACTATAGCAGTTAGAAAACTAAAAAAAGATGGTTTACTAAACGATTTAGATGAAAGTGAAGAAATAAATGCATGTTCTGTAAAAATTAAAGTTGATGTAGAAGGAACAGAAGAAGATTGGATATTGATGTTTAAAAACGAAACTCATAATCACCCAACGGAAATAGAACCTTTTGGTGGTGCTGCTACTTGTTTAGGTGGTGCAATAAGAGATCCTCTTTCTGGACGTTCTTATGTATATCAAGCTATGCGTGTTACAGGAGCTGCAAACCCTCTAGTACCAGTTGAAGACTCTATAAAAGGAAAACTCCCCCAAAGAAAAATCACTGTAGGAGCTTCAAATGGATATAGTTCATATGGAAATCAAATAGGTTTAGCCACTGGGTTAGTTTCTGAATTATACCACCCAGGATATGTAGCCAAAAGACTTGAAATAGGTGCTGTAATAGGTGCTGCTCCTGCTGGTAATATACGTAGAGAAGTTCCTGTTGATGGCGACATTATAATTTTACTTGGTGGAAAAACTGGGCGAGATGGTTGTGGTGGTGCTACAGGTTCTTCTAAATCTCACACAGCAGAATCATTGGAAAACTGTGGTGCTGAAGTTCAAAAAGGTAACCCTCCAGAAGAGAGAAAAATTCAACGCCTCTTTAGAAATCCAGAAGTAACAAAAATGATAAAAAGATGTAATGATTTTGGTGCTGGTGGCGTTTCTGTTGCCATAGGAGAACTTACAGATGGCTTAATTATAAATTTAGATGCTGTACCTAAAAAATACGAAGGTCTTGATGGTACTGAAATTGCTATTAGTGAATCTCAAGAAAGAATGGCTGTTGTTATTGCCAAGGAAGATTACGACAATTTCACTAAACTTGCTTCTGATGAAAATATAGAGTCAACACTCGTTGCAAAAGTTACTGCAGAACCTAGACTTAAAATGACGTGGAACGATAAGACAATTGTAAATTTATCAAGAGAGTTCTTAAACTCTAATGGTGCACCAAAATACACAAACATTGAAGTTAGCGAACCAGCTTCAAAAACCAATTATGGTTATGAGGATAACGCTGATGGCTGGATATCTATGATATCTAACCTAAATATTTGTTCACAAAAAGGATTAATTGAAAAGTTTGATTCTACTATAGGTGCAAATACAGTATTAATGCCTTTTGGTGGTGTGCATCAACTTACACCAACTCAAGCAATGGCAGCAAAAATCCCTGTTTTAAATAAAGATACCACTACTACTTCATTAATGGGATGGGGATATAATCCTTATATAAGTGAAAAAAGTCCATATCATGGTGCAATGTTGGCTGTAATTGAATCCATTGCAAAGGTAATAGCTGTTGGTGGAAGTTACAAAAAATGTTGGCTAACTTTCCAAGAATACTTTGAAAGAACACAAAACAATCCAACAAGATGGGGAAAACCATTTTCAGCTTTACTTGGTGCTTTAAAAGCACAGCTTGAACTTGGCTGTGCAGCTATAGGAGGTAAAGATTCTATGTCTGGTACTTTTGAATCTATTGATGTACCTCCTACCCTTGTATCTTTTGCTGTATCTATGACAAATAGCACCAAAGTCATTTCTCCTGAATTTAAATCTGCTGGAAATAAAGTTATTTTGATTAGTCCAGAATATTTTTCAAGTGGTCTCCCTGATTTTGAATCGCTAAAAAATACTTTCGACAAGGTAGAAGATTTAATAAACAAAGGAGTTGCAAAGTCAATTTGGACACTTTCTATGGGTGGCGTTGCTGAAGGTCTTGCAAAAATGTGTTTTGGTAATAAATTAGGATTCAATTTTATGAAAAAATTATCAAAAAAATCATTATTTGAACCCTGTTATGGTGCATTTATAATTGAGGTTGATTCAAGTTATAAAACAGATGAAAACATAATCGGAAATGTTACTAATGAATACACAATAAATCATCCAGATTATATTATATCAATTGAAACACTCCAAAACAAATGGGAACAAAAATTAGAGCCGATATTCCCTTGCTTGATAAAAACAACTGAAGATAAACCCGAAAAATTTTCTTATAGTAATAAAATGATAATATCCGCCAAAAACAAATTTGCAAAACCTCAAGTATTAATACCAGTTTTCCCAGGAACAAACTGTGAGTATGATACAGAAAAGGCATTTATAAAGGCTGGTGCAAATGTAAAGACCATAGTAATAAAAAATCTTTCTGCACATGATATTGAATACTCTATAAATTCATTTGAAAAATATATAAATGAATCTCAAATAATTATGTTACCTGGTGGATTTAGCGGTGGTGACGAACCAGATGGAAGTGCTAAATTTATCACAGCCTTTTTTAGAAATCAAAAAATACAAGATGCAGTTCATAACTTGTTGGATAATCGTGATGGTCTAATGTTAGGTATATGCAATGGTTTCCAAGCACTTTTAAAATTAGGTTTAGTTCCATATGGTAAAATAGTCCCTATGACAAATGAATCTCCTACGTTAACATTTAACACCATCGCAAGACACCAATCTATGATGGTAAACACAAGAATAGCATCCAATAAATCTCCTTGGCTTTATAATTGCGGGGTAGATGAAATACACTCTATAGCTATTTCTCATGGTGAGGGTAGATTTGTCGCTTCTGAATCTCTTGTAAAAAATCTAGCTGAAAATGGTCAAATTGCGACGCAATATGTAAATTTAGAAAATAGCCCAACTATGAATATAAGATTCAATCCCAATACGTCCATACAAGCAATCGAAGGTATTACTTCTCCAGATGGAAGAATATTCGGTAAAATGGGTCATAGCGAAAGAAAAGGTCCTGATATTTGTAAAAATGTTGTAGGTGAAAAAGACCAGTTAATTTTTGAAAGTGGTGTAAACTACTTTAAATAATATATCCATATCTTTACTGAGAAAGGAGAAATATTTTATCTTTTGTAGAGGATAAAATTAAATTAAATATGAGTAAAAATAAAAATGGAAAAATCAAAAAGGCAGCATACGACATTTCCGCACCCATAAAAAAAACAAAATTAGTAGTAACCTTTAATGTCTTAAAAAAATTTTTTAGTGTCTTAATAACTACAATGTTTTCACTACTTCTCATTGCTACTATTACAACAACTATAGTTGCTACAGCTGTTACTATTTATATTCTTGATTTTATGGACACTTCATCAGATGTTTCTTTAATCGAACCCAAAAGTAGTTATTCTTCTTATATATATTTGAAGAATAAAGCTACTGAAGAATTTGATTTAATTTATAAAAGAACACCTTCTGACCATGAGGTACAAATACCTGTAAGTATTGAAGAAATACCTGAACATGTTAAGGATGCATTTGTTTGTACAGAGGACGAACGTTTCTATTCACATGATGGAGTTGATTATAAAAGAACTGCAGCAGTTTTTATCAATCTTTTTATTCCAATTTACGACCAAAAACAAGGTGGCTCTACTATTACTCAACAGTTAATTAAAAATATTACTTTTGATAATGAGCTTTCATGGGAAAGAAAAATAAGGGAAATATTTAGAGCACTCAACTTTGAACAAAAGTACACAAAAGATGATATCCTTGAAGGGTACTTAAATACAATTTATTTTGGTCAAAATGAAGACTATTACAATTTAAATGGTATTGAAGCAGCCTCAATAGGTTATTTTGGGAAAAGCGTTTCAGAGCTTACCATAAGGGAAGCTGCCAGTCTAGCAGCTACACCAAAAAATCCATACGAAGATAATCCAATTAACAATTTCGAAGCAAATCAAAATCGTGCGGAATATACGCTTAGTAAAATGTTTGAGCTGGCCGCCATTACCGCTGAACAATATGAAGCTACACTAAACGAAAAAGTATTGGTTTCCAACATGCCCGAGTTCAAAGCTTTATATCCAAACGCAAAAAAAATAAATGACGCTCAAGAGGATTTCAAGAATCCTGAAATAACACCATATTATCTTGATGCCGCTATATATGAATTTATTGATTACCTTATGGAAAAAGACGGTCTAACCCATGATGAAGCAAATGAAAAGTTCAATAGTGGTGGTTATAAACTATATTTAACCATTGATACTGATATGCAAGCTCATCTTGATGCCAAATATGCAAATTGGGATAATTTCTTCTATAACACAAGTGATAAAGGTGAAGCAGTTCAGTCTTCATTCATGGTTATGGACTATAAAGGTAGAATTCTTGGTTTAGCTGGAGGTATTGGTGAAAAAACTGAAAGTTTAAGCTACAATATGGCTGTACAGGCAAATAGACAACCCGGTTCTACAATAAAACCTATAACAACATATGGTTATGCTCTTGAACAAGATTATATAACTTGGTCAACTCTATTTAATGACACCCCCATCATGGAGGTAGACGGAAAACCTTGGCCTCAAAACTATGGAGGTATATCTGATAAATGGGGATATAGTGCTCCAGTTGTTGATTTTATAAGATTTTCAAGAAATACCGTTCCCGCACAAATATGTGATAAATATGGTGTAGAAAATGTATTTAATTTTGCAAAAACATATTTACATGTTAACTTAAAAGAAATATATACTGCTCCAGATGGAAGAGTTATCTCCGATGTGGCATATGCCCCTCTAAGTGTTGGTGCTCTTTCGGAAGGCTTAACTGTAAAAAATTTAGCAAATGCATATATGCCTTTTGGAAATGGTGGTTTATATTATAAAGGTCACGTAATTGACAAAATTGTTGATGTAAGAAATGATAAAGTTATCTTGGACAACTCTGCACAAGTTCCAGAACAAGCTGTATCGCCAGAAACAGCATTCATTATGAATAGGTTATTAAATGCTGTTACAACAGACGGTACTGCACCAGGTCTTGATGCAAAAATTCCAAACAAAAATGTAGTCGGAAAAACAGGTACATCAGAAAACTGGAATGACTTAACTTTTGTGGGACTTACTGAGGATTTTGTAAGTGCTATGTGGCTTGGATATACAAACAACGGACAATTACCCACATGGGTAAGTTCAGCTGATGTTTGGTATAGAATAATAGGCCAATACGCAAACAACTATCAATCAGAAGCTAAGTATCCCGAATGCAAAAACGTATTTGCTGCAAAATACTGTACAACTACTGGACTAATAGCCTCAAGTAGTTGTACACATAAATCTGCTAAGTACGGATACTATAAAAACTCCAACGCTCCATATTGCGGTCACTAAAACTTTAAAAAAGCTATCTTTAAAAGATAGCTTTTTTTGCCACTCAAATTTAAAAAAATCCAGCAAAATATAAATATATATGCAAATTATATATTGATTTTTAGTTGACATTACAAAAAAAAATAATATAATATACAAAATAAGTATTTTAATTATTTCAAAAGGGGTGTTTTTATGAATGAACAAAATAAAATAAATATGTGTGATTTGACTTTTTATAAATCTGCACTACTTAATTCTCCAATAGGATATGCATACCATAAAATAATATTAGATAATGATCAAAATCCATATGATTATGAATTTTTAGAAGTAAATCACGCCTTTGAAAAATTAACTTCATTAGATAAAAAAAATATTATAGGGAAAAAAGCATCTGAAATATTTAATTTACCAAATTATTTGATTGATATTTTTGGAGAAATATCTTTAAATGGAGGGGAAAAGGAATTTGAATATTTTTCTACTGAAACAGATAAATGGTTTAAAATACATCTATACTCCCCTGAAAAAGGTTATTTTATTACACACTTTACCGATACATCAAAAGAATACCAAGAAATAAATGATGTAAAAAAATTAGTTGAATTATCTGAAATGCTTTTTCAAAGCAATACACAAAAGTTAGACATGCAAAAAGTAGCTAATGTATTTTTAAACTTAACTAAATCAAAATGTTTAATATTTGATTTTTTAAGTGATGATGGTTCCTCAAACTTTGTGGTATCTGGTGACTATTCAGTATTAGATAAACTATCCTTTTTAATAGACACGGTTTCGTCAATTGAATCAAATGATATAATTCATTATGAAAACATTCTTGATTTTTGTAGTAAATTCAATATTGAAAGTCTAGCAATAGATAGTAAAAATCTTAATATTGGACAAATAGTTACTTTTAAAATCGATCACAAAAAAACAATTATCGGAAAATGCATATTGATAATGCCGAAAAATATAGAATTTATAAATAATGAGTTGCTTGATATTTTTATACGTCAATTATCTCTAACAATAACCAAAAAACAAAACGAAAAAAAAGTACGTAAAATTGACGAAAAGTTTAAAGAACTTTTTAATCAGTCCTGTGTTTCTATGATAATACATAATAAAGAAACTGGTGAAATAATAGATGCAAACAAAACCGCCTTTGAAATGTATGGATTTAATAATTTAGAAGAGCTAAAGGAAAATAAATTTTGGCTTGAATCTCCATATTCTAAGACTGATGCATTAAAATATATACAAAGAACATCTAAAAATGAAACTCAACAATTTGAGTGGTTAAATAGAAAAAAAAATGGCGAATTGTTTTGGGAATATATAACTTTAAGTTTAATAAAAATCAATAATGAGGAACATGTTTTAGCTACATGTATCAACATAACAGATAATAAAATCATACACAAAAAGTTAGAAGAAAGTGAAAAAAGATATCGTAACTTGGTAAATAATATTCCTGGTGCAGTTTACAGATGCAAATATGACAAAAACTGGACTATGGAATTTATAAGTAATGAAATAGAAAACATCTCATTGTACTCAGCAGATGATTTTATTAACAACAAAAAAATAAGTTATGGTGATATCATTTATCCTGAAGACCAACACGAGGTGGATTTGACTGTAAATAATGGTGTAAAAAATCATTCTCCCTATTTTATAACATATAGAATCAAAGATAAAAATGACTCTATAAAATGGGTGAACGAATATGGCCAGGCAATATTCAACGATAGAACCTTAATTTGCCTAGAAGGTGTAATAATAGATATTACTGAACAGAAGAAGAATGAACAGATCATAGAATACCAATCCAAATTTCAAGAAGTAATTATGAACATGGCTTTAGAATATATAAACATGCCTTTTGTTAAAATGAATACATCTATTAACTCTTCACTAGAAGATATGGGCAAGTTTGTAAAAGCAGATAGGGTATATGTTTTTGAATATGATTGGGAAAATGCTGTTTGTAATAACACCTATGAATGGTGTGCTGAAAACATTTCGCCACAAATTGATGAGTTGCAAGGTGTTCCAAATGATTTTATTCCTGACTGGGTAAGTGCACACTTAAAAGGTGAAGTAATACATATTCCTGATGTAAGTCAGTTACCTGATGATGATGGTGTTAAACAAACCCTTGAACCACAGGGAGTAGTTAGTTTAATAACTATTCCAATGATGAGCGAAAACCAGTGTATAGGTTTCGTAGGCTTTGATTCTGTAAAAGAAAAAAAGATATATACAGAAAAAGAAAGACTGTTACTCGCTATTTTCGCCAATATGCTTGTAAATATAGAAAATAGATATGTACTTGAAAAAAATCTAATTCAAGAAAAAGAAAAAGCCGAAGCAGCAAATATAGCTAAGAGCAATTTCTTAGCAAATATGTCTCATGAAATAAGAACTCCTATGAATGGGATATTAGGTTTTTTACAGCTTTTAGAAACAACTCCTATTAACCCAAAACAACTAGAATATATAGATATAATGAAAAATTCAACAGATACACTATTAACAATAATAAACGATATTTTGGATGTTTCTAAAATAGAATCTGGGAAAATAGAATTAGAAAATATTTCTTTCGAATTAAGCAGTATAGTTGAAAATAGCATCATAAATCAATCTGTAAAACTCAAAGAAAAAAATTTAGTTTTGATTAAAAATATACATCCCACTACACCTAAGATAGTTTCTGGTGATCCAACAAGGCTAAAGCAAATATTAATAAATTTATTAAATAACGCAATAAAGTTTACTGAACAAGGTGAAGTTTATATAGATGTTTATCCTTCAACAAATGAAAATGGTAATAATGTTATATTCTTTTCTATCAAGGATTCTGGAATTGGTATGGATGAAGGGACAATAAAAAAACTTTTTAAACCTTTTACACAAGCAGATAATTCATCTACCAGAAAATACGGTGGTACTGGATTAGGTTTGACAATATGTAAATCATATGTCGAGCTTATGGGAGGAAAAATAAGTGTCTCAAGTACAATTGGAAAAGGCACTATCTTTTCCTTCTATATACCACTAAATTCAATAGGTACTCTAGAAAACAATAAGGAAAACGATTATTCTATTTTAAAAAATAAAAATATAATGATAATCGATAATAACGAGGAGTTTAGGGTAAAATCAAAACTTTATTTGCAAGAAGTCGGTTCAAATTCAACTATTTTAAGCAATTCTACTGAGGCTATCAGTATTCTTATAAAAAACCAATCCCAATCATTTGATATCATAATAGTTGAATATAATATGCCCGATATAAAGGGTGAAGATCTATATTCCGCATTAAAAGCTATACCCTCAACAAAAAATATCCCGGTTATATTTAGTTCTTATGAAAGTTCCAATGAAACTAAAATCAATTTTAAATACATAAAAAAGCCATTTAATAAAGATGAATTTTTAACTTTTATTCAAAATAATTTAACTTAACAAAAAACATCTCAGCAATTATTGCTGAGATGTTTTTTGTTAAGTATTATCATTGATAAATGCACCATTTGGCATCATATTGTCAGCCGGTAACACTCCATGTTCTTGTTTATACTTTTTTCTTTCACATTCGGATTGTTTTTCGCTTTTACAATACATGTTAATAAAACCTTTTACCGCTAAACTTTTTGATTCTTTGTACTTTTTGACAAAGCCGCATTTTTCGAGATTTGAACATTCAACCATAATTAATCACTCCTACTTTTAATAAATTTTTTTAATTATTTAAAGAAACAATACTTTTATATGTGGATAAGCATTTCCCAATATTTTGTTCTTTCGCAGCATTTTGAAGTTTTATTGCCAAATCATATATCGCTTGTATTCTTAAATTTCCAGACGACCCTTTTAGTTGATGTGCCAAATTATCAACTTCTTCAAAATCTTTTTTTTCTATATATCTCCTTATATTATTTAACGTATTATTTAAATACTCCATGTAATCTATATAAAGTTCTTTTGCAATTGATTTTGCTAAACCTGTATATTTTATAAAAACATCTATATTTTCGTCAATTAATTTATAATTTCTATCTGAATTCTTATTATTTGTTTTCATTCTCTTTTCTATAATTTTAAAAAACAAGTCAAAATCTATGGGTTTACTAATATATTCATCCATACCTGCTTTTATACATTTTTCTCTATCACCCTGCATAGCATTTGCTGTCATAGCAATTATAAAAGCTCTTTCTTTTGGATTTTCGATGCTTCTTATTTTAGATGTACTCTCATAACCATCCATAACAGGCATTTGACAATCCATTAGGATAATGTCATATTTTTTTTCAATTGTTGCATTTATTGCTTCTAAACCATTTAGTGCAATATCACTTTCGTAATTTTTACTTTCCAACATAGACAATACAATTTTTCTATTCATCTCATTATCATCAACTAATAAAATTTTTGGTTTTATAGAATTATTGTTTTCTAAAACTTTGATATCATTATCCATACTTTGGTTTTCTATAAATTCTTGATTTTCAAAACCCAATGCTTTTAAAATACTTCCTATCAAATTATTGTATTTTATAGGTCTTTTTAAAACAGTGATTAAATTTTCATTAGTCCCTATTTTATTAATTGCTTTTGTAGCACTTGATGAAATAAGTATATTTTTTATATTTTTTGTTGACGGTATGTGTTGTAAAGCTTCAACAAGTTGATATCCATTCATATTTGGCATTTCTTCATCTATGATAGTTATTGTAATGTTTTCATTTTTCGATGCATTAATTAAAATTTGACTGATGGCCATATCCGCTGTTTCAACTTCATAAATGTTACACTCTATATTTTTTAGGTATTTTTTTATTATTTCTTTGCCTTTATTATTTTCACCAACTAATAAAATATTACTCCCCTTTACCTTCTCAATAATATCTGATTTTTGTGATGGTTTTGAAATTTCAGAAATAATATAAAACTCAAAAGTAGATCCCTCTCCAACTTCACTATGAACTTCAATATTTCCATTCATTATTTTTATTAATTCATTTGATATAGCCAGTCCTAGTCCTGTACCACCAAATTTTCTAGTAGTAGAATTATCCGCTTGTATAAATGGTTTAAATAGCTTTTGTATTGATTTTTCTTCTATTCCGATACCTGTATCTTGTATTTTGAATTTTAATTTAACCTTTGATTCATTTATAATTTCACATATTAAAGAAATATTTATTTCTCCAATTTCAGTAAATTTTACTGCATTATTAAGTAGATTATTTAATATTTGCTTTAATCTTGATGGATCACCAAAAACCTCTTCTGGAACGTTTAAATCTGTATATAAATTTATATCTATCTTTTTCTCATCCGCTTTTGGAAGTATTATAGAAACCGCATTTTCTACTGCATTTTTTACATTGAAAGCTATATTTTCAACTGTTAACCTTCCTGCCTCTATTTTTGAAAAATCCAATATATCATTTATTAGATACAGTAAAATATCTAATGCAGATTTAGCTTCTTTTATATACTCTATTTGCTCTGAAGATAAGTTGGTTTTTTGTAACAAATCCATAAATCCAATTACCCCATTCATTGGAGTTCTTATTTCATGAGACATATTTGCCAGAAACTGACTTTTCATGATATTTGCAGTTTCCGCTAAATTTTTCGCTGTTTCAAGTTCTTTTTCATGTTTTTTTAATTCTGTTATATCTTCAAAGCATTCTATTCCACCTATTTTAATGCCATCAGCATTTTTTATCACGTCGATATTTTTAGAAACATATATTTTTTCTCCATTTTTCTTTATTATTGTACATTCTTTATTAAATACCGGTTTCAATAAATCCGAACAATTGAGGCCACATCTTCCAGTACAAGGTTCATCGGCAAACACTGTACATTTATTCCCCAACACTTCTTTTTCTTCAAACCCTGTTATCTGTTCTGCACGCTTATTCCAGCTAATAACTTCACAATTATTGTTTACCGAAAAAACTGCACTAGGGACAATATTCAAAAGCATTTGTGCATAATTTCTTTGACTTTCAATTTCCAAAGATAATCTTTTTTGTTCGGTTATATCAATCATAACAGTCAAAAAATTCATGGAATCTTGATTATAAATAACCTCTCCAGAAAACAACCCTGTAAGAATGTCTCCATTTTTTTTTCTTATTTTCATTTCTATATTTTTTATACAATTATTCTCTTTTAATATTTTAGAAACTTTTTTGTATATCTCACTATCTACAAATAAGTTAAGGTTATCACTAGTATTTCCTATTATTTCTTCTTTACTATAACCTAATTTATCTATAAAAGAATTATTAACTTCTAAAAAAACACCGTCTGAAATAGAGCTTACTGCCATAAGTGCTGGATTATTATCAAATAACTTATGAAATTTTTCTAACGCTGCCTGCTGTTTAGATAAATCTTTAGATATTCCATATATGCATTTTTTGCCATCCCATTCCCCAAACCATATTCTCGTTTCTACTGTCAAATTACCCCTGTTTTTCATTTTAAGAGGTAAAGGGCAAAAATCTCTCAATCCTTTAAACATTTCAATAAATATCTCTTCTGCTTCTCTCCTCTTAGAGCTAGGATGAACATCTAATATATTCATTTTTTTCAATTCTTCTTCTGTGTATCCTAACTTTTCTTTTACTGCCGTATTTGTATATAAAATATCTCCATTTTGATTTGCTATAAATATCAAATCATCTACTGTTTCAAAAAAAAGTTTAAAATTTTCTTCTTTCTCTTTTATAATCATTTGTTTTTCTATTTTATCAGTTATATCTTTCGCAGAAGAATAAATATATCCATCAAACACCTTAGAATGGCATTCTATATATTTATAACTATTATTTTTACACTTGTATCTATTTACAAAACAAGTTACATCTTTATTTTCTTTCAATTTATCTAAAGCCTTTAAAGTATCCTGAATATCTTCAGGATGAATTAATTTTAAATATTTAATCTTTTTAAGTTCATCCAAAGTATATCCTAAAACATCTTCCCATATTTCATTTAATTTTATAAAATTACCTTCCAAATCCACAATACACAACAAATCTGGTAATATTTCGAAAAAACTGTTCATATTAAAACTATTTTCATTATTTAATTCAACCATAATATCTATTTGTTAATTAATACAATCTTAAAATTCACTAAATGCAACATGTTTTAATTAACTCTCCTTTCAATAATAATTAAATTCCAGCCATTTAAACACAAAAATATATATAAATACAATCGTAATTTTAATATTTTTTTTAATAATAAAAAATATTATTATTTATTTTTTAAATTTTACTTAACAAATTTATAGAAATATGATATAATAAATTTGTATGATTAATTATATTTGTGTATTATTTTAAGTTTTATTAATATCGCTTTATCTAATTTTAAAAATTATACAAAAAATGTATTTAAAAGTTTGTTAATAATTTTAAAAACCAACATTTAAAAATTTATTATTATGTTTGCCAAAAAAAAGAGAGGAGTATTTTTATCAAAATTAAAGATAAAAAAATTAAGTATGGACAATAAAAATTTAGATAAAAATAGACATTCGATAGGTATACAGTCTGAAATAATTAAAAAGAAAAAGCGTGTAGCCGATGCAATAGCAAGCGGAAAATCTATCCCTATACAACATGCACCCTCAAAATCAAAACCAATAAGCATTCAAAATAATATTACCAATAATCAAAACACAAATATAGATATAAAGCCTAAAAAAAGAAAGAAACCTAATATCATTCTAACTTTTTTATTAAAATTCTTTAGTATAATAGCTACTACCATTTTTTCTGTTTTGCTAATTACAATTATAACCGGAACCATTGTAACTACTGCAATAACTATTTATTTAATGGACTTCATGAATTCTTCTGCAGATGTAGATATCGCTGATCCAACTAGTAGCTATTCTTCGTATATATATACTAAAAACACAAATTCTGGTGAGTACGATTTAGTATACAAGATAACCCCTAGAAATAATGATGCTAGAATACCTGTGGATTTAGAAAATATTCCCGAGCATGTAAAGAATGCATTTATTTACACAGAAGATGAGCGTTTTTATTCCCATGATGGAGTTGACTTCAAAAGAACCTTTGCTGCTTTCGTTAATTTATTTATTCCCATATATAATTCACAACATGGTGGTTCAAGCATAACTCAACAGCTCATAAAAAACATTACCCTTGATGATGAAGTAAACTGGGAAAGAAAATTAAGAGAAATATTTAGGGCAATCCAACTTGAAAAAAAATATACTAAAGATGATATACTTGAGGCATATTTAAATAATATTTATTTCGGACAATCCGAAGATTATTTTAATCTTTATGGAATTGAAGCTGCTTCAATTGCTTTTTTTGGAAAGAGCGTCTCTGAATTGACCGTTAGAGAAGCGGCAAGCTTAGCTGCTTGTCCTAAAAACCCATATTGGGCAAACCCTATTGCAGATTATTCAACAAATCAAGAACGTGCAGCATATGCGGTGGGAAAAATGTTTGAAATGGGCACACTTACCCCTGAAGAGTATACAAAAGCAATAAACGAAAAAGTACTAGTAACAAACATGGATGAATTTAAAAAGACCTTTTTAAATCCCAAAAAAATAAATGACTCAAAAGATGATTTTAAGAATCCTGAAATAACATCTTATGCTGTAGATGCCGCTTTATATGAGTTTTGTGATTATATAATGGAGACAACAGCTATTGACAATATGGACGATGCACTTAAAAAATTCAATCAAGGTGGATATAAATTATATCTTACTGTTGATAATGATCTTCAAAGTTATTTGGAAGATAAATATTCTAATTGGGATAATTTCTTTTACGAGACAAATGACAATAATGAACAAATTCAATCTTCATTTATTGTAATGAATTATACTGGTGATATCTTAGGTGTTGTTGGTGGTATAGGTCAAAAAGATCAGTCCCTCTCCTCTAACCGTGCTGTACAAAATGTTTTTTCAAGACAGCCTGGTTCTACAATAAAACCTATAACTACTTATGGATATGCTTTAGAAAACGATCTAATTACTTGGTCAACATATTTTACTGATACACCAATTTTTGAGGATGAGGAAGGGAAACCTTGGCCTACTAACTATACAAATGATTACTGGAATGGCAGTTTTACAGTTGCAGATTTTATAAAATTCTCAAGAAACACATTGCCTGCTCAAATATGTCAAAGTTACGGACTAGAAAATATTTTTAATTTTGCAACTAAAAATCTACATGTAAACCTAAAAGACCTATATACAACATCGGATGGAAGAGTAATTTCTGATAAGGAATATGCCCCTTTAAGTGTTGGTGCTTTATCTCAAGGACTTACAGTTGAAAATTTGGCTAATGCATATATGCCATATGGAAATGGCGGTTTATATTATAAATCTCATATTATAGATAAAATAGTAAGTGCAAACAATGGTGAAATTGTAGTTGATAATTCAAAACAAGAGCCAGAACAAGCTGTTTCTCCAGATACGGCATTTATTATGAATCGTCTTCTAAATGAAGTAACTAAAACAGGTACTGCTCCTGGTTTAGATGATTTCCTTACCAACAAGAACTTAGTAGGTAAAACCGGAACATCCGAAAACTGGAACGACTTAACTTTTGTCGGCCTTACTGAAGATTTTGTCAGTGCCATTTGGATGGGATATGATTATAATGGATCTATTCCAGAAGGAATTTCTTCAGCAAATGTATGGAAGAAAATATTTGCAGAATATGCAAATAACTATGAATCAGATGCAAAGTATCCTGAATCAGAAAATGTTATTGCCGCAAAATACTGTACAAAAACAGGCTTAATTGCATCATCTAGTTGTCCAAATAAGTCTAGGGAATATGGTTACTATAAAGAATCAAATGCAGTATACTGCAATCATTAAAAATAAGGAGTTTATATGTCTAATAAATACAGATTAGTTTGTCCTTGTCATTTTGGGCTTGAAAGCATTTTAAGTTACGAAATAAAAAAAATAGGTGGAGAAAATATAGTAAACGACAATGGTAGAGTATCATTTGATGGAGATGAAACTATTATAGCTAGAGCAAATATAAATCTATATACCGCTGAGCGAGTTCTCATAGAACTTGATGAGTTTTACGCTTATTCATTTGAAGAGTTATTTCAAGGTGTACGAAAACTCCCTCTTGAAAATTTCATAGGAAAATCCGACGCTTTTCCTGTAAAAGGATTTTCTTTAAATTCAAAACTTTTCAGCGTTAGAGATTGTCAATCAATAATTAAAAAAGCAGCTGTAGAAAGACTAAAAGAAAAATACTCTGTTCATTGGTTAGAGGAAACCGGACCAGTATATCAACTTCAATTTGGAATTATGAAAGACTTAGTTTCTATTTATCTTGATACTAGTGGTGCTGGCCTACATAAAAGAGGATACAGACAAAACTCCTCAAATGCTGCTCCAATAAAAGAAACTCTTGCCGCTGGAATCGTTGATCTAGCTAGAGTAAGAGAAGATAGTCAAGTATGTGATCCTTTTTGTGGTAGCGGAACCTTTTTAATTGAATCTGCATTAAAAGCCTTAAATATAGCGCCAGGATTAAACAGAAGATTTTCAGCAGATAAATGGCGATTTATTGACAAAAGAGTATGGGATGAAGAAAAAACTAATGCAATAGCCAATGTTCGAAAAACAACTTCTTTTTCTGCAATAGGTTTTGATATATCTCCTGAATGTGTTGAATTAACACAGGAAAATATCAGAAAAGCTGGTGTTTCTTCTAAAATTAAAATTGAAAAAGCTGATGTAAATGATTTTAAAAATTTAAACGAGTATATAGTTTTTTCAAATCCACCATATGGCGAAAGACTACTAGAAAAAGCTGAAGCTGAGAACTTATACAGTGTTATGGGTGAAAAGTTTTTAAAATGTAATAACAAGTATTATATAATATCGCCACATGAACAATTTGAACAGCTATTTGGTAAAACAGCTGATAAAAGACGTAAATTATACAATGGAATGATTAAATGTCAACTTTATATGTATTATAAGTAATTTTTATGTTATTATTAAGTTTAATTTACAATTTATAAGAAACCCGAATCTTCGTAGTCGACCAGGCTTTCCGGTCACCCTAGACCTTCGGTAAAATATCTATGCCTTGCACATATGCCTGAATTCTAATTATTATATATTTATATAAAATAAAAAAATATAAATAACTATTGTAAAGACTTTTGTTCATATGTTATAATTATAATATATTTAAAGTACTTATAAAATTATGATATACTAATTAATTTAAACTCAAAAATAGATAGTATGATTTTTACAAAATTTAATATCAAAATATTACAATATCATTTAAACTATTTTATTATTTGTAAAATTACGGAGGTAAAATAATGTCTAACTCCAAAAAAAATATTGGGCTGTTTATAAGTCAATTGGACAACGACTTTTCTTTTGCTGTTTGCAAGGGTGCTGTAACAGCTGCAAAAGAAAAAAATGCAAATCTTATTATTTTTCCTGGAAGATATATAAACGCTGAATATAGCGACCCTAAAACAACAGAATTTTGGTATCACTACAATACTATATTTAGTTATGCTAATAGTACAAACCTTGATTACTTGTTGGTTTTGGCTGGTCCAATAGGTAATACTGTTTCAAATGATGTAATGAAAAACTTTTTAAATCAATACGATAAATTACCTATAATCACTATATCGTCAGATATAGATGGTTACAATTCAATTAAATATGATAATCAAAAAGGTTTTTATGAAGGTATAACCCATATAGTAAAGCATCACAAACGAAAAAAAATAGGTTTTGTTAGTGGACCTTTAACAAATGAAGAAGCCGTTGAAAGATTTGATGTTTACAAAAAAGTTTTAGAAGAAAACAATATTCCTTATGATGAAAACCGTGTAGTTTACGGCAATTTTTCCGAATATTGCCGTGAAATAATATTATCTCTAATCGATAATAATCCTGATTTAGACGCCGTTTGTTTTGCAAACGATCAAATGGCAATAGGAGGATATAGAGTTTTTGTTGAAAAAGGTATAAATATAGGAACTGATATATCTGTAATGGGATTTGATGATTCACCAGATGCGGCAAGTTTAATCCCTCGCTTAACTACTGTAAGTGCAGATGCAGTTGAATTAGGCTATAAAGCAGTAGATTTATGCTTTAGCAAAAAAGATTTCAATAAAGTTGAAAAAGTTCTTATTGGTTCTGATCTAATAATAAGAGATTCTTGCGGATGTAAAAAATACACTTTAGAAGATATTTGTACATCCCACTGCTATAAAGATAAGATTTTAGACCAATCATCTAGTACTATATCTAATGGAAGATTTGAATCGTATTTATTTGAAAATTTTAGTACTACTGTGTATTTTGGTAGCATAAGAAAAATTTTTGATGAATTTATTTCTTTAATATTGTCTTTAAACGAAGATGAAAAAGATGATATGGTCATTTACGAAAATATTCACAAAAAATTCAACAATCTTTTTTCAACAAATATTTTAAAATATATTCCATATGATAAAGTATTTAATGTAATTGATTTTTGTTACTGTGTAGCAATTCAACGTATAAAAGATAATAGTAAAAAAATAAATTTAAGTTTTTTATTTTTACAATTTTATAGAGAAATAGCAACATCAAACATATCATCTAACAACAAAAGTATTGATAATATTGAAGAATTAAATTATAGAATAGCTAAAATTTCTCAAGAAATTTTAGCATATAATACTGATGTTGAAAAATGTTTTCAAGCTGCAATGGATACTTTTATAGAGCTCCATAACCACAGTAGCTACATATATTTATTTAAAGAACCTATTTCACATGCACCAAACTTAAAATGGATTTCTCCAAAGCATGTTCTTTTAAAAGCATACCATAACAAAGACGAAAAGTTTACAATTCCTTATGATGAACAAGAAATATCTATTAACAATATATATAAAAACAAGTTTATCCCCAAAGATAGGTCTTGTACCCTTATCATTTCTCCTCTTTTTTCAAACGAAGAACAGTATGGAATTTTTATATCTGAAATGGATATGGAATATTTCTATTTTTATTCTTCACTTACTATTCAATTGAGTAATTCTTTAAAAATAATTAATTTGTTAAACAAACAAGCCACAATACAAAATAAACTTCAATTAACATTAAAACAAATTAAGGAAACAAATGTATTATTAGATCAAATATCTAAATCAGACGAGCTTACAAAAATATACAATAGACGTGGATTTTTTGAGGCAACTCAATCCATAATAAAAGATGAATCAAACCATGGAAAAGAAGCTATTATAGTATTTGCGGATATGGATAATTTAAAAATCATAAATGATGTTTATGGCCATGAAGATGGAGATTTTTCATTAATACAAATTGCAAATATTTTAAAGGATTCTTTCCGCTCTACGGATATAATAGGCCGTATAGGTGGCGATGAATTTTGTGTCTTTGCTTTGCTAAACTGCAAGGAAAATACAGAAAATATAAAATTGAGAATAAAAAAAATGCAAAGTATAGCAAATGACAATTCAAACAAGCCTTATTATATAAACATGAGTCTTGGAATACACGCTTTCAAATGTGACCCTCATGTTAACCTATCTATAATTTTAGACAAAGCCGATTCTCTACTATACACAGAAAAGAAAAATAAAAGAAAATCTATATATAAAGATTCTTTAGACAATAAAATTTTAGATGCACAATAAAAATATCCCCTTCTTTTTTAAGAGGGGGATTATTCTTTATTTTATGTTGATCTTTTTAAATTATTTTTTTCTTAAATTCCAAATATAAAGTCAAATATACTTATGTAACATTGTACATGTTTGTTCATAACAAATCACCTACTCTCTATAAATAAATTTAGCTTAATGTATACTAACTATTAAAACATACATCAAATTAAATTTAAATAATTTTGTGGTTTTCGGTAGTTAAAATCGACTAAACGGTATTCTAAATTACATTTGGTAAAACGACGTGTATGGTAAACATTTCATCTGTATAATGATACTCTAAATCACCACCATTTTTATTAACACTTTCTCTAATATTTGTTAAACCTAATCCATGATTCTTTTTATCTGATTTCTTAGTGATTATTTTGCCATTTATTTCATTGATTTTGCTATCAATATGATTTTCTACAGTTAAAACTAAGCTATTAGAAATAGATTTTACTGTAACTTTAACTTTCTTTTCTTCTTTACACTGTGACGCAGCTAAAAAAGCATTCTCTAATATATTGGAAAAAATAACACATAAATCCATATTTGATATTTGCAATTTATCTGGTAAAAATCCTATCCATATTAAATTTACATTTTCATATTTGCTTGCAATATGATTTACAATTGCATTTACCATCATATTCCCTGTTTGATATTTTTCTTTTAAGTTAATCAAGGAATCTCTTAATGAAGATAGATAAATTTGCATCTCATCATATTTTTTTTCTTGACTTAATGCGTCAATACATATAATATGATTTGACATGTCATGTCTGAATTTTCTGGTTTCATTTTCTTTTTCCAACAACATCTTATAATATTCACCTTGTGTTTCAAGTAATTTTTCATTTATAGTGGCAACTTTCATATAATGCTTTTTTGAATTATTATTATAAATAAGTAATATTCCTATCACTAAAAATATTATACTTGCAATAAAAACACTAAAAATAATTATATTTTTAGATCTGTTTACATTAAACTCAAAAACTTTAAAAGGTGTTATATAAAAAAGAACTGCAATTTGACCTATTAAAAATAAAACTATATATACTAAATTTGTTTGACTAAATAAGTTGTCACTTTCTCCTCTTTCTTTTTTCTTAACTATACTTTTAATCACAAGAGCTATTAAAAAAAATAAAATAATACTAATGGAATTAACCATACTAAACAATACAGGTTTTTCAACTATTTCTTTGTATGGTTTTGAAATAATTGTTGACAGGATAAAAACTACAAATCTGTCTATAAATCCAATAATAAAAAAAGATAAAATAGCGAGAATCCATTTTCTTTTCCCTGAAATAGAGAAAATGCACATGAAAACCGATGAAAATATATAGCATACTTTTTGAAATTCATTTGGTTCTTTAATTATAAATAATAAAATATTAGTAATAACAAAAAAAACTATGGGAACATATGTTTTTTTTAATTTAAAATTTAAAATCCCACACATCACCAACATTAATTTTATATATTCAACTGTAAGGTCTACAACATTTGTTAGCATGATTTACCTGCCTCATATTATTTTTGCATTTGATTTAACAAAAATTAAATAATTTTCTTTAAAATTCGTTATATTACGTCTTGCAATAGGTAACGGTATGTCATAATACTCTATTTCCAGCCTACAATCAAGAATTTTTTTAACATATAGCATAGAAACAATAAATGATTTATGTATTTTAAAAAAATTCTTTAAGTTCAATCTCTCATACCATTCTTTTAATTGAACATTACTTTCACAAACATTTTTAAATTTATCATAAATATATGTACCATCCCCAAAAGCTTCTATATACACTATATCCGTAATATTAATTTTATTTATTATACCCTTTCTACTTATAATTATTTTTTCTGTGTTTAATATTTCAGTTTCTGCATCCAAAATTGACTCTACAAGTTTAACCTTATCTATGGGTTTATTCAAAAATCTGAACGCTTTGACTTTAAATGCATCATGCACATACTCGTGATGACTAGTCAAAAAAATTATTATTGAAGAAACGCCTCTTTCTCTTAATTTTTTTGCAACAATCATACCATTTATATTATCCATTTCTATATCGAGAAATATTATATCAAATATTTTTTCAGATTCCAAAAGATCGTATCCATTATAATACTCAAAAATATTAAATTTATTATTATATTTTAGCAAATAAGAAATTATTTGCTCTCTAAATATTTTTTCATCATCACAAATAGCAATATCCATAAAACATTCCCTCCTTTTTTATGTTACAACTCATCTATATACGTAAACCAAAGATATTTTACAGAGGTCCATGGCGACCTAACAATGTCGTTCTTGAGGTTACTATTCAGCCATATTATAGAAAGAGATGTTTTCCCGAAGGTCCAGGGCGACCGGAAAGCTCGGTCGACTCCGCAGAGTCGAAATCCTTGCAAAATCGTAAACTTTACCTTTGTATCTGAATAATAACTTTTTTATACTATATTGTATTTATAATTTTATCATAAATTTACGTTATTTTCAATATGTAATTTCTAAATTATAACTAAGAATTTATGAAATTAATATAAAAAATGTTATTATTCTATTGAATTTATTTTCATTTATTAAAAACCCGTTAATCTTTTAAAAGATTAACGGGTTTAATAAGTTTATTGAATAATTTTTTCTATAACAATTCTATTTTTTGTTTTGCTTACAACTGTTTGTTCTACAGTCAACAATCCATATTGATCGGCTACTAAAGTTCCACTTGATATAATCTCACCTGAAGCTACATCGATATTTTTCCATAAAAATTCTTCGCCAGCTACGCTTTTTAAATTTTGTAATCTTCTAGGTGTAATATCAACTGTACAACTATTTTCAGGAGCTCTCTCCATAAGTGCCATTGTCATTTCCCATTTTTCTTCTGTATCAACAATGTCTTCTGTCTCCCAATATAGATAAGCATTTATTTGTCCTTTTAAATCCCCATTTGTAGGGTCCCCATTTCCAGGTATGTTGTCTAAGCTACATGCAGTAAATGCGGGTAATGATAAGTCAGTCCTAATTTCTATAGGCATTACATTTTCACTCCATGTTTTAGGCATTATCGCTCTTTCCCTATGCCCATTTTGTCCCCAAACAAATAAATGCGGTCTCTTTGTTTCTTGCAAAGCTTCATAGAATTCAACTGCTTGTTCCCATCCTATTCCACTATCATTTTTACCATTTGCAAATGTCAAAAATCCTATTTCTGCATTTGGATAATTATGTAAATACCATACATCATTATAATAATCCCAAACAGGTGTTCCATCTTCAAATAAAACGCCATATGAAGGTTTACCATAATAACCAGTATACGCTGAAAAATATGAAGGTGACTTTTCAGGTATATGAACTCCAACCCATGATCTAGACCATGCTACTAGTTCTGGAAATCTTATTGCCATCATAAGAGAACCTGATCCTCCCATAGAACTTCCAGCAGAAAATGTTTTTGTTTTATCTATATTCCACTCTTCATTTTCTTCCATCCAATCCAAAAATGAAAATATTCTATTTGTTGTATATGGTCTTACAACTCCACTTTTCCAATCTGCTTCAGTTGTTAACTTTGCTCCTGTATTTAATTTTTCGTGATAACCAGTCCACCAGTCATATGGATCTTGATTAGTCGATAACAATATCGAACCTGTAAACCCATCACTCCACCAACCATAACCAGTATTTAAGGTGCCTCCCCAGCAATGAAGATGTATTCCAACTGGTGCATCCTCTTTTTTATTTGCTGGTACAGCAACTAAATAATCAATTGCTTTTCCTTTTATATTTGCATTTGGAGGTGCTTCCCAACGTACATAATAATTTAATTCTGCATTTTTAACATACTGAAATTCTTTAGTTTCCTTATATTGAAATACTGGTTTCCCTTGTGCAACAGTTTCTAAAACACTTTCTGATGTTGAATTTTCATTATCCACAGTTTTATATTCCACACCATTTACTATTACTGTTACTGCATAATACATATTACCTTCACTATCCGGATTATTCACATAAATACCTGTTCCTGGATTCACTGCTGCTTCACCATCTTTTATAATATATCTTCTTAAAGTATTTTCTTTACATGAAGACACTATATAATCAGGCGATGCATCAGTTAAAGTGTAATATGCTATATTCCATGCAGACATATTTTTAACCGTTGCTATAGGTGTCATTCCTTCAACTGATGAAATAGGGGTATCTGATGAATAAATATTAAATTTTACTTTATGAGGATATTTTTTCATTTCTGTAAAGTAATCATTTACTGTTATATTTTCATCTCTTATAAGTGTTTGTGGTTCTTTCCATGTAATAAATGTTTGTCCATATCTATGTTGAACATCAATATTTATAGGTTTATATTCGCTTAACTCTATATTTCTAACATTTATTTGAATATCATTGCTAACTAATTCGCCTGATTTCGCCTTAATAGTAAATGTTCCGCTTTCATAGCTCTTGAAAACATCATTATTTAAGTCTAAATTTACACCATTTTTAGTACATATAAATGAATCTGCAAATATATCTTTTTCTGTTCCATCTTCATAAACAGCTGCTAGATTTAGCTTAGAGCTATCAAAACCATTTGCATCTATATTTGATTTTGATGCAGTCAATACTATTTCTGATATTTCAGATTCCGTTTCCAATGATATTTGGTCTGCACCTATATCATATTTACCTAAAGGTCTTTGTTCTCCGTCAATATCTTTATCAACTTCCGATAAATCTACTCCTTTTCCTGCAACGCTACTGATATAACTAGCAAGATGCAAGTCACCATTTGTAACATCTACAAACCAAGCACTTGATGCATTTGTAATATTATTAGCCACTTCAGCAGTACCAGAGTTTCTTGAAACTATGGCTTTGTTTGTAATATTGTTTTTAATAATACTACCTGTTGTTGTAAATCTATATTCTATAGAATTTGGATATCCTGGATAACTAAACACCGAATTATTATATGCTTTTGCACCCCTAGCATTACATAAGTATATTCCTACATCTCTTGTTGTATGAATAAAATTATTTTTAATAATTCCATCATAGTGATTACTATTATCTAAGCCAAACATTATTCCTCTGTCACAGTTTATAATTATATTATTTTCAACAAGCGTTCCCTTAGAATTTCCCCAAAAATGTATTGCACCTTCTGTCAATTCTCCTGTTTTTCTTTGTATATTCTTAAAGGTATTGTTTCTCACTATCCAATTTAATCCTTTATGAACATCTATACCACCAGTATAGTATTGATAAGCCTCACCTGAAGTAAATTCAAACAAGCAATCTTCAACAATACAGTTTTCACTATAAACTTCACTTTGAGAACCTGAACCTTTTATCATTTGTTCTTTTATATTATAAAACCTGACATTTTTTATGGTTACATTACTTGCACCCATTTCCGAATGAACTTGTATTCCATGATTGTTCACTTCTCCAATAGTAACATCTTGTATTGTAACATTATCATTTGTAATCCAGAAAATATGGCTAGCCTGGAAATTCCCTTTTAGTATAACAGCATCTCTATCACCTGACATACTCTTATATGTAATATTTTCTCCTGTTAACCATAATCCTTTTGTTAAATCATACACACCATCTTTTATAAGAACCGTTACATTACCTTGTTTAGTTAAGTTTTCTGTTGCTCTTAACTCATTTACATTTGAAACGACAATAACATTATTACTTTGAGATGTTGTTGTTTCTGTTGTAGTAGTTGGTGGCGAGGTAGTCTGTACTGGTTCAGTAGTGGTGTTACTAACCGCTGTAGTGATAGCCGTTGTGGTGGTTACTTTGGTTGTAGTAACGGGTGGAGTAGTTGTAACTGGTGGTGTGGTTACTACTGCATCTATAACAACTTCCACTATGTTATTTTCTGAAATATTCTGTTGCTTATCTTTTCTAACATTAGAATACTCTGCTCTAAATACATATGTATTAGGTAAAAGTTCTTTTGTTACTTCTCCATTTTGTGCAGTAAAAGCTATATTACTCCAATAAGTTCTGGAGTATTTAACTAGTGCATTACCCATCAATTGTCCATTTGAATTTTTCACAATAACCCTAGTAAGCACTGTATTAAATATCACTTCTGCATTTTCTGATATATTTTGTTGCTTATCTACTCTTCCATCCATATACTCCATTCTGAATGTATATGTTCCTGGCAAGAGTTCTTTACTCACTTCTCCATTTTCAGCTGTATTTCCTACAGTTGTCCATGATGATCTTGAGTATTTTACCAATCCGCCTTCTAATCCATTTCCGTTGCTATCTTTCAATGCTATCTTTGTATTTATTGTATTAAATACTACTTCTGCATTTTCCGATATATTTTGTTGCTTATCTACCCTTCCATCCATATACTCCATTCTGAATGTATATGTTCCTGGCAAGAGTTCTTTACTCACTTCTCCATTTTCAGCTGTATTTCCTACAGTTGTCCATGATGATCTTGAGTATTTTACCAATCCGCCTTCTAATCCATTTCCGTTGCTATCTTTCAATGCTATCTTTGTATTTATTGTATTAAATACTACTTCTGCATTTTCCGATATATTTTGTTGCTTATCTACTCTTCCATCCACATACTCCATTCTAAATGTATATGTTCCTGGCAAGAGTTCTTTACTCACTTCTCCATTTTCAACTGTATTTCCTACAGTTGTCCATGATGATCTTGAGTATTTTACCAATCCGCCTTCTAATCCATTTCCGTTGCTATCTTTCAATGCTATCTTTGTATTTATTGTATTAAATACTACTTCTTCATTTTCCGATATATTTTGTTGCTTATCTACTCTTCCATCCACATACTCCATTCTAAATGTATATGTTCCTGGCAAGAGTTCTTTACTCACTTCTCCATTTTCAGCTGTATTTCCAATAACACTCCAAGAAGAGCTTGAAAAGCTGACCTTACCATCAGATATTCCTTCTCCTCTACTATCTTTAAGTTTTACTTTGGTATTTACAGTTTTGAAAATGAAAACAGGGTTTTCAGAAATATTTTGTTTTATTTCTTTTTTCATTCCTTCATATGTTAAGCTAACTGTTATATTTTTTGTTCCATATGGTAGATTTATCTTTAGCTCTCCGTTTTGATCTGTAAGCCCTAAATCATTCCACTTGTTGGTATAATACTTTACTCCTACTCCTGCAATACCATTTTCTTTACTATCAATTAATTTTACTTTCATCTCAATTTCAGAAGGTATTGGAGTCGTTGTTGTAATAGGTGTTGTTTGAGTTGTTGTTAACGTTGTTTCAGCGGTTGTACTTACTGTTGTTTGTACATTTGTAGTTAACATTGATGTATTTGATAATTCTGTAGTTGTAACTACTGGTTCTTCTCCCACTACATTTATATTATTACTCAATTCGCTCATATTAAAATCATCATCAAAAGTAACTACGGAAATGTTTTTATAGTCTTTATTAAAATCTTTTAAAATACAATAAACTTCTTCATATCCATAATCTACATATTCTATTTCTGGAACTATAACCTTTGCTGCCCACCAATTTGTTTTTGTAGCATCCAAATTATATTCCGGTGCAATTTCTTTGTCTGACATTAAAACATGTACTCTTGATGGATAGTCTGACATTCCCCATTTTAATTTCAAATCCTTATCATTTATCCATTCATAATCCAAATTATTTATTTTATCCAATGGTTCCAAATCTTCTTTTGGATTATTCAAATAATACTGATAATATCTACCTTCAAATTGACCTGACCATTTTGTAAAAACACCATAAGGTTTATTTCCACCATTTATCCCAGTATTAACGAACTGGTTTACATGCTCAATATAACTTGTATCTCCAGTATGATAATAATACCATGTTTGAGGATCAATTAATGTTAGACCAGTCGCTGATGAAGCACTGGCTGTACCATCATAATAGTTATAGTAATAAGAAAAATGGCCAATGTTTTTATTCCAATTCATCAATCCAGATAAAAATTGGAACCCCTCTGCATAAGCTTGATAATCTGTGTATTTAACAATTTCTAAATAATCAACAATTGCTTTTGCTAAAAATCCGGTTTGGAATCCACCACCGTATTTTTCAATAGTTGCTTTTAATATTCCTGTTATAGGATCCTGCTGCTCTTGTAACAAAACATCTTTAACGTATTTCTTCAGCAACGTCAGTAATTCTTCATCGCCTGTTACATTGTATGCTTGTATGGCTTGATTGATAGAATGCCCTTGTGCTCGAGAACAATTGTCTGGCCAGGGATCTTTTTTATTTAATCTTACTTTTCTAAATTCAGATATAAATTCATACCAGTCTTTTATCCATGGGTTTCCTGTTAATTGGTATGCTTCTTCAACATGGTAACTCCAACCATGTTCATCATCACGTGCATAATAAAGTTTTTCAGTACCTTCTAAGTAAGGTGCAGCTGTTTGAAGCTTACCATGACCCTCAAAACTTCTCCAAGTGCCTCCTCCATATGGATTTTCCGTTAGTTTCAAAAATTCATTGTCATTTGTGTAGTTATATCCAGGTAACCATTGTGGTCTAACATTTAACTCACCTATTCCATACTGTTCAGCCACAAAATAATCTGCAGGATTTCCTGTTGCAATGACATTACCTATTCCATAAGGCCAACCTCCAGTTGTTGTTGATTTCGCTCTATAAATAGATTCTGGATCGCCAAAATTTCTCCAGTTAAATCCATAATTCTTCGTTTGGTCAAATCTTCCGCTAACATAAGTAGGTATAAGTTTTGTGCCATCACTTATATTTTCGTATGGTATAACCCCTCCATATCCTAGAGTTGCCTCTGCTTCTTTATAACTAGATGTAGGCAATATTCCAACTGCAGGATATTCGAAATTTTTAGCCATATCTAAAAGTTTTGACTCATCAACATTTGCTTCATGGAAATACAACATACATGATTTGTAGACTTGTTGCATGTCCTCTAACCAATATAATCCTGTTGGTGACAACGTTCCACCTTGTTGCCATTGTGAACTCCATTCTGGAAATAGTTCGAATTTCAACTTATTTTGCTCATAACTTATTTCATTTGGCCACATTTGCCAAAAATGACGAACAAATGTTGTCATACCTTTATTTTCATCTTCAACATTTAAAAAGCCTATATTGGGTACATTGAAATTATTTATTGTGGTATCATTTATGGTTTCCTTGCCATTATATGCCAATACTTGATTGTGACTTTTTTGAGCTATATAAACTTTATTTTCACCATCATTGATTTCGTTAATCAACCCTGATGAAATTCCTGTACGAATTCTTACATCACCATTTAAATTCGTATTAAAGCCTAATCCCATATTCTCAAAATATAAAGGCCATGAATAACGTACATTTTTAGCTGAGTTTTGTAATTGATAATCAATTTTAACATATGGTTTACCAGCATATGCATATATTCTGACTGCAAACCCATGTAAATGTTCTTCTGTACTTGTGAAAATAGTTGGAGCAGTTGCTTTTATAACAGCAGATACAGAACCTTGATTTTCTATTTCATAAACAACATCATTTCTTTCTTTATCTAGTTGAATATCACCCTCTAATCTGCCAACAAATTCTCCACCGCTATTTCCAGGTTGAATTATACATTCATCGGATGTGTAATTTCCATCTTTATTTATATCCACATAAACATCTTCTATTATTGAAAAGTTAACTTTATTCACAGTAAACTTCATAACCCCTGTATTTACTTGAATATAGTTATCATTTTCAGTTATATTCAAAGTATTTTCATTTGTAACTTCACCAAAATCATTTCTTAAATAATATATATCTTGTGATACATTTTTTTCATTTGGTGCAAAGTTAACTTTCAAATGCCTTATACTTCCTCCAGATGCCCACCATTTTGTCATTACTTCAAATTCTGCTGGTATTACATTCCCATCAGAATCATAAAGTGCAAATGGATCTGTATCATAATATGTTCCTTCTGCAATAGGTATTATAACGCTTACAGGGTAATCTTTTATACCTGTACCCACACAATCCTTTATTGTTATTGGTATTTCTAAGGGTTCAATAAAAACCGCAGTAGCCGGCATAATATTAAACAATTGTAGTATTAATGCCATAATTATTAATATTGCTCTTTTTTTTACTTTTCTCATAATCATACGCCTCCCATAATTTAAATTTTCATGTCTCCTTTTCGTTACTATTCAGCCATATGTATAAGGCAGAGATGTTTTGCCGAAGGTCCAGGGTCGACTCCGCAGAGTCGAAACTCCTGTAAAAACGTAAACTTTGTCTTTAGAGGCTGAAGAGTAACCATTTTTTTCTAAACACATATCTTAAAAATACAAATTTGATCTCACCTTCACTTTACATTTTCCTCCTTCAAAAAAATTAATAACACTTGTTTATAAAATAGTACTTTTAACTAAATATTTATATTTTAATTTAGTTATTTTACAAAACAAATGTTATGAATTATATATCGTTTAAATTATATTTTTTTAAATCTTAGTCTATAATTTAACAAAATCAAAAACGAGAAAAACTAAAATTATTTTCTTATTTGTATATTTATATTATAGCTTACAATAACTTTTTATTAATATAATGCATACTTTTTTTGTTTCTTTATCGTATATTATGTGATTTTAAACAAAATTTAAGCTTTCACTTATAAAGTGAAAGCTTAAATTTATATAAATACTTTTTCTATTTTACAACTATGCTCTTTATTATCTTTATCGTAGTTAATTCCTACAAGCAACACTTCGCCTTTATAATCTTTAAAACAATTCGGATAGTTCTTCTCTTTAATTTGTTCCATTGCCGTTTCTGCGGACTTATCCCATTTTAGTTCAACTATAATCGCTGGGTTTAAATTGTTTTTTCTCGGTATAAAAATTATATCCGCATAGCCTTTTCCTGCCTGCATTTCCCTGTGCATTATATATGATTTTCGTGCTGAATAGTATGCAAGTGATATTATGCAAGATAGTGAATTTTCGTTGTTATACTGCAGTATTGACGTATTTTCCTGATGTACTTTTTCTACTATCTCTGCTACTTTTTCAGATTCCATTTTTAATGTGGCATTTAACAATTCATCCGATACTTTTATTGAACTTATAACATTTTCCCAGCCACCATCTTCTATTGAATTTATAAATTCCTGCTGAACTTCGCTATTGGGTATCCATACTTCTTTTGTATTGAAATCAAACGTTAAATATCCCAAATGAACTAACAACGTCAATACGTCATCTAAGCTATTAAAAGTAGTCATATCATTTTGAAACTTTTCTGGATTTATTACCACTTTTTCTCCTGCAATCATTTGAACAATTGCATCCTTAAGCCCATCATAATTCATGGTTATATATACTTTTAATGCCTCATATGTTTCGGTTTTAGTCCAGTAATTGTCATAATCATGTCCTGTCATTGACATTACTACTGAACGTGGGTTATAGATAGACACACCTTTTAAATCATAGCCATCGTACCATCTTTTTGTTTCTTCAAAAGACATATCATATTTTTCACATAGGTCCTTTACTTCTTCCTCTGTAAACCCTGTAAACTCTGAAAATTCTCTTGCATTTGTCATAGATATTTCAGTAAACATATTTAACGCTGAATGTTTCCCATATTTTTTTATTGGCAATATCCCTGTCATATAGGCTAGTGCTACATAACTCTTATCTTTTAACAATCCTCTTAGAAAATCCAAATATACTTTTTGGGCCTCTGTATTTTTTTGATTTTCTCTAAATATACAATCCCACTCATCTATTACAAAGACAAATGGCACTTGCTTTTCTGCAAATATTTCTTGAAATACTGATATCAAATCATTCCAATCATAACAATCAACATCACCAAATTCTTTTTTTAGCTCATGAATTAATCTTTTCCCTAAATAATCAATGATATCTAAAATAGAATTTGCCCTATTCCAAAAATCAGCCATATTTAAGTGTATAACATTATATTTATTTAAGTGATTTTCAAAAGATGAAGATTTGGATATTTTTAATCCTGAAAATAAATCTTTTG
>Ga0209373_10000142_pt1 | contig 157295 bp, 147 predicted proteins | sample Higcelweek5metaG_FD_187173 | JGI IMG/M metagenome (GOLD analysis project Ga0209373, IMG submission 187173) | Freshwater pond sediment microbial communities from the University of Edinburgh, under environmental carbon perturbations - High... | ecosystem: Environmental > Aquatic > Freshwater >... | reverse complement strand
CGCTCAAACTCATCCCAAGGAACCCGCTTCAACAGGTCGTGGAAAACGCTATTGTGGTGCCGCACGGTGCTGACTCCGATTTCGTGTCCAGGAGACGCCGCAAACGTCTGGAAACGAGTAGAATCAACACCGTGCACTCAGTCCACAAAATTTAAACCGGACAGCCGTGGACTTGATCCGGGCATCCATGCGGCACCGTTTGGCACATGATCCTTGAATGAGGTGGCGGACAGACGTGGATGGCCGGGTCAAGCCCACGGCTGTCCGGTTTAAAATTACGGAATGCGGCTGATGTGCCCGGCCGACCTGGGGTTGATCGCTTCCGTTCTGCCAAGAGACACGGATTACACGGATGCCGCTTCGCGGCCACGGATGGGCACGGATCATCAGAATTGCGTCATGCCGGGCTTGACCCGGCATCCATGGTCGTAAGCGGCACCATGGATCCCGGATCTGCGCTCCGCTTGTCCGGGATGACGATTTCCCCAATGAATGCGGGGCACGACATGTCGGCGGGACGGTGCCCATCCGTGCTTGTCCGTGGCCCGCGTCAGCGGGCATCCGTGTGATCCGTGTCTCTTGGCGCTGCATTCCCGCCCAGGCACTTTCCGCGAAAACCTAAACCGGACAGCCGTGGGTCAAGCCCGGCCATGACGGCAAGAGATGCCTATTTCCCCGCCCGTTTCCGCCTATTCCTCCACCGGGCGCATGGCGGCCTGGAGCTGTTCGCGCTGGGCCAGCACGTTGCGGGCCTGATCGTGATAGCCGAGCGTCGCCAGGATCGAGGCGAAGGTTTCCAGGGTGGCGGCCAGCGGCGCCACGGCGCTGGCCGGGTCGACCTGGGCCAGGGCCTGGAAGGCGTTGACCGCTTCCAGCGCACTTTCCAGCGCCTCGGGATCGGCATGGGCCTCGTGCTGGCGGCTGGCCAGATTGGCCAGGGATTGCGCCAGGAACAGGCGGTATTGCTCGGGCGCCGCCTCGGCCAGGCCGCGCGCCAGTTCGGCGGCTTCCTCGACCAGCGGCAACGCCTCGCCGGGATGGCCGCCGCGGCTGAGGGCGAAGGCCGCCTGTTGCAGCGTCAGGGCCAGCAGGTGGTTGACCGGGGCGGGAATGTGCTCGGCCGGGAAAGCCTGGGCGGTCATGCGCCGCACCAGCACCGCCTCGGACCACAGACCAGCCTCGGACAGCGCCATGGCGTTGCGGTGCAGGGCGTCCACCAGGGTGCCCAGAAAGGAATACAGCGCCGAACCGCCCTCGCGGAACACCTCGACGGCGGTGCCCATCTCGTCGATGGCGCGCAAATTCTGGTTGGCCCGCCACGAGCGGCCCGACTGGTTCATCAGCGTCGACACCAGTACGAAGCGGGCTTCGTCCGGGTTCACCTCAAGCGCCTTGCGCGCCAGCTTCTCGGCCTCGGCCCCGGCGGCGCGGCCCTCGTCGTCGCGGTCCAGATCGGACAGGCGGTTGGACAGGGTGTTGAGCGCCGAGGCCAGACCCACGGCGAAATCAGCGGGCTGGGCCACGAACAGGCGGCGGTACTGCTCGACCGCCCGTTCGGCGGCGTCCAGCGCCCCCTCGGCGTCCTCGGCCTCGGCCAGGGCGCCCGACAGGTTCAGCAGCGCCTCGGCATGGGCGGGAAAGGCGGATTCCGGCTCGGCGGCCAGCCGGGTGTCGAAATCGGCGATGGCGGCCTCAAGCTGGGCGACGGCCTCGGACATGAATCTTCCTTTCTGGTCTCGTGCTGGGACGCATCCTCAGCAGCCGGAACCGAGAGGGAAGCGGAGGTTCTGGCGGGAATCAGTGGCAGCGTTTGCCGGGCAGCGCCTCGACGCTTTGCAGCTTACCGGACAGGCTGAAATTCTTGAAGCTCTGCACGATCTGCTGCGACACGCCGTTGGGATGATAGGTCAGCGCCATCTCGAAATTGGGCATGGCATCCTGGCTGGCCACCGGAAAGAAGGCCAGACGCATGGGCCACGCCTGCGACGCCAGCAGCGGATCGCTGGCGGCGGCGGCGAAGGACTGGTTGGGACTGCCGATCACCGCGTTGACCTCGTACGGGCCTTCGGTGCCGGACCCGTCGAACACCACCCGCCAGAACGAACGCCCGCCCTGCTTGGCGGCGTCCAGCAGGCGCAGGGTGTGCTCGGTCGGGAACAAGGTGCCCTTGGGCAGGCGCACGGTCAGCGGCTCGGGCCGGGTAAAGCGGGCGACACCGCCCTGGCCCTTGCCCTTGAGTTCGGCCGAGCCCTCGACATCCTCGGTGATCTGGCCGTCGCGGGTGTTGCGCATGCGGAAGCGGTAGCGCAGCCCGTCCTTGGATTCCCAGGTGATGAAGTCGGTGGTGGACAGCACCTGCCCGCCCTCGGTGTAGGCGTAGTTGATGGCGATGCGGTTTTCCACCACCCAGCCATCGCAGGCATCGTCGAATTCATAGCTCATGGTGCCCGAGGCGGCGGCGATGCCCGCCCCCGGCTTGATGGTCGAAAGCCCCATGGCATAGACGGCACGGTGCGGCGCCAGATCGGCCGGACCCGCTTGGGCGACCGAGGCGCAAACACTTCCCGCGGCGATCACCGCGGCCCAAACCCACCGAGACATCAAAGGGCCTCCAGCCAAAAATTGGGTTTATTATACATTGCATATTCCGCGCCACCAGAGGTTACCGCATCCGCCATTGGGTGGATTACGCATAGCCGACCGGAGGTTCTTGCCGGGCAGCGGGCAAAAACTGCCCGTTACCCGGCATTTCCTGCCCCGTCGTCGCATTGCGATCGGCGCCGTTCCTGCCTTCTGCATGTGGCATGCCGCTTGCTCTGTTTCCAGGGCTTGGGGATCGCAACATTGTTTGGAGGGAAGAAAGTGACATTCGACTTCGCTCCCGATTGGCTGGATACCGCAGCCATCGCCCCGGAAACCTCGGCTTTCGCCGCCGCAGGTGCCGCCATGCCGCTGGCCGCAATGCGCGTCATCGCCGCCCCCTGCGCCCCCGCCCATCCCACGGAAAGCCAGATGGCGTCCCTGGTCGGCGAATTGTTCGCCGAGGGTTCGTTGAGCTTCGAACAATTGTGTTCGCTTTCCAACGCACCGGAACTGGAACACCTGTTGGGCGACACCGTGGCGGGCGTCGCGCCGTCGCGCCGCGCCCTCGGCCGCCGCTAAGCCCCGAGAGAGTCTTTTCATGGGATTGCTTGCCGCCCTGACCCGCCGGAGCCCGCCCCGCGCCACTCCGGCGACCGGCGCACTGGTCACCGTGCGTCAGGAACCGGCACTGGCGCCCCCGGCCAAGGAAGCCCGTCCCGCCACCGAGGCGCCGCAGATCATCGCCCTGCCGCCGCCACGCCGCCCGCGCCACGATCTGCGCCACGTCTCGCCCCGCCATTTCGCCGAGATCGCCCACGAATTGTACGTGGAAGGCAGCCTGCCCTGGGCCGAGTACCAGATGGTCGGCTTTCCCAGCGAATTGCACCCCGATTACGATTGCACCATCGGCGCCCTGACCGGCCAGAAGGCCGAGCCCAACCGCCCGCGCGACCTGTTGACCGAGTGGGAGCAGCGGCTGGATTTCATGCGCCGCTATGGCGATCCCGGCCTGAAGGTGGCCGAGCGTGCCCTGGCCGTGCTGCGCCGCCAAAGCACCGTCTCCGCATAATATTGCGAATCATTCTCATCTCTGCTAAGGTCAACGCCCCTTGGACAGAGAGACTTGCCGTTGGCCGGTTGGACCGACAGAATCGCCGAATTGTTCGCCGCCCATCGCGGACGGCTTGAACGTGCGCTGACCCGGCGCACCGGCAACAGCGACACCGCCGGGGAACTGGTGCAGGAAGCCTTTGTCCGGCTGCTGGCCGACGGCGCCCCCGATCAGGCCCGCAGCCTGGAGGAAGACACCCGCCTGCTGTACGCCATCGCCCGCAACGCCGCCATCGACCACGGCCGGGTCGCCCGCCGCCGCTCGGAATTGCTGGGCTCGCTGGTGGCGGAGCAATTCCCCACCGAAACGCCCTCGCCCGCCGCCGCCTTGGGCGCGCGCCGCGCCATGACGGCGCTGGACGACGCGCTGGAAAGCCTGCCGCCGCGCACCCGGCAGGTCTTCCTGCTGCGCCGGGTGCACGGCCTGTCCCATTCCGAGATCGCCGCCGCCCTGGATATGTCGGCCAGCGCCGTGGGAAAACACCTGTTGCGGGCCATGCGTCATTGCCAGACCCGCGTGCATCGGCATCTGGACCCATGACCACACCCGCCTCCCCCACCACCGCGCAACGCGACTGCGCCACCGCCTGGCTGGTCCGCCTGGACCAGGGCAATCTGTCCCAGGCCGAGCGCCAGGATTTCCGCCGCTGGCTGGATGCCGACCCGCGCCACGCCCAGGCGCTGCAAGACGCTCAGGCACTCTGGCAGGCCCTGGACGGTCCCGCCCACCTCAGCGCCGCCCGCCACGCCACCGAACTGGCGCCGCTGGTCGCCGCCGGGCGCCGCCGCCGCCGCGTCCGGCATGTGGGTTGGGCGCTTGGCGCCTGCGCCGCCGCCCTGGCCACGCTGCTGGTCCTGGTGCCGCGCCTGCCCGAACTGGGCGGCCTGGGCCAGGATTTGCGCGCCGATTTCCGCACCCCGCACGGCCACACCCGCACTTTGCCCCTGGCCGACGGCTCCACCGTCACTCTGGCGGCCAATTCGGCCATCGCCATCCGCATGGACGACAGCCAGCGCCGGGTCACCCTGTTGCGCGGCGAGGCGTTCTTCGAGGTCAAGGGCGGCCTGCCGCAGCCGTTCATCGTCGAAAGCGGCGAGGCCTGGGCGCGGGTCATCGGCACCGCCTTCGACATCCGCCGCGACGGCGAGGCGATTCAGGTGGCGGTGGCCCATGGCGTGGTGGATGTGGGCGGACGCCCCGAAGCGGGATCGCAGCGCCTGAGCGCGGGCAAGGGCGCCGAGATCGTGGCCGGACGCCCCGGCGCCGCCCGCGATGTGGATCTGAACGCCGCCACCGCCTGGAAAAGCGGCCAATTGGTGTTCTATCGCCAGGATTTGGCCGAGGTCCTGGCCCGGCTGGAGCAGCAACGGCCCGGCCGTATCATGGTCACCGATCCGGCCCTGGCGGCGCGCAAGATTTCCGGCGCCTTTCCCGCCGCCGACGTGGACGGCACCATCGCCGCCATCGCCGATACCCTGGGCTGCCGCAGCGCCCAATTGGGACCGTGGCTGACCGTCCTTTACTGACCCGATGAAAAAAGTTGGGGTGTTTCTTGGTTCCCACTCGTTACGGATCATGAGAGTGCGTCGCATTTGCGACCTCTTGCGCCGCCGGACAGGCTGGACGGCGCCATCCGCGAAGGGGAATCGCATTGATGTTTGGCATTAACTCGCCCGCCCTGCGGTGCGGAACTCTGGCCGCCCTGCTGCTGGGCTGCACGGCGTTGACCACCACCGCCCCCGCCTGGGGCCAGGAAAGCACGCAGCGGCACAGCCTGCGCTTCGACATCGCCGCCAAGCCGCTGCCGCAGGCCCTGGCCGAGTTCAGCGCCGTTTCCGGCCTGCGCGTGCTGTACACCGCCGAGGAACCGTTCCGCGCCACCTCGCCGGGGCTGGCGGGCAGCTATGCGCCGGAAGAGGCGCTGCGCCGTCTGCTGGCGGGCACCGGCGTGACCTATCGTTTCACCAACCCGACCACAATCACCCTGGAGAAAGCCCCTGCCGAGGGAGCGCTGATGCTGGACCCGGTGACGGTCGAGGGCGCCCAGGGCGCCGCCCGTGGCCTTGGCGACGGCAGCACTATTCCCCCGGCCTTCGCAGGCGGACAGGTCGCCCGTGGCAGCAGGCTGGGATTGTTGGGCAATACCGATTACATGGATGCACCGGTCAGCACCACCAGCTACACCCAGCAGAGAATCGCGGACCAGCAGGCGAAAACCATCGCCGACGTGGTGAAGAACGATCCTTCGGTGCGGACCCTGAGCAGCAGCAGCGGCATGCTGGATTCCTACGCGATCCGGGGCTTTCCCATGAACACGGGCAATTCCGGCGAAGTGGCGCTCAACGGTGTCTTCGGGCTGGCGCCGACCTATCGGGCGCAAACCGGTTTCGCCGAGCGCGTCGAAGTGCTGAAAGGACCGTCCGCCCTGCTGACCGGCATGGCCCCGAACAGCGGCGTCGGCGGCGTCATCAACGTGGTGCCGAAGCGGGCCGAAGACACGCCGCTCAACCGCGTCACCACCGATTTCGGCCAGGGCTCGCAAATCGGCACCAGCGCGGATGTCGGTCGCCGTTATGGCGATAACAAGGAATTCGGAATCCGCCTCAACACCGGTATCCAGGGCGGCGAAACCTATGTGGACAACCAGACGAATCAGACGACCCTGGGCGCCCTGGCCCTGGATTATCGCGGCCGCGACCTGCGGGCGACGCTGGACGTGATCGACCAGCGGCAGAGCATCAACACCCCGTCGCGCGAGTTGCAAATATCATCCGGCGTCGCCATGCCGTCCGCCCCCGATGGCAGCAAAAGCGTCGTCAACCGCTGGGAATGGTCCGACGCCATCGACCAGTCGGCGCTGCTGGGCCTGGAATACGACGTCAATGACGCGGTGACGGTGTTCGCCCACGCGGGGGCCGGAACGACCGAGGTCGACCGGCTGTTCGGCTATCCGACCATCCGCAACAGCAACGGCAACACCACGGACAGCGTTTCCTACATGCGCTTCCAAACCGATCGGCAGGTCGCGGACGCGGGATTGCGGGGCGCCTTCTCCACCGGCCCCGTCAATCACCGGACGACGGTGCAACTGGCCCGTTACGAGGACACCTATCGCCGTGGCGCGACCAACAATTCCACGGTCCTGTCCTCCAACATCTACCAGCCGTCGGACAATGCCCCGGTCGCGGTCGCCCGGCCGGAGAACAAGCCGAAACTGTCCGAGACACAACTGACCGGCATCGCGCTGGCCGATACGCTGGGTTTCTGGGACGACCATCTGCAATTGGTCCTGGGGGCGCGCCATCAGCGCATCCAAAGCGACAATTTCAGCGCCACCTCGGGCGCGGTGACCTCCAGCTATGACGACAGCGCCATCTCGCCCATGGCCGGAATCGTCGTCAAGCCGTGGAGCACCACCTCGTTCTACGCCAATTACATCGAGGGATTGAGCAAGGGCGATATCGCCCCAAGCTCGGCCTCCAACGCAGGCCAAGCCATGGCGCCCTATGTGGCCAAGCAGATGGAAGCAGGCGTCAAATTCGACTTTGGCCAGTTCGGCATGACCGCCGCCGCCTTCAGCATCGTCAAGCCGTTCGGACAGACGGTCGGCGGCGTCTACAGCGCGGGCGGCGAACAACGCAACCGGGGCCTCGAATTGGGCGTCTTCGGCGAGGTCACGCCCGAGATCCGGCTGTTGGGCGGCGTCATGTTCCTGGATGCCGAACTGACCAAGACCGACAGCGCCGCCACCAAGGGCAACCGCCCCGTCGGCACCCCGGAACTTCAGGCCAATCTGACGGCGGAATGGGATACTCCCTTCGTGCGCGGCCTGACGCTGAACGCCACGGTCACCCACACCTCCAGCCAATACGTGAACACCGCCAACACCCAGTCCATCCCGGAATGGACCACGCTGGACCTGGGGGCCAAGTACCGGACGGATGTGGGGGACACGCCCATGACCGTGCGCGCCGTCGTGCAGAACGTCACCAACGAGGCGTATTGGTCCAGCGTCAACAGTTGGAGCATGGTGAGCCTGGGCGCGCCGCGCACCTTCCTGCTCTCGACCGCGTTCGACTTCTGAGACCGGAATTGGGAAAAAGGGGCGCCATCGGGTTATCCGACGCCCCTTCTTATTGCGAACGCCTCTCATTTGCGATATTGAGGATATCTCTCCGCCCCAGCGCATGCGGTCCATGGACGACAAGACGGACAATCCGCTGATGGCCTCGGCCATCACCCATTACGACGAATTGTCGGCCTTCGTGGCGCGCAAGGTGGGATCGGTGACGCTGGCCGCCGACATCGTGCAGGATACCTGCGTCCGCCTGCTGTCCGGCGCCGAGGCCGCCCCGGCCCAGGCCATCCGCAATCCCCGCGCTTATCTGTTCCGCGTCATCAACAACCTGATCACCGACCGCCGCCGCCAGGACGCCAGCCGGGGGCGCTATATGATGGCCGAACCGCCGCCCGACGACACCGCCGATCACAGCCCCGACGCCGAGCGGCAACTGGCCGACCGCCAGCGCCTGGGCCTGATGCTGGAGGCGGTGGACAGCCTGCCGCCGCGCTGCCGCGAGGTGTTCGTGCTGCGCCGCTTCGAGGACCTGTCCCAGGACGCCATCGCCGAGCGTCTGGGCATCAGCCGCAGCATGGTGGACAAGCATCTGCGTCAGGCCATGGTGCACTGCACCCGCTGGCTGGAGGACCGGGAATGAACCGCGCCGATCTGTTGCTGGAACAAGCGGCGGCATGGTTCACCCGCCTGGATCGTGGTGCGCTGTCCCCCGCCGAAACCCGGGAATTCGACGCATGGCGGGCCGAACCGGCTCATGCTCAGGCCCTGGCACGCATCCAGCGCACCTGGGGGGATTTCGCCGCCCTCGCCGCGCCGTCCAAACCCGCCCGTGCCCCCCGCCCCTGGCGGCAATGGGCGTTGGCCGCCGGTCTGGCCGCCCTCGCCCTGGGCACCGCCCTGGACCTGCCGCTGCGCCTTCAGGCCGATTTGCGCGCCGACGGCACCAGCAGCGCCCGCCATGTGCTGGCCGACGGCAGCACCGTGCTGTTGGACAGCGGCGCGGCAATCGTGCTGGACATGGACGGCCCGCAGCGCATTATCCACCTGCTGCGCGGCGAAGCGCTGTTCTCGGTGGCGCACGATCCGTCGCGGCCCTTCGTGGTGGAAACCGGCCACGGCACCGCCCGCGCCCTGGGCACCCGCTTCACCGTGCGCCGCGACCACCACGGCGCCACAATCACCGTACTGGAAAGCCGGGTCCAGGTCAGCGACGACGACCATCCCGGCAGTGCCGCCATCCTGGCCCCCGGCCAAAGCATCAGCACCACCGCCGCCGGTTTGGGGCCGGTGCGGCAGGTGGATGCCGAAAGCGAAAGCGCCTGGGCGCGCGGCAAGCTGATCTTCACCGAACAGCCGCTGGAACAGGTGGTCGAACAGCTGAACCGCTATTTCCCTGGCCGCATCGTGGTGCGCGGCGACGCCCTCAAGCAGCGCACGGTCAGCGGCGTCTTTTCCACCACCGACCCGCTGATCGCGGTGGACGGTCTGGAAAAATCCCTGGGCCTGCACAGCACCCGCCTGGGGTCCTGGCTGGTGGTTCTCCACGGCTAAGGAAAAAAATCTCTCTGACCACCTCCTCGAATCCAAACCCTACCCGTCATCGTAAGTGATACGCATTCGCATTTACGGAGTTTGTTTCATGAGGGGGTTTGGTTCACCGCTTCGCCGCGCCTGTCTGTCGGCATTCCTGCTGACGTCCACCGCCCTGGTCCTGCCGGTGGCGCCGGTCCTGGCCCAGGACGCCACGGCAGCATCGCGCGAGTTCAGCATTCCCGGCGGCCCGCTGGCCACCGCGCTGAACCGCTTCGCCGATTCCAGCGGCCTGCAACTGGTCTATGATTCGGGCATCACCCAGGGCCTCAGCGTTGCCGCTTTGTCCGGCCGCATGAGCACCGACGCCGCCCTGCGCCGTCTGCTGGACGGCACTGGCATCACCTATCGCTTCACCAACGCCACCACGGTGACGCTGGAGAAAGCCCCGGCCGACGGCGCCATGCTGCTGACCCCGGTAACGGTCGAGGCCAAAAGCCCGGTGCCGCCGCAATCGGAAATCGGCAACCTGCCGCCCGCTTATGCTGGCGGTCAGGTGGCGCGCGGCGCCCGGCTGGGCATGCTGGGCAACCGCGACATCATGGATACCCCGTTCAACCAGACCGCCTTTACCTCGGAACTGATCCAGAATCAGCAGGCCCGCACCGTGGCCCAGGTGCTGGAGAACGATCCCTCGGTGCGCTTCACCACCACCGGCGGCCACACCAAGGAACAGTTCCGCATCCGCGGCTTCGACCTGACCGATCAGGACATCGCGCTCAACGGCCTGTACGGCGTGGTGCCGGACGGCCACGTCCCCACCGAGCTGATCGAGCGCGTGGAATTGCTGAAAGGCCCCAACGCCCTGCTGAACGGCGCGGCACCATCGGGCGGCGCGTCCTCCTCCAGCGGCGTCGGCGGCGCGGTCAATCTGGTGCTGAAGCGGGCCACCGACACCCCGGTCAATACCGTGACCTTCGACTACACCTCGAACATGCAATTGGGCACCCATCTGGATGTCGGCCGCCGCTATGGCGAGAACAACCGCTTCGGCATCCGCACCAATCTGGCCTATCGCCAGGGCGAAACCGAGATCGATGGCCAATCCAAGGAACACCAATTGGGCGCCGTCGCCCTGGATTACCGCGGCGAGAGGCTGCGGCTGTCGCTGGACAGCTTCGCCATCAAGGACACCAACGACGACGGCAGCCCCACCGCCATCGGCTTCGACACCGCGTCGGTGACCAAGATTCCGTCCGCCCCCGACAGCCACAACAACCTGTACCGGGGCGCCACCGGCCGCCAGGACAGCTACGGCGCCATGACCCGCGCCGAATACGACATCACCGACAATTTGACCGCCCATGTGGCGGTGGGCGGCCGCTTCAACGAGTACAGCGGCCTGATCACCTCGACCCAGGTGGTGGACGCCAACGGCGCGGGTGTCATTCCCGGCTATGGCCTGCGCGCCATGAACCAGAACGGCAACGCCCGCACCATCACCGCCGAGACCGGCCTGCGCGGCCGCTTCGAGACCGGCCCGGTCGGGCATGAAGTGTCGGCGGTGCTCAGCACGCTCAGCAACCGCGAACAGATGGTGTGGATGCGGTCGTCGCAAAGCGGCAGCATCTATTCCACCCAATCCCCCGCCGTACCCGCCAATGACAAGGAGCCGGTGCTGGCCAACGAATCGGCCATGACCAGCATGGCGCTGTCGGACACCCTATCCTTCCTGGACGACAAGGTTCTGCTGACCCTGGGCGGGCGGCAGCAATACATCGATTACAAGACCTTCGAGGATAACGGCAATTCCGCCGATCTGGGCAAGCAGACATCAAGCTTCCGCGATTCGGCGACGACCCCGGCGGTGGCCGTGGTGGTCAAGCCTTTCCCGGTGCCGGTGTCGCTGTACGGCAATTACATCGAGGGCCTGACCCAGGGCGGCCGCGTCAGCGACACCAGCGCCGCCAATTACGGCCAGGTCTTCGCCCCCTACAAGACCAAGCAGCAGGAAGTGGGCGTCAAATGGGACGCGGGCAACATCGCCAACACGCTCAGCCTGTTCCGCATCGTCAAGCCCAGCCTGAACCGCAACGCCACCACCCATGTGCACAGCCAGGCCGACCAGATCAACCAGGGCCTGGAATGGACCACCTTCGGCGAGGTGGCCGAGGGCGTCCGCCTGCTGGGCGGCGTCACCTATATGCGCAGCGAGCTGAAGAAGACGGCGGGCGGCCAGTATGACGGCAACGAAGCCATCGGCGTCCCGCGCTGGCAATCCAACATCGGCGCCGAATGGGACCCGTCGCTGCTGCCCGGCCTGACCCTGGAGGGCCGCGCCACCTATACCGGCAAGCAATACGTGACATCGTCCAACACCCAGGAAATCCCGTCCTGGTGGCGGTTCGACCTGGGCGCCCGCTACGCGGTACAGGTGCGCGAGCAGGACGTGACCTTGCGCGCCAACGTCTACAACGTCATGGACCGCAATTACTGGGCGGGCGTCTTCTCGGACGGCTACATCACCCTCAGCACGCCCCGCACCTTCATGCTGTCGGCATCGGTGGCGTTCTGACCCCTGCACCAAAATAAAAGGCGCCGCCCGGCAGGGCGGCGCCTTCTTTGCTGGTCTGTTGAAAGATCAGCCTTCCTTCTTGGCCTCGTCCTTCTTCGGCTTCGGCAGGTCGGGCTTGATGTGCAGTTCCTTCCAGCGGCTGGCATCCACCTCGGCCGGGGCGCCCATCAGCAGGTCCTGGGCCTGCTGGTTCATGGGGAACAGGATGACCTCGCGGATGTTCGGCTGGTCGGCCAGCAGCATGACGATGCGGTCGACGCCGGGGGCCGAGCCGCCGTGCGGCGGCGCGCCGTAGCGGAAGGCGTTGAGCATGCCGCCGAACTTCTCCTCCACCACTTCCGGGCCGTAACCGGCGATGCCGAAGGCCTTGATCATGATGTCGGCGCGGTGGTTACGGATGGCGCCCGACGACAATTCGACGCCATTACAGACGATGTCGTACTGATAGGCGTTGATGGTCAGCGGGTCCTGGTTTTCCAGCGCGTCCATGCCGCCCTGGGGCATGGAGAACGGGTTGTGGCTGAAATCGATCAGGCCGGTTTCCTCGTTCAGCTCGTACATGGGGAAATCCACGGTCCAGCAGAACTTGAAGACGTCCTTTTCCAACAGGTCCAACTCGTTGCCGATCTTGGTGCGCACGCTTCCAGCGAACTTGGCGGCGGGCAGCGCCTTGTCGCAGGCGAAGAACACGGCGTCGCCGTCCTTGAGGCCAGCGATCTCCTTGATGGCGGCGACGCGGTCGGCTTCCAGGTTCTTGGCGATCGGGCCCTTGGGGCCGTCCTCGGCGAACTGGATGTAGCCCAGACCGCCCGCGCCGTTTTCACGCGCCCATTCGTTCATCTTGTCGAACCACGAACGCGGCTGGTTGGCGGCGCCGGGGGCCGGGATGGCACGCACCACCGAGCCCTTGTCCACCAGCTTGGCGAACAGGCCGAAGCCCGAGGCGCGGAACTGCTCGGTCACGTCGGCGATGACGATGGGATTGCGCAAATCGGGCTTGTCCGAGCCGTATTTCAGCATGGACTCGGCATAGGGGATGCGCGGGAACGGCGCCGGGGTGACCTTGCGGCCGCCGCCGAATTCCTTGAACACGCCTTCCAGAACCGGCTCGATGGCGGCGAACACGTCTTCCTGAGTGACGTAGCTCATCTCGAAATCGAGCTGGTAGAACTCGCCCGGCGAGCGGTCGGCGCGGCCGGCTTCGTCACGGAAGCACGGCGCGATCTGGAAGTACTTGTCGAAACCGGCCACCATCAGCAGCTGCTTGAACTGCTGCGGCGCCTGCGGCAAGGCGTAGAACTTGCCGGGGTGCAGACGGGCGGGCACCAGATAGTCGCGGGCACCTTCCGGCGACGACGCGGTCAGGATCGGGGTCTGGAACTCGGTGAAGCCCTGGGCGACCATGGCGTTGCGCAGATAGGTGATCACCTTGCTGCGCAGCATCATGTTGGCGTGCACGTCCTCGCGGCGCAGGTCGAGGAAGCGGTACTTCAGCCGCATGTCCTCGGGATATTCCTGGTCGCCCGCCACCTGGATCGGCAGCACGTCGGCGATGGACTGAATCTCGATCTCGGCCACCTGCATCTCGATGGCGCCGGTCGGCAGCCGGGGATTGACGGTGTCATTGGTGCGGGCCACCACCTTGCCGGTGACGGTGATCACGCTTTCCGGGCGCGCCTTTTCCAGGGTGGCGAACACCGCGCTGGAGATGTCGATCACGCACTGGGTCAGGCCGTAATGGTCGCGCAGATCGACGAACAGCAGGTTGCCGTGGTCGCGCTTGCGATGGACCCAACCGGAGAGACGCACGGTCTTGCCGGCATCCTCGATCCGAAGCTGGCCGCAGGTGTGGGTACGGTAGGCGTGCATGAAACAATGTCTCCGCTGACGGATTTCGCCCCCGCGTGGGCGAGAACAATCGAAACGGCGAAAAAGACATGCGGGCGCGGATTCGTCAAGACTGGCGATGGTGCTGCCGCTTCCGGCACGGCATCGGTGCGTGACGCGAATTTTAATTTGTGAGGATCGGATTTTGCCCATAGCCTCCAATTAGCTGCCACTTTGGCGTGCATACAACACGGAGGGGACCGATGGGTAAGGGTATTCAGAAGATCATCATCGACACCGACATGGGCTGGGACGACGTCATGTCCATCCTGTTGATGATGAAGAACAAGGCGGTGGAAATCGCCGGGATCACCGTCACCGGCTGTGGCGAGACCTATCTGGAAGATGGCGTCGCCATCGCGCGCGGCCTGCTGGCGCTGGGCAACAACCCGGCCCCGGTCTGCGCGGGCGCCGCCGCCCCCAGCAGCTACGACCACGCCTTTCCGCGCTCGTTCCGCGCCAACATGAACGACGTGATGGGCCTGGCCCCCACCCTGCCGCCGCCCTGCACCCCGGCCGACCCGCGCAGCGCCGTGCAATTGATGATGGACGTGCTGGATGCCGCCAAGGAGCCGGTGACCATCATCTCCATCGGCGGACTGACCAACATCACCGAGTTGCTGTGCTGGGCCAGCCCGGCGCAATTGGCGCGCATCGGCAAGATTTCCATCATGGGCGGCGCCATCGAGGTCAACGGCGTCTATCCCGGCAACGTCGCCGATTTGAACAACGCCAAGCCGCAATGGAACCAGGGGCCGGTCTACGGCACCAATACCAGCGCCGAATGGAACATCTTCCTGGACCCGCTGGCGGCGCAGACCGCCTTCCGCTGGACGGTCCCGGCACTGCCGCTGGAGCTGGTGCCGCTGAACGCCTGCAACAACGTCATCCTGACCCCGGAATACGCCGATCTGATCAAGGCCACCGACCCGGTCGCCAGCTTCCTGAAGGCGGTGATCGAGGAAAAATGCGGCACCTCGGCCGAGCCCGATCCGGTGCCGGTGTTCGACCCGCTGGCCACCACCTACGGTGTCGGCCTGCTCAAGGACGTCAAGGTCGAGACCATGCGCCTGGACGTCAAGGTGGTGGATACGGCGGTGGCCAATGCCTGCGGCACCACCTTCCGCACCGAGAACGCCCTGATCCCGCCCAAGCAGGTGGTGATGTGGGCGTCCGCGGCCGAGTTCAAGGCGGTGTTCACCAAGCTGGCCAACGCACCTTTGTGCAACGGTCCGGCGGACTGACTTGCTGTGGAAGCGGGGGAGGGCTGCCTCCCCCGCCCTTGCCCGGCGCAAGGCTTGGGTGTATCACTTCCGGTCATGCCCATGATCGCCAATACCCAGGAATTGGCCGCGTTCTGCGCGCGGCTTTCCTCCGCCCCGTACATCACCGTTGACACCGAGTTCATGCGGGAGAAGACGTACTTCCCGCAATTGTGCCTGGTGCAGGTGGCTGGCCCCGACGAAGCGCGGGCCATCGACCCGCTGGCGCCGGACATGGACCTCGCGCCGCTGTTCGAATTGCTGGCCAATCCCAAGGTGATCAAGGTCTTTCACGCGGCCCGCCAGGACATCGAGATTTTCCTGCACCTGAGCGACAACGTGCCGACACCGCTGTTCGACACCCAGGTGGCGGCCATGGTGTGCGGCTTCGGCGATTCCGTAGGCTACGAGACCCTGGCCAGCCAATTGGCCAAGGCGCGCATCGACAAATCCATGCGCTTCACCGATTGGTCGCTGCGGCCGCTGACCGACAAGCAGGTGCAATACGCCCTGGCCGACGTCACCCATCTGCGCGTCGTTTATGAAAAGCTGCTGCGCAAGCTGGAGCGCAACGGCCGCCTGGACTGGCTGTCCGAGGAAATGGGCGCGCTGAGCGAGCCCGGCACCTACCGCACCAATCCGGAAGACGCCTGGCGGCGGCTCAAGCCCCGCTCCTCCAGCCCGAAATTCCTGGCGGTGCTGAAGGAACTGGCGGCGTGGCGCGAGCGCGAGGCGCAGGAACGCGACATTCCGCGCCAGCGCATGCTGCGCGACGAGACGCTGATGGAAATCGCCGCCCATCACCCCGCCGACACCAACGAGCTGGGCCGCACCCGTGGCCTGGGCAAGGGGCTGGTCGAGGGCAAGATGGGCGTCGCCCTGCTGGAGGCGGTCAAGCGCGGTCTGGCCCTGCCCGAGGATCAGATTCCCAAGCCGCCCGAGCGGGTGGAGCTGCCGCGCGGCCTCGGCCCGGTGGTCGATCTGCTCAAGGTGCTGCTGAAGATGAAGTGCGACGAGCACGGCGTCGCCCAAAAGCTGGTGGCCAACACCGCCGATGTGGAAGCCATCGCCGCCTCTGACGATTCCGACGTCCAGGCCCTGCATGGCTGGCGCCGCGAATTGTTCGGCGAGGACGCCCTGGCCCTCAAGCACGGCCGCCTCGGCCTGGGTTTCTGCACTGATGGCCGCCGCCTGCGGCTGGTGCCGTTGGACCCGGCGGAAGCACCGTGCGAGGCCGCCAACATTCCCGAAACCGCCGATTCCTGACCATGACCGCGTCGCGGCCGCCCCGCTATTCCGACGTCCAGGCCCAGGCCAAGCAGGCGGCGCTGTCCGTACTGCAACGGGGCGGCAAATTGGCGGCGGCGGCGCAGGCGGCCATCGATGCCGCCGATGCCTTCATGGCGGCGCTGATCCCGGCCATCGGCCTGGAACCGCAGATGGCCGCCATCCAATGCGGCGCCGGGTGCTATCAATGCTGCCACCAGATGGTGGGCGTCACCGCCGCCGAGTTGGCGCTGGTGCGCGACGCCGTGGCCGCCCTGCCCGAACCGGTCCGCACGGAAACCCGTGCCCGCATCAAGGATATCGCCGACAAGGGCAAGGGCCTGTCACAGGCGGCATGGTGGGCGGCACGGCTGCGCTGCGCCCTGCTGGACGAAGGCGGCCGCTGTCTGGTGCACGCCGCCCGCCCGCTGCCCTGCCGCGCCATGAACTCGTCGGACGTCGGCATCTGCCGCCGGTCCTATGACGGCGAGCAATTGCAAATTCCGGTGCTGGCCGCCCAGCACCGGGTCTACGGCAGCGCCCAATTGGGCCTTGCCCACGCTTTGGCCGAGGCCCAGGCCGACACCATGGTGCACGGCCTGGGCACGGCGCTTTAGCCCTCTCCCCTACGCCGTCGCCGCCGCCAGCGCCTGTTCCAGGTCGGCGATCAGGTCGGCCACGTCCTCGATACCGACCGACAGGCGGATGACGTCGGGACCGGCGCCCGCCGCCACCTGCTGTTCCTCGGTCAACTGGCGGTGGGTGGTGCTGGCCGGGTGCAGGATCAGCGAGCGGGTGTCGCCGATATTGGCGAGGTGGCTGAACAGCCGCACGTTCTCGACGATCTTGCAGCCGACGTCGAAACCGCCCTTGACGCCGAAGGTGAACACCGCACCGGCGCCGCCCGGCAGGTACTTTTCCTGCAAGCCCTTGTACTTGCTGCCGGGCAGACCGGCATAGGACACCCACGCCACCGCCGGATGATCGGCCAGGAACGCCGCCACCTTGGCGGCGTTGGCGCAATGCCGCTCCATGCGCAGGTGCAGGGTTTCGATGCCGGTGATGGTCAGGAAGGCGTTCATGGGCGCCATGGCCGGGCCGAAATCGCGCAACGCCACGGCACGGGCCTTGGTGGTGAAGGCGAAATCGCCGAAGGTCTCGGCGAAGGTCAGGCCGTGATAGGCGGGTTCGGGCTGGGACAGGCTGGGGAACTTGTCGTTCTGGCCCCAGTTGAACTTGCCCGATTCCACCACCACGCCGCCCAGGGAATTGCCGTGACCGGCCAGGAACTTGGTGGTGGAATGCACCACGATGTCGGCGCCCCACTCCATGGGACGGCATAGGAACGGCGTCGCCAGCGTGTTGTCGACGATCAGCGGGATGCCCGCATCGTGGGCGACCTTGGCCACCGCCTCGATATCCACGATGATGCCGCCGGGATTGGCCAGGCTTTCGATGAAGATGGCCTTGGTCCGCTCGGTCATGGCCTTGCGGAAATTCTCGGGATCGTTGGGATCGACGAAGGTGCAGTTCCAGCCCAGCTTCTTGAACGACAGGCCGAACTGGGTCAGCGAGCCGCCATAGAGGTTGCGCGAGGCGATGAAATGGTCGCCCGGCTCCAGCAGGGTGAAGAACGTGATGAACTGCGCGGCATGACCCGAGGCGGCACCCACGGCGGCGCGGCCGCCCTCCAGCGTGGCGACGCGTTCTTCCAACACCGAGACGGTGGGATTGGTCAGGCGCGAATAGATGTAGCCGAAGGTGTGCAGGTTGAACAGGCTGGCGGCGTGGTCCACGTCTTCGAACACATAGGACGCGGTCTGATAGATGGGGGTGATGCGGGCGCCGGTGGTGGCGTCGGGCGCGGCGCCCGAATGCACGCTCTTGGTGGCGAAGCCATAGGTCGGCTGCTTGCCGCCGCTGCTCGGCTGGCGTTCCTTCTTGGCGCGCGGCGCCTCCATGGGACGGTTCGAGATGATGCCCGAATTGACACCGAACCAACCCAGCTCGCCACCCAGGCGGCCGAACTCGATCTTGGGGCAGCGGTTCATCACCACCTTCAGCCCGGCGGCCTCGGCCCGCGCACCGGCTTCGTCGTTCTGCACGCCAAGCTGCATCCACACCACCTTGGCGCCGATGGCGATGGCCTGATCGGTGATGGGACCGGCGGCCGCGGAATTGCGGAACACGTCCACCATGTCCACCGGCTCGGGAATGGACGCCAGGTCCTTATAGACCCGCTCGCCCAGCAGATCCTGGCCGTCCAGTCCGGGATTGACCGGAATCACCCGATAGCCCTTTTCCTGAAGGTACTTGGCGACGAAATAACTGGGCCGATTCCAGTTGGCGCTGGCGCCGACGATGGCGATGGTGCGGACGCCGCGCAGGATGCCGCGCAGGAAATCATCGGCATAGGGAATGGGCGGAAGCATGCTGTCGGCCATGGTCGTCCTTCGCGGAAATCAACGGGGGGCGGGGCGGCGATGATGGCCGCATTCCGCCCCCCGGATCAAGCTTTCCACAGCCGAATCGCGAAGCGTGCGTTAAGCAGTGGCATTTGGGCGCGATCTCATATAAAACGCCCCCCAAACCAGTTCGGAGTACGGCCTGGGCAGGGGCGCTTGACCTTGCCTTTGGCTTTGTCCCTTTCTCACAACGGACCTTAACCACATGGCTCGCCAGACTCCCCTTTCCGACATCCGCAACATCGGCATCATCGCGCACGTCGACGCCGGCAAGACCACGACGACCGAGCGCATCCTGTACTACACCGGCCGTAAGCACACGATCGTCGACGTCCATGACACCAAGGACCTGAAGTCGTCGACCACGACCGACTACATGGAACAGGAACAGAAGCGCGGCATCACCATTCAGTCCGCCGCCGTGTCTGCGTTCTGGAAGGACAAGAAGATCAACGTGATCGACACCCCCGGCCACGTGGACTTCACCATCGAGGTGAACCGTTCGCTGCGCGTGCTGGACGGTGCCGTCGTGGTGTTCGACGGTGTGGCGGGCGTGGAGCCCCAGTCCGAGACCAACTGGCGTCTGGCCGACAATTACAACGTTCCGCGTATCTGCTACGTGAACAAGATGGACCGCGCGGGCGCGAACTTCCGCCGCTGCGTGGACATGATCAAGACCCGTCTGGGCGCCCGTGCGCTGCCGATCTTCCTGCCGATCGGTTCCGAGGACAACTTCCGCGGCATGATCGACCTGGTCGAGATGAAGGGCTACATCTGGGAATCCGACGACAAGGACGCCCAGTGGGACATCGTCGAGGCCGACGGCGCCGCCATCATCGAGCGCTGCAAGATCGCCGTGTCGGAAGACAAGGAAATCCTGAACGCCATCGCCGAATACCGCGCCGAGCTGGTCGACACCTGCCTTGAGCAGGACGAGGCCGCCATGGAAGCCTATCTGGAATCCGGCGAGGAGCCCTCGGCCGACGTGCTGCGCGAGTGCATCCGCCGCGGCACCCTGATCGGCGCCTTCAACCCGGTCCTGTGCGGCTCGTCCTATAAGAACAAGGGCGTGCAGCAGGTTCTCGACGCGGTTATCTGGTACCTGCCGGCCCCGACCGACGTGGAAGCCATCAAGACCGTGGACGCCGACGGCAACCCGGTGGGCGAGCGCAAGTCGTCCGACGACGAGCCCTTCTCGGCCCTGGCCTTCAAGGTCATCAACGACGCCTACGGCGCCCTGACCTTCTGCCGCGTCTATTCGGGCGTGCTGACCAAGGGCATGTCGGTGATGAACTCGACCCGCGGCAAGCGCGAGAAGATCGGCCGCATGGTCGAAATGTTCGCCCAGCAGCCGAACGCCATCGAAGAAGCCCGCGCCGGTGACATCATCGCCCTGGTCTCGCTGGCCGAGACCGAGACCGGCGACACCCTGTGCGATTCCAACGCCCCGGTGGTGCTTGAGCGCATGAAGTTCCCCGAGCCGGTGATCTCGGTGTCGGTGGAGCCGAAGGCCAAGGCCGACCAGGAGAAGTTCGGCGCCGCTCTGGGCAAGATGGTCCGTGCCGACCCCTCGTTGCGTCTGGAAACCGACCGCGAAACCGGTCAGACCATCCTGCGCGGCATGGGCGAACTGCACCTGGAAGTCACCCTGGACCGCATGCGCACCGAGTTCAACGTGGAAGGCAACATGGGCAAGCCGCAGGTGGCTTACCGTGAGGCGTTCACCGCCACCGTCGAACACACCTACACCCACAAGAAGCAGACCGGCGGTTCCGGTCAGTTCGCCGAGGTGAAGATCGTGTTCGAGCCGCTGGAGCGCGGCGAAGGCTACCAGTTCAAGGACGAGACCGTCGGCGGTTCGGTGCCGAAGGAATACATCCCGTCCGTGGACAAGGGCCTGCAGATGCAGAAGGAAGACGGCGTCCTGGCCGGTTACCCGACCGTGGACTTCCGCGCCCGTCTGGTGGACGGCAAGTTCCACGACGTGGACTCGAACGCCCTGACCTTCGAAATCGCCGCCAAGGCCTGCTTCCGCGAAGCCATCCGCAAGGCCAGCCCGATCATCCTCGAGCCGGTGATGAAGGTTGAAGTCGTGACCCCCGAGGATTACCTGGGCGACGTCATCGGCGACGTGAACCGTCGTCGCGGCATGATCCAGGGTCAGTTGGAGCGCGGCACCAACATCGCCGTCGAGGCCTTCGTGCCGCTGAACGAAATGTTCGGCTACATCGGCCAGCTGCGTGGCATGACCTCGGGCCGTGCCTCGTACTCGATGGAATTCTCGCATTACGAGCCGGTTCCGCGTCAGGTTGCCGACGAAATCATCGCCGGCAAGAGCAAGGGCTAATCAGCCCCGGTTCGACCGAAAAACAAGCGCCCGCCGTGGGAAACCACGGCGGGCGTTTTGTTTTGGCCCCGCGCCCATTGCATGGCCGAACAGCGGCCGCCACGGCTTTTACGCACATTCCGCCACCGAAAAGACGGAGGTTTAAGCCCCTTAGCAGCCGATCACCTATCCTTTCAGACGATGTGCATAACACCAAAACATGATACCCAAGAATAATACCGAAGATAGACAGTTGACCTGCGCGGGAGGATACTCGATTTATTGGGAGGGGGTTCAAGATTGCGGAGGAAAAAGTGACTCGCATCCTTGCCCTTCTTGTAACAATACTGTTAATGGGTATTGAACAGGCCCATGCCGGATGGGAGTGGGCCCAATGGGGCATGACCCCCGATCAGGCCCAGGCGGCATCAGGCGGCAAGGCGGTCAACGCCACCACCGCCGAAAAGCAGCGCCGCACCTATCGCAAGAACTTCGTCCCCATCCGCATTCCCGAGCTGGTGGCCGGACATCAATTGGCCGGGTCCGAGTTCCAGGCCTACCTGCTGTTCGACGTCAACAGCACCCGGCTGGTCTGCGTCGATCTGGTGACCAAGACCGCCCCCGGCCAAAGCCTGGCCTCGGTACCGTCCAATCCGGCGCTCAAGCCTACCCTGACCGCGTCCTATGGTCCGCCGTCCGACGAGAAGCGCCAGCAATTGCCCGGCGTGGAATGGACCACCACCACCTGGGTCACCGACAACGAAACCGTCGAATTGCAACAGGGCGGCCTGGGTACCAAGATTCAATATTGCCAGCGCGATCCGGGACAGGTGGCGGCCCGCTGATTTGCAGCTTATGCCGTTGACGGAATATGATAACAGGCGCACATTCCATACATGGAATACGTCAGCGCCGTCCTGTTCGCCCTGTCCGACCCCCTCCGCCTGCGCAGCCTCGCGCTGCTGGCGGCCTCGGGCGAATTGTGCGCCTGTGAGCTGACCCCGGCCCTTCAGGTCAGCCAGCCCACCATCTCCAAACACATGGCAACCCTGCGCGAGGCCGGACTGGTCCGCGACCGCCGCGACGCCCAATGGGTGCTGTACTCCCTGTCCCCCGATTTGCCCGCCTGGGCGCGCGATGCCATGGACGCGGCCTTGCGCGGCGCGCGCGAAACACCGCTCCATCTCGACGACCTGCACCGCCTGGCAGCGGCGCGGCGGCCGCCCCGCCAGCGCTCCGCCTGAACGGAGATTCGCCATGTTCGCGGTCTTCACCCAACTCGCCGACATCGTGACCTACCGCCTGCTGGGGCTTGTCTCCGGTGACCGGCTGGCCGAGGCCGTGCATTTCTTCATTGAGGACACCACCAAGATTTTCGCCCTGCTGGTGGCGGTGGTGTTCGTCATGGGGCTGTTCCGCACCCTGCTGTCGCCGGAAAAGGTGCGGGCCATGATCGAGGGAAAATCGCGCGGCGCCGCCTATGGGCTGGCCGCCCTGCTGGGCGCCGTCACGCCGTTCTGTTCCTGCTCGTCGGTGCCGCTGTTCATCGGCTTTCTGGAGGGCGGCATCCCGCTGGGCGTGACCATGGCCTTCCTGATCACCTCGCCTTTGGTCAACGAGGTGGCGGTGGTAATCCTGGGCGCGGTCATGGGCTGGAAGATGACCACTATCTATGTCGTCACCGGCATGGCCGTCGGCATCCTGGGCGGCACGCTGATCGACCGCTTCCGCATGGAACGCTATGTGGAGGAATACGTCTGGAGCATCCGCATGGGCGCCCTGGCCCAAGTCCAGGCCGACACTTCACTGCGCGGCCGCGTGCGCTACGCCTGGGGCGAGGTGCGCGACATCGTCGGCCGCATCTGGCTGTACGTGTTCATCGGCATCGGCATCGGCGCCGCCCTGCACGGCTATGTGCCCGAGGAATTGTTCGCCCGCTATGCCGCCGCCGACAATCCCTTCGCGGTGCCCGCCGCCGTGCTGATGGGCCTGCCACTTTATTCCAACGCCACCGGCATCATTCCGGTGGCCGAGGCCCTGCTGGGCAAGGGCGTGCCGTTCGGTACGGTCATCGCCTTCATGATGAGCGTGGTCGCCATCTCGCCGCCCGAGTTCATCATGCTGCGCAAGGTCCTCAAACCGGCCATGCTGGTGTTCTTCGGCCTTTATCTGGCCATCGCCTTCATGCTGGTCGGCATCCTGCTCAATCTGCTGTTCGCCTGAACGGAGAAAACATCATGAAATCCATCAAGGTTTTGGGCTCGGGCTGCAAGAACTGCGTCACCACCGCCAAGCTGATCGAGGAGCAGGCCCAGGCGCTGGGCGTCGAGATCACCCTGGAGAAAGTCACCGACATGGCCGCCATCCTGGGCCATGGAATCATGAGCACCCCCGGCGTGGTGATCGATGGCACCGTGGTGCATGCGGGTGGGATCCCCAAGCCCGACGCCGTGCGCAAGTGGCTTGAGAATTAACCCGCGTAGACCACCAGGATCACCGACAGCACCGGCAGCGAGGCGATGGTGGACAGCAGGATGACCTGACTGGTGTCCTCCACATAGGTCTGGTACTGGCTGGCGACCACGAAGGTCAGCGCACCGGTCGGCAACGCCGCCAGCAGCAGGGTGGCGCCAGTCCAGAAATGGTCCAATGGGAACAAGGTCTGGATCAACGCCCAGGCCAGCAGCGGCTGCACCACCAGCTTCAGCGGCACCATCCACCCCACCTTGCGCCATGCCAGCACCAGCGGCCGTCCGGCCAGGAACACGCCGATGGCGAACAGCGCGCACGGCCCCGCCGCCGCCCCCACCAGCTGACAGAAATTGACCAGCGGCTTGGGCACCGGCAGGCCGGTCAGGTTCCAGGCCAGCCCGGCGAAGGACGACAGGATCAATGGGTTCTTGACCAAGGCGCGGCCGACATCGCGCAGGGCATGGCCCAGGCCGTTGCCCGCCGATTGCGCCAGCTCGATCCAGATCACCGCCAGTCCGACCATCACCACGCTCATGACCACGGTGGCGATCAGCACCGGCAGCAGGTGGTCGGGACCATAGGCGGCCATGAACAGCGGAATGCCCATATAGCCGGTATTGGAGAAGGCTGCGTTCAGTCCTTGCAGGGAATGGATGGCCCAGCCCTGCCCCTTGATCAGCCGCCCCAGCAGCGCACCGCCGAAATAAACGATCAGCATGGAGCCGAGGAAGGCGCCGATGAACGGGCCGTTGAATATCTGCGCCAGCGGCTGGCGGGCCATGCTGAGGAACAGCACCGACGGCAGCGCGAACCAATAGACGAAGGCCGACAGCGCGGTGGACGCCGCCTGCCCCAGCACCGACCGGCCACCGGCATATCCGGCGGCGATGATGGCGAAGACGGGCAGCGCCACGTCGAAAACAACCTGCATGAAGGGTCCTCCGGCAAGGCGCCCAATGTGGAATGGTCGGACCACTTGGGTCAAGCACCGGGAAATCCCTTACCCTTCTGGTGTTTCCACCCCGGCCATGGTTTATTGTGGGCGGAGACGGAAAGATAAGACTTTCGGGGGAGACGGAATGACGGAGGAAGGGACGGCGCGACCACCGGCCGCACAACTTCCACCGATGCGCCCCAAGGGTTTCTTCGGACAATTCATCCAGCTTGCCAGCCCGTATTGGAATTCCGAGGAAAAATGGGCGGTGCGCGGCCTGACCGCGCTGTTCGTCTTGCTGACCATGGCCCAGGTGATCGTCCCCATCCTGGTGAATCTGTGGAGCGCCAACCTGTTCAATGCCCTGGAGCAGCGGTCCATGGACCGCTTCCTGGTGCAGATCGTCTGGTTGCTGGGCATCCTGGCGGTGGCCATGACCATCACCTCGACCCATCTGATGCTGAAACGCACTTTGCAAATCGGCTGGCGGCGCTGGCTGACGCGCAAGCTGCTGGACGATTGGATGGCCGATGGCCGCCATTATCTGGTCAGTCACATGCCCGGCGACCACGACAATCCCGACGGCCGCATCGCCGAGGATATCCGTAACACCTGCGAAAGCGCCATCGATCTGGCCCATTCGCTGTTTTATTGCCTGCTGCTGCTGGTCAGCTTCACCAAGATCCTGTGGTCGCTGTCGGGCATCATCACCGTGACGTTGTTCGACACCGCGCTATCGGTGCCCGGCCACATGGTGTTCGTGTCCATGCTGTATGCCAGTGCGGGCACCACGGCGGCGGTGCTGATCGGGCGGCCGCTGGTGCGCACGGTCAACATGCGCCAGACGGTCGAGGCCAATTTCCGCTTTGGTCTGGTGCGCGTGCGCGAGAATTCCGAGGCCATCTCGCTGCTGCACGGCGAGCCCGACGAACGCCGCCGCCTGTCCGACCTGTTCGTGGCGGTGCGCAAGGGCTTCAACCTGCAAACCAACGCCCTGGCCAAGGTGTTCCTGTTCTCGTCGGGCTATTCGGTTCTGGCCACCGGCTTTCCGTTCCTGATCGCCGCACCGCGTTACATCGCGGGCGTCATCTCGCTGGGCGAGCTGATGCAGATTTCCCAGGCGTTCCAGCAGATGACCAGCGCCCTGTCCTGGCCGGTGGACAATCTGTCCAAGGCGGCGGAATGGAAGGCGTCGGTCGAGCGTGTGCTGTCGCTGCACAACGCCCTGCAATCCCTGAAGGAGCAGCAGGAGCGTGGCCGCGCCGCCACCTCGATCCAGGTTGAGAACGGCGACCGCCCGGCCCTGGTGTTCAACGATCTGTGCGTCGCCAAACCCGATGGCGGCAAGGTGGTCAGCAATTTCACCGAGACCATCGAGGCGGGCGAGCGTGTGCTGATCTCGGGCGATCCCGGCGCCGCCATCAAGCTGTTCAAGGTGGTGGCCGGGCTGTGGCCGTGGGGCAGCGGCCAGGTGTTCCGGCCCAACGACGCCGATATTTTCTTCATGCCGCAGCGGCCCTATCTGCCCATCGCCCGGCTGCGCAGCGTGCTGGCCTATCCCGCTGGCCCCGACAGTTTCGATTCCGAATTCCTGACCGCCGCCCTGGCCCGTGTCGGGCTGGGCCATCTGTCGGACCGGCTGGAGGAAACCAACACCTGGGAAAACGTGCTGACCCTGGGCGAACAGCAGCGCCTGGGCTTCGCCCGTCTGGTGCTGCACCGGCCCAACTGGATCTTCATCCAGGAGGCCACCGACGGCCTGCATCCCGATGGCGAACACGAGATGATGCAATTGGTGCGCGAGGAATTCCCCACCGCCACCGTTATCACCGTCGGCTATCATTCGGCGCTGGAAGCCTATCACGAGCGCAAGCTGACCCTGGAGCCCAGCAAGGACGGACAGGTGGAAGTCAAGGCCACCACCCTTGACCGGCGCGACCGGAGACGCAAAATGAGTCCCCTGGACCTGCGCAACTGGCTGATCCATCCCCTGCGCCGTCAAGGCGAACGCCGAGAAAGCTGAGCACCGCCCGCCCCATGAATGCCCTGATCACCGTCATCCTGCCCGCCGGCCGCGCCGCCATCGAGCTGTCGTTGTTCGTCCTGCTGCCCATCATGGTGGTCATGCTGTCCATCATGCGCATGCTGGAAGCACGCGGCGTCATGGATTGGCTGGTGGTGCGGCTGGCGCCGCTGCTGCGGCCGTTCGGCCTGACCGGATTGGGCGTGTTCGCCGCGCTTCAGGTCAATTTCGTCAGCTTCGCCGCGCCCTTGGCGACGTTGAGCATGATGGAAAGCCGCGGTGCGTCCGACCGCCATCTGGCCGCCGCCTTCGCGATGGTGTTGGCCATGGCCCAGGCCAACGCCACTTTCCCCATGGCGGCGCTGGGCCTGCATGTGGGACCGACCCTGGCGTGGTCGCTGGTGGGCGGTCTGGCCGCCGCCGCCGCCACCACCTACGTCTTCGGCCGCCGTCTGTCGGACGCCGAGCATGTGCTGGACGAAACCCTGCGCCATCCGGTGGCCGAGGACGCCAAGGGCGTGCTGGACGTCATCAACCGCGCCGGTGCCGAAGCGTTCAAGATCGCTGTCGGCGCCATCCCCATGCTGGTTCTGGCCCTGGTCGCCATCACCGCCCTGCGGCAGATGGGCGCCCTGGACATGCTGACGCGGGTGCTGGGACCGCTGCTGGCGCTGGCGGGCATCGACCCGGTGGTCATCCTACCGTCCTTCACCAAATATCTGGCGGGCGGCACCGCCATGCTGGGCGTGGTGGACGAACAGGTGCGCGCCAAGGTGCTGAGCGAAAGCGTGCTGAACGCCGCCGCCGGGTTCCTGATCCATCCCATGGACATTCCCGGCGTGGCGGTGCTGATGAGCGCCGGGCGCCGCGTCGCCGCAGTGTGGAAGCCCGCCTGCCTGGGCGCGGCGGTGGGCATCGCCATCCGCACCGCCGGACATCTGCTGGCGGGCTGATCAGCCCCTGCGGCAAAGATAGGTCGTTCGTTCCTCGCGGCGAACCATGGCGTCCAGGTACAGGCCGACACGATCCAGGATGCAGGTGAGGTCGCCCACGGGCAAAACGTGACCGAACATGGCCTTACCTTCGGCGGCATTGAAAGCCAGAAAACCGTCGCCCCGCAGGCGATCGGCAATCAGGGCAAGCACCCTTTCGACCACGCTCAAATCAAAATGAACGAACACGCCGAAACTTAAGACGGCATCCCATTTCTCGGTACTGGCCGCCAGCCAGTCCCCGGCATCGGCACTGATGGTGCGGTCATAGGTGTTGGGGGGGACCGCCCCCACCATCTCGGGCACCAGATCCAGCCCCACCAGATAACCCTGGAAGCCGAGTGAGCGGCACAACCCGCCGACCAATCCCGTTCCGCACCCCAGATCAAGAATCCGGGCCGCGGGCGGCTGCGCCGCGATCTCGTCCTGGACGACCGGGGGAACCACTTGGAGAAAGGTATGGGAGAATTTCTCATTATACAGGGCGTGTCCGCGCGCCACATAGGCCGCCTTGATCATTTCGCCGTTCCGGCCCAGCTCAAGCGCCTTTTCCAGCTGTTCCCGATGTATGCCGCTGGCGATCATTTTTCTGGAAAGCCCCTCAGCAAGCCAAAAGATATTAGCCACGTACGCAGAATATATTATATCAATCATGTAATCATAATAAACAAAATGCCCATCATTAATTGATAATACAATTTCCATAATTTCATCATTCATGGTCCGCATGTCAGAACTGCCATGAGCACGGACAAAACGAACAATTTTCACTAGATCGTTGACATATCCACGATCCTGACAATCAAGATCAGAAGCGGCGGAATGCACTGCGCCCCCCCCAAAAAAGGTTTCCGAAGCGAGCATACCGCATCTAATAATGGTCATAAAAAACAAATTGCATGCATCAATAGAGCGGCTTAGGCCCTATGTTCGCCCGCTGAAACGGCTGGCGAACATAGGGCCTAAATCAGGCTAGCTCCTCCATCTCTTCCGCATCCAACACTCGCCACTGTCCTTCCGCCAGATCGCCCAAGGTCAGGCCACCGACAGCGACGCGGCGCAGGCTTTCCACATGGTTGCCGGTGGCGGCGAACATGCGCTTGACCTGATGGTAACGGCCCTCTGTGATGGTCAGGCGGGCGGAATGGCTGCCGGTGACCTCCAGATGGGCGGGCAGCAGCGGCGTGGTTTCCGAGCGCAGGATCAGCGAGCCTTCGGCGAACAGCGCCGCCTCGCTGCCGTCCAGCGGCCGCGCCAGGGTGACGACGTAGGTCTTGGGCACATGGTGCTTGGGTGCGGTCAGGCGATGCAGCAGTTTGCCGTCATCGGTCAGCAGCAACAACCCGGTGGTGTCGCGGTCCAGCCGTCCCACCGGGGCGATGATGGGATTGCGATGCATGAAACGCGGCGGCAGCAATTCATAGACGATGCGGCCAGGGTCCGAGGTCGAGCAAGTATAGCCCGCCGGTTTGTTGAGCATCAGCACCACGCCCTGGGGCGGGTCCAGCATCTCACCGTCCAGACGGATATCCGCATGCGCGACCCGGGCGTTTTCCTCCAGAACCGTACCGTCGGTCAGGGTCAGACGGCCGTCGCGGATCATGGCCTTGGCGTCCTTTTGGCTGCCATAGCCCAGATTGGCGATCAGTCGGGACAGTTTCATCGCACCACGTCGTGCCGGTTGCTGGACAGATAGACCTTGAAGCCGTCGCGCACGGTCAGCAATTGCACGTCGCGGAAGCGTTTGCGCAGTTCGGCTTCGTAGGGCAAGTGCTGGTTGGCGACCATGACGAACTTGCCGCGGCGGCGGATGGCCTTCCAGGCGGCGGCGATGAAGGCGCGGCCGATGGCGGGGTCGGCCTTGGCACCTTCGTGGAAGGGCGGGTTGCTGATGATCCAGTCATAGGGTTGCACCTCGGGCATGCCCGAGGTCACGTCCACCCAGTGATAGGACCGCACGGCACCGTGCTCCAGCCGGTCAAGATTGGTGCGGGCATCGTCCAGCGCCAGCGCCTCGGCCTCGTAGCAATCCAGTTCGGTGACGGTGGGAAACCGCTCCAGCAGCCGCGACCCCAGATAGCCCCAGCCAGCCCCCAGATCGGCGACGCGGCCCGTTACCGCATCGGGCAGGATTTCCGCCAGAATGCGCGAGCCGGTATCCACATGGTCGGGACTGAAGCATCCGGCGCGGGCCACCAGCCCGCTGTCACCCACCGGACGCGGAAGGGCGGCAGCGCGCCATTCGGCCAGCGCCTCGGGTTCGCTTTCGCCGCGCCGCAGCCAGAAGGTGCGGCACTGATGCTTGGACAAAGTGCCCTCTAGCCCCAGCACCTTGTCCACCTCGCGCTCGAAACTGGCGGCGCCGATGGCATTGGCGCCGCAGGCCACCAGCAGGCCGCCGGGCTCCAGCAGATCCCAGGCGCGGGCCAGATTGGCGCGGTTCTCGGCCTTGTGCTTGGTCAGCAGCACCAGACCGCAGGCGAAGCGGCCGTCCAGCCGCTGCTCGGCGCGGAACCCGGCTTTGCGCAAGGCGTCGAAGGCCGGGCGGAAGCTTTGCTCGCAGACCAGGGCGGCCCGCCAGTCGGGGCCGAAGGCGTCGGAGGGCTCGGCCCGCAGCAGGAAGGCGCGGTCCGGGAAATCGATCAGGCCCCGCTCGAACGGCAGGACCAGGGCGTGGGGAGTATCGTCATGCATGTTGTTTGCATAGCACGCCCATGTGCGCCCGTCGATTGACTTGCCCACCCCCTGGGCGCAAGGTGCCCGCCTTCGAAAACGGAGACGGCCCATGGCCAAGAACGATACCCTGGATACCGAAGACAAGGTCCGCCTGTTGCGGCAATTGGCCTTTCACGTTCACCGCAAGGTTCCGGTGGCCGAGGCGCTGATGGAACTGGTGGAGCAGGAATTGCGCGGCAGCCGCCGCCGTGTCTACCGCGCCGCCGCCGAGGCCCTGGCCGAGGATGATCCCGCCAAGGCGCTGCACGCCATCGGCGCCGTGGGCGATGAGGCCATGTGTGTGTTGGGACCGGTGATCAACGACGGCGACCACCGCCTGCAATCGACGGTGCTGAACAATCTGGCCGATTGGGCCGAGGCCCAGGGTTAAGCCGTAAATGGTTCCGGCTTGCGCCCGGCAACCGCCTGCTCCCACATGATTGTGAACGCCCGTTCCACCGCCCGCGTCGCCGCGGGCGTGTCGAACAGCGGCAGGGACAAGGCGCTGTCCCACAGATGCCGACGGATGGCATTCCGCCGGTCGGCATCGCCCAGCAGGGTCAGGACCGCCGCTTCATATTCCCCGGCATTGGCCGTCACCAGATCATCCAAACCGACCGAGCGCAGCAGGCTGGCACCCACGCGACCGGCGAAGCTGTCGCCAAGCTGCGTCACCACCGGGCACCCCATCCACAACGCGTCGCTGGCCGTGGTGTGGGCGCCATAGGGCAAGGTATCCAGAAACACATCCACATGGTGATAGCGGGCCAGATGGGCAGAGGCTTCCATCCTGTCGGCGAATAGCACGCGGCTGGGATCGACGCCCCTGGCCTGAGCCTCAGCACGCAGATTGTGCTCGGCGCCGCCGCCATCGCGGAACAGCCACAACACCGCGCCGTCCACCTGACGCAACAGGCTCATCCAGATGCCGAATTCCTGCGGCCGCAGCTTGTAGGGCTGGTTGAAGCAGGCCAGGACCGCCCCTTGCGGCGGCAATCCCAGTTCGGCCCGCGACGGGGCGGCAGCCGGGCGGGGCCGATGGCGGTCGTTGACCTGATAGCAATGGGGCAGACGGACGATGGCTTCGTCGAAGAACGGCTGCGCCGTCTCGGGCAGAACCACCGGATCACCCAGGACATAATCGATGAACGGCGCCCCCATGGTGCCGGGATAGCCGATCCACTGCACCTGAACTGGCGCCGGGCGGCAGGCCATGACACGGGTCGGGGCGTCACGGGTATACCCCTTGAGGTCCACCAGGATATCCACGCCGTCGGCGGCGATGCGCCGGGCGATGGCGGCGGCGTCCTGGCCCTGGCAATCCACGAAGGAATCGAACGCCGCCACCAAACGCCGCCGCATGTCCGAGCCGTCATCGGGCGCGGTGGAATAGGCATTGACCGTGAACCGTTCCCGGTCGTGCAGTTCGAAGAATTCGGCCATCAGATGGGCGGTGGCGTGCCGCTGCAGGTCCGATGACAAATAGCCCACCACCAGCTTGTCCTTGGCGATGGCCGCCCCGGCCAAGGCGGGCGGCGTGCCGAAACGCGCCGCCCAGCGCCGCGACACCGCCAGCAATTGCGCATCCGAAGTGCACAGCGCCGCCGCGCGGAACGGCTCGATGGGGTCCGAGGTGGTCGCGAAGGCGGCGGTCAGGGTCTTGGTCAGCCGCTCGATGTCATGCCAATGACACAGCCGCCGCTTCATCCCGACCAAAGCGTGCAGGTACTGGATGCGGCCGGGGGCCAGCGCCACCGCCTTGCCATAGGCCTCCAGCGCCCCGGCATCGTCGCGGGCATGACGGCAGGCATTGCCCAGGTTGAACCAGATTCCGGCATTGCCGGGAACCGATGCCAAGGCCTGCCGATAGGCCAGGGCCGCATCGGCGGCACGGCCCAGCCGCTCCAACGCCACGCCCTTCGCATTAGCGGCACCGTCATGGCCCGGCCGCTCCTTCAGCGCCTTGTTCAGCGGACGCAGGGCGGCCTCGGCCTGCCCCAACTGCAACAGCGCTGCCCCTTGCAGCATCAGCACATCCACATCGCGCGGCCGCTGCGCCAACAGCTTGCGGGCGGCCTGTTCCGCCTCGGCCGGTCGCCCGGCCTGGAGCAGCCCGGATATGTGGTTGGCGGATGTCATCTTCGGGCCTTTCCCCGGAACAAAACGGCGCGCAGTCTAGCCCAACGCCGCCGAACCGCTCAAGCGGGCAAGGTCAGGCAGAAGGTGGCGCCCTGGCCGGGTGTGGATTCCACCCAGACGCGGCCGCCATGGGCCTCGGCGATGCGTTTGACCACCGCCAGACCGATACCGGTGCCGGGATAGGCGCCGCCGCCGTGCAGGCGGCGGAACATGCCGAACACTTCCTCCACATATTCCGGGGCGATGCCGATGCCGTTGTCGCGCACGGTAATCAGCCAGTATTCCTCGGCCCGCCGCGCCGCGATCTCGATCCGGGGCGCCTGCCCCTTGGGCTGGAATTTCAGGCCATTGCCGATCAGGTTGGACATCACCTGACGCAATTGCACCGCGTCGCCGCGCACGGCGGGCAAGGCGCCGACACAGATTTCCGCCCCGGTATGGCGGATGGCGTCGGCCAGATCAGCCAGGGCCGAGGCAACGATGTCCTGAAGCTCCACATTGTCGAAGCGCAACGCGTTGCTGTTGAGGCGGGAATAGCCCAACAGCCCCTGCACCAACTCGCGCATGCGCTGGGCGCCGTCCGACAGATAGGTCAGATAGTCGCGGCCATCCTCGCCCAGGGCGTCGCCGCAGCGGCGTTCCAGCAATTGCGCGAAGCTGCAGATGGTGCGGCACGGTTCCTGAAGATCATGGGCCGCCACATAAGCGAAACGCTCCAGCTCGGCATTGGAGCGGTGCAGTTCGTCGGCGGTGCGGCGCAGCAGCATTTCCTCTTGCTTGCGCGCGGTGATGTCGGTGCCGGACATCACCAGACAATCGCGACCGTCCAGCACTGCCGCCTCGACCGAGATCAGTGCGGTGAAGGCGGTGCCGTCCTTCTTACGGAACCGGGTCTCGAAATTGCGCAGATTGCCCTGGGCAGCCAGTTGCGCCAGCATTTCCTGGCGGTGTTCCACGGTCTCCCAGATGCCCAGTTCCACCGAGGTCCGCCCCAGCACCTCGTCGCGGCTATAGCCCAGTGATTCCTCGAACGCCCTGTTGACGTCCAGATAAAAGCCGGTATGGCGGTCGGTCAGCGCCAGGGCGTCGGGGCAGACGTCGAACACCGTGGCGAATTTGTGCTCCAGCGACACCAGTTCGGTGATGTCCTGGGCCATACCCACCACGCCGACCACCGCGCCCGCCGCATCCAGCAAGTTGGCCTTGTGGAACTGCACCCGCCGATGCGGCCCCGGCCCGGTGCCGATCTCCCATTCATAACGCTGCACCGCCCCGGCGCCGCCCCGCATCAGCACCTCGTCCATGGCCCGGTACTTATCGGCCAGTTCCGCCGGATAGAGATCGTGGACAGTGCGCCCGATCAATGACGAGACCGGCTGTGCGATCAAATCCGCGAAGGCCCGGTTGCACCCCAGGTAACGCCCGCCGCGATCTTTCCAGAAAACGGGGATGGGCAGCGGGTCCAACAGCTGGACCACCGCGCTATCGGCCACCGGCGGCGCCTCGACCGCCGCCCAGCCGCCGTCGATCCGCTCCCAGACCAGGCCGCTGCCGGGCTGTCCAGGAACGGCCCCGTCCGGCAACGGCTGTTCGGCGCCCTGACCGGCCCAGCGCACCCGCCCCTGCCCGTCCACCAGCCACGCCGCGCGACCGCTCATCCGCAACAGACGGATATAAGCTTCCCAGGCGGGCGGCGGGGTGGCGGTCATGCTATCCCCGGTTTCCGGCGATCAGGTCGGCATACCAGGCGAAGGAGTCCTTGGGAATCCGTGCCTGGGTGGCGAAATCAACATGGACGATACCGAAGCGGTTGCCGTAACCCGACCCCCATTCGTAATTGTCCAACAGCGACCAGATGAAATAGCCGCGCACATCGACGCCGTCGGCGATGGCCTGCTCCATGGCGGCGGTGTAAAGCTTGAGATAGGCGATGCGGTAGGGATCGGCGACGCGCCCGTCCACCACCTTCTCCTCGTCGGCGCCGCGCCCCATGCCGTTCTCGGTCACATAGACCGGCAGGCGGTAGCGGGCGGCGCAACGCTTCAGTTCGGCGGTGAAGGCGTCGGGATAGATGGGCCAGCCGATCTCGGGATGGGGCACCGGATTGGGATTGTCGCCCCAGGCGATGCCGATCTGATTGGTGGCATCGGCCCGCGTCCAGATGGGGCCGTAATGGTTCATGCCCAGCCAGTCCATGGGGCGGCAGATGCGCGCCATGTCGCCCGCCTGCACATAGGGCTCGAAATCGCCCGCCACCACCGCCGGATAGGTGCCGAGAATCTGCGGGTCGGCGTAAACCAGATTCCAATGGGCGTCCAACACCTGTGCCGCCTTGCGGTTTTCCGGCGTGTCCGATTCCGGGTGCACCGGCTGCATGTTGTAGATGGCGCCGATCTGCGCCCCCTGCACATGGTCGCGCAGCACGTCCACCGCCGCGCCATGGGCCAGATTCAGGTGATGAGCGGCGCGGAAATAGGCGTCGCGGTCCTGCATGGCCGGGGCGCACCACGTCATGGCATAGCCGAACAAGGTGGCGACGTTGGGTTCGTTGAAAGTTGCGAAGTGGCGCACGCGGTCGCCGAATTTGCGGGCGATCAGGGTGGTGTAATCGGCGAACCATCCGGCCACGTCGCGGTTGGTCCAGCCGCCCAGCTCGTGCAGGCGTTGCGGCAAATCCCAGTGATACAGGCACAGCCAGGGCTGGATGCCCGCCTCCAGCACCGCATCGATCACCCGGTCATAGAAATCCAGGCCCTTGTCGTTGACCGCGCCGCGCCCGCGCGGCAGCACGCGCGGCCATGACACCGAGAATCGATAGGCATCGACGCCCAATTTCTTGAGCAGCGCCAGATCCTCGGGCCAGCGGTGGTAATGGTCGCAGGCCACGTCGCCGGTGTCGCCGTTGTTGGTGCGGCCGGGAATGCGCGAATGGATGTCCCAGATGCTGGGGCCGCGCCCGTCCTCGGCCGCCGCGCCCTCGATCTGATAGGCCGAAGTCGACGCCCCCCACAGAAAGCCCGGCGGCACCTTCAACGCACTCATCTGCTCCCCCCCTTATTCATATTCGCAAAGTCTACTCTAGCCGTCGAGCCGGAGGAAGAACGCCTGAAACGCCTCGACCGTCTGTTCGCCATACCGTTTGCGCAGGGCTGCGCCATCGGCGGCCAGCCGGGCACGCAGATCGGCGAACAACGCCCGCATCAGTTCAGAGAAACCATGCTCGGTCAAACGCCAATGGGCGTCGGGCGCGTCGGCGGCGACCGGCGTCAGATGGGAATTGACGATGTTCATGAACCAGTCGCGGCGGCGATGAAAATTGGCGAAATAATGGGCCACCACCGCCAGCACGTCGCCGGACAAAGCATGGGCCTCGGCATCGGCATAGATTTCGTCCCAGGGGATGAAGCCATCGGAGCCACGGTGACGATCGACGATGGCCTGGGCCTTGCGCTGGCATTGTTCGAACAGCGCCGGGCCGATCATCTTGTCCACCGCCAGATGGAAGCCCGGCAGCAGGCGGCGGCTGAGCACGCCCTGTCCATCGCCGCCGCGTGCCGGGAACAGATGGGCGAAGGGCTTGGTCAACAGGCGGTCGAAGGGGTGGGACCGCGCGCTTTGCCACTGCGCCGCCTCGCGCGATCGGGTGCAGGCATCCCAGGACCGTTGCAGCGCCGGGGCGAAACGCGCCCCCTCCTCGGCCATGAAGCGTTCGGCCAGGGCGCGGATGGCATCGGCGCTCAGGTTGCCACCAGCGCGGCGGGCCTCGACCTCCAGCCGGGTGGCGAAGTGACCGATCATGGTGTTGGCGATGGCGGTGCAGGCCGCAAGCCCGGCAGGCGGCGAGGATTGGTCGGTCATGCGGCACGCTCTCCCTGTCCCGGTGATTTTAGCAGATTTCAGGGCCGGTGCGCGCATTGACAGGTCCAAGCCCATGCCGTTAAGTCAGGGCGTGGAACTTTCTCAGGCTTTTCCCCATGTCCGACAGCTTGTCCATCGCCCTGGCCCAGATCAATCCCGTGGTCGGCGACATCTCCGGCAACATCCGCCGTATCCGCGACGCCCGCACCACGGCGGCGGCCGACGGCGCCCATCTGGTGGTGTTCCCCGAGCTGACGGTGTCGGGTTACCCGCCCGAGGACCTGGTGCTGAAATCCGCCTTCCTGGACGCGGTCGAGACGGCGGTGGAAGAGCTGGCGAAGGATACCGCCGATGGCGGCCCGGCGCTGCTGATCGGCGCGCCGTGGCGGGTCAAGGGCACCGCCCATAACGCCGTGCTGTTGCTGGACAAGGGCGCGGTGGCGGCGACGCGGCTCAAGCATCACCTGCCCAATTACGGCGTGTTCGACGAAGCCCGCGTCTTCGTACCCGGCCCGGTGCCCGGCCCCATCGCCTTCCGGGGCGTGCGCCTGGGCGTGCTGGTGTGCGAGGACATGTGGTACGCCGACGTGGCCGAGACCCTGGCCGAATGCGGCGCCGAGATGCTGGTGGTGCCCAACGGCTCGCCGTTCGAGCTGGGCAAGGGGCATGTGCGCCTGCACCGCGCCGTCGAGCGGGTGACGGAAACCGGCCTGCCGCTGCTCTACGTCAACCAGTTGGGCGGCCAGGACGAATTGGTGTTCGACGGCGCCTCGTTCGCGCTGGATGCCAAGGCCAAGCTGCTGCTGCGCCTGCCCGCGTGGCAAGAGAGCGTGGTCACCACCACCTGGAGCAAGGGCGCCGACGGCTGGACCACCAGCGGTCCCATCGCCCCCGAGCCCTCGGCGGACGAGGACACCTATCAGGCCATGGTGCTGGGCCTGCGCGATTACGTCACCAAGAACGGCTTCCCCGGCGTGGTTCTGGGCCTGTCCGGCGGCATCGATTCGGCGCTGGCGGCGGCGGTGGCCGCCGATGCGCTGGGCGCCGACAAGGTGTGGTGCGTGATGATGCCCTCGCCCTATACCAGCCAGGAAAGCCTGGACGACGCGGCGGGCGTGGCGGAATTGCTGGGCTGCCGCCTGGACAACATCAATATCGGCCCGGCCATGGAGGCGTTCGACGGCATGCTGGCGCCGCACTTCCAGGGCAAAAGCCCGGACATCACCGAGGAAAACCTGCAATCGCGCTCGCGCGGGCTGACCTTGATGGCGCTCTCCAACAAATTCGGCCCCATGGTGCTGTCCACCGGCAACAAGAGCGAGATGAGCACCGGCTACGCCACGCTCTACGGCGACATGTGCGGCGGCTACGCCGTGCTGAAGGATGTGTACAAGACCGCCGTGTTCTCGGTGTGCCGCTGGCGCAACGCCAACCGGCCCGAGAGCGCGCTGGGCCCTGACGGTCCGGTGATGCCAGAACGGGTGATCACCAAGCCGCCGAGCGCCGAGCTGAAGCCCGACCAGAAGGACCAGGACACCCTGCCGCCCTATGACGTGCTGGACGGCATCCTGTCCTGCCTGATCGAAGGTGAATTGGGCGTGGCGGAAACCATCGCCAAGGGCTATGACGAAGCCACCATCCGCCGCGTCTGGCGCATGCTGGACCGTGCCGAATACAAGCGCCGCCAAGCCCCGCCCGGCGTCAAGATCACCGGCCGGTCGTTCGGCAAGGACCGCCGCTATCCCATCACCAACGGTTTCACCAGGACTATATGACAATGTTCGGAGCGAGCGAAGCGAGGGACTGGCGCATTGAGCGCCCGCGCGCTTTCGCGCACGTAAGCCCAGCGGGCCGGATGGCCCGCGCCCGGCACTTGAGGGAAATTTAGAACAACATGACCGTCCTTGTTCGTTTCGCGCCTTCGCCCACCGGCTTCCTGCATGTGGGCAATGCCCGCGTCGCCCTGATCAACTGGCTGTTCGCAAAGGCGCATGGCGGCTATTTCCTGCTGCGCTATGACGACACCGACCTGGAGCGTTCGCGCCAGGAATACGTGGACGCCATCGCCGAGGATTTGTCCTGGCTGGGTCTGACCTGGGACAAGAAGGCCTATCAGTCCAAGCGGCTGGAAGCCTATGCCGCCGCCGCCGGGAAGCTGAAGGCCGATGGCCGTCTGTACGCCTGCTACGAGACGCCGGAGGAACTGGAATACAAGCGCAAGCGCCTGCTGTCGCGGCATCTGCCGCCGGTCTACGACCGCGCCGGGCTGCACCTGAGCGACGCGCAGCGCGCCGCCTTCGAGGCCGAGGGGCGCAAGCCGCACTGGCGGTTCAAGCTGGACCACAAGGTGGTGCATTGGGACGATCTGGTGCGCGGCGACAGCCATGTGGATTGCGCCAGCCTGTCCGACCCGGTGCTGATCCGCGCCGATGGCAGCTTCCTGTACACCCTGCCGTCGGTGGTGGACGACATGGATTTCGCCGTCAGCCACATCATCCGCGGCGAGGACCACGTCACCAATTCGGCGCCGCAAATCCAGTTGTTCCAGGCGCTGGGCGCCGAGCCGCCGCGCTTTGCCCATCTGCCGCTGATGACCGACATCACCGGCGCGGGCCTGTCCAAGCGTCTGGGCTCGCAATCCCTGCGCGACTGGCGCGAGCAGGGGATCGAGGCCATGGCGCTGAATTCCCTACTGGCCAAGCTGGGCACCTCGGACGCCATCGAGGCCCGCACCGCGCTGGATAAGCTGGTGGACGAATTCGACATCGGCCATTTCAGCCGCGCCACCCCGAAATTCGACCCGGCCGAGTTGGGCCATTTGAATGCCCGCCTGCTGCACGAGCTGCCCTTCGCGGCGGTGTCCGGGCGGCTGGAGGCCATGGGTATCCAGGCGAGTGCCGCCATGTGGGACGCGGTACGCGGCAATCTGGACAATCTGGCCGAAATGGCGCAATGGGCGCAGGTGGTCAACGGTCCGGTCACCCCGGTGATCGAGGATGCCACCTTCACCGCCGCCGCCGCCGAATTGCTGCCGCCCGAGCCGTGGGACCACGGCACCTGGAGCCTGCTGACCAACGCCGTCAAGGCCGCCACCGGCCGCAAGGGGCGCGAGTTGTTCCACCCGCTGCGGCTGGCCCTGACCGGCCGCGAGAATGGACCGGAACTCAAGAACCTGTTACCCCTAATGGGATATGACAAGGCCGCCAAGCGGCTGCGTGGCGAAACCGTCTAGTTCGCGCCGTCATGCCCGGACTTGATCCGGGCATCCATGGTTTGCCGGGTCAAGCCCGGCAATGACGCGATGTTTGGATGTCGGCCTATGGGCCTGTGGGAAAGAGGACCAAAGACGTGGCGCTTGTACTCTACAACACGCTCACCCGCCGGAAGGAGGCGTTCCAGCCTCTGAACCCCGACCATGTGGGCATGTATGTCTGCGGCCCCACCGTCTACGACCGCGCCCATATCGGCAACGCGCGGCCGGTGATCGTGTTCGACGTGCTGTACCGCCTGCTGTCGCGGCTGTACCCCAAGGTGACCTATGTCCGCAACATCACCGACGTGGACGACAAGATCAACCAGCGCTCCAAGGATTCCGGCGAGCCGATCGAAATCATCACCGCCCGCACCACCCAATTGTTCCATGACGATATCGCCGAGCTGAACGCGCTGCCGCCGACCATCGAGCCGCGCGCCACCGCCCATATCGCCCAGATGATCGACATGATCCAGCGGCTGATCGCCAAGGGCCACGCCTACGCCGCCGAGGGCCATGTGCTGTTCGAGGTCGGCAGCATGGCCGATTACGGCAAGCTGTCCGGCCGCTCCATGGACGAGATGATCGCGGGCGCCCGCGTCGAGGTGGCGCCTTACAAGAAGAACGCCGGCGATTTCGTGCTGTGGAAGCCGTCCACCCCCGATCTGCCCGGCTGGGAGTCGCCGTGGGGCCGTGGCCGCCCCGGCTGGCACATCGAGTGCAGCGCCATGAGCGGCCAATACCTGGGCGCTACCTTCGACATCCATGGCGGTGGCCTGGATCTGGTGTTCCCCCACCACGAAAACGAGATCGCGCAGAGCCAGTGCGCCAATGGTGCGCCGTTCGCCCGCACCTGGCTGCACAACGGCCATCTGATGGTCGAAGGCGAGAAGATGTCCAAATCCCTGGGCAACTTCTTCACCGTGCGCGAATTGCTGGATCAGGCGCCGGGCGAGGCCCTGCGGCTTTACATGCTGTCCAGCCATTACCACCAGCCGTTCGACTGGACCGCCGAGGGTCTGAAGCAGGCCCGCGCCGTGCTGGACCGCCTGTACACCGCGCTGCGCAACGCTGGCGACGTGGATGCCGCCGCCACCGAACCGCCCGCCGAGGTGCTGGCGGCGCTGGAGGACGACCTCAACACGCCGCTGGCCATCGCCCATCTGCACGAACTGACCACCGCCCTGAACAAGGCCACCGATCCTGCCGACAAGGCCCGTGCCAAGGCGGCGCTGCTGGCGGCGGGCCAGGTGCTGGGCATCCTGCAACAGGACCCGGAAGCGTGGTTCCGCTGGCAGACGGCGGGCGCCCAGGGCGGCCTGTCCGATGCCGACATCGAAGGACTGATCCAAGCCCGCGCCGACGCCCGCAAGGCCCGCGACTTCGCCGCCGCCGACCGTATCCGCAAGGAACTGTCCGACGGCGGCGTGGTGCTGGAGGACGGCGCCCAGGGTACCATTTGGAAGCGGGTGTGAGCACGTCCCACCACATCCCCTTCCCCGACCTCTTCCATTGGAAGGGCTGGCGGGTGCTGGGCACATTGCTGGTGGCCTTCATGCTGCTGGCCCCGGCGTTCTGGAACGGTTACCCGCTGGTCTATTTCGATACCGAGGATTACGTCGAGCTGTCCTTCACCTGGCAGCCGATCATCTATCGCATCATGACCTACGGCGCCTTCGCCAGCATCGCCCAGCCCTTCGGCACGCTGTGGGTGGTGGTGTGGGCACAGGCGCTGATGATGGCCTGGATGCTGCACGAAGCGGTGTGGTCGTGGATCGCCCGCTGGCGCCCGCAGGTGTTCCTGGGTCTGGGCGTGACCCTGTCGGTGTTCACCGGCCTGCCCTGGGTGACGTCGCAGGTGATGGCCGACATGTTCGCCGGTCTGGCGGTGCTGGGCATGGCGGTGCTGGCCTTCGGCAGCGCCATCCCGCTGTGGCGCCGCTGGCTGCTGGTGCCCATGGTGGCCTTGGCCATCTGCGTGCACATGTCCCATGTGGCGGTGTGCATGGGACTGGTGCTGGTGCTGCTGGGCCTGTGGCTGGGATCGAAACTGTCGCTGCGCATGCCGCGTCCGCGCATCGGCCTGCCGGTGCTGGCGGTGATGCTGGGCACCGCCGCCGTGCCGAGTGTCCATTACCTTGCCACCGGCCGCGCCTTCTTCAGTGAATCCGGCCAGGTGCTGCAACTGGCGCTGTTCGTTCAGGACGGGTTGGCGAAGAAGTACCTGGACGAGGTCTGCCCGCAAGGCGCACCGCTCAAGATGTGCGCGCATAAGGAAGAGTTGCCCTACACCGCCGACGAATTCCTGTGGGGCGACAGCCCGTTCGACGACATGGGCGGCTGGAAGGCCATGCATGACGAGGCCGGAGTGATCGTCAAGGGCGCCATCGCCATGTTCCCCGGCGACGTGGCCCGCGCCATGGTCAACAACACCCTGACCCAGTTGGATCTGATCGGCACCGGCGAGGATCTGGTGCCCATGACCTGGCACTTCGTCCGCACCCAGTTGAAGCGCTATCCCGGCGATTTCCGCGCCTTCCGCTTCGCCCGCCAGCAACGGCGCGAAGCCATTTCCTTCGATGCCATCAACAAGGTTCAGGTCCCGGTAGCCCAAGCCGCCGAGATCGCCATGCTGGGCCTGCTGTTCGTGGCCTGGCGCCGCCGCGACCGCATCAGCGGCGGCATCCTGATCGTGGTGCTGCTGGCGCTCTTGGGCAACGCCTTCGTCTGCGGCGCCCTGTCCAACCCGCACGACCGCTATCAGAACCGTCTGGTGTGGCTGGCACTGATGAGCGCCATCATCTGCGCCGTACGCCTGGACCAACGCTTCGCCAACCGCAAGCCGCTGGACGAAGCCACCAAACGGGCGGTCATCGAAATCCGCCTGCCGCACAAGCCGGACCGGGAATAGGGCCAACGCCAGAAAAGGCGGACAATCCCAAGGTAACACGGATGAGCACGGATGCCGCTGCGCGGCGCACGGATGGACGCGGATAGAGTGTTCCCGTGCCTGAACGGCAAAGAAACACGTTCATCCGTGCCCATCCCACCCATCCGTGTTTATCCGTGTTACGGCTGGATGGTTCCGCGACCGCACAAGGCCGCCGATTACCCCCGCTGTTTCTCGTAGGCCTGCACATGCAGATGGGCCAGCGCCAGCAGCGGCGTGGCGATGGCCGCCGCTTGGGCGCGGTTCAGCATGTCGCCCAGGATGTGCTGGCCCTCGGTGGCGCGTCCGGCCTGGATGTCGCGCAGCATGGAGGCCGTGGAGGCCGAGGCCGGGTCGGTCAGCAGGCTCAGGGCTTCCTGTTGCGCATTGGCGCTGGGGGCATGACCGGCGGCGGTGGCGACGGCGCAGGTTTCGGCATAGAGGTCCCGCATGAAGGCATCGCCGCCCGGCGACGTCACGATGGCGCCCAGGGGCGCCCGCATCAGGCAGGTGGCCCCGGCCATGGCGGTCAGGAAGCTGTATTTCTCCCACGCCGCCTGCATCAGGGTATCGCTGGCCACCGTCTGGAACGGCACCCGCGCGCACATATCCGCCAACGCCCGCACCCGCTCGGACATTCCACCCGTCCGCTCGCCGAAAGTCAGGCGGTGCAGCGCGGTCTGGCGCACGATCTCGCCGTCCGGCCCGACCGAGGCGACGATGTGGCACAACCCGCCCAGCACCCGCTCGGCACCGAAGGCGGCATCCAGCAGTGCATAATGGGACAGGCCGTTGAGCAACGGCACCAAGGTGGTGTTCGGCCCGACGGCCGGTTTGATGGCGGCGATGGCGCTGTCCAGGTCATAGGCCTTGCAGCCCAGCACCACCACGTCATAGGCGCCGTCCACCGTATCGGCGGTGATGGTGCGGATGGGGAAACGCTCCTCGCCGTCCGGGGTGCGGATCACCAGACCGGTGCGAGCCAACGCCTCGGCACGCTTGGGCCGCACCAGAAAGGTGACATCGGCGCCATTGCGCGCCAGCAGGCCGCCGAAATAGCCGCCGGTGCCACCGGCACCGAGAACCAGGATACGCATGAAAGATACTCCTAGGATTTGGCGGGAAGACGCCGGGCGATCCAATCCATGACCACATCAGGCAGGGCGGCGCCCAGCCATGACACCAATGCCATGGGCCAGGGATAACTGATGCGGCCCCGGTTTTTCGCCAGCCCTTCGGCCATGAGCGCGGCGGCCTCGCGCGCCTCCATCAGCAAGGGCATGGGAAAGTCGTTGCGGGCGGTGATGCGGCTTTTGGCGAAGCCGGGACAGATCACCGACACCCGGATGTTGTCGCGCGCCAATTCGCCGCGCAGCCCCTCGCCCCACACCCGCACCGCCGCCTTGGACGCGCAATAGGCCGGGGCGCCGGGCATGCCGCGAAACGACGCCAGCGAACTCATGAGCGCGATCTGGCCGACGCGGCGCGGCCGCATCAGTTCCACCGCCGGAAGTACGGTATTCAGCACGCCGTCCACGTTGACGGCGAAGATGGAGCGCGTCTGGTCGCCGCTTTCGCCGCCCAGCCCGGTTCCCGCCGAAATCCCGGCATTGGCGATGACCAGATCCAGGGCGTGGATGACGTCGCATTCCGCCACCCAGGCGGCCATGGCATCGCGGTCGGTGACATCCAGCACGCGGGTCCACACCTCGGCCCCGGCATCGCGGCAGACATGGGCCACCGCCTCCAGCCGGGCGCCGTCACGGCCCGACAGGAACAGGCGGCGGCGCGGCCTTGCGTAATGGCGGGCCAGGGCCTCGCCCAGGCCGGACGAGGCGCCGGTGATCAGGATGGCGGTAGGCATGATTAATCCTCGCCGAAATCGGCCAGCACGGCCTTGAGCGGCGCCACCAGCGGCGGCAGATCGTTGCGGGCGGCGTCCAGGATGATCTCGGGATCGACCGAATGGTATTCGTGCACCAGGATGTTGCGCATGTCGCCGATGCGCGACCACGGAATATCGCCATGGCGGCGCTGGATATGGCCGGGCACCCGCTTCGAGGCCTCGCCCAGCACTTCCAGATTGCGCAGCACCGCGTCCTGGGTGCGGCAATCGTCCACGAACCGGTTGCGGTCCATCCCATCCACGTAAGAGGTGATGCGCTCGATCGCCTCCAGCATGTCCTCGACCCGTACCCGCCAATCCTTGCTCACAGCTCGCACGCCTCCTCTCCGAACACCGGCATGCACTCCGCCAGGATGCGGTCGCGCAGGCGCGGGCGGATGTTGCCCTTGGTAATAAGGTCCACCGGCCGCCCCAGCAGCCCCTCCAGCGCGTGCTTCAGCTCGACGTAGCGGAACAGGCCGCCCGGCTGGCCGGGGGCGAATTCCACCATCAGATCCACGTCGGACATGGGCTTGGCCTCGTCGCGCACCACCGATCCGAACAGCGACACCGACAGCACACCGAAGCGTTCGAACAGATCGCGGTGGCAGCGCAGGGTATCGATGACCTCGTCACGGGTGATGGGGGCGCGCTGGCGCGACACCCGCGCCGCATAGGACCGCACCGCGTCCACCTTGTCGGCGGGAACGCGCACGGTCAGTTCCAGGACGTTGGGACGCCCGCGAGCGGGCCTGCGGCGATCCTTCATGGCAAAAGGATAATCCGCCGGGCGCGGCTTAGGAACGGGGATTGTTGGGGCCAGGGGTTGCGGCTATAACCCTTGCCAGCCAATCAATGCCGAGGAGAGCCGCCTTGTCCGTCGCCAGCATGACCGGCTATGCCCGCGCCGAGGGCCGCGATACCCAGGTCAATTGGGTGTGGGAGGCCAAGACCGTCAACGGCCGCGGCCTGGAAATCCGCTGCCGCCTGCCGTTCGGCCATGACGCCCTGGAGGTGGCGGCGCGCGAGGCGGTCGGGCGCAAGCTCAAGCGCGGCAATCTGCAATTGTCGCTGAACGTCAGCCGCGTGACCGAAGCCCCGGCGCTGCGCGTCAATCACGAACTGCTGAATCAAATTCTGACCCTGGTGGACGGCATCGGCGCCTCGCATCAGAACATCGCCCCGGCGCGCTGGGACGGCATCCTGTCCATCAAGGGCGTGCTGGAGCAGGCCGAGGCCGAGCAGGAAGACGCCGAGGCCGTGCGCGCCGCCCGCGAAACCGCCATGAAGGTAACGCTGGAGCAGGCGTTGGACCAACTGGCCGCCATGCGCCTGTCCGAAGGGGCGCGCATCGAGCGCGTGCTGCTGGACCAGTTGGACGAGATCGCAATCCTGGCCGAGCGGGCGGGCGCCACCGCCTCGCTGCGGCCCGAGGCAGTGCGCGAACGGCTGCGCCATCAGGTGGCCGCCGTGCTGGATTCCGTGCCCGGCCTGCCCGAGGAGCGCATCGCCCAGGAAGTGGCGCTGATCGCCGTCAAGGCCGACGTGCGCGAGGAACTGGACCGCCTGCGCGCCCATGTGGCCGCCGCCCGCGACCTGATCGCCGAGGGCGGCGCGGTGGGACGCAAGCTGGACTTCCTGTCCCAGGAGTTCAACCGCGAGGCCAACACCCTGTGCTCCAAGTCGTCGGACGTGGAGCTGACCCGCATCGGCCTCGACCTCAAGGCGGTGATCGACCAGTTCCGCGAGCAGGTCCAGAACATCGAATGACGCAGGACATCCCCATGAGCTTTCCGCCCGCCAATCTTCCCACCGTCGCCCGCCGTGGCCTGATGCTGGTGCTGTCGTCGCCGTCCGGCGCGGGCAAGAGCACCATCGCCCGCGCCCTGCTGGAGCGCGATCCCGACATCGCCATGTCGGTGTCCTGCACCACCCGCCCGCCGCGCCCCGGCGAGGTGGACGGCAAGGATTATCATTTCGTCAGCGTCGAGACCTTCCAGAAGATGGTCGCCGACGGCCAGTTCCTGGAACACGCCAAGGTGTTCGACAATTACTACGGCACGCCGCGCCAGCCGGTGGAGGACGCCCTGGCCTCGGGCCGCGACGTGCTGTTCGACATCGACTGGCAGGGCACCCAGCAATTGGGCGACAACGCCCGCGACGATCTGGTCACCGTGTTCATCCTGCCGCCATCGGTCGAGGAACTGGAACGCCGCCTGCGCGGCCGCGCCCAGGATTCCGAAGAGGTGGTCAAGAAGCGTATGGCCAAGGCCGGCGACGAAATGAGCCACTGGTTCGAATACGATTACGAATTGCTGAACACCGAGGTGGATCGCTCCATCGCCCGTGTCCAGGCCATCCTGGACGCCGAACGCTTGCGCCGCCGCCGTCAGGTCGGGCTGGCCGATTTCGTCAACCGCCTGCGCGGCGAATGATGCCGAAGGAAAGCCCGTCTTCCATCCTGGTCTATGTGGGCCTGGACGCGGTCGGCGACGGCCTGATGAAGCTGCCGTTCCTGCGGGCGCTGCGCACCGCCTTTCCCGCCGCCCGCATCACCTGGATGGCGGGCAAGGGCCATACCGTCTATGCCGGATCGCTGGCGCCGCTGGTGGCAGGGCTGGTGGACGAAGTGCTGGACGAAGCCCATGTGGGCAGCCGCGCCGCCGAGCTGCTGGGGCGCCGCCCCCTGCCCGGCCGGTCATTCGACCTGATCATCGACACCCAGCGCCGCCTGCTGACCACGCTGATCCTGCGCCGGGTGCGCCATGGCCGCTTCATCTCGGCCGCCGCCAATTTCCTGCTGTCCGCCGCCCGCCCGGCCAAGGGCTGGAAGCGCCCGGCGGCCATGATCGGCCAGTTGCTGACATTGGTGGAACTGGCCTCGGGCCGTCCGGCATCGGCAGAAGCACCGCTGCCGCGTGATCCCGCCATCGAAGCCCAGGCCGATGCCCTGTTGCCGTCCGGCCAGACCTATCTGGGCTTCGCCCCCGGCGCTGGCGGCAAGTACAAGTGCTGGCCGCTGGAGCGTTACGTGGAACTGGCCGCCCGCCAGCGTGCCGCCGTGCCGGTGTTCCTGCTGGGACCCGCCGAGACGGAATGGGTCGAGCCCATCCGTGCCTCCCTGCCCCACGCTTTGCTGCCGTTGCAGGCGGTGGACAAGGCGCCGCCCGCCTTGACCATCGCCCTGGGCCGCCGTCTGGCGGCGGCGGTGGCCAACGATTCCGGCACCGGCCACATGCTGGCCGCCGCCGACACGCCGCTGGTGTCGTTGTTCGGCCCGACCCCGCCCGAAAAATTCGCCCCCGCCGCCCACCGCCTGACCGTCATCCGCGCCCAGGATTTCGGGGCCGAGGCCATGGAGGCGATCCCGGTGGACGCGGTGGCCGAGGCGCTGGAAAAGCTGGGGCGCTGAGCCCCCTTTGCTTTGACCCTGGCGGCACCAGCCGCTACCATCGCCGCAATCAAGTTTTCAGCTTTCCCTGGGGATTTCATGAACATCAAGGACCATATCCGCGGCATTCCCGATTTTCCCAAGCCGGGTATCCTGTTCTACGACATCTCGACCCTGCTGGCCCATGCCGACGCCTGGCAGGTGGCCATGGGCCGCGTCGCACACGCCGTGCGCAAGTTCCAGCCGGACATCGTGGCGGGCATCGAATCGCGCGGCTTCCTGGTGGCGGCACCGCTGGCCCTGAAGCTGGGCTGCGGCTTCATCATGCTGCGGAAAAAGGGCAAGCTGCCGGGCAAGACCGTGCGCTACGACTATTCCCTGGAATACGGCACCGACAGCATCGAGATTCAGGAAGACGCCATCCAGCCGGGCCAGCGCGTGGTGGTGGTGGACGATTTGCTCGCCACCGGTGGCACCATGGCGGCGGGCATCAGCCTGCTGCGCCAAGTGGGGGCCGAGGTGGTGGGCGTTTCGACCCTGATCGAGCTGAACTTTCTGCCCGGCCGCCAACGGCTGGAAAGCATGGGCGTTCCGGTCACCAGTCTGGTGTCGTACGACGAATAACGTCCCCCGCCCGAGCATCGAGGCCAGGAGCCGGACGCCATGGAATTCGCGCTACAGGCGGCACTGCTGGGAGCAGTGATGGGATCGGCCCTACTGGCCGTGACCACGATCTATGGCTGGACCTTGCCCGCCGCCCCCACCGCTTATGGCTGGTGGGCGGCGGCCTTCATCCTTGAGACCGCCAGCAAGGGCGTGCTGCTGTCCACCGGCTATCCGCTGTTGCTGGATGCCTCGGACATTCTGCACGGATTGGCCGCCGGGCTATCGCTGTGCGGCGCCATTTCGTTCATCGGCGGCCGGGTCGGACCGCCGCTGATGGTGTCCGGGTTGGCCGCCGCCGCCATCTGGGCGGTATTGGCCCATATGGCCCGCGCCCGCCTGGAGCTGGAGGCGCTGCCGCTGTTCGGCATCGGCGGCCTGCCGCTGCTGCTGGCCGCCTGGGGCTTCCTGACCCGCAACGGTTTGGCCGCCCGCAGCGGCGCCCACCGCGCGGCGGCCTTCGCCTTCGGCGCCTCGGGCCTGCATCAGATGGCGGCACCGTTGCTGCACGGTCATTCCGGCCTTGCCACCTGGAGCTTCGTCGCGTCGCAATTCCTGTCCATGGTCATGGCCGTGACCATGCTGATGGTGGTTTTGCGCCGCCAGCAGGCGCAGGTGGAAAGCGAAGGTCAGCGCGCCAACCTGCTGCACAGCCGCTTCACCGACGCGCTGGGCAGCGTCCAGGACGCGGTGGCGCTGTTCGACGGCAACGACCGGCTGGTCACCTGCAATAACCTGTACCGCGAGTTCCTGGCCCCCGCCGCCGATTCCATCCGCCCCGGACGGCGCTTCGAGGACATCCTGCGCGCCGAGGCCGAACACGGCGTGGTGCCCGATGCCCGCGGCCGCGAAAAGGACTGGCTGTTCGACATGCTGGCCGACCACGCCAGCGCCGATTCGTCAGGTCGTGAATTCCAGTTGTGGGACGGGCGCTGGGTATCCATCAGCGTCTACCGCACCGCCGATGGCGGCCATCTGCGCATCCTGCGCGACGTCACCACCCGCCGCCAGGCCGAGGCGTCGCTGCACGAAAGCCTGAACTGGCTGCGCGGCATCATGGATACGGTGGTGGACGGCATCATCACCATCGACGATTCCGGCACGGTGCTGTCGTTCAACCCCTCGGCATCCCGCATCTTCGGCTACGAGGCCAACGAGGTGGTGGGGCGCAACATCAACATGCTGATGCCCGAACCCTTCCACTCGGCCCATGACGGTTACCTGCAGCGCTATGCGGAAACCCGCGAGGCCCGCATCGTCGGCGTCGGGCGTCAGGTGCGCGGATTGCGCAGGAACGGCGAGGAATTCCCGCTGGACCTGGCCGTAACCGAGATGCGCCAGGGTGACATGACCACCTTTATCGGCGTGGTCCGCGACATCACCGACCGTAAGCGGGTCGAGGATGCACTGGTGGAGAGCGAACAACGCTTCCGCGATCTGGCCGAATCCGCCTCGGACTGGTTCTGGGAAATGGACGGGGATTTCCAGTTCACCTTCGTCTCGGGCCGGGTTAGGCAAGTGCTGGGCGTCGGCCCCAGCTTCTTCATCGGCCGTCCGTTCATGGATTTGGCCGAAAGCGGCGCGGCGCTGGAGGACTGGCAGCAGCAGTTGACCATGATGCGCGGCCATCGCCCGTTCCGCGGCTTCGTGTTCTCGCACCGGCTACCGTCCGGCGCCCTGAAATATGTGGAAATGGCCGGGCGCCCGGCGTTCGACGCCGATGGCCTGTTCTGCGGCTATCGCGGCACCGCCACCGACATCACGCCGCTGAAGCGCCACGAACAGGAACTGGCGACCCAATCGGCGCAACGTCAGGCCATCATCGACAATATGGGTCATGGCGTGGTGGTGTTCGACCGCAACGAACGCCTGTTGGCGCTGAACCAGCCCGCCCGCCTGCTGTTGGACCTGCCGGAACCCAGCGGTGCCCCCGACACCCTGGAATCCCTGCTGCTGCATCTGGCCCTGCAGGGCGAGTTCGGGCGCGGCAACGTCATGGTCAAGGTAACGCGGCGTCTGACCCGTCTGCGCCGCTCGCCCCATCAGGTGTTCGAACATCCCCGCCCCAGCGGCATGGTGCTGGAGGTGCGGTCCACCGCCATGCCCGGCGGCGGCCTGATCCTGACCTTCGCCGACATCACCGACCGCAAGAAGGTCGAGGACACCTTGCGCGAGGCCAAAGAAGCGGCGGAACGCGGCAACCGCTCCAAGGCCACCTTCCTGGCCAATATCAGCCACGAATTGCGCACGCCGCTGAACGCCATCATCGGTTTCTCGGAACTGATGAAGCACGAGATTTTCGGCCCGCTGGAGCCGGTGTCCTATCGCTCCTACGTGGACGACATCCACGAAAGCGGCATGCACCTGCTGGAGCTGATCAACGACATCCTGGACATGTCCAAGGCCGAGGCGGGCATGACCGATCTGGTGGACAGCGTGGTGGACGTCGCCGCCATCATCCGGTCGTCGCTGCGCATGATGAGCCGCCGCGCGGGCGCCAACGGCGTCGATCTGGTGGAACGCATTCCCGACGACCTGCCCTATCTGCGCGCCGACGAACGCCGCCTGCGCCAGATCGTGCTCAATCTGGTGTCCAACGCCGTCAAATTCACCGAGGAAGGCGGGTCGGTCACCGTCACCGCCGAACGCCACCCCGACGGCTTCCGGCTGGAGGTGTCGGACACCGGCATCGGCATGACGCCCGAGGATCTGGAACGGGTGATGCAGCCCTTCGTCCAGGCGGATTCGCGGCTGTCGCGCAAATACGAAGGCACCGGCCTGGGCCTGCCGCTGACCAAGGCGCTGGTGGTCGCCCATGGCGGCACCATGATTCTGCGGTCAGCCCCCGATCTGGGCACCACGGTCGAGGTGCTGTTCCCCACCCCCCGTGTCATCAGCAACCCGGTCGAGGCCATCGCCGCCGAGGAAGTGATGCGGCGGGGGTAAAAGGGGTTACGGCAAGACTCGTCGCGGAACGTTTTACCCTATGACGTCATGGCCGTGCTGGACACGGCCATCCACGTTTGTCCGCTGGCAGTTCAGCGGAAAGAAGAGGACAGGCGGCGCCGCATGGATGCCCGGATCAAGTCCGGGCATGACGGAAGCGGTTGCGGGGCCAATACCCCTGCGATTCCGCGAAGAGCCGAGAAAGGTGCGGATTAGGTCAAAATGCACTTTTGCCGCAGCCTGCTAGATCAGATCGGCCAGGGTCTTGCGGTCGAGCACGCCCAGGAAGGCATCCAGCGCCTCGTCCACCACGACGGCCAGCTTGCAATTGACCATGGGGCAGGTGTCACCCACTTCCTTGCACGGCAACAGGGCCAGGTTTTCCTCCTGCCGCATCAGCCGCCCCAGGTTGATGGTATCGGGCTCGGCCGCCAGACGCAGGCCGCCATTCTTGCCGCGGATCGTGGACAGATAGCCCAGTTCCGACAGGCGGCGGACGATCTTTTTCAGGTGCTCGGACGAGATATCGTAGAATTCCGCCACTTCGCGCACCGTGCACACGCGGTCACGATGCCCGGCCAGATACAGCATCAGGCGCAGGGAATAATCGGTAAATTGTGTGATCTTCATGATGGCTCCGCCCCGGCGATCGGACCATATAGCGCAAGTTGGTTTGATCGCTCAATAACTTGCGCGATCAGATCCGCCATGCGGCTGCCGTCACCCGCCAGGGCAAGCTGTTCCATCACGGTCAGAAGGTCATAAAGGCGGCTTTCCCCAAACAACCCGGCCTTGCCGCGCATGGCATGGGCATGTTCGCCCAGATCGGCCAAAGGCGCGGTAGCCAGATCGGCCAGATGCGCCGCATCCTTGCCCATCTCGGCAATGAACTGGGGCAACAAATGCTCCAGCCCTTCCGGAATATCCGGCGGCGGCGGCAGGTCTTGAGGCATGGTGCCCCCCTCGGGCGTCGTTTCCGCACCATTTCGCAGAACCGGGCGAGCGGTGTCAAACCGCTTCGCCCGATTCATGCGCATGGCAGTGCTGTTAGCGTCAGGCCGCCTTTACCCGCGTCAGGAAATCATGAACGATGCGGCGCAGATCGTTGGTGCGGGTGGACAATTGGTCCGCCGCCTGAGCCACCACCGCCGCTGCCGATTCGGTGGCTACTGCCGCCGCCTCGACATCGCCAATGGTGTCCGTGACCATCTGCACGCCGTTGGCCGCCTGGTTCACGCTGCTGGCGATTTCGGCGGTCGCCGCGCCCTGTTCCTCGACCGCGCTGGCGATGGTGGTGGAAATGCGGCTGATCTCGCCGATGGTGCCGGTGATGCCGCCGATGGCGGTGACCGCCTCGCGCGTGGATTCCTGCACCGCCGACACTTGGGCGGTGATGTCCTCGGTGGCCTTGGCTGTCTGGTTGGCGAGGCTCTTGACCTCGTTGGCCACGACCGCGAAGCCCTTGCCCGCCTCACCGGCCCGCGCCGCCTCGATGGTGGCGTTGAGAGCCAGCAAATTGGTCTGACTGGCGATATTGTTGATCAGCCCCACCACTTCGCCGATGCGCTGGGCGGTTTCGGCCAGCCCGCGCACCTTGTCGTTGGCGCGTTCACCTTCGTCGGCGGCGGCCCGCGCCACGCCCGAGGCGTCGCTGGTCCGCCGGGCGATCTCGGCGATGGAGGCGGACAATTCCTCGGTGGCCGATGCCACCGTCTGCACGTTGGCCGAGGTCTGCTCGGCCGACACCGCCACCGACGCCGCCTGCTCCTGGGCACGCGACGCGGTCGAGGTCAGGCCGCGGGCGGTGGAGGTCAGCGATTCAGCGGCTCCGGCCAGGGCCTCGACCACCTGCGACACCTGACCGTCGAAATCACGGGTCATGGCCTCGATGGCCGCCGTGCGGCGCTCGCGCAATTTCTGCTGCTCCGCTTCCTGCACGGCCAGCCGGTCGGCCTGGGTCATGCTGTCGCGGAACACCTCGACCGAACGGGCCATGGCGCCGATTTCGTCGCCACGGTCGGTATGGGGGATTTCAACCGCCAGATCGTGATTGCGCAGGCGGTCCATCACCTCGGTCATGCCACGCACCGGGCGCGAGATCAATCGGCTGGCGATCAGCCACGACACCAGCACGCCAGCGGCGATGCCGCCGATCAGCACGCTGAGGCTAAGGCCCTGCGCCCAGCGGTAGGTGGTGCCCAGGGATTCGGTCTGTTCCTGGATGTCATCGGCGTTCAGCTTGGCGAATTGATCCACCACAACGTTCAGCGCCTGGCGGCTTTTGCGGTTGGCATCGTTATCGCCGAACGCACGGGCGGCGTCGGGTCCTTCGGTGCGGCCGACGCGCACGGTCTCGCGGCGGAATTCGATGAACTGCCGGGCAGCGGCATCGAGTTTGACGAAATCCTCCCGCTGCTCGGGCAGGATCAACGGGTCCCAGGCACGCAGGCGCGCCTCGATCTTATCCAGATTGGCCAGCAGCGGCTTGCCGAACTTCTCCACATCCTCGGCGGTGCGCCCCATATAGATGCCGCGGGAATCCATCACCACCGCCATGATCAGGCCGTTGACCTGTTCCCCCAGCAAGGCGCGGGAAGCGGAATCGCGCATGCTCTCGGCGCGATCCATGAAAGTGCCGAGCACGCTGAGACCGATGATCCCCACCGTCCCGGCGACCGCCGCCATCAAGGCGACGACGGCATAGATTTTCCCAGCGATACCAACATTGCGCATGACGACCTCCGAACCCGGCGCCCCATGCAACACTATACCAAAAGGATTACACTGCGCGATTGGACATAAGTCGCAACCGAAACATGAATTATAATTACTGAATAAGTATTTATACTGATTCCGTGACGAATTGCCGGAATCGGTCGGCCACCAGAGGCGGACTGAAGCGGTAGCCTTGCACCAGATCGCAGCCGCGCGCTGCCAGGAAGTCCATCTGTTCGGCGGTTTCCACGCCTTCGCCGACGATCTGCATGCCCATGGAATGCCCCAGGGCGATGATGGCCTCGATCAGGCGGGCATCGTCGCCGCCGTCCAAAGCACCGGCGACGAAGGAACGGTCGATCTTGAGGATATCGACCGGAAAATGCTTGAGATAGGACAGCGAGGCATAGCCGGTGCCGAAATCGTCAACGGCGATGCGGGCGCCGATATCGCGGATACGGTTGATCTTGCGCAGTACTTCCTCGCCCGAGGCCAGCAACAGGCTCTCGGTGATCTCGACCGTCACCAGCTCGGGGTCCAGCCGGGTGACCGCCAGGGCGCGCTCCAGCGCCGCCGCGATGTCGCCCTGCTGCACCTGACGCGGCGAGACGTTGATGGCCACCTTGAGCCGCCGTCCGCCCAGATCGCTCCATGACGCCGCCTCGCGGCAGGCGGCGGTCAGCAACCAATCGCCGATGGGCAGGATCAGGCCCATTTCCTCGGCCAGCGGCACGAATTGTTCCGGGCTGATGGCACCCAGATAGCGGTTGTGCCAGCGCAACAGCGCCTCGGCCCCCGCCACCTTGCCCGAGGCGACCTCGATCACCGGCTGATAGACCAGGGTGAATTCATCGTGCTCCAGCGAATCCGACAATTCGCTGGCCAGCCGCGAGCGGGCCTGGGCGCGGGCATCCATGCTGGGGGTGAAGAAGCGGCAGGTGTTGCGTCCCGCTTCCTTGGCCTTGCGCAGGGCCGAGGTGGAATTGCGCATCAGCGCCTCGACATCCTCGCCATCGCCCGGCCACAGGCTGATGCCGATGGAACAGGAAATCAGGATCTGGTGCGCCTCCACCAGGAACGGCTCGGCCAGGCATTCCAGCAGCGAACGCCCCACCCGCTCGACCTCGTCCACGCTGTCGATGGCGGTCAGCACGGCGGTGAATTCGTCGCCACCAAAGCGGGCCAGGGTGTCACCCTGGCGCAGCGCCGTCTGAAAGCGGCGCGCCGCCTCCTCCAGCACCTTGTCGCCGATGGTGTGGCCCAGGGTGTCGTTGATGTTCTTGAAGCCATCCAGGCCGATGAACAGCAGCGCCGCCCGGTGATTGCTGCGCCCGGCCTGCACCAGGGCCTGCAGCAGGCGATCCAGGAACAGCGAACGGTTGGGCAGGCTGGTCAGCGGGTCGAAATTGGTCTGCTGCCACAATGCCTCGGCGGTTTCGCGCGCCTCGGAAACGTCGCGGAAGATGCCCACATGGCGGCGGATGCGGCCATGGTCGTCGCGCTCGGTGGCGATGGACAGCCACGCGCGATAGACCTCGCCGGTCTTGCGCCGGTTGTAAAGCTCTCCCTCCCAGCGGCCAAGCCGGGCGACATCCCCCCACAATTGCTCGAAGAAGACAGCATCATGCAGACCGGATTGCAGGCACCGCGGCGACTGCCCGGCCACGTCCTCGGCCTCGAAGCCGGTGATCTGGGTAAAGGCAGGATTGACGGCCAGGATACGGTTTTCAGCATCGGTAACCATGATGCCTTCGGCCGCCATGTCAAAGACGGTGCGGAACAGGCGCAGTTCGGCGTTTTCGCGTTCCAGCGCCGCGACCCGCCCCAACTCGCCCTGGTCATCTCGCGCCAAGCCCGCCTCGCCCGATAGTCGTAATTTGATTGTCACAGGATAACGGCGTCAACCGCCGATGCAAGGGAAGATCGAACCCCTGCGCGGATCACCTACGCCATTCGGACGATGCACAAGATGCAGGCAGCCCCCAGCCATGCTTGAAACGCATGCAATTCGCACTTGCCGCAGACCTTGCCGCACCGCATCATAGAACCCGAACGAACGGACCTTCTTCCTATCTTCGAACGAACGACGCGCGGCCCCCTCCCCCCAGGGCCGCGCGTTTTCGTTTCACCCTCCCGCACTCCACAGCAGCAGCGCCACCACCTGCGGCGAGATGACGCGCAGCACCATGACCAGCGGATAGACGGCGGCATAGGCCAGGATCGGCGCTTCCGACGGCGACAGCCCCTGGGCGAAGGCCAAGGCGGGCGGATCGGTCATGGAGCCGGACAGCACGCCGCACAGCGACAGGTAATTGGGTTTGGTCAGGGCATAGCCGACCAACCCGACCACCAGCAGCGGCACCAGGGTGACCACGGCGCCGAACGCCATCCACTTCAGGCCGTCGCCATGCACCAGCGTATCGACGAAGCCGTGCCCCGATTTGACGCCGACGGCGGCCAGGAACAGGGCGATGCCGAGATCTCGCATCATATGGTTGGCGGGCGGCGGCATGAACCACACCAGCGGCCCGATATGGCCCAGACGGGACAGCAGAATGGCGACCACCAGCGGCCCGCCCGCCAGACCCAGTTGCACCGGCGCGGGCAGGCCCGGCACCGCCAGCGGCAACGAGCCCAGCACCATGCCCAGGGCGATGCCGATGAAGATCGGGATCATCTGGGTTTCCTGCAACGCCTTGGAACGGTTGCCCACCAGCTCAGCCACCGGGGCAAAGCCTTGCGGGTCGCCGACCACGGTCAGCATGTCGCCGAATTGCAGTTTCAGATGGGCGCCCGGCACCAGTTCATAGCCACTGCGGTTGACACGGCTGATGACCACGTTGTGGTTGGCGCGGAAATTCAGCTCGCCCAGGCTTTTGCCCAGCACGGCGGAATGGGTCACCACCATGCGCTCCCAGGACACGTCCTTGCTTTCCATGGCCTTGAGGTCCACGTCGGCGATGGGACCGATCAGGCGTTTGAGGCGTTCCAGCTTGTTGCGCGGGCCGATGGCCAGCACCACGTCATCCTCGGCCAGCACGTCCTCGGCGCTGACCACATGCTGGGTGCCGTCGTGCAGGACACGCGACAGCACCACGCCCATTTCCTTCAGCTCTTCCAGCTCGCGCAGGGCGCAGCCCACCACCGCCGGATTCTTGACCACCACGTTGACGGTCTCAACGGCGGTGTATCCGGCGGCGCGGGCCGCCTCGAAATCATGGGCGGCCTGCTTGGTGTTCAGGCGGAACACCACCCGCACCAGCAGCATGCTGAGCAGGATGCCGACGATGCCGAACGGATAGGCCACCGCATAGGCCTGCCCCAGCACCGTCCCGGAATTGGCGATTCCCAACTGGCCCAGCACCTGCTGCGCCGCCGCCAGCGATGGCGTGTTGGTCACCGCACCCGACAGGATGCCCAGCGCCGCCGGCAACTCGATGCCGCCCAGCAGATGCACCGCAACCGCCGTCAGGGTGCCCAGCATGACGATGGCGACCGCCATGCCGTTCAGCGCCAGACCGTCCTTCTTGAACGCCTCGAAGAAGCCGGGACCGACCGATACGCCGATGGCGTAGACGAACAGCACCAGACCGAATTCGCGGGCGAAACTGAGCATGGAGGCTTCCATGCCGATGCCGAAATGGCCAAAGGCCAGACCGGCGAACAACGCGCCGCCCACCCCCAGCCTGACCCCGGCGATCTTGATCTGCCCCAAGCCAAGTCCCAGCGCCGCCACCGCCGACAGAACCAGCAGCGCCTGCGCCACTCCGTGCAAATGCATGCGTATTTCCCCCTAGTGCATCGCACAATGGTTGGGGACACACCGCAGTTTCGGCAAGAGAAAAGCGCGTGACGCACAGAAAACGGGGGAGGTTGCCGCCTCCCCCGCCTGTTCAGTGCAGATCGCGGGCCGTGCGCATCAATTGCACGGCTTCCGCCCGCCAGCCGTGCGGATCGGCACCACGGGCGCCATCGGCCAGGGCGATGGTGCGGTCCCAGCCCTGCGGGCCGCCGTTCCAATCGCCACGCAGCAACTGGGCATAGCCCGCCACCGCCACCGAGAAGCGCACGTCGTCCGAGGCCTGGGCCAGGGTGGTGACTTCCTGCGCACGCCCCACCGGCCAGTTGGACAGGCGGCTGTCGGCGGCGCCGGGCAGTTTGGCCCGCAGCTTGACATAAGCGTATTCCAGCGAGGACTCGCCCGCCTTCTGCTTCTTGCCATAGCGCAGAGGCTCGGTCAGACGGGCCGGGGAATCCTTGGGGATGAATTCATAGATGGCGGTGACCGAATGGCCGCTACCCAGATCGCCCGCATCCACCCGGTCATTGGCGAAATCAGTGCGCTTCAGCATGCGGGTCTCGTACCCCACCAGCCGGTACTCGGCCACCTGGGCCGGATTGAACTCCACCTGAACCTTGGCGTCGTCGGCCAGCGGCACCATGGAAGCGCCCAATTGTTCGATCCACAGCTTGCGCGATTCCTGCATGCTGTCCAGATAGGCGGCCTGACCGTTGCCGGTCTGGGCCAGACGCTGCATCAGCGCATCGTTGAGATTGTCGCGGCCGACACCGACCACCGTCAGATAGATGCCGCTGCGGCGCTGGTCGGCCACCATGCTCTCCAGCGACCGAGGATCGGTGACGCCGATATTGAAATCGCCGTCAGTGGCCAGGATGACCCGGTTGACCGCCTGGGCGTCGTACATCTGGTGCGCCAGTTCATAGGCGGTCTTGATACCCTGGGCACCGGCGGTGCCGCCCCCGGCGTTCAAGCCGTCCACCGCCGACAGGATGCGCGGCAGGTCGCTGGCCGCAGTCGGCGGCAAGGCGATCACCGAGGCCCCAGCATAGGTGACGATGGCGACCTTGTCGTCGGGCCGCAGCCCCTCACCCAATTGCCGCAGGGATTTCTGAATCAGCGGCAGCCGGTCCTCGGGCGACATGGAGCCCGAGACGTCCACCAGAAAGGTCAGATTGGCACGCGGCCGTTCGGTCCGCGCCACGTCCCAGCCCTTGAGCCCCACATGCAGCAGCTTGGCGCCGTCCTTCCACGGCGACGGCGTCACCGTGGCGGTGGCACGCAGCACGTCCTCGCGCCGTTCCGGCGCCGCATAGGCATAGGGGAAGTAATTGACCATCTCTTCCACCCGCACCGCCTGCGGCGGCGGCTTGCGCCCCTCGCGCACCAGACGGCGGGCGAAGGCGTAAGAGGCGGTGTCCACGTCCAGCGAGAAGGTGGAGACCGGCGCCTCCTCCACCGCCTGCCAGCCATTGGCGGCGACGTCGGGGAAACGGGCGGTGTCCTGAGCCTGCACCATAGCGGGGCCGGGCATGATGCCATAGGCCTTCGCCGAAGCGGGGGCTGGAGCATACGGGGCAGGAATAGCAGTGCCCTCTTCACTGACACGCACCACTTCCTCGATCACGCTCTCGCAACCGGCCAGCATTCCGGCGCTGATCATTACGGCCAGGGCCGCGCCACCACTCCGTCTCACCATGGATGCCTCCTCGGGCGAATGAAATCACCTGATGGTTGCAATCCAAGCATGGCGGAAATATGGAAAGTTTAGGGTTTTATCGTGCCGCCGGAAATTGCGCGGCGCCGCCTTTGCAGCGCGGGCGGACGTCGCGGCCGCAGGCGCGGAAATTCAGGTCGCGGTCCAGGCACAGCCGCAACTCGGACACCTGGGCGCCCCGGCAGATCAGCGCCATGCCCTTGCGCTCCAGACCGGGATTGGCGGCGATGAACAGCTTTTCCACCTGTTCGACCGTCATGGTCTGCGGTGCCTCGGGATTTTGGAACGGCTTGGGCAGGCGCAGCTTGTCAAAGGCCTGCCGGGTACGGGCGAAGAACTCGGCCGGGGCGGCGCCGTCGCAGGTGCCGTGCCGCGACCATTGATGCTGCACCAGCTTGCGGCTGGGCATCACCGGCAGCGTGTCCTCCACCACCTGATTGGGGACCGGCTGCGGCGCCGCGCATTGCGCCGGATAGCCGCCCTTGGCGTATTGCGGCCACAGGCCGTGCACCACGAAGCCATAATGGCGTTGGCCGCCACATTGCTCGCCATCGCCCTTGCCCACCTTGCCGCCGCACCAGGTGGGCGACCACGACAGCGACAGGACGTAGTAATCGAACTGGCCGGGCGTGCCGCCCTTCTCGCGCGCCAGGACCGGCAACGCGGCAAGGAGCAGGACGGAGATCAGGACGGCAAGAACACGCATGGCAGGACGATCCCAGGAGCTATCGGGGCGCCGCCATGGTGGCACAAGCCTTACGCCAGGGCCAGATGGCGCAGCTTGTCCGGGTTGGTTACCAGAAACACCCGGCGGATACCGTCCTCGGCGGCGGCGAAGGCCAGGGCGCCATGCACCACGCCGCCGATCCGGCTGACAAACCCGGCGCGACCGTTGATCAGCACCGGTTCCAGGCTGAGCGGCCCGGTCATCTTGCGCTGGATGCCGATGAAGAAACGGGCGATGCGGTCGGCGCCGTAAATGGGGTTGAGGGCGCTGCGGGCACGGCCGCCGCCATCGGTGACCAGCACCGCATCGGGATCGAGCAACGCGACGATGGCGGCGTAATCACGGGCCAGACTGGCGCGGGCGAAGGCATCGGCCAGGGCGGCGGTGTCGGCCTTGGGCGCGGCGAAACGGGCGGGACCGGACAGCGCCTCGCGGGCGCGGCGCATCAACTGGCGGCACCCGGCGATGGTCTTGTCCAGCACCCCGGCGATTTCCGCGTAATCCAGGTCCATGGCCTCGCGCAGCACATAGACCGCGCGCTGTTCGGGCGTCAGCCGCTCCAGCAGCAACAGGAAGGCCTGCGACATCTCGCCGGGCAGCGGCGCCAGCGATTCATCATCCAGCACCACCGGCTCGGGCAGCCATTGCCCCACATAGGCCACCCGCGCCCGCTTGGCGGCACGCAGGCGGTCCAGCGCCAAACGGCCGACCAAGGTGGTCAGGAAAGCCTCGGGCTCGCGCACATCGTCCAGTGCCGTAGCGGACCAGCGCAGCCACGCATCCTGCAACAGGTCGTCGCTGTCGGACAGCGACCCCAGCAGGCGATAGGCCATGGCCCGCAGGCGTGGCCGGGCGGCGGTGAAATGGGCCAGATGGGGATTGTCGGCGGCCAGGGCGATCATGGTTTTTCTCTCTGGAGAAGTCCCGGCGGCGCGGGGCCGCCGGGGTACGCTATTAACAGAGTGCGAAAAAACCTCCGTCATTCCCGCGGAAGCGGGAATCCATGCATCCGCCACTCAATATTGCGGCAAAGCTATAAACTTGCCCCAACATGGACACCCGCTTTCGCGGGTGTGACGCCAAGAGAGTGGCTAAAGCGGGTTCTTCCGCAACCTATCAATGGCTGGCGATGCCGATCCGGTTCCAGGCATTGATGGTCGCCACCATCATGGTCAATTCGGCGATGCCGTCACGGGCGAAATGCTTGCCCAGCTCGGCGTGCAGGGCGCCGAACGCCGCGACATCGCGCACGGTCACCGCCTCGGCCCAGGCCAGCGCCGCCTTTTCCCCGGCATCGAACAGGTCGGAATTGCGCCAGTTGCACACCGCCGCCAGCCGGGCCTCGCTTTCGCCGTCACGCTTGCCCCAATCCAGGTGCAGGTTGATGCAGTACCCGCAAACATTCATCTGCGACACCCGCAGATCCACCAGATGCTTGAGCCCGACCGGCAGCGAACCGGCGGCCAGCTGGTTGCTGACGGCATACAGGGCCTGATAGGCGGCGGGGGCGTCCTTGGAGACATCGAAACGCAGGGTCATGGCGATCTCTTTCGCAAATGTGTCGATAAAGACCTGACGCCACCGCCGCCGCCCGCGTGACGGAGAAAAGAAAAAAAATCCTCCACAGCCAAAACGCGTGGCTTTGCTTGCATTAGCATCGTCTCAACCGTAGCCTGGATTCCATGATCGGGACAAAGGCGGCACAGCGGCCGCGCGGGCCGCACCCCGGCACCCCCGTCCGCCGGACGGCGTGGGTGGCGGCGCTTCTGTCGCTGATGCTGGTGTTCCCGGCCTGGGCCGAGCCCATGAAACCGCTGGTGGTGGCGGTGGACGACAGCTACCCGCCCTATATCTTCCGCGACGGCAATGGCGCCGTTCAGGGCATCCTCAAGGATCTGTGGGAGCTGTGGTCACGCAAGACAGGCGTGCCGGTCCGCATCGTGGCCAGCGACTGGGATCAGGCGCAGGCCCGCATGGAGCACGGCGAGGCCCAGGTCATCGACACGCTGTTCCGCACCGAGGCGCGGGAGAAGATTTACGATTTCTCGCCGCCCTACGCCACCATCGACGTCCCCATCTTCTTTCACCGCGACCTGTCGGGCATCACCGAAAAGGCGTCGTCGCTGCGCGGCTTCACCATCGGCGCCAAGAACCGCGACGCCTGCGTCGATTGGCTGCAAGCCAACGGCATCGATGCCATCGCCCGCTATTCCAGCTATGAAACCCTGGTACAGGCGGTGGCGCGCGGCGACGTGCGGGTGTTCTGCCTGGACAAGCCGCCCGCTTTGTACCTGCTGTACCGCGACCACCTGGACGACATCTTCCGCCAGACGCCGCCGCTTTACGCCGGTCAGTTCCACTGGGCGGTGCGCAAGGGCGACGTCGCCACCTATCGGCTGGTGGAAAGCGGCTTCGCCCGCATTACCCAAGCTGAACGCGACGCCATCGAACAGCATTGGCTGGGAACGCCGCTGAATACGCGTCTGGACCTCGGGCAATTGCTGCGCGCCGGGCTGGCGGCGTCGGCGGTGGCCCTCTTGCTGCTGGCGTGGAACTGGTCGTTGCGGCGCCAGGTCACCCAACGCACCCGATCGCTGATGGAAAGCGAGGAGCGCTTCCGCACCATCTTCGACAACGTCAACGACGCCATCTTCATTCACGACATCGCCGACGGCCATATCCTGTTCGTCAACCAGCGCATGCGCGAGATGTACCGCGCCGCCGCCATTTCCGCCGCCGATCTGACCCTGGACAAACTGAGCGAGAACACCCCGCCCTACGACATGGCCGCCGCCCAGGGCTGGATCGCCAAGGCGGTAGCCGGTCAGCCGCAGGTATTCGAATGGCACGCCCGCACCCTGGACGGCACCCTGTTCTGGGCCGAAATCGGCATGCGCCGCGCCCGTATCGGCGGGCTGGGCGACGCCCTGCTGGTGGTGGTGCGCGACATCAGCGAACGGCGCGAGGCCGAAACGGCGCTGCGCGAAAGCGCCGAACATTTGGGGCTGGCGGCGCGGCTGGTCGGGCTGTCGGCCTTCCGCCACGACCCACACCTGCGCTACACCTCGGTCATCGAACCGCAACTGGGCCAGCCGCCCGCCGCCATGCTGGGCCGCACCGATGCCGACATCCTGAGCGCCACCGAGGCGCAGCCGCTGATGAGTCTGAAGCGGCAAGCCCTGACCGAAGGCGCGGCGCAACGGCGCGAAATCAGCCTGAGCGTCGAGGGCGAGCCCCGCCATCTGGACGTGGCGGTGGCGCCCATCCGCGCCGCCGATGGCGCCGTCGCGGGTCTGATCGGCGCCAGCCTGGACATCACCGAGCGCAAGGCCGCCCAGGCCCGCATGGACTTCCTGGCCCATCACGATCCGCTGACCCGCCTGCCCAACCGCCTGCTGGCCCGCGACCGTTTCCATCAGGCGGCATCCCACGCCGAACGCCACGGCCGCAAGGTGGCGGTGATGGTTCTGGATCTCGACCACTTCAAGACCATCAACGACACCCTGGGCCACCCGGTCGGCGACGCCCTGCTGCTGGAAGTGGCGCAACGGCTGAGCCGTTGCCTGCGCGACACCGACACCATCAGCCGCCAGGGCGGCGACGAATTCCTGGTGCTGCTGCCCGATCTGCATGAATCCGAGGAAGCGGGAACCATCGCCGAAAAGATCGTCGGCGCCCTGATCAATCCGATCGAGCTGTACGGGCGCGAGCTGACCACCTCCATCTCGGTGGGTATCTCGATCCATCCCGATGACGGCCCCGATTTCGACACCCTGATGAAAAAGGCCGACACCGCGCTGTATTCGGCCAAGGAAGCGGGGCGCAACACCTACCGTTTCTTCGACGCCCGCATGAACGTGGACGCGCTGGAGCATCTGGCCATCCGCAACGACCTGCGCCGGGCGCTGGAGCGCGATGAATTCGTGCTGCATTACCAGCCGCAGGTCTCCGCCGCCGACGGCAGCGTGCTGGGCGCCGAGGCGCTGGTGCGCTGGAGCCACCCGACGCGCGGACTGGTGCCGCCGGGGTCATTCATCGCCATCGCCGAGGATTGCGGCCTGATCGTGCCATTGGGCGAATGGGTGCTGCGCCAAGCCTGCGCCGATGCCGCCGCATGGCGGGCGGCGGGACATGCTGTGAATGTCGCCGTCAACCTGTCGGCCCTGCAATTCAAGCGCGGCAATCTGGAAGACGACGTGCGCGCCGCCCTGCACCACACCGGCCTGCCACCCGAGGCGCTGGAGTTGGAGCTGACGGAATCCATTCTGATCAAGGACACCGAGAACGTGCTGGCCAAGGTGCGCAACCTGCACGCTTTGGGCATCGAGCTGTCCATCGACGATTTCGGCACCGGCTATTCCAGCCTGTCCTACCTTCAGCGCTTCCAGGTGGATAAGCTGAAGATCGACCAATCCTTCGTGCGCGCCCTGACCCGCGAACAGGACAGCGCCGCCATCGTCACCGCCATCATCCAGATGGCGCACGGCCTGAACCTGAAAACCATCGCCGAAGGCGTCGAGGATCAGGCCACCCTGGAGGCCTTGCGCCGCCAGGGCTGCGACCAGATCCAGGGCTACCTGACCGGACGGCCCATGCCTATCGGCGATTTCCGCGAATTCCTGGCCGCGGGCACCTAACCTAATCCACCACCCGCCACTGGCCGTCGGGCATCAGGCAGGCGGTGCCGTAGCCGGGTTGCGGGCGGCCGCCGACCATCACCGTGCTTTGGTATTCGCGGCAATAGCGGCCCAGGGGATCGGTATAGGGCGGCGACACCGGCACCGCCTGGATGGGGGCGGGCTGGACATAGACCACGCGCGGCGGCGGGCCGGGGCGCCACATGGGCGGCGGCGGATAGACCATCATCATGTCGCGCGGATAAGGATGATAATGGGGCGGACGGTGGCGCCAGCGCCATTCCTCGTCATAGCGCCAGTCGGCCAAAGCGGGAGCACTGGCACCCGCCACGGCCAGAAACAGGGCGCAGGCGGACAACAAGCGGGACATCCTCGGTCTCCATGTGAGGGAAATGCGACACGCCTTCCCGACAAAGTCAGATTCCGCCCACAGATTGTGGCGCCATTCAGGACGTTGTGCAGCCTGACCTTGGCATGGTTGACGCGGACGGGCTTCGCGGGCTTCTATGACACCATGGTTGCGTTTGTTGCCCATCGCCGTTTGCAGTGTCACGCCGGGTGCGTGCGAACCTGCACGCCTGCCCCGGCGGCGGCCGTCTAGACCTCCGCACGGCGGCGAAGCCGGGGCCTTTTAAAGCATTTCGCAAATTTTTTCAGAACATTGACTGCCCGCTCGGCCCGTGCCGGGGCGAGTGGGGACGCCTGCGTAAAGGAACCGCCATGTCGACCATCCCCGAATCCTCGTTGCCGCCCATCACCCTGTCCGCAATCGACGCGGATCGCCTGTGGGTGCTGTCTGCCGCCAGCCGCCGCCTGGCCCCCGACGTGGTGGATTTCCTGGAAGGTGAACTGGAGCGCGCCCGCGTGTTGCCGCCCGAATCCCTGCCCCACTCTTTCGTGCGGATGGGGTCGCGGGTACGCTTCCGCGACGATGGCACCGGACTTACCACCCAGGCGGTGCTGGTCTATCCCGGCCAGGAAGATGCCGAACGGCGCCACGTTTCCGTACTGTCACCGGTCGGCGCCGCGCTGATCGGCCTGTCGCCGGGCCAGTCCATCGTGTTCGTCAGCCCGCACGGCCGCCGCCGCAAACTGACCGTCTTGGAGGTTGAACAGGACGGGCAAGGATTTAATGCCGCCTGAGCGGCCGCTCTGGAAATAAACTTTCCACATATGGAAGAAGATTAACCACAAAGGGCGATCATGCTGCATCGCCCACGTTTCCAGGCCTTTTCGGCTTAGCCCTTGGAATCCCACCCGTCCGGCCCCACCCACCCCCCTCGGGCGCCTACCCGATGGAGTTGGCACGGGTCTTGCGGATAGGGACGCAGGCAACCGAGAAGAGGAACATCGGAAGGCTTTGGGGAATGCGCAAGTGCGGCCGTCGCCGCGCCGCCCGCCGATCCCGCCTTCCGCTGTTCGCCAGAGCTGGAGAGGTGGGGTAGACCGATGTACGACGACAGCGCCAACATTAACGGAACCGAGATCGAGACCCGCTTCGGCGTGTCGCGTCGCGATTTCATGACGTTCTGCGCGGCCATGGCCGCCACCATGGGTCTGCCCAAGGGCGCCGACGCCCAGATCGCCGAGGCGATCACCAAGAAGGACCGCCCCTCGGTGATCTGGCTGCATCACCAGGAATGCACCGGCTGTTCCGAATCGCTGCTGCGCTCGGAACATCCGACCCTGGAAAAGCTGATCCTGGAAATCATCTCGCTGGACTACCACGAGACCCTGTTCGCCGCCGCTGGCCATCAGGCCGAAGCCGCCCGCAAGGCCGCCATGGAGCGCAACAAGGGCAAGTACCTGCTGGTGGTCGAAGGCGCCATCCCCATGAAGGACGGCGGCATCTACTGCAAGATCGGCGGCCAGACCTCGCTGGAGCTGACCAAGGAAGTCGCCAAGGACGCGGCGGCGGTGATCGCCATCGGTTCCTGCGCGTCGTGGGGCGGCATGCCCTCGACCCCGCCGAACCCGACCGGCGCCACCGGCGTCGGCGAGGCGCTGGGCCGCAAGGACGTGGTCACCATCCCCGGCTGCCCGCCCAACCCCTATAATTTCCTGTCCACCGTGGTGCACTTCCTGACCTTCGGCAAGCTGCCCGCGCTGGACAAGGAAAACCGCCCGATCTTCGCCTATGGCCGCCTGATCCACGACAATTGCGAGCGCCGCGCCCATTTCGATGCTGGCCGCTTCGCCCTGGAATTCGGCGACGCCGGCCACCGCAAGGGCTATTGCCTGTACAAGCTGGGCTGCAAGGGTCCCGAGACCTACGCCAACTGCCCGGCCATCGGCTTCAATGACGGCGGTCAGGCGTCCTGGCCGGTCGCCACCGGCCATCCCTGCATCGGCTGCACGGAAAAGGGCATCGGCTTCGCCAAGCCCATCCACGCCTTGGCCGACCTCAAGACCAACCCGCCGATTTCCTATCCCCGCATCGTCGAGGAGAAGGGTGAAGGCGCGTCGCTGGGCGCTGCCGCGCTGGTGGCGGGTGTGGCCGGTCTGGCCGCCGGAGCCGGTTTCAAGCTGGCCGGCAATCTGGGCAAGGCCGACGCCAAGGACGAGGGCGAGGAGTAAGCCGCCATGCCGGTCAACCGTCGAGACTTCCTGAAAGGGGCCGCAGGCAGCGGCGCCGCGCTGGCGACAGCGGCGGCGGCGTCCTCGCCTGCCCAGGCCCGCCCGAACAAGCAGATGCCGCCAAACGCCGTCGGCCTGCTGTACGATTCCACCCTGTGCATCGGCTGCAAGGCCTGTGTGGCGGGCTGCAAGGAGGCCAACGGCCTGCCGCCCGACTTCAACACCGCCGACCAGTTGTGGGACACCCCCATCGATATCGGGCCGAAGACCTACAACGTCATCAAGCTCTATGCCGACGGCACCGCCGACCATAAGGACGAGGAGCAGAACGGTTTCGCCTTCGTCAAGAAGTCGTGCATGCACTGCGTCGATCCCTCTTGCGTCTCGGTCTGCCCGGTTTCGGCCATGACCAAGGATGCGCAGACCGGCATCGTCGGCTACGACCCGGACATCTGCATCGGCTGCCGCTATTGCGTTCTGTCGTGCCCGTTCGGCGTGCCGCAGGCCGAATACGACACCCCGACGCCGAAGATCAAGAAGTGCGAGATGTGCCGCCACCGTCAGGCGGAAGGCAAGATTCCGGCCTGTGCCGAGGTCTGCCCGACCGGCGCCACGGTGTTCGGCCCCATCACCGCCATCGATGCCGAGATCGCCCGCCGCCGCGCCTTGCAGCCCGGCCAGATCACCACGTTCGAGCGCCGCACCCTGGGCTCGGGCGACGTCCATGAAAAGGCCGCGCCCAAGTATCTGGAACACGTCTACGGCGAAAAGGAAGTGGGCGGCACCCAGTTCCGCTTCATGTCCAGCGTCGATTACGAAAAGCTGGGCATGCCCAACCTGCGCGACCGTTCGTATCCGGCGGATTCCGAAGGCATCCAACACACGCTCTACAGCGGCATGATCGCCCCCGCGGTGGTTTTCGCCGGTCTGGTGTGGGCCGCCAAGCGCGCGTCCCACGTCGAAGACGAGCACCCGGAGGAGTAGGCGTCATGGGCAATTTCCATAACGAACACGAGCCGCTGGGCGGCAAGCTGGTCACCAAGACCACCGTGGTCTGCGCCATCCTGGCCGCCATCGCCGCCTTTCTGCTGGCCAAGCGAATGGTGCTGGGCCTGGGCTCGGTCACCAATCTGAACAACGGTTACCCGTGGGGCATCTGGATCGCCTATGACGTGGTGATCGGCACCGCCTTTGCCTGCGGCGGCTACGCCATGGCGCTGGTGACCTATATCCTGAACAAGGGCGAATACCACCCGCTGGTGCGCCCGGCCCTGCTGGCGTCGTGCTTCGGCTACACCCTGGGCGGCGCGTCGATCCTGTTCGACCTGGGCCGCTGGTGGAACGCCTGGCACATCCTGGTGCCCAAGTACATGCAGACCAACTCGGTGATGTTCGAGGTGGCGCTGTGCGTGATGAGCTACATCCTGGTGCTGTGGATCGAGTTCTCGCCCGCCGTCGTCTCGAAATTCGCCGTGCTGCGTCCGCACAAGAAGAAGCTGGAGCGCATCCTGTTCGTCTTCGTGGCGCTGGGCTGCCTGCTGCCGACCATGCACCAAAGCTCGCTGGGCACCCTGCTGGTGGTTCTGGGTTACCAGATTCATCCGCTGTGGCAGACCCCGCTGCTGCCGCTACTGTTCCTGTGCTCGGCCATCTGCATGGGCTTTTCCATCGTGGTGTTCGAGGCGGTTCTGGGCTCAGCAGGGTTCAAGCGCTCGATCAAGCACGAGATGCCGCAATTGGGGAAGATCGCCCGCATCGTCCAGGGCTTCATGGTGGTCTATCTGGTGCTGCGCTTCGGCGATCTGATCGTCCGCGGCGAGCTGGGGTCCATCTTCACCTCGGGCCTGCGCTCGCTGATGTTCATCATCGAGATCGCGCTGTTCGCCACCCCGGTGGTGCTGTTCAGCCGTGAACGTGCCCGCACCGGCAAGCGGGGCCTGTTCATCGGCGCCGTCGCCATGCTACTGGGCGGTGCGCTGTACCGCCTGGACGCCTTCCTGGTGGCCTATGACACCGGCCCCGGCTGGCACTACTTCCCCAGCGTTTCCGAGCTGATGGTCACCTTCGGCATCATCGCCGCCGAGATCCTGCTCTACATCGTCTTCGTCCGGACGCTTCCGGTCTTCTACACCCACAAGCTCACGCCGGCCGAACTGGCCGCTGCTCACGAAAAGTAAGGAGCCACTGCCTTGTCCAAGCGTATTACCATCGACCCCATCACCCGGATCGAAGGGCACCTGCGCATCGACGTCGAGGTCGATAACGGCAAGGTGTCCAAGGCGTGGTCCTCTGGCCAGATGTGGCGCGGCGTCGAGCTGATCCTGCTCGGCCGCGACCCGCGCGACGCCTGGGCCATCACCCAGCGTATCTGTGGCGTGTGCACCACCGTGCACGCCATCACCTCGGTGCGCGCGGTCGAAAACGCCCTGGGCCTGGAAGTTCCGGTGAACGCCCAGTTCATCCGCAACATGATCGCCAGCGCCCACGCTTTGCATGACCATATCGTGCACTTCTACCACCTGTCGGCTCTCGACTGGGTGGACGTGGTCTCGGCGCTCAAGGCCGACCCGGTCAAGACCTCGCAGCTGGCGGAATCCCTGTCCGATTGGGGCATGAATTCCAAGCACGTCATGACCCAGACCCAGGAAAAGCTGAAGACCTTCGTGGGCTCGGGCCAGTTGGGTCCGTTCACCAACGGCTATTGGGGCCACCCGGCCATGAAACTGCCGCCCGAGGTCAACCTGCTGGCGGTTGCCCACTACCTGCAGGCCCTGGAAGCGCAGCGCCATTGCTCGAAGATCGTCACGATCCTGGGGTCCAAGTCGCCGCACATCCAGAATCTGGCGGTGGGCGGCGTCGCCAACCCCATCGACACCAACAGCCAGTCGAACCTGACCATCGAGCGCCTGCTGGCGGTCAAGGAACACATCGACGCGCTGTCGGAATTCGTGCGCAAGGTCTATCTGCCGGACGTGTGCGCGGTGGGCGCCTTCTATTCCGACTGGACCAAGTACGGTAAGGGCATCACCAACTACATCTCCAGCCCGGACTTCCCCACCGATTCCAAGGGCACCCAGTTCATGGTGCCGGGCGGCCACATTCCGGACGGCGACCTGGCCAAGTACAAGCCGTTCAGCCAGTTCGGCGACCAGTACCTGCGCGACGGCGTCGAGGAATCGGTCAAGCACGCGTGGTACGAGTATTCCAAGCCCGGCCCGCTGCACCCCTATAAGGGCGAGACCACGCCGCACTACACCGACTTCCAGGACGAGGGCAAGTATTCCTGGCTGAAGGCTCCGACCTTCTACGGCAAGCGCGCCCAGGTCGGCCCGCTGGCCAACGTGCTGTGCGGTCTGGCCGCCGGTCACCAGCCGACCGTGACCTACGCCACCAAGGCGCTGGACACCGTGTCGTCGCTGCTGGGCAGCAAGGTCGGCCCGGAAATCCTGCATTCCACCATCGGCCGTCACGCCGCCCGCGCCATCCGCTCGGGCGTCATGACCGAGGTGCTGGCGCAGAACTGGTCCATGCTGATCGAAAACATCGGCAAGGGTGACAACACCACCTTCAACAAGCCGGTGTTCCCCAAGGGCGAGGTCATGGGCTTCGGCATGCACGAAGCGCCGCGCGGCCTGCTGTCGCACTGGACCGTCATCAAGGACGGCAAGATCGCCAATTACCAGTGCGTGGTGCCGTCCACCTGGAACGCCGGTCCGCGTGACGAGAACGACGCCATCGGCCCGTACGAGGCGTCGCTGATGGACAACCCCATCGCCGATCCGGAACAGCCGCTCGAGGTGCTGCGCACGGTTCACTCGTTCGACCCCTGCCTAGCCTGCGCCGTGCACGTGCACGACGAGGACAAGCGCGAGGTCGTGCAGGTGAAGGCGCTGTAAAGGGCCAATCTTTCCATGTCGTCATGGCCGGGCTTGACCCGGCCATCCACGCCGCACCATCCGGGCGGAAACACGTGGATGCGCGGATCAAGTCCGCGCATGACGATGGGAAGGGGCAAGCAGTTGAAGATTTCAGCTCGGACGCGCTAGGCTCGTCCGAGTTCATTTTTCCAAAGGAAGCCGTACATGCGTGTCGTGGTTCTTGGGGTCGGCAATGTCCTGATGTCCGATGAAGGCGTGGGCGTCCACGCGGTCGAGGCGCTGGCCAATGGCTACGACGTTCCCGACGAGGTCGAAATCATCGACGGCGGCACCTCGGGCATGGATTGCCTGGACCGCATCGCCGATGCCGATCTGCTGTTGATCGCCGATTGCATGCGCTCCAAGGACAAGGCGCCGGGCACCATCACCCGTCTGGAAGACGGCCAGATCGATGCCTGGTTCAAGACCAAGATTTCGCCCCATCAGGTCGGCCTGTCCGACGTGCTGGCGGCCTGTAATTTCCACGGCATGGCGCCCAAGCGTGTGGTTCTGCTGGGCGTGCAGCCCGCGTCTTTCGACACCAGCATGGAGCTGACCCCGGCAATCGCCGCCGTGCTGCCCGATTTGCTGGACCGCATGATCGCCGAGATCGGGGCCATGGGCGCGACCCTGGCGCGCAAGGCGGCCTGACGCCCATGTGCATGGCCGTTCCCTCGCGCATCGTCGCCATCGACGGCTTCACCGCCACGGTCGAGGCCTTCGGCCAGCAGCGCCAGACCAGCCTGATGCTGCTGACCGAGGATGCGGCGGTGGGTGATTACGTGGTGCTGGGCGCGGGCGGCAATTTCGCCGCCGAGATCGTGCCCGAGGATCAGGCGCAGGAGGCTTTGGCCTATCTGGCGCAAGTCCTGGCCGACGGCCAAGCCTGATGTTCCCCGAGGCCCGCCTGGAAATCGTCCTGCGGGTCCGCGCGGGCCGCGTCGCCGACGTGACCGTGCGCTCGACCCGACTGGTGCAGGCCTCGCGCCTGTTCGCCGGGCGCCGCCCCGACGAGGTGACGGCGCTGCTTCCCACCGTATTCTCGCTGTGCGGCACCGCCCAGGTGCTGGCCGGGCTGGCGGCCATGGAACAGGCGTCCGGCCTGCCGCCCTCGGCGGCGCAGACCCCGGCCCGTACCCTGTTGCTGTTGGCCGAGATGGTGGCCGAGCACGGCATGGGCATGGCCCGTGACTGGCCCGCCTTGGTCGGTTTGGACCCCGATTTGCCCGCCGCCCGCCGCATCCGCGCCGCCATGGCCGCCATCCGCCCGGCGCTGTATCCGTCCGGCGATTGGACGCGGCCCGGCGGCGGCACCCTCCATCCCGATGCCCGCGCCATTTCCGCAGCCATCGCCGCCGCCCGTTCGGCCCTGGCCGATCTGCTGGGCGCCGATGCCGAGGCGCTGCTGGCCGATCCCCATTCCTTTCAGCTCTGGCACCGCTACGGCGACAGCGCCGCCGCCCGCCTGTTGGAATGGTTGAGCCATCCCGAACTGGCCGGGTTCGGGCGCGGCCCGTTCCTGCCCATGCCCGAGCAAGGCCCCGCCGATCTGGCCGCCCGGCTGGAAGCCGACCGCGAGGGCGCCTATGTAGCCCGCCCCGATTCCAGCGGCCGGGTGTTCGAGACCGGGCCGCTGGCCCGGCTGTCCTGGCACCCGGCGGTGGCGGCGGCCATCGGCGGCCACGGCCCCGGCCTGCTGGCCCGCATGGTGGCGCGGCTGGCGGAAGTTGCCTCGTGCTTGCAGGAAATGGACGAGCTCGTGCACTCTCTGGACGAGGGCCAACCGCCCGCCGCCTGTCTGGTGGACGGGTGCGGCCTGGGATTGGTCGAGGCGGCGCGCGGCCTGTTGGCCCATCGCGTGGAACTGGAAGGCGGACGGGTGAAGCGCTATCAGATTCTGGCCCCCACCGAATGGAACTTCCACCCCGACGGCCCGCTGGTGCGCGGCCTGCGCGGCGCCGAGGCCACCGACGGGCTGGACGAGCGCGCCCGCCTGCTGGCGGTGGCGCTGGACCCTTGCGTCGCCTGCGATGTGACGGTGGAGAACGCCGATGCATGAGATGAGCCTGACCGAAGGCGTAATCCGCATCCTGGAGGATCAGGCCGCCGCCCACGGCTTTGCCAAGGTCAAGACGGTATGGCTGGAAATCGGCGAGCTTTCCAACGTCGATCCCGAGTCCATGCTGTTCTGCTTCGACGCGGTGGCAAAGGGTTCGCCGGTGGCGGCCGAGGCCAAGCTGGAAGTGGTACGGGTGGCCGGCCAGGGCTTTTGCCTGTCCTGCGGCCAAAGTGTCGCGGTGTCCAACCGCTTCGATCCCTGCCCGGAATGCGGCGGCTTCGGCCTGCGCATCACGGCGGGCGAGGAGATGCGGATCAAGGAATTGGAGGTGGAGTGATGTGCACGGTGTGCGGCTGCGGCGAGTCCAAACTGGAACACTCCCATGATCATGACCACGGGCATGATCACCATCATGACCACGATCACGGCCATGATCACCACCACGACCATGATCATGACCACGGCCATTCCCACGACCTGCATTACGGCACCGGCATCGCCGGGGTGCATGTGCCGGGCCTGAGCCAGTCGCGCATCATCCAGATCGAACAGGACATCCTGGGCAAGAACGATTCCCTGGCGGCGCGCAACCGCGCCTTCCTGGCCGATCGCGGCATCTTCGCCCTGAATTTGGTTTCCAGCCCCGGCTCGGGCAAGACCACCCTGCTGTGCAAGACCATCGAGATGCTGGCCGGGCGCTTTCCGGTGGCGGTGATCGAGGGCGACCAGCAGACCAGCAACGACGCCGACCGCATCCGCGCCACCGGCGCACCGGCGGTGCAGGTCAACACCGGCAAGGGCTGCCACCTGGATGCCGACATGGTGGCCAAGGCCTGCGAACGCCTGGCGCCCTCCGACGGTTCGGTGCTGTTCATCGAGAATGTCGGCAATCTGGTGTGCCCCGCCGCCTTCGACCTGGGCGAGGCCTATAAGGTGGCGATCCTGTCCATCACCGAGGGCGAGGACAAGCCGCTGAAATACCCCGACATGTTCGCGGCGGCGGGCATGATGATCCTGACCAAGATGGATCTGGCGCCCCACCTGGATTTCGATGTGGAGGCCTGTATCGCCAACGCCCGCAAGGTCAACCCGGACATCGTCGTTCTGCAACTGTCGTCGCGCGACGGCCAGGGCATGGAAGACTGGCTGGCCTGGATCGCCGAAGGCCGCAAACGCGCCGTCACCGCCCGCATCAACACCCTGGAAGCCAAGCTGAAGGCGGCGCGGGAGAGCCTGTGATGGGAGGCTTTCCCATCCCGTATTTTTCAATGACACGGATGGACACGGATGAACGCGGATTGTCTTCCGCCGGTCATGTCCGTGTTCATCCGTGTCCATCCGTGTCATCACCATGATCGCCGCCGCCATCCCCCTGCCCCGCGCCGTGCCTTCGGTGCTGGCGGTGGGGGCGTTCCTGAAGAACACGGTGTGCGTGACGCGCGGCGATGTCGCCTATCTGTCGCCGGTGCATGGCGATCTGGGCACGCCCGAGGCCATCGCGGCGTTCGAGGCTTCGGTGGAGGCCATGGTGGCCGAGTTGGGTGTCGCCCCCATCCGTGTCGCCCATGATCTGCACCCCGATTTCCATTGCACCCGCTTCGCGCAAGGCCTGGACCTGCCCGCATTGCCGGTGCAGCACCATCACGCCCATGCGGCGGCGGTGGCGGCGGAACATGGGCATGACGGGCCGGTGATCGGGCTGTCGCTGGACGGTTTCGGCCTGGGGCCGGGCAACCAGTCGTGGGGCGGCGAGCTGCTGTTTTGCCAGGGGGCGGAATACCGCCGCCTGGGGCATCTGGCGCTGCTGGCCCAGCCGGGCGGCGACGTGGCGGCGCGCGAGCCGTGGCGCATGGCCGGGGCGGCGCTGCACAAGCTGGGGCGCGGCGCCGAGATCGCCGGGCGCTGGCCCGCCTATGCGGCGTCGCAACGCCTGGGCCTGATGCTGGAGCGCGGGCTGAACGTGCCCTTGACCTCGTCCGCCGGGCGGCTGTTCGATGCCGCCTGCGGCCTTCTGGACGTGTATCCGGTGGCGGAATTCGAGGGTCAGGCGCCCATGGCCCTGGAAAAGCTGGCCGATGCACCGCGCGTGCTGGCCGATAGCTGGGCGTTGCGCGATGGCGTGCTGGATTTCGCGCCGCTGCTGGACACCCTGTCCTCTTGCCGCGACGCGCGCGACGGTGCCAATCTGTTTCACGGAACCCTGGCGGCGGCCCTGGCGCAATGGTGCGGCTGGGCGGCGGCGGAAACCGGGTGCCGCATTGTCACCCTGGGCGGCGGCTGCTTTTTCAACAAGGTGCTGGTCGGCCTGCTGGTCCCGGCGCTGGAACGGGCCGGGCTGCATCCCTTGACGGCGCTCAAGGCGTCGCCCGGCGACCCCGGATTGTCTGTGGGGCAGGCGTGGATCGCCGCCCAAGTGGAGAACTGAGCTATGTGTCTGGCCCTGCCCTCGCTGGTCACCGAAATCCTGCCCGATGATCAGGCCAAGGTCATGCTGGGCGGCGTCGCCAAGACCATCTCGCTGGCGCTGGTGGCCGACGTGGCGCCGGGCGATTACGTCATCGTCCATGTGGGCTATGCCCTGACCAAGGTGGACCCGGAAGAGGCCGAGAAGACGCTGGCCCTGTTCAACGAGATGGCCGCGCCATGAAGTATATCGACGAGTACCGCGACGGCGAACTGGCGCAGGGCATCGCGCGCACCATCGCCGCCGAGGCCGATCCTGCCCGCACCTATCACCTGATGGAATTCTGCGGCGGCCACACCCACGCCATTTCCCGCTACGGCCTGGAAGACATCCTGCCGCCCAACGTGCGCATGGTGCATGGGCCGGGCTGTCCGGTCTGTGTGCTGCCGGTGGGCCGCATCGATGCCGCCATCTGGCTGGCCCGCCAGCCCGGCGTCATCCTGTGCACCTATGGCGACATGCTGCGGGTGCCGGGCTCCAAGCGCCTGTCGCTGCTGAAGGCCAAGGCCGAGGGCTGCGACATCCGCATGGTCTATTCGACCATGGACGCGCTGAAACTAGCGCAGGATAATCCCGGCAAGAAGGTGGTGTTCTTCGCCATCGGCTTCGAGACCACCACGCCGCCCACCGCCGTAGCGCTGAAGCAGGCCCAAGCGCTGGACTTGAAGAATTTCTTCGTGTTCTGCAACCATGTGCTGACGCCCTCGGCCATCGCCCAGATTCTCGACAGCCCGGAAGTACGCGAGTTGGGCACGGTCAAGCTGGACGGTTTCATCGGCCCGGCCCACGTCTCGACCATCATCGGTTCGGCGCCTTACGAGTATTTCGCCGAGGAATACCAGCGCCCGGTGGTCATCGCCGGGTTCGAACCGCTGGACGTGTTGCAGGCGGTGCTGATGCTGGTGCGTCAGGTCAACCAGGGTCGCTTCGCGGTGGAAAACGAATTCGCCCGCGCCGTCACCCGCGACGGCAATGCCAAGGCCAAATCCCTGGTGGCCGAGGTGTTCGAGCTGCGCAAAAGCTTCGAATGGCGCGGCCTGGGCCGCGTGCCTTATTCGGCGCTGCGCATCAAGCAGGCCTATGCCGCCTTCGACGCCGAACGCCATTGGGAGGTGCCCCAGGACAGCGTCGCCGACAACAAGGCCTGCGAATGCGGCGCCATCCTGCGCGGCGTCAAGAAACCCACCGATTGCAAGCTGTTCGGAACAATTTGCACCCCGGAAAACCCCATGGGCTCGTGCATGGTCTCCGCCGAGGGCGCCTGCGCGGCGCATTGGACCTATGGCCGTTTCCGCGATGCGCACTGACGCCGCCACCCCCACCCCAACCCTCCCCCATCAAGGGGGAGGGAGTGTCCTCACGCCCTTCACCTCTCCCTCCCCCCTCGCGGGGGAGGGTTGGGGTGGGGGGGCCTCCGCTGGAAAGCCCTCATGACCCTGCCCCGCCGCTCCCATCCCCGCCCGCTGGATATCGCCAACGGCCGTGTCGATCTGACCCATGGCGGCGGCGGCCGCGCCATGCAGCAATTGGTCGAGGAATTGTTCGTCGCCGCCTTCGACAACGAGGCGCTGAACCAGCGCAACGATCAAGCGGCGTTCGACGTCCCGGCGGGGCGCATGGTGATGACCACCGACGGCTATGTCATCAGCCCGCTGTTCTTTCCCGGCGGCGATATCGGGTCCTTGGCTGTGCACGGCACCGTCAACGACGTCGCCATGGCCGGGGCCAAACCGCTGTCCTTGTCGGCGGGCTTCATCATCGAGGAAGGCTTTCCGCTGGCCGACCTCAAGCGCATCGTCGACAGCATGGCCAAGGCCTCGCGCGAGGCCGGGGTGCCGGTGGTGACCGGCGACACCAAAGTGGTGGAAAAGGGCAAGGGCGACGGCATCTTCATCACCACCGCCGGTATCGGCATCGTGCCGCCGGGCGTGACTATTTCCGGCGACCGCGCGCAAGCGGGCGACGCCATTCTGGTGTCCGGCACCATGGGCGACCACGGCGTGGCGGTGATGAGCCAGCGCGAATCCCTGGGCTTTGAAAGCACCATCCTGTCGGATTCGGCGGCGCTGCACGGGTTGGTGGCCGCGATGGTGGCGGCGGTGCCCGACATCCATGTCCTGCGCGATCCGACACGCGGCGGCCTTGCCGCCACCCTGAACGAGATCGCCTCGCAGGCGGGCATCGGCATGGCGCTGAAGGAACGCGACATCCCCATCAAGGACGAGGTGCGCGGCGCCTGCGAATTGCTGGGCCTGGACCCGCTTTACGTCGCCAACGAGGGCAAGCTGATCTGCATCTGCGCCGCCGAGCACGCCGAAACCCTGCTGGCGATCATGCGCGCCCACCCGCTGGGCCGCGATGCCGCGCAAATCGGCGTATGCCGTGAAGATTCCCATCATTTCGTACAAATGCAGACCGCCATGGGCGGCAACCGCGTAGTAGATTGGCTGGCGGGCGAGCAATTGCCGAGGATCTGCTGATGCGCGCCAGCAGTTTTTCCGTCACCCCCGCGCAGGCGGGGGTCCATGCCACCGCCTGGATTCCCGCTTTCGCGGGAATGACGAGGTAAGGAGAGCATTCATGAAAATTCTCCTCCTCTCCCACTCCTTCAATTCCCTAACCCAACGGCTGTGGGTCGAGCTGGATCAGGCTGGGCATGAAATCAGCCTGGAATTCGACGTCAACGATGCCGTGACCATCGAGGCGGTGGACCTGGCGCGCCCGGACGTGATCATCGCGCCGTTCCTGAAACGCGCCATCCCCGAGGCGGTGTGGCGCCGCCACAAATGCCTGGTGGTGCATCCCGGCCCCATGGGCGATCGCGGCCCGGCGGCGCTGGACTGGGCGATCCTGGAGGGGCGCGCGGAATGGGGCGTCACCGTGTTGCAGGCCGAGGCGGAAATGGATGCCGGGCCGGTATGGGCACACCGCGCCTTTCCGCTGCGCGCCGCGACCAAATCCAGCCTGTACCGCAACGAAGTGACCGAAGCGGCGGTCGAGGCGGTGTTCGAGGCGCTGCGGGTGGCCGAGCCCATTCGCCCGGAACAGACGTGGTGGAAACCGGCACTGACCCAGGCCGACCGCGCCATCGATTGGGACCAGGACGACAGCGCCACCGTGCTGCGCAAGCTGCGCGCCAGTGACGGCACCCCCGGTGTGCGGGATGGCGATCTGTATCTGCATGACGGCGCCCCGGCCGACGGCTTGACGGTGTGCGGCCGCCCCGGCGACTGGATCGCCCGCCAAGGCGGACGGCTGGCGCGGGCCACCCGCGACGGCGCGGTGTGGATCGGCCATGTGCGGATTGCGGAAAAGGGCAGCCTGAAACTGCCCGCCGCGACGGTGCTGGCCCATATCGCCGCCGGTCTGCCGGAACAGCCCGGCCATCATGACATCTGGTATGACGAGAAGGACGGGGTCGGCACCTTGCACTTCCCCTTCCACAACGGCGCCATGAGCACCGACCAGTGCCTGCGCCTCAAGGATGCCTTCGTGGCGGCGACTGGGCGCCCGACCAAGGTGATCGTGCTGGCGGGCGGGCCGGATTTCTGGTCCAACGGCATCCACCTGTCCACCATCGAGGCCGCCGACAGTCCCGCCGACGAATCCTGGCGCAACATCAACGCCATGAACGATCTGTGCGAAGCCATCATCACCTGCGGCAGCCATTTGACCGTGGCGGCCATGGCGGGCAATGCGGGCGCGGGCGGCGTGTTCATGGCCCTGGCCGCCGACATGGTGCTGGCGCGCAGCGGCGTGGTGCTGAACCCCCATTACAAGGGCATGGGCAATCTGTACGGTTCGGAATACTGGACCTATCTGCTGCCGCGCCGTTGCGGCCCTGCGGCGGCCCAGGCGCTGACCCAGGCCCGCCTGCCGCTGGGCACCGCCGAGGCCCGCGACTGGGGCCTGATCGACGCCCATTTCGGATCGAATGTCGCCGAGTTCCGCGCGGGCGTCGAAGCCTTCGCCGCCGATCTGGCGTCAAAGCCCGATCTGGAGGAACGGCTGGCCGCCAAGCGCCTGTCACGGCTGGCCGACGAGGCGGAAAAGCCGCTGGCCGCCTATCGCGCCGAGGAACTGGAGCACATGAAGCTGAACTTCTACGGCTTCGATCCCAGCTACCACGTCGCCCGCTGGAACTTCATCCGCAAGGTGCCGAAGTCACGCACGCCGCTGTATCTGGCGCGGCACCGCAGCAAGGTTCAGACCAGCGGCTGATCGCCGCTGGTCCAGCCGCCACCGTGCTTCGCACGTCTTCGACATGAGGCGGCGGCGGCCAAGGGTGCGGATGCACCCGCCCGGCGAGGGGCAATACGGCGGTCAATTCCATTGACCGCCGGTATCAATAATAAATCCGCCCGAACGGCCCCAGCATGCTGGGGTAGTCGATGCGCACCTCGCCGCTGTCGGTGTGGGTCACCACGCTGGCCTGTCCCAGGCGGATCAGGCGGCGCTGGTGCGCCAGGGCGGCGGGGTAATCGGCGAAGATCTGGTAGCGGGCGGGATTGACCCGCCCGTCGGCGCCGACCAGCGTCAGGGTGTGGCGGTCGCTATCGATGCGCCGCCGCGTCGGCGGCACCGCCCGGCGCGGGATATCCCGGTGCCAGCAGGCGATGATGGTCATGGCGACCACCCACACCAGCACATAGGCCCAAAGCGTGAAATCCGGCATGAGGCGCCTCCGCGTCCAAGCATGCAATTTTCTTACATGTTCTTAGACAACCAAAAACGCACAGCCTTTTGGAAGGCACGCTTTCGCATGCCCCCCATCCGGTAATGGAGGTTTATTCCGCTCCGGCGGGTTCTTCCTCGACCTTATGGCGCTGGATCAGCGGCAATTGGGTCAGCATGAACACGAAGGTGGCGGCGATGCTGCCCGGCACCTTCCACAGCACCCAGATATTGTCGCTGGCGATGCGGCGCACCACTTCGTTGGTGGCGGCCATGGCCAGGAAGAACAGGCAGAAGCGCAGCGACAGCCGCTTCCAGCCCTGGGCGTCCAGTTGGAACGCCTCGCCCAGCACCACCTTGACCGTGGGCTTGCCCAGGGCCAGACCACCGGCGATCACCGCCGCGAACAGGGTGTAGATGATGGTCGGCTTCATCTTGATGAAGGTATCGTCGTGCAGCCACAGGGTCAGGCCGCCGAACACACCGACGATCACCGCAGTCACCAGCGGCATCAGCGCCAGCTTGCGGGTGAAGTAATAAGACGCCGCCAGCGCCACCGCCGTGGCCGCCATCAGCGCCGCCGTGGCGGGCAGCATGCCGCCCAGCCAGAAGGCGGCCATGAACACCGCCAAGGGGCCGAAATCGACGGCGGGCTTGAGCCAGGTCGGGGCGGAAGGAGTACTCATGTTCGGTGAAACCGTTCGCGGCAGGGGAAGACTGGGCGGCGATGGTGCCCATTTCGGCGCGGAAATGCAAAGCCCGCGATAAGCCCGGTCGATACGGCACTTGACACAAAGCCCGCCGCGCAAGAGGGTTGCGGCCAATTCCGTAATCCCCGAAACAGAGGACCATAAGTCATGAAGGACGTGAAGCATGCCCTGAGCATCACCCGGGCCGAGAATTTCCCCGAGTGGTACCAAGCGGTGGTGCGCATGGCCGACCTGGCCGAAAGCAGCCCGGTGCGCGGCTGCATGGTCATCAAGCCCTGGGGCTACGGCATCTGGGAACTGATCCAGAAGGACCTTGACCGCCGCATCAAGGACAGCGGTCACGAGAATTGCTATTTCCCGCTGTTCATCCCGCAGCGCTTCATCGCCAAGGAAGCCAAGCACGTTGACGGCTTCGCCAAGGAAATGGCCGTGGTCACCCACCACCGCCTGAAGAACATCGACGGCGAATTGGTGGTCGATCCCGATGCCAAGCTGGAAGAGCCGCTGGTGGTGCGCCCAACCTCGGAAACCATCATCGGCGACGCCTTCGCCCGCTGGGTCAAGAGCTACCGCGACCTGCCGCTGCTGATCAACCAATGGGCCAACGTGGTGCGTTGGGAAATGCGCCCGCGCCTGTTCCTGCGCACCGCCGAATTCCTGTGGCAGGAGGGCCATACCGCCCACGCCAACCGCCCCGACGCGGTCAAGGAAACCCGCGCCATGCTGAAGATGTACCGCGAGGTGGCCGAGAAGATCCTGGCCATGCCGGTGGTGGCGGGCGAGAAGCCCGAGAACGAGCGCTTCCCCGGCGCCGTCAACACCTATTCCATCGAAGCCATGATGCAGGACGGCAAGGCCCTTCAGGCCGGCACCTCGCATTATCTCGGCACCAATTTCGCCGAGGCCCAGGGCATCCGCTATCAATCCGCCGATGGTGGCGTCGAGCTGTGCCACACCACCAGTTGGGGCGTCTCCACCCGTTTGATCGGCGGCGTCATCATGATCCACGGTGACGATGACGGCCTGCGCCTGCCGCCCAAGATCGCCCCCAAGGAAGTGGTGATCATCCCCATGCTGCGCGGCAAGCCCGAGGATGCCGAGGTTCTGGCCTATTGCCAGAAGCTGCAAAAACGCCTGGGCCGCGGCACCCGCGTGCAGTTGGACACCAAGGACACCTCGGCCGCCGACAAGCGCTGGAACTGGGTGCGCCGGGGCGTGCCGGTGATCGTCGAGGTCGGCCCGCGCGACGCCCAGAACGGCGTCGTCTCGGTCCTGCGCCGCGACCGCCTGCGCACCGAGGACGGCCGCATCAACTGGATGAACCTGCCCATCGACGAGTTCGTCAAGGGCGTGCGCGCCATGATGACCGACATCCAGAACAGCCTGTACGCCCAGGCCAAGGAGCGGCTGGACGGCAACATCCGCACCGATTTGACCAGCTTCCAGGACATCGCCGCCTATTTCGGCCCGGCCAGCGAGGACGATGCCGATGGCTTCCGCGGCTGGGTCCAGGTGCCGTGGTGCAAGCCCACCGGCGCCGAGCTGGACGCGGTCGAGGAAAAGCTGAAGGCGCTGAAGCTGACCATCCGCAACGCCCCGCTGGGCCAGTCCAAGAAGGATCTGGGGCCGTGCGTGTTCACCGGCAAGCGCAGCAAGGAATCGATCCTGATCGCCCGCGCCTACTGATCGGAATTTCGTTGGAAGCAACAGGCCGATGCCCCGCCGGGCATCGGCCTGTTTCTTTTAAAAGTTGCTAATATATATAAACGCAAACTGAATAAGTGCGGCCAGCCACCACAGAGGTGCGCATCCCCCCCTGTCACATTCCCGACAAAAGTGGTTTTCAGCGCAGAGCAACACGCTCTTTGACCACCTCCGCTCCGCATCAATTCCCAATATTACATTCACGGCCAAACGGCACACGCATTGATACACCCACATTCTCATCACGGAAAAACTCTGCCCACAATATGAACACCGCTGAAATGCGCACAGACACACTCCCCATATGCAGATCAACAACTCGCAATTACTCATCTGAACAAAATATAGATACGCTTTATATCATGTCAAAGCACCAATCAAATGCCACAATATATAAAATGCACATTGTATGAATTCCGACAAGACAGAGTCACAGCGCAAATCAAAAGATTTTGTTCTGAAAAAATCGTTTGACGACTCATCGATGACAGCCATATTCATCTCGATATGTAGAACGAATATATAGCGGATTCCCTCGGCATGAGCTGGGACACGATGCGGCGCCTCATGGCACGCATACCGTTATGTAGTGAAAATATATGACGCCGCGACCACCTCTTGGTCGGGCGCAGAGATGAAGGAAGAGCGCCATGAGGTGCGAAAGTCGGCAACGGGCGATGCCATCGGCACGCCTGATGGGGAAGATGTGTGCCGTTGCGCAGGGCGCCGGGCGCCGGACTGCGGCCATGACGGCGACGGCGGCATTGCTGGCCCTGCCGCATCAGGCCGCGGCGGCGCCGCAGGACGGCACCGTCACCAGCGGCGTGGCGGCTATCAGCCAGACGGGAACGACGACGAACGTCACCCAATCCACCGACAAGGCCATCATCAACTGGCGCAGCTTTTCCGTCGGTTCGAACGAAACGGTGAACTTCAAACAACCCAGCTCATCGTCCATGACCCTGAACCGCGTCATCGGCAACGAGCAGAGCATCATCAACGGCACCCTGAACGCCAACGGCAGGGTGTGGCTGATCAATTCGGCGGGCGTGCTGATCGGCAGCGGCGGCAGCGTCAATGCCTCGGGCTTCACCGCCAGCGCCCTGAACATCGCTGACGCGGATTTCCTGGCGGGCAAATACGAATTCTCGGGCGCGGGCGGCGATGTGGTCAATCTGGGCAGCATCGCCGCCAGCCCGGCCGGGGGCGGCGGCCATGTGGTGCTGATGGGCCGCAGCGTCTCGAACCAGGGCGTCATCACCGCCACCCGAGGCACCGTCGCCCTGGCCAGCGGCAACAAGGTGACGTTGAACTTCAACGGCAATTCCCTGGTCAACGTGACCATCGACCAGGGCACCCTGAACGCCCTGGTGGAAAACCGCCAGGCCATCCTGGCCGATGGCGGTCTGGTGCTGCTGACCGCCAAGGCGGCGGATTCGCTGCTGTCGGCCCAGGTCAACAACACCGGCCTGATCCAGGCGCGCAGCATCGGCGACCTCAAGGGCGACATCCGCCTTTATGCCCATGGCGGCACCACCATGGTGGACGGCACGCTGGATGCCTCGGCCCCGGTTTCGGGCGACGGCGGCTTCATCGAGACCAGCGGCGACAGGGTCAAGGTCGCCGACAGCGCGGTGATCACCACCAAATCGGCCACCGGCACCAGCGGCCTGTGGCTGATCGACCCCACCAACTTCACCGTGGCCGCCAGCGGCGGCGACATGACCGGCGCCGCGCTTGGCGCCGCGCTGGAGCGGGGTTCGGTCGAAATACAGTCCAGCCATGGCGGCAGCGGCAACGAAGGGAACGTCAACGTCAACGACACCGTGTCGTGGGGCGCCGATTCGGTGCTGACCCTGACCGCCGTGAACAACATCAACATCAACAAATCGGTGACCGCATCGGGCACCAACGCCGGTCTGGCGCTGAATTACGGCGGCGATTACGCCATCAACGGCGCCCAGGTCACTCTGAGCGGCAGCGGCGCCACCCTGACCATGAACGACAACGTCTATACCGTCGTCCACAGCCTGAGCCAGTTGACCAGCCTGATCGCCGCCAACCCCACCGGCCGCTTCGCCCTGGTCGAGGACATCCCCACCTCGGGCACCACCACCACCTATACCGGCGCGGTGGTCAGCAGCCTGAGCGGCACCCTGGCGGGCCTGGGCCACACCATCACCGGGCTGAAGATCACCAGCACCAGCAACACCGTGGGCTTGATCGGCACCCTGGGTTCAGGTGGCAGCATCCGCGACCTGGGGCTGGTCAACGCCACTATCAGCGGCAAACAGAATGTCGGCGCCCTGATCGGCTTCAATTACGGCAACCTGACCAACACCTATGTGACCGGCAGCACTGTCAGTTCCAGCAGCTACAACGTCGGCGGCCTGATCGGCCGCAGCGACGCCGGCACCCTGACCAACGTCTATGTGGAAAACAGCACGGTCAGCACCACCAACGCCAACGCCGGCGGCCTGATCGGCAACGTGACCGCGACGACGCTGAACAATTCCCATTTCAGCGGCACGGTGACCGCGTCGCGCAACAATATCGGCGGTCTGGCGGGCACCATGGATGCCAATTCCCGCATCCGCAATTCCTACAGCACCGGCACGATCACCGCCAATTATACCGGCTCCGCCATCTCCAATGTGGGCGGCCTGGCTGGCACCAACGGGGGAACCATCAGCGATTCCTGGTCCAGCGCCAATCTCAACGTCACCAACGCCTACAATGTCGGCGGAGCGGCGGGGCTGAATAGCGGAACACTCCGCAATGTCACCGCCAGCGGCAAGCTGACCGGTTACTACACCATCGTGCAATCCGGCACGGGCGCCACGACAGGCGCGGCGCTGGGCGGGCTGGTGGGCAATAACAGCGGCTCCATCGCTCAATCCTCGGCCAATGGCAACGTGACCGTTTCCGCCTCGGCGCAAAGTAACAACATCACCATGGTCGGCGGCTTCGTCGGCATTAATTATTCGGCGGCCGGTTCGGCATCCATCACCGATTCAAGCGCCTCTGGGACGGTCTACACCTCGACCCAAAGTTCGGCTTACGGCGGTTTCGCCGGGGTGAACGGCCTGAATGCCGCCATCTCCAATTCCACCGCTTCGGGCAACGTGACCGGCGGCAACAGCGTCGGCGGCTTTGTCGGCGTCAATAGCGGCACCATCACCAGCAGCAGCGCCAGCGGCAATGTCTGGGGCTTGTATACCGGCATCGGCGGCGGCTTCGTCGGCGACAACACCAACACGGGCGTCATCCGAAGCGGCCGGGCCAGCGGCAATGTCCGCGCCTACGGCTACGCCGACGTGTTCTATGGCAGCAATTCCGGCTTTGTGGACGGCATCGCCACCGGCACCGCCGTGAACCTGGGCAAATATTCCTCGAACCTCAGTTGGGGCGGCACGGGGTCGAGAAACACCGGTACCGCCAGCCTGAGAATCCAACCGGCCGCAACGGGTTCAGCGGCGGCGGCCACCGGGTCCAGCCAGACGGCGGCCAGCCTGCAAGCCAATCCCGCCGATACATCGGGGCAAACCGCCCAGGACAATGGCGGCAGCGACAACCGCAAGCGTGTAACCGACAGCAATGTGCGCATGACCGGGCGTCCGGGCGCGTCCTCGGGCAGCGTCGGCACCATCCGCGTGGACGGCACCGCCGTCGATGCCGCCGACGCCCCGGCACGCTGATCCCGCCCGCCCCTTCCGCCGCGCCAATCGAGGATGCGATGAAGCTTTTCCCCCTGGCCTCCCTCTCCTTGGCCCTAACCGTCGGCCTGCCCCTGGCGGCCCTGGCCGCCGGACCGGCCGCGCCCAATTACGACATCGGCGGCGCCCTGAAGGAAGCCAAGCCGCCGCCACCGCCGGTGGAAACCCCTCAGGCGCCGCTGAACCTGCAACAGCCCGAGGAACCGCCGCTGGAGCTGGAGGACGGGGAAACCCTGTTCGTGCGGTCGTTCCGCCTGGACGGCGTGGAATTCGCCGATGAAGCCCAGGTACAGGCCCTGGTCGCCTCCTTCACCGGGCACGATCTGGGCTTGGCCGAGATTCTGACCGCCGCCAACCGCATCACCAGCTTCTACCGCGACCGCGGCTATCTGGTGGCCAAGGCCTATGTGCCACAACAGGACGCCCGCGACGGCGTTCTGACCATCAGGATCGTGGTCGGCCGCCATGGCCGCCTGACCGTGGACAACCGCTCGCCGCTGGCCGATTCCGTGGCGGAAGGCTTTCTGGAAAACGCCGGAAGCAGCGGCGAGCCCATCCGCCAGGACAAGTTGGAACGGGCCATGCTGCTGGTTTCGGATCTGCCCGGAATCGCCACGCCCGACGTGACCATCGCCCCCGGCGCCCTTCCCGGCACATCCGACCTGCATGTGGAAGTACCGGGAACCCGGCGGGTAGAAGGCTATGCGTTGGGCGACAATTACGGCTCGCGCTATACCGGCCGCAAGCGCCTGAACATGGGCGCCACCCTGAACGCGCCATTGGGCATCGGCGATAAGTTATCGGTATCGGGGGTGACCTCGCCCGCCGCCGGATTACAGGGGGGGCGCGTCAGCTACGCCTTTCCCATCGGCTGGGACGGTCTGCGCCTCGAAATGAACGCAGGACGCGTCACCTACAAGCTGGGCGATTCCTATAGCGACACCGAAGCCCTGGGATACGCCGATTTCGCCGATGGCACCTTCAGCTATCCCATCCTGCGCAGCGACCCCGAGACCCTGCAAGTATCCCTGAACCTGGGTGGGCGACGGCTTCAGGACAAGGTGTGGGGCGAAACCACCAGCCACCGCAAGGTTTCGGCCGCCCGCCTCGGCCTGCTCAACCAAACCAGCGGCACCCTGTTCGGCCTCACCCTGCGCACCCAGGCCTCGGGAATCTTCACCGCCGGGCGGCTCAGCTTCTACGACGCACAACAGCGGGCAGACAACGAAGCGGGCGTCCACACCGCGGGCGAGTTCACCAAGGCGGAATTCGAGTTGGGCGGCAGCCTGGGGCTCACCAAGGAATTGTCACTGTCCACCAGCCTCAAGGCCCAAAAGGCCATCGGCAAGAATTTGGACAGCAGCGAGCAGATGACCATTTCCGGCTATGGCGCAGTGATCGGCCAAGCGCCGGGCATCATGGGCGACAACGGCTACCTGTACAACGCCGAGCTGAAATACGCGCTGCCCGGACTGGCGGAAGGGCACAAGCACAGCGTCGGCCTGTTCACCGATGTGGGGCGCGTCTACCTGGAAGATGCCGAATACACCACCAATCCGCATTCCTATCGCGCCGCCGATCTGGGCCTGTCCTATTCCGCGCAATTCGCCTACGCCGACGAACGCTATCTGATCGCCGGCCTCAAGCTGGTCCAGAACCTGGGACCACGCCCCAACGGCGCGGAAACCGTCAACCGGACCAAGCTGCTGGCCCAAATCGGCCTGACCTTCTGACCATCGACCCGAGGTGCCGTCATGGATTGGCTTTCCACCCTTATCGATTACGGAATCATCGGCCTGCTGGCCGTGCTCAACGTGGTGGTTGTGGCGTTATCCGCCGAACGCTGGAGCTTCTACCGCGGCATCGACGTCGCCGCCTTCGCCGACATCAAATCGCTGGAACTGGCGCTGACCGGACGGCTGGCGGTGATCGCCTCGGTCGCCAGCAACGCGCCCTATCTGGGCCTGCTGGGAACGGTGCTGGGCATCATGCTGACCTTCTACAAGATCGGCGCCGAGGCCTCGCTGGACGCCGGAAAGATCATGACCGGCCTGGCGCTGGCGCTGAAGGCCACCGCCGTCGGGCTGGTGGTCGCCCTGGTGGCGGTGGTGCTCTACAACGCCCTGCTGCGCAAGGTGAAGGTGACCATGCTGAAATGGGAGATCGCCCATGGATGAGAAGCCCTTCGAGACCATGAACGTCATCCCGTTCGTGGACATCATGCTGGTGCTGCTGACCATCGTGCTGACCACCTCCAGCTTCATCGCCACCGGCAAGATTCCCATCAACCTGCCGCAGGCCTCGGCCAGCCCGCAGGACCGCGACCACCCCACCACCATCGAGGTGACCGCCCGGGACCAAATGTTCCTGAACGGCCAGCCCACCACCCTGGCCACCCTGCGCACCGAGCTGGAGCGGGTGGACCGCCAGACCCAGATGGTGATCCGCGCCGACCGCGACATCACCCTGCAACGCTTCATCGACGTGGCCGACCTGCTCAAGCAACTGAGCTTCGCCAAGGTGGCGGTGCAGACCAAGGCGGGAAGCTAGATCATGGCCGCCGCGACCATGATGCCGCCGCGCCGCCTGAGCCTGCCCCAAGGCTTTGCCGTATCCGGGGCGCTGCACGGATTGACGGCGCTGTCGCTGGTGCTGGCGATGCAGCTTCTGGCGACACCACCACGGCCAGAGCCGCAGATGCTGGCGCTGGACCTGCAAGGGCTGATGCCGGAGGCGGTGGAAAGCACCGCGCAGCCACCCGCCGAGGACACGCCGCCACCGCCGCCCCAGGTTCAGCCGGTCAGCCAGCCGGTCCAAAAACTTCGGGTTCCAAAAGTCACCAAGGCCCCGCCAGCCCCCGCGCCTGCCGCCACCGTCGCGGACACACCGGCCCCGGCCCCGCCGAATTCCGCGCAATCGCCCCAGACAGCACTAACCCTGTCCGAAGCCGAGATCGCCTACACCAAGGAAGTGAAACGGCGGCTGCGGGCGGCCATGAACGCTTCGGACGAAGTGCGCAAGGCCGGGCTGGACGGAATCGTCACCATCGGGTTCGCCATCGACCAGAACGGGCAATTGGTCGCCGACAGCCTGCGGCTGGTACGCAGCAGCGGCATTCCCGTTCTCGACCGCAACGCCCTCAGCATTCCGCTGACCACATCTTTCGACCCGCCACCAAGAGCAATGTCACTTTCCGTGGATCTCATATTTAGAAGTTAATGAACAAAACACATCAATGCTGCATCTCAAGGATGACGGCATCAATATTGATTCAACGAGCACAAGCAACAAAACAGCACATACTTAATCAATACAGAAATTGAATCTATTTTTGTTTTCTGAATCATTTTCAACATGTTACGAGTCTTCCGCGAAGTCAGCGATAAAACGCTATCGCTTGACGGGAACCCGGCACAGGCAACGTAGAGGGGACCTTCCGCGCATGCCCCCGGGATCTTGGACACGACTTAAAATGGAGAAACCCATGTTCCTTAAGAAAGGTATGATCGTCGCCGCCATCCTGGGGCTGTTCCCCTTGGCCGCCCAGGCGGGCGAAACCATCAACGTGGCTGTTGCCGCCAATTTCACGGGGACGCTGACCAGCATCGCCGACGCCTATTACACCGCTACCGGCAATACCGTGCTCTTCACGTCGGGCGCCACGTCCAACCTGGAGCAGACCATCATCAACGGTGCCGGCGACAGCGATTACGACCTGTTCCTGGCGGCCAATTCCGCCGCACCGGCCGACCTGTACAACAACCACCTGTCATTGGTGTACAGCTCGGGCAGCCCGGCGGTGTACGCGACCCCGTTCACCTATGCCAAGGGTGCGCTGGAATTGTGGTCCAATGGCGCGGTCGATGTGTCGTCGGGCCTGCCGGGCAGCGGCAGCATCGCCATCGCCAATCCGTCCACCGCGCCCTATGGCTATGCCGCCTCGCAGGTGCTGGCCGGCACTTACAGCATGTCGCTTTCCGACCCGCGCATCACCCAATACGCCGATATCGGCCTGACCTACAACGCCATCCAAAGCGGCGCCAAGGACATGGGTTTCGTCGCCCGTTCGCAGATCTGCACGGGCGGCACCTTCACGACCGGCACCCACTATTCCTACACCTCGGGCTACACCCCGATCGTGCAGAACGGCATCAAGCTGGCCCGCGCCAGCCGCAGCTCTGCCGAAACCACCGTGCTGAACGATTTCGTCAGCTATCTGACCACCAACAGCACGGCGCTGGGGATGATCACCAACTCCTGCTACGCCCTGCCCTGATCGGGTGATGACCGCCCCGGCGCCCTGCGCGCCGGGGCATTTCCTCCGGACCGCAGAGACCCCCGCATGCCCGACCGTTTCCAGCCGCACGACAGCACCGAACCCATGGCCGCGATCATCCTCGACCGCGCCCTGGCCTCGCCCGAGACGGTGACCCGCGCCCGGCTGGTGCAGGCAGAGACCGGCGACCGCTTCGACATGGTCCTGACCCGTCTGGGCCTGGTGGCCGAACACGCCCTGGCGACGGCCATGGCCGAAGGCCTGGAACTGGAAGTGGCCGCCGCCCACGACTTTCCCGCCCAGCCGCTGAGCTGCGGAGCCGGTCCGGCCCCCCGTTTCCTGCGGGATGTCCGCGCCGTGCCGCTGCGGCACCGAGAAGGAAAGCTGGATGTGGCCCTGGCCGATCCGTTCGATCCCTATCCGGCCCGCGCCCTGGCGCTGCTGTTCGGCTGCCCGGTGCGCCGGATGGTGGCCAAGGGCAGCGACGTGGATGCGGCGCTCGACCGCCTGTACGCCGCCGACGAGACCCACGAGGAGCCCGGTACCGCCGATGGCCTGGACGTGGAGCGGCTCAAGGACCTGGGCAGCGACGCCCCGGTGGTGCGCATGGTCAACGCCATGATCACCCGTGCCGTCGAGGTCAAGGCGTCGGACATCCACCTTGAACCCGCCGAGGATCGTCTGGCCGTACGGCTGCGCGTCGATGGCGCCCTGCGCGACGAGGACCCGCTGCCCAACCGGGTCAAGGCGGCGGTGGTATCGCGCATCAAGGTGATGTCGGGCCTGGACATCGCCGAGCGGCGCCTGCCCCAGGACGGCCGCCTGCGTCTGGCGGTAGGCGGCCAGGAAGTGGATTTCCGCGTCGCCACCTCGCCCACCATTCACGGCGAGGCGGTGGTGCTGCGCATCCTGGACCGCTCCTCGCTATCGCTCGACTTCACCACCCTGGGCTTCGAGGACGGGTTATGCCGCGACTGGGTGGCGGTGTTGGAACGGCCGCACGGCATCGTGCTGGTCACCGGCCCCACCGGCAGCGGCAAGACCACGACCCTGTATGCGTCCCTGGCGGCGCTGAATACCCCGGACCGCAAGATCCTCACCGTCGAGGACCCTATCGAGTACCGGCTGGCGGGCATCAGCCAGACTCAGACCAAGCATCAGATCGGTCTGACCTTCGCCGCCGCGTTGCGGTCATTCCTGCGCCAGGACCCCGACGTGATGATGGTCGGCGAGATCCGCGACCTGGAAACCGCTCAGATCGCCGTCCAGGCGGCACTGACCGGCCATACCGTGCTGTCCACCCTGCATACCAACGATGCCGCCAGCGCCGTGACCCGCCTGCTGGACATGGGGGTCGAGCCCTACCTGATCACCTCGACCCTGAACGCCGTGCTGGCCCAGCGTCTGGTCCGCCGCCTGTGCCCCCAGTGCCGCCGCCCCTATCGCCCCGATTCCCAGGCGCTGGCGGCGGTCGAGCGCGAGGACGGCGCCGCCGCTTTCCTGCCGGAGACCCTCTACCACCCCGGCGGTTGCGGCCAGTGCAACCACACCGGCTTTGCCGGCCGCCTGTCCATCACCGAGCTGCTGCCCATGACCGACACCATCGCCCGCATGGTTCTGGACCGGGCCGAGGCCCGGGAAATCCGCCGAACCGCCATGCGGGCAGGCATGGTCACCATGCTGGCCGATGGCCTGATCAAGGCGGCGGCGGGACGCACCACCCTGGACGAAGTCCTGCGGGTCACCCGGGAGGACTGATGCCATGGACAGCTTCCGCTATCGCGCCGTCATTCCCGCCACCGGCCATATCAAGACCGGCATCCTGGAAGGTCTGTCGGCGGCGGCCGTAATGGAGCAATTGCGCCGCGATGGCCTGATGCCCATCGAGGCCAGGGCGGCACCCGCCAAATCCGCCGCCCCGCGGGGCCGTCCCGGCGGCGCCCTGCGCAAGGGCCTTCCGCATGCCCTGGGTGAGCTGGCCGTACTGCTGGGCGCCGGGCTGCCATTGGACAAGGCCCTGTCCATCGTGACCGAACACATCCCCCATCCCGCCCTGCGCCAGGCCTTTGCCGGATTGCTGGACCGCGTCAAGGCGGGCGCACCGCTGTCGGCGGCCCTGGCCGAGGCCCCCGCCATATTCCCCCCCATGGCCGCCGCCCTGGCCGAAGCGGGCGAGGCCAGCGGGCGGTTGGATGTGACCCTGGGGCGGCTGGCCGAGACCCTGGACCGGGCAGAGGCACTGCGCCAGACCGTGGGCTCGGCCCTGGTCTATCCCGCCATCCTGATGATGGTGGCAACCGGGGTGATCCTGATCATGCTGCTGGTGGTTGTTCCGCAATTCGAGAGTCTGGTCACCGACATGGGCGGCAAGGTCCCCGCCGCCACCGCCCTGGTCATGGCCGTCAGCCGCGCCACCCGCGACTGGGGGATGGCGGCGGCGGCCGTGCTGGCGGCCCTGGCGGCAACGGCGGCACGGCTGGCCCGCCGTCCGGCGATCCGTGCCGCCGCCGACTCCCGCCTGTTGCGCCTGCCGCTGTTCGGGCGTCTGGTAACCGCCGCCGAGACCGCCCGCCTGGCCCGCATCCTGGGCATCCTGGTGGAATCCGGCGTCCAATTGCCGTCGGCACTGACCATCGCCGGTCGGGCCTTGGGCAACAGCCATATGGCCAAAGCCGTCACCCGGATCGCCGAAGGCGTCAAGGAAGGCGGCGGGTTGTCGGCCCCCCTGGCCGCCACCCGGCTGTTTCCCCCCATCGCGTTGAGTTTCCTGCGGACCGGCGAGGAAACGGCGCAATTGGGCCTGATGCTGACCCGGCTGGCCGACGTGCTGGACCGCGAGGTCCGCACCGCCACCCAACGCATGATCACCTTGTTGACCCCAGCCATCACGGTGGTGTTGGGCCTGACCGTGGCCGGCATCATCGCGGCCCTTTTCTCAGCCATCCTCGGCCTCAACGACCTGGCGATCCAATCATGACGCACACCCCGCCCCCTTCCCCCCGCCGCCGCCGCGAAGGCGGCTTCACCCTTCTGGAATTGCTGGTGGTCCTGGCCATCATGGGCCTGCTGGCGGCCATCGCCGGACCGCAGGTGCTGAAATATCTGGGCTCGTCCCGAGGACAGACGGCACGGGTGCAGATTCAGAACATCGTCGCCAGCCTGGAGCTGTTCTACCTGGACGCCGGGCGTTATCCCACCGAGGCCGAGGGCCTGAAGGTGCTGGTCGAACCCGCCCCCAGCGTCGCCACCTGGAACGGTCCCTATCTGCGCAAGGCCGACGGCCTGCGCGATCCGTGGGGGGCGCCCTATCTGTACCGCAACCCCGGCAAGACCAAGCCCATGGACGTGTTCAGCCTGGGATCGGATGGCGCCGAGGGCGGCACCGGCGAAGCCCAGGACATCGGCAACTGAACAGGCGTCCGCAAGATGTCGCTACTGGAAGCCTTGGTGGTGGTCGCCATCGTCGCCCTGTCGGGTACGCTGGTTTATCCGCGCATGGAGCAGGCGGCACAAACGGCAGTGCTGCGTCATACCGCCACCGTCCTGGTCCAGGACCTGCGCCGCACCCGGGCCGAGGCGGTGCGGGGCGGCGACGGCGTTCTGTCCCCTGCGGCGGGCGGGCGCGGCTATCTGCTGCCCGGCGGCGCCCGACGGCAATTGCCCGAGGGCATGTTTCTTCATGGTTCCGACAGCATCCGCTTCTTCGCGGACGGCAGCGCCTCGGGCGGGGGGCTGACGCTGACCGCCATCGCCGGACGCCTGGGAATCGCCGTCGATCCGGCCACCGGCAACACTTCGCTGGTACGGCCATGACGCGCGGCCGGAACGGCTTCGTCTTCGCCGAGGCCATGGTCGCCCTGGCCGTGGTGGCGGTGGCGGTGGGCCTGCTGTTCGCCGTGCTGGCCGATGGTTTGGGCCGGACGCGGGCCGCCGCCGCCAAGCGGCTGGGCCTGCTGCTGGCCCAATCGAGGCTGGCCGCGATCGGCGGCGAGATCCCGTTGCGGACCGGCTCGTTTTCCGGAGCCGAGGGCGCGTTCGTCTGGCACGTCGGCATCAGCCGCTACCGCATCGGCGCGGCCCGCAGCACCGTCGGCGACCTGTTCCTGGTGGAAGTGACGGTCCGCCCCCGCGCGGCCGGCGGCGGCGCCGTCGAATTGAGGAGCCTGCGCCTTGCCCCCGCCGCCTGATTCCGGTTTTACCCTGGTCGAAGCCCTGGTCGCCCTGGCCCTGGTCGGCATGGCCGGAATCCTGACGGTGGCCGGATTGGGCGGCACCCATCAGGCATGGAGCCGGGCAGGCACCCAGGGACGGGGCGTCGAGGCGGTGGAAACCGCCCAGAACCTGCTGCGCCGTCACCTGGAAAGTGCCATTCCAGCCACTCTGACCGATGGCGGCCCCCATGCCGATCTGGACGGGCAACCCGCCATCCTGGCTTTCGTCGCGCCACCGGGTGACGGCGCCGGGCCGGGCGCGCCGCGCCGCTATGCCCTATGGCTCGCGGCGGACGGCACTCTGACCCTGTCCGACGAAGCCGAAGGCCGCCCCGGCCCCGGGGCCCGTCGCCACGACATTTCCCTGCTGAACGGTGTGCGAAGCTTGGACATCTCTTATCTGGACGACGCTTCCTGGCAGGCCGTCTGGCGACACCGCCCCGGACCGCCGCGCCTGATCCGCATCCGCGTCCGCTTTCCCGCGGGCGACAGCCGCTGGTGGCCCGATCTTGTGGTGCGGCCCCGTACCAACCTGGATACGGATTGCCTGTTGGACGGCGACGGCGACCGTTGCAGGGGACGATGATGGAGATCGGCAAGCTGCTCAACGCCGACCTATCCACAATCGGGGCGATCCTGGCCCGGGGCATTCACTGGTGGGCCGAAGAAATGCGCCAGATGGTGCCCCGGCGCTGGCACGGCCGGAATGGCGGCTCGGGAAAACCGCTGTTGCTGATGGAAGGACGGGAATTCCGTGCCGCCAAAGGCGGCCTCCCCCGCCCCGGCATGATCCTGTGCCTGCCCGGCGAGGAGGGGCTGACCCGCGTGCTGTTGCTCCCCCCCCTCCCCTTGCCCGATTTGCGCCGTCTGGTGGCGCTGGATCTGGACCGCCTGAGCCCCTTCGCCCCCGATCAGGTGGTCTTCGACATTCTGCCCGGCCCCCGGCGCGGCGGAGCCCTGCCGGTGCTGGTCGGTATCGTTCCCCGTTCCACCGCCCGCACGGCGGTGGAACGGGCCCGTACGGCGGGACTGCCTCCCGCCGCCCTGGCCCTGGCCGATGACGGAGGGCAAGCGTGCTTCGATTTCCTGCCCATGCTGGAACAGGCCCCGCCCGCCCTTTTGACGCCGAACCGGCTGCGGCTGGCCGTGGCGGCGCTGGCCGCGATCAATCTGGCGATCTTCACCGCCCGCGACATGCTGGCGACCGAGCAATTGCGCCAGCAGGTGGACGCCATGCAACCGGGCATCCAGGCCGCCGTCCGGTTGCGGGCAGCGGTGGAGGCCGAGGCTGCCCGCCGCGCCGAGATGCTGCGGCGCAAGCGGCATCAGGCGCCGTTGCCGGTGCTGGACGCCCTGGCCCACGCCCTGCCCGACACCGTCTGGGTGCAACGGCTGGAATGGGACGGCACCCGGCTGCGCGTGACCGGCTGGGCGCGGGACGGTGCCGACGCCGCGACCTTGCTGGCGGCAATCCCCGGATTGTCTGATATCCAGGCCGCCGCCCCGGCCATGGCGGCCGATCCGGCACGGGGACAGCAATTCGACCTGACCGCCGAGATGGCACCATGAGGGAGCTGACCCCGCGCGAGCACCGCCTGCTGGCTGTCGCCATCGCCTGCGCCCTGATCGCCGCCTTGTGGGCCATCGTGTTGGAACCGGTGGTGATCGGCGCCCTGCGCCGCGCCGGGGAACGCCAGGACCTGAGGATGCAGATGGAACGCGGCGAACGATTGCTGGCCGCCCTGGCGCCGCTGCGCGCCCGCGCCGCCGATCAGACCGCCACCGCCAGGGCCTTCGCCCTTCATGCACCCAGCCCAGCGATAGCGGCAGAGGCCCTGAAGGACCGGGTAACCGGCGTCATCCGCGCGGAAGGGGGAAGCGTGAAAGCCATCGAAACCATGGATGACGGCACACCCGGCGACCAGGCCCGCGTGCGGGCTGAGCTGCGCCTGACCCAGACGCAATTGCACCAAGGCCTGTTACGGCTGGAAAACGAGGAGCCCCATGTGGTCATCGACACGATCCAGATTAATGCCGATGGCGCGGTGGTTCCCGGCGCCCCCCGGAACATCGACGTCGTCCTGGCGCTTTCCGCGCCCATCCGCTGGATCAAGGACGGACAGGACCGTCCTGCGGCACCGGCTGCTGGCGGCCTGCCTTCTGCTGCTCGTCCTTGCCGCCGCGCAACTGTCCTGGCCCGCCGCCGAACGCCCGGACGAGGTTGCGCCCCCACCGCCGTCACCGGCCGCCCCACCGCCGACGGTATCGGGTCCATGGCCGGAATTGGTCCAGCGTCCCTTGTTCAGTCCCGACCGTCGCCCGGAAGCGCCGGGAGATTTCGGCCCCTCGATCCTGGATGGGGCCTTGGTGCTGGGCATCGCCGCGACCGAGCGGGCCGCGACGGCGGTTCTCAGACTTTCTTCCGGACGCACGATCCGTCTTCATCGGGGACAGGGATTGGAGGGATGGACCATGGCCTCGGTGGAACCCTTCCGGCTGATCTTCGAGAAAGGCGAGGCACGGCGCATCCTCCCTTTCGACGCCAGAAAGCTCCGCCCACCACCCCCGGCCAAACGGGCGCGGCCATGATCGTCCGCGTCATGGCCGTCCTCTGGCTGACCATCCTGGCGGCCTGCACTCCCGACCGCTTCACCCCCACCATGCCAGCCACCACCACCACGGCCCCCTCGCCCCAGGCGGCTGAAGCGGCCCGGGAAACAGCGGCGGTGGACAACGTCCCGCCACCGCCCCAGACCCGCACGGAAATCCTGCGCGGCACCCAACGTTTCGTCGGTGCCCCGTCCCGTCCGCGTGCGGCGAACATGGCGGATGGCACCGTTTCCCTGAATTTCATCAACGTGGACGTGCGCGACGCCGCCAAGGCCATCCTGGGGGACGTTCTGGGGCTGAACCACAGCGTCGATCCCGCCGTGAACGGCACCGTGACCGTGGAAACCGCCCAGCCCGTCCGTGAGGAAGATGTGTTGCCCATCTTCGAGGCCGCGCTGAAATCGGCCGGACTGGGATTGCTCGAACGGAACCGGGGCTACGTGGTGGTGCCCCTGGCCGACGCCCGGCGCCAGCCCGGTCTGGTGGATCGCCAGAACAGCGGTTACGGCACCGAAGCGGTCTCCCTGCGCTATGCCAACGCCAATGCGCTGAAAAAGCTGTTCGACCCCATGGTGCCCGAGAACGCCCTGCATGTGGACGGCCAGCGCAACGTCATGCTGGTGACCGGTGCTTCGGGCGAGCGGGCCTCGCTGCGGGCCATGGTCGAGCAATTCGACGTGGACTGGATGGCGGGCATGTCCTTCGCGCTGATCACCCTGCAACGGGCCGACAGCCGCCGGATGGCCGAAGACCTGAACCAGATCGTCAATGCGGACAATTCGCCCTCGGCCGGATTGGTACGGCTGATCCCGCTGACCCGCCTGAACGCCATCGTGGTGGTTTCGCCGCAGCCGCAATACATCGACGACATCCGCTACTGGGCCGAGGAACTGGACCGCGAAGGCGAGGCCAGCGAAAAACGCCTGCATGTCTATCGCGTCCAAAGCGGCCGCGCCTCGGATCTTGCCGCAGTGTTGTCGTCGCTGTTCGGCACGGGTGGCGCCGCCGCCCCGGCAGGCAACAAGACATCCCAGGCGGCCACGGGACCGTCGAACAATCCCGCCACCGCCGCCACCCCGGTTCCGGTGACCGCCGCAGGGCCGCGCGACGCCGCCGCCGCGCCGGTCGGCCAGCAATTGCGCCTGGGCGAGGGAACTCAGACCATCAGCGTCACCAGTGACGACGCCAACAACGCCATCGTGGTCTACGCCACCTCACGCGAATACGAGGTCATCGAGCGGGCCTTGCGCAAACTGGACGTCCTGCCGCTTCAGGTGCTGATCGAAGCCATGATCACCGAGGTGTCACTGAACGACAGCCTGCGTTACGGGGTCGAATGGTATTTCAGGACCGGCCACAGCAATTTTACCCTGACCTCGGGCAAGACCGCCGCTCCGGTGCAAAGCCTGCCCGGATTTTCCTATCTTCTGTCCCAGGGCAACGGCATCCAGGCGGTGATCAACGCCCTGGACGATGTCACCCACGTCAATGTGGTGTCGTCGCCGCGCCTGCTGGTCCTGAACAACCAGACCGCGTCGCTGCAGGTCGGCGATCAGGTGCCGGTGGCGACGCAATCTTCGGTCAGCACCCTGACCAGCAGCAGTTCGCTGGTCAATTCCATCGAGTACCGCGACACCGGCGTGATCCTGAAAGTCACCCCACGGGTCAACGACAGCGGATTGGTGCTGTTGGACATCTCGCAGGAAATCAGCGACGTCTCGACCACCACATCCTCCACTTTGGATTCCCCCACCATCCAGCAACGCAAGGTCTCCAGCTCGGTGGCGGTGCAGGACGGCCAGACCGTGGCCTTGGGCGGCCTGATCCGCGACAACGTCCGGCGCAACGACAGCGGCGTGCCGCTGCTGAAGGATCTGCCGCTGCTGGGCAATCTGTTCGGAACCACCAGCAACAGCCGCGGCCGCACCGAATTGCTGGTTCTGCTGACCCCGCATGTGGTCCGCAACGCCGTGGATGCCCAGGCCATCACCGACGAATTGCGCCGCAACATCTCCGTCATCGCCCCCATCACCCGCGACCGGAATCCAGCCCGTTGAGACGGCGCGGCGAATCCGGCTTCGCCTTGATCATGGCGGTGGCCGCCGCCGCCCTGTTTGCCTGGGCGGGCTTCATCTTCATGGAAGCAGGCGGCGGCGACATCGCCATGGCCCAGGCCCGGCTGGAGCGCGCCCGGCTGGAAGCCGCGGCCGAGGCTGGGCTGGCCTTGGCGGTATACGGGCTGGGCCTGAACGACCGCACCGGTCAATGGCAAGTGGACGGGCGGCCCCGCCATACGCGGTTCGACGGCGTTGCGCTGACCATCACCATCGCGGACGAACGCGGCAAGGTGCCCATTACCACCGCGAACGAATTGGTGGTGCGCCGCCTGCTGTCCTTGCCGGGGCTGGAGACCCGGCAGACCGAAGCCTTGGCCGCCGCCATCCTGGACTGGGTGGACACCGACGATTTCCCCCGCGATGGCGGCGGCGAAAGCGAGTGGTACCGTAAGACCGGAACTGGGCTTCTGCCGCGCAATGGCCGGATCCGCACACTGGACGAATTGCTGGCGGTGCGCGGCATGACCCCTGAAATCCTGGCGGGCATCAAACCAGCCATGACCCTGTATTTCGGCGAACCCGCCAGCTTCAACGCGCGCAACGCCCATCCGGCGGCATTGTCCGCCATGCTGGGCCGTAGCGGGACCGCAAGCGGAACGAAAGAGCGGCGCGCCCCGCCGGGCGAGCGCCGTCCCAGTCTGGAAATCACCGACGACCCCGCCATTACCGGCCGCCCCGTCACCATCCGCGTCCTGGCGGAACTGTCCGGGTCAGCCCGCACCGAGCACAGCACCATTGTGCAGTTCACGGCGTCACCGGCGCGGCCGTACTGGATAAGGTCCTATCAATGAACGGGATGGCAGTCCTGGAATTGGCGGTTTGCCCGTCATTGGGCGCCATGGCCGGTTGGGTTGCCGGGCGGCTGGCCGGGCAACCGCTACCGCGACGGACAATCGTTGCCGCAACGGCGGCACTGCCCGTTTTAGGCCTGTGGAGCATGACGGCTCTGCCATCGCCGGAATGGCCGCAAAGCCTGTTGCTGGCCTGGGCCTTGGTGGTCCTGGCGCTGGTGGACATGGCCGATTGGCGGCTACCCGATTCCGTGACCATGCCGTTGACGGCGGCGGGGCTGTTGCTGGCGTTTCAGGGGGAAGGCTGGGGGCACCATTGGCTGGGGACGGTCCTGGGCTGGGCCGCACCGACCGCGCTGGCTGCCGGATATCGCCGCTGGCGCCGCCGCGATGGTCTGGGCCAGGGCGATGCCAAGCTGCTGGCCGCCGCCGGGGCGTGGCTGGGCTGGCAGGGCTTGCCGACGATAATCCTGACCGCCTGCGCCGCCGCCATCCTGGTGGTGGCGGCCATCCGTGTCCGTTCGGGCCGTTTCGACGCGGACACACCCCTGCCCTTCGGCCCGCCCCTGTGTATCGCCTTTTGGCTGGCCTGGCTGTACGGTCCCCTCGGGGGATGAGGTCACGCCACCTGAATGCGCTCCTTGCCGTCCTCGGCAACATCATCGGCCATGGCCAGCGGCAAGGTACAGACGAAGGCAGTGCCGCCCTCGGGCCGCGCCTCGGCGGTGATGTGGCCGCCGTGGCGTTCAACGATGCGGCGACAGATGGCCAGACCGATGCCGCGCCCGGAATATTGCGGCGAGTTGTGCAGGCGGCGGAAGATCATGAAGATTTCGTCCACCCGCGTCGGATCGACACCGATGCCGTTATCGCTGATGCGGAATTCCGCCATGGCATCCTTCACGGCGCACTCGATGCGGATATGCGGTGCCACATCGGGACGGCGGAACTTGATGGCGTTGCTCAGGATATTCTGGAACAGCAGCATCAGCTGGATGTCGTCGCCATGCACGGCGGGCAGCTTGCCCACCTCGATCTCGGCGCCGGACTGGCGGATGGAATCGGCCAGATTGTCCAGCGCGGCATGGACCACCGGAGACATCTCGACATTCTTGAACGCCTGCCCCTTGGCGTCGATGCGCGAGAAATCCAGGAGGCCCTGGATTTGCAGCGACATGCGCTTGCCGCCTTCGACGATGAAGTCGATGAACTGGTCGGCGTCGCTATCCAGCTTGCCTTTGTAACGCTTCTCCAGCAATTGGGCGAAGCCGACCACGGTTCGCAGCGGCTCTTGCAGATCGTGCGAGGCGATGTAGGCGAAACGCTCCAGATCGGTGTTCGACGCGGCCAATTGGTTGATGGTGTGGCGCAATTCGTCCTCGCGCCGCCAGATGGTCTCGGCCATGGCGACGAAGGCACTTTCGACGCGGGCGATCTCGTGGGCGGGCTGGTCCAGCGACTTGATCTCGCGCTTGCCCTTGCGCAACTGGTCCACCGCCTCGCCCAATTGCAGGAAGTCCGAGGTCAGGCGGCGGGAAATCCACAAGGCGCAGACCGTGCCGACCACGATGGCCGACAGGATGTAGAAGATACCCTCCACCAGGGTGGAGTGGATGTTGGCGATTTCCTCTTGCTGATCCAGCGCCACACGGGCCCAGCCGATCACCCGGTTTTCTGCCATCACCGGAATCGCCACCTCGACCATGCGCTGGGTTTCCACCACCGTGCGCTGGGTCGGCGCCCCCGACAGGATGTCCTGGCTGACCGCATCCGAGACGTAGAAGCCGATGCGGTCGCGGTCGGTATGGGCCAGAACCTGACCGCGCGAATCCACCACCATGGCGTACATCAAATGGGGATGACTGCGCAGCGACCGCACCACCTCGGACAGGCCGCGCACATCGTCGGCCAGCACCCACGACACCGAATTGACGGAAAGCACGCGGGCCAGTCCCTCGGCGCGGGTGTGGCTTTGGCCCTGCAGGAACACCAATTGGCGATGAACCAGATCGGCCACGAACAGGGTCATCAGCACGGCATGCACCACGGCGATGCTGACCACCAGACGGCGGCGGATGGAACCGGCCAGCAGATCGCGGAGTTTTGCCCGAAGCGTCGAGAGGCTCATGGCAGGGCCACCTCGCGCACCGTTTCGTTGAAATGACGCAGGAAGGCCTGAACCGGCTCGAAGGTTTTGTCGTCGGCGGCCTCGAACCCGGCCACCATGACGTGTTCCAGAACCTTGCGTCCCTCGGGATCATCACGCATGGCGGTCAGGATGGCCCGCACCCGGTCCACCAGTTCCGGCGGCACGTCGTCGCGCGCCACCCAACCGTTGTTGGGCAGGGTTTCGGTCTGCCATTTCACCATCAGCTGCGCCGCCTTGGCCGGTTCGTCGCGCTGAAAGCGTATCCATGCCAGCGGCCAGGTGGTGCCCGCCGCCACATTGCCCAGGAAGACGTTGAGGATGGCCGATTCCTCGGACCCCACATAGCGGTTGTCCAGGTCGGTTTTGACGTTGATGCCCTGCTGGTGGAAGAACGCCTGCGGCAACAGGGTCGAGGCCAGGGCGCTGGACGCCGGATAACTGACCGCCTTGCCGATCAGGTCATCCACCTTGTCGATACCGCCGTCGCGCCGTACCAGCACCAGACCGCGCAACTGGCTGTCGTCGCTCATCTTGGCGAAGATGCGATAGCCGTTGGGCACCGCCATCACCGTCTGGTAGGGATTGGCCAGGGCGAAATCCAGATTGCGGTAATACAGCTTCTGTTCGAAGGATTCGTAGTCGCGCGATGCTTCCAGCTTGAGCTTGGCGCCGTCCAGCTTGCCGTTGATGTAATCCACCAACGGCTGATAGACGGCGAACAGCATTTCCGGTGTCGAAAACGGACAGCTGACCCGATAGCTCTGCTCGGCGACCACGGATTTGATGGTGTATTCCGGCTGATAATCAGCGGCCTTGTTGTCGTCACATGCCAAAAGCGGCATCCCGAAAAGGACGACAGCCAAAAACCGGCGAACCTGGCCCCCAGCACAAACCATTTTGCGTCTCCCTGTTAGGGATTTTTCCCGTTTCAGCAGCAGAGCGCAACCCATTATCGCCATCATCGGTGGGCAGGGAGCCTTGCGCCGGACGCGCGGCTTCTGTTTTTTCCCGGTCCCGGAAAGTCTCCTGGCGATGCGCGTAAATTTTGCGCAAAATGCTGTCCATAAATATTGAGCGTCCGGTAACGGATCGAGGGGGAGAGGGCATGCGGCGTCTTCTGGCAAGCATATTGGTGGCTGCGACGGTCCTGTCGGCCCCGGCCGCCCATGCCGCCACCGTCACCGAGGAACAGGTGGTGGCGTTCGTGGACAGGATGCTGGCCCATATCGAAAAGGTCGGCGAGGAACAGGCCTTCGCCGATTTCAGCGACATCAAGGGACCGTGGATCCAGGGCGAGCTTTACCCTTTTTGCCATAGCCTGGCCGGAATCAACGTCGCCCATGGCGGCAACCCCAACATGGTGGGAAAACCCGGCGTGCTGGACATCCGCGACCCCGACGGCCGCTACGTCAACCGCCTGATCTTCGAAAAGGTGCTGAAGGACGGCAAGGGCTGGGTCGAATACAAATGGCCCAACTCCCTTACCAAGAAGATAGAAATGAAGGACGTCTATTCCGTCCTTGTGCACAACAAGTACATCTGCGGCTCGGGCCGCTACCGCTGAGAGCTGCGGAAAAAAATCCCCGGTGAAAAGCGTCCCGGCTTGCTCTATCGTCTGGCGCAGATGAACACCAGGGGAGAGACCCGGACCATGCGCCGCCTGACTATCGCCGCCGCCGCCATGCTGTCGCTGAGCGCCTGCCAGACCGTTCAGAACACGGCCGGCACGCCCACCACCTATACCGATCCCGGCACGCTGGGCCCGGTCAAGGGCGTCGGCATCGAAAGCCAGGACGTCATCAGCATGACCGACCAGATGATGCGCGACATGCTGGCCGAGCCGCGCCTGGGCAATGCCGCCACGGCCCCCAACGTCATCATCGACGCCGAGTATTTCGTCAACGAAAGCTCGTCGCGCATCAACCGCAACACCATCACCGACCGCCTGCGCGTCGGTCTGCAACGGGCCGCCCAAGGCCGTATGCAGTTCGTCGGCCGCCATTACGCCAACATGGTGCAGGCCGAACGCAACCTGAAGCGCCAGGGCGTGGTCGATCAGGGCAAGAACCCCACCGCCCAGGCCCAGAAGGGCGGCGATTACCGTCTGGGCGGCCGCATCACCTCGCTGGACGCCCGCGACGCCAAGTCGGGCATGACCAGCCGCTATACCCAGATCGTGTTCGAAATGGCCGACCTGGAATCCGGCGAGATCGTGTGGAGCGGCATCTACGAATTCTCGAAGGCGGCCACCGACGACGTCATCTACCGCTAGGCCGGGGGGTCCCATGCCCCGTTCATCGTTGCTGGCCCGGCTGGCCGTCACCACCACGCTGGCGGCCCTGCTGGCCGCCTGCCAAACCACGCGCGAGCAGGAAACCCAGGTCAAGCCAGAGGTCGCCCGCGACTATCTGGCCGACAAGCCGCAGCCATTGAAGCGCCATTTCATGGTCGCGCTGACCCAGGGTCAGCGTAATCAGGTCCTCAACGACATGCGCCTGGGCCTTGCCAGCATGGAGATGGGCGAAACGGCGCTGGCCGAGCACCTGTTCGACGACGCCCTGACCAACATCGAAACCGTCTACGTGGACAAGCCCGAGGCCGCCGAGGCGCGGTCGCTGTTCGCCAAGGAAGCAGTCAAGGACTTCAAGGGCGAGCCCTACGAGCGGGCCATGGCCTATTACTACCGTGGCCTGCTGTACCTGAAGGCCGGGGATTACGACAACGCCCGCGCCAGCTTCAAGGGCGGCTTCATCCAGGATTCCTTTGCCGAGGAAGACCAGAACCGCGCCGATTTCGGCCTGCTGCAATTCCTGCAGGGCTGGGCGTCGCGTTGCCGTGGCAACGACGTCACCGCCCAGGATGATTTCAAGGAATTCAAGGCCATCAACGACCATTTCACGCTGCCCGCCGCTGGCGACAACGTGCTGGTCCTGGCCGAAACCGGCAGCGCCCCCATCAAGTTCAGTCAGGCGGACAACGGCGGTTCGACGCCGAAATACCTGAAGATCCGCCGCGCCAGCGCCAGCGAGACAGCGCGCATCAACTTCACCGAGACCCTGGCGCCCGCCGTGAAAAAGGGCGAAAAGCCCAAACCGGCCACCACCCAGCACCAGACCCTGGCCCTGAGCCAGTTGGAAGACATCTACTTCCAGGCCTCGACCCGTGGCGGCCGCCAGTTCGATTCGATCCTGCAGGGCAAGGCCGATTTCAAAGGTGCCAGCGACACCGTGGGCAACGCCGCCCTGATCGCCGCCGCCGCCGCCGCCACCGTGGCTGCCAACCAGAACAACCGAGAACGTCAGCGCGATACCGCCGCCGCCGCCGGGGCCTTGCTGCTGGTCGGCCTGATGGCCAAGGGCATCGCCGCCGCCACCGAGGCCGAGGCCGACACCCGCTATTGGGACAATCTGCCCGACCGCGTTCACGCCCTGACGGTCAAGCTGCCGGACGGCATCAAGACCCTGTCGGTGGATTTCATGGCCGCCGACGGCACCGTGCTGCGCACCCGCGAAGCCAGCGTGACCCGCGCCGGGCCGTGCGGCCTGGCCTGGGTGCGCGGTGACAACGCCATGCCCGGCAACCCGCGCGCGCCCAACAGCGTGCCGCGCGACAAGATGTACGACCCGGTGGCCCTGCCGCCGCCGCCGTCGGAAACCGGCAGCGCCCTGCCCGGCGACAAACCGGCCGAATACGCACCCAAGCCCGGCGACCAGCCCGCCGCACCGCAATCCTGAGGATCTCAAAGGGGACGAAACCATGAAGAAGGTGTTTGCCGCCGTCGCCGGTCTGACCGGCATCGCCGCCCTGGCCGGTTGCGCCCAGGTGCAGGAACCGGCGCCCATGTGCAACATGGCGGGCATCGCCGCCCAGCGCCAATTGGTGGCCCTGCCCGCCGCCGCGCCGGGCGAGCCCTCGCCGCTGCTGGAAATGCCGCTGAATTCGGTGTCCATCACCGATTACACCGTCATCAACAAGCTGTTCGTGCGCAACGTGGTCGCCCAGCGTACCCCGACCGGCACCGTCAAGGTGGTCAGCCAGATCGTCAACTGCACCGACTATCCGCTGAACGTCGAGGCCCGCACCCAGTTCTACGATCAGGCCCAGGCCCCGTCCGAGCCGGTCAGCGCGTGGAAGCGCCTTAATCTCGCCCCACGGACGTTGAATACTTACTCGGAAAATTCCTTGGGTACCCGGAACGTGCAGTTCTACATGGTCGAGCTGAAGGAGACCCGCTGATGTCGCTGCGCCGCCTTGCCCTTGCGGCCGTGGCCGCCGGGACGCTGTATCCCGCCGTCGCCTTGGCCCAGGCGGCGGGCGGCGTGCCCGCCTATGACCCGCCGCCGCCCGCCGCCCCGCCCGAGCGCGACGGTCAGGTGATGACCAAGGTGAAGAAGTCCGGCGACAATGCCGGCGCCTTCGCCAGCCAGGGCGCCACAATCGCCAATTTCTCGAACGCCTATGCCCGCAACGGCCGCCCGCGTCTGGCGCTGTACTGGAACAAGCAATTGTCCGAGGCGCTGTCCGATTGGTATTCCGACGTGCGCGTGGTCAATTCCAGCCAGAACAATTCGTCCATGTCGGGCGATTTCAATCTGAACCAGTCGGGCAACAGCCAGAACACCCTGGAAGTCCAGCGCCGGACACAGGATTCCCGGCGCGGCGCGGTGACCGAAAGCTTTGAATGGGAGTTCCAGGAAGCGTTCCTGGCGCCGTTCCTGGAAGCGGGGGCCACCATCGTCGATCGCGGCGCCATGATGCGCTTCGCCGCCGCCGATCAGCCGTCGTCCAGCGAAAAGACCATCGAGGTGCGCGGGCTTCAGGGCAAGGCCGATTACCTGCTGGAAGTGCTGGTCTCGCCCAATTGGAAATCCTCCACCGGCTACGAATTGCGCACCCGCATCCTTGACGTCAAGACCGGGGCCATCGTCGCCATGGTCAATTCCAAGAACCTCAAGGAATGGAACCCGGAAAAGCAGGTTCTGGCCACCGACAAGGGCTTCGTCGATCCCAACGACGATGATGACGACGAAAGCTTCGGCCCGCAGGGCGAGGACAAGTACCGCGCCACCGGCAGCGGCTTCGAGCGCAAGCGCAAGCCGCCGAAACTGTCGAAGATCGCCCAGAACCTGGCCTACAACACCATGAACGGCCTGATGCGCCAGTGGAAATGAGGTCCATCATGAACAAGCTTCTTCTTCTGGCCGCGCTGCCGCTGGCGCTGGCCGCCTGCTCCGATCAGCGTCTGGCCCCGGCGCCGGGCGAACATCCCGGCTGGCCGCAGCCCAGCCCGCCCGGCCGCGTCGCCAATCCCTTCACCGACAGCTACGCGCCGCACACCGGCACCACCATCGCCAGCCCGCCCGCCGATGCCAACGGCAACATCCCGTTCGCGGTGCGCGGCCAGACCCAGACCCAGGTGTTGCAGACCCCGCAACCGGCCTCGCCGCCCGCGCCGTCCCACCCCGGTACCGAGTAAACCGCGCTGCCCATTCAGGGCATCTCGGTTTACTCGCCATCATTTTCCCTCGCCGGGCGCGGCCATCCGGCCGCTTGGCCGCGCCCGGAATGGGCGCTAAGGCGGCGCGCCTTGGGTTGAAGGCGCGCCGCTCTAGGGTTCCCATCCCCCTCCGCCCCTGCTATCGTCCGCATTCGTATTTTTCCGAATGCAGGGAAACGGAGGGTCGTGATGTCCGAAGTGCGTGTCGCCATCCTGGGAGCCAGCGGCTATACCGGTGCCGAACTGGTGCGCATGCTGGCGGGCCACCCGGAATTCCGAATCAGCGTGCTGACCGGCGACCGCAAGGCCGGGCAGCCGCTGGCCTCGGTCTTCCCCCATCTCGCCATGCTGGACCTGCCCGATCTGGTCGCCATCGCCGACGTGGATTTCGCCAAGATTGACGCGGTGTTCTGCTGCCTGCCGCACGGCACCACGCAGGATGTCATCGCCGGTCTGCCCGCGCATGTGCGCGTGGTCGATCTGTCGGCCGATTTCCGCCTGACCTCGCTTGACGCCTATGCCCAGTGGTACGGCCACGAGCACAAGGCGCCCGAATTGCAGAAGAGCGCTGTTTACGGCCTGACCGAGATCAAGCGCGACGCCATCCGCAATGCGCGGCTGGTGGCCAATCCCGGCTGTTACCCGACCTCGGTGCAATTGCCGCTGGTGCCGCTGCTGAAAGCCGGGCTGATCGAGGCCGACGACATCGTCATCGACGCCAAGTCCGGCACCTCGGGCGCCGGGCGCGCCGCCAAGGAAGCCAATCTGTATTGCGAGGTGACCGAAGGCATCCACGCCTACGGAATCGCCAGCCATCGCCACGCCCCGGAAATCGAGCAGGAACTGGCGCTGGCGGCGGGTCAGGACTTGCTGGTCAGCTTCACGCCCCATCTGATGCCCATGAGCCGGGGCATGTTGTCCACCATCTATCTGCGTGCCGCCAACGGCGCCACCGCCGACGACATGCGGGCCGAGCTGGCCCGGGTGTACAAGGACGAACCGTTCGTCGGCGTGCTGCCCAAGGGCGCGGTGCCCGCCACCCGCCATGTGCGCGGTTCGAATTTCTGCTTCATGAACGTGTTCGACGACCGCCGCCCCGGCCGGGTCATCATCACCTCGGTGATCGACAATCTGGTCAAGGGTGCGTCCGGTCAGGCGTTGCAGAACATGAACCTGATGTTCGGCCTGCCCGAGACCACCAACCTGGCCCAGCAGCCGCTGTTCCCGTAAGGAGTTCCTATGTACGGCCTGATCCTGCCCTACAAGGGCACGCTTCCGACCATCGCCGGTGATTGCTTCATCGCGCCGAATGCCACAATTATCGGCGACGTGGTGATCGGCCAGGGCACCAACGTGTGGTTCAACGTGGTGATCCGCGGCGACGTGCACGAAATCCGCATCGGCGAGCGCACCAACATCCAGGACGGCACCATCGTCCACGTCACGGCGGGCAAGTTCGGCACCTATATCGGCAACGACATCACCATCGGCCACAGCGCCACCCTGCACGCCTGCACCCTGGAAGACGGCTGCTTCGTCGGCATGGGCGCCACCGTGCTGGATGGCGTGGTGGTGGAATCCGGCGCCATGGTGGCGGCGGGCGCGGTGGTGACGCCGGGCAAGCGGGTCAAGGCGGGCGAGCTGTGGGCGGGCAACCCGGCCAGGATGATGCGCGAATTGAAGCCCGAGGAAATCGCCGCCTTCCCGCGCTCGGCCGAGAAATACGTGGAGTTGGCCGCGCAATACACCGAAGAACTGGGCGAGTAGCGGAGAGGCAGCATGGCCAAGAAGCGATCGCAGGGGGGGCTGCTATCGCGACTGGCGGCGCCGCTGGCCAAGGCGGCGCGCCGGGTGGCGGGACGCAACGGCGACGGTGACGAAACCATAGCGCGCGAACTGATGGCGGCGGCGCTGGCCGAGGCCGAAAAGGCCCCGGCGCAATTGACCGACGACAGCTTCCGCCTGTTCACCGAGCAATTGGCGCGCGAGGAACAGGGCTCGTTCCAGGTCAAACTGCACATCATCTCGCTGGTGGAATTCCGCGAGGCGGTGGGCGACAAATGGCCCAAGCTGTCGGAAAAGGTGCTGATGATCGCCGAAGGCGTCATCAACGCCCATCTGGGCGCCGGAAACATCTTCTGCCGCCAGGGTTCCGACGCCTTCGCCCTGATCTTCCGCACCTGCGACAACGTCGAAGGCCGCCGCCGCGCGCTGATCATCGCCCAGGAACTGGGAACCCGGCTGGTGGGCGACCAATTCGTCGGCGCCGAGGTGCCGCTGGCCCTGGCCGCCGAACTGGACCTGGACGAAGGTCTGAACGACGACGGCAGCATCAACATGGCGGCGTTGGATGCGGCGGTCAGCCAGATGCGCTCTATCATCGCCAGCCAGACCAGTGCCCAGCCGGGACAACGCTCGTGGATGCGGGGCAGCGGCGTGCGTGCCGAAGACAACACCCCGCGCCGCAGCCTGATGCCGGGACAGGCGCCGCCGCGCGCGCCTGCCGCCGACGACCGTGCGCCCATCGCCATCGCCCCCGAGGCCGAGACCCGTGGCCCCGCCGCCGATCCCGAGTGGAAAAAGCTGGAGATCGAGCGCACCGAAGCCGCCAAGCAACCCACCTGGATCATCCTGGAGGGCGCCCCCGAGCGCAAACCGCCGCAGGGGCTGGACGTCCTGCCCGATCCGTGGGGAGCACCGCTACCGCCGGACGCCAAGCTGTCGCTGGTGTGGCGCCCGACCTGGGTGGCGGCGGGCGAGGTCATCGGCGCCTATGAAGCCCGCGTGCAGCGGATCGATGCCCCCGGTACTCCGGCGCTGGAGGGCGTGCACGCCTATCCCAAGGCCGACGAACCGGCGGCCAACACCCTGGACCGTTTCCGCATCGCCGCCGCCATCCGCGACTTCCGCACCTCGGAAACGGCGGGCAATTCGTCCACCGTGGTGATCCCCATCCACTGGCTGACCCTGACCTCCGAAAATCGTATGGAGTTCCTGGCGCCGTTCGCCGACATCACCAAGGAATCGCGGTCGTCCCGCGTCATCATCGAATTGTTCGGCATGCCCGCCGACGTCAAGCCCATCGCCCTGGGCGCCGCCATCGCCCGGGCGCGCGAGCTGTGCCGCATGGTGGTGCTGCGCACCAGCCTGACCGCGCCGCGCGCCGCCATGGCCCTGGACAGCGGCGCCGCCATGGTGGGCGTCGATCTGGCGGAACTGGCCGGGGGGCCGCAGGTGGCCGATGACGATCTGCTGGCGGCGCTGAACGAGTTTCAGGCCCAGGCGGCCAAGGCGCGGCTGGGCACCTTCGTGTGGGGGGCACGGCGGCGCAAGGTGATCGTCGGCGGCGTGCAGGCCGGATTCGCCCTGGTCAACGGCCCGGCGCTGATGAAGGACATTCCCAAACCGGCCAAGCTGCTGCCCGCCCCCAAAACCCGCTTCACCCTGTCCTGAGCCCCCATTCCTGAAGAAGGAGGCCCCCGATGCGGGCCGTCATCGCATCGCTGGCGCTGGTCGCCGTGATGGTCTTCTCGATTCTGCGCGCCGTGTGGCAATGGCCGCCCGCCGGTCCCGCCGCCGCCGCCGCCCTGGCGCTGTATCTGCTGCTGGAGGGCTGGACCGCCAAACGCGGCGGCCGCCGCGTGGTCGCCATGGGCCTGCTGGCGGGCGCCGCCGCCATCGCCTTTCATCCGGCGCCCTGGCCGTTGCTGCTGAACGCGGGCGTGCAGGCCGCCGCGCTGATCGGCCTGTTCACCGCCCTGGGCTTTCTGCGCGAAGCGGCGGAAACCTCGCCGCTGATCCAAAGCTGCGGCCAGTTGATGGTGCGCCAGCCGCCCGGCCGCCGTTACCTGACCCTGTCGCTGGGCAGCCATCTGATCGGCCTGGTGCTGAATTTCGGCGTGCTGCCGCTGATCGGCACCATGGTGGTCAAGGGCAACACCGCCGAGGCGGCGGGCGGCAATAACCGCATCGTCGCCATCCGTCAGCAGCGCATGATGACCGCCATCGTGCGCGGCTTCGCCACCATGACCATCTGGTCACCGCTGTCGGTGTCGTTCACCGTCATGCAAAGCGCGGTGCCGGGATTGGGCTGGTGGCCGTTGATGGGCGTGCAATTGCTGCTGACTTTTTTGCTGATGGCCCTGGGCTGGCTGATGGACCGCCGGGCCTTTCCCACGCCATCGGCCCCGGCGGACGAAGGCGCCGATTGGCGCCCGGCATGGCGGCTGGCGGCCTTGGTGGGCGGCGTCGTGGTCGCCTCGGTGGCGCTGGCCGAAATCCTGGGCGTGCGGCTGGTGGTCGGCGCCATGCTGGTGGTGCCGCCGTCGGCGGTGGCATGGCTGGTGACCCAACATCGCTCGGCGGCGGGCGCCCTGATCCATCTGGGCCGCCGCCTGACCGTGTCCATGCCCGGCTTCCGCGAGGAAGTCACCATGCTGGGCGGCGCCATGTTCCTGGGCACGGTGCTGGTGGCCTTCATCCCGCCCGGCGAGACCGCGCGGCTGGTCGGCCTGATCCCGCTGCCGCCGGTGGTGGTGCTGATCGGCGCGGCGTGGTCGGTCATGGCGCTGTCGCAATTGGGCATTTCGCAGATCGTCACCGTCACCATCCTGGGCGGTGCCCTGCAATCCCTGGCCGCCCACGGCCTGCCGCCGCTGGCGGTGGCCAGCGGCCTGATGGGGGCCTGGGCGCTGTCGGCCTGTTCGACGCCGGTCGGCGCCGTGGTGCTGTCGGTGGCGCGGCTGGCCAACGTGCCCATGCGGGTTGTGGCGCGGCAATGGAACGGCCGTTTCGTGATCCTGGGGGCCGGGTTGCTGGCGGTCTGGCTGGTGCTGCTGTGCGCGGCGGTGGACGGGGCTCAACTCTTCCGTTAAAATTTGAAGTCATTCTTTCCAGACGGAGGTTAGGGGAAATGGGGACCCCGAAGGCCGGAAAGTCAGTAGATGCCCGCGTGTCCACCACGCTGCAACGCCTTGAGCGCCTGATGGGGGACGGCACCGGGGACGAGGCCGAACACCTCATTCCCGAGACGGTGGAGGATGCCGTCCGCCGCCTCAAGGGCCGCCTGCCCGACAAGGAACGCAAGGGGCTGGGCGAGTAAGGTTTGCCGGGGCGCAAGGGGGCGGCTAGACTTCCCCTCCGTCACGGGAGTCCGTCATGCGTCATGCCGTCCTTATCATCGGCACCGTTCTTGCCCTGGTTTTTGCCGCCGCCGCCATCCTGCCGCCGCTGATCGACTGGAGCGCCTATAGCGGTCCCATCGCCGCCCGCGTGCAGGCGGCGACCGGCCGCCCCGTGACCATCGACGGCCCTATCGCCCTGCGCCTGCTGCCGACGCCGTCGCTGTCGGCGGGCGCGGTCAGCATCGGCAATCCGCCGGGCATGCCCGGCACCCTGGTGCGGGTAGAAAAGCTGCGCCTGCGGCTGGCGCTGGGACCGTTGCTGGGCGGCAAAGTGCGGCTGGAAGCGCTGGAGCTGGAAAAGCCGGAACTGACCCTGGAACGGGCCGAGGACGGCACCGCCAACTGGCGCTTCGCCCCACCCGCCGACAGCACCGCCGCCACCGCCCCGTCGTCGCAATCCGCCCTGGCTCCGCGCACCGCCGATCAATCCCTGCCGGTGGAACGGCTGACCATCCACGGCGGCACCCTGCGGCTGGATTCCACCACCACCCTGAACGGCCTGGACGCCGACATCTTCCTGGGCGGCCGCACCGGGCCGTTCCGCCTGAACGGCAGCGTGCGGCTGGGCGATACCCGGCTGGCAGTGGAGGGCAGCGCCGACCATGTGGAGCCGGGCCACCCGGCGCCGCTGTCGCTGGCCCTGCGTCTGCCCGACGACCAGGGCAAGCTGGCCCTGTCCGGCACCTGGGCCGAGGATGCCTTGCGCGGCCGCCTGACCGCCGCCATGGCCGACCCCGCCCGCGCCCTGGCCCGCCTGGGCCTGACACCGCTCTTGCCGCCGGGCGCCCTGTCCTTGGGCGCCGATGTTTCGCTGTCGGAATCCGAGCTGGCGCTGAACAATCTGGACCTGTCGCTGGGCGCCACCCGCCTGACCGGCGGGGCTGCTGCCGCCCTGGGCGCCGTGCCCCAGGTGGATGTGCGCCTGAGCGCCGCCGCCCTGGACCTGGATGCCTGGAAGCGCGCAGAAAGCACGGCGCCGCCGCCGCCCCAGCCCAAGCCGGGAACCGCCACCCAACCGGCGCCCACCGAAAGCACGGCCCGCCCGATCACCGGCTTTACCCTGCCGCGCGACCTGTTCGCCTCGCTCAGCCTGGGCGTCGAGGCGCTGTCGTGGCGCGGACAGGTCATCCGGCAGGCGCGGCTGGAAGCGGTGCTGGACGGCGGTGAAATCCTGTTGCGGCAGGCGGGCGCGCAACTGCCCGGCGGCAGCGAGTTGACGCTGGACGGCGGTATCGCCGCCCGTGACGGCGCCCCGCTGTTCGACGGCACCCTGCACCTGAAGGCCGACAACGCCGCCGCGCTGCTGGACTGGCTGGGCGCCGCGCCCACCGGCAACGGCCCGCGCCGCCTGGAACTGACCACGCCGCTGCTGGTGGCATGGCCCGAGATCAAGGCCGCCGACATCCGCCTGAAGACCGATACCCTAAGCCTGCGCGCCAGCGCCGCCGCCCGCATGGACCCGCAGCCGGTGCTGGCGGTCACTGCCGCCCTGCCCGGCTTGGAGGCCTCGCTACGCGGACGCTTGGCCGGGAATGGCCTGGTCGAGGACGGCGCCTTCGCCCTCAACGCCCCCCAGGGACTGCGTCCATTGCGCGCCCTGGGCCTGTCGGTGCCGCCCGCTTTCGACCGCCTGCCGGTGGTGGCCGAGGGCGTGGGCAACGGCTCGGCCGAGGCCGTCGCCCTGTCCGACCTCAAACTGCGGCTGGGGGCCAGCCGCCTGGGCGGCAGCGCCAAGATGCAATTGTCCGGCCCCCGCCCGGTCTTCGCCGCCGATCTGACCGCCGATTCCCTGGCCCTGGACGGTTTCGGCGGCGGCGAACGCAGCGGCCAATTGCTGCCCGGCGGCCGCCTGCTGCCGCCCAGCGTGGCGCCACTGGCGCCGCCCGTGCAACCCGCCGCCGTGGTGGCGGGCGCCGGGGCCTCGCCGTTCAGCCGCGATCCGCTGGATTTGTCGGCGCTGAATGCGGCGGACGGCACGCTGTCGCTGCGCGCCCGCACCGTCACCGCCAAGGGCTGGCGCCTGGATGACGCGGTCCTGAAGGCCGATCTGCAAAACGGCATCGCCACCATCGAAACCCTAAGCGGCCGTCTGCTGGGCGGCGAACTGGCCGCCACCGGCAAGCTGAGCGCCAACGCCACCCCGGCCCTGGCCCTGCATCTCCGCGTCCAGGGCGCCGATCTGGGCGCCGCCAGGCTGAGTGCCGCCGGGATGAGCGTCACCCAGGGCCGCCTGGATGCCGAGGCCCGCTTCACCACCAGCGGCCGCTCGTCCCAGGACATGGCGGCGCGGCTGGACGGCAACGCTGCCGTCACCGTGCACGACGGCGTTCTCGATGGCTTCGATCTGCCCGCCATCAACCGGCAGATGGGCAATCTGCGCAACCTGGGCAGCATCCTGGGCGTGGCCCAGGCCGGAATGGCCGGGGGGCGCACACCGTTCAGCAAGCTGGCCGGAACCTTCCGCGCCGAGAACGGCGTGGTGGTGACCCGCGACCTCCGGCTTGAGGCCGAGGGCGGCGGCGCCAGCGCCGACAGCAGCGTCAACCTGCCCGGCTGGTCCACCGACACCCGCATCGCCTTTCATCTGGCCGCCGCGCCGCAGGTGCCGGTGGCGTTCAAGCTGGAGGGCGGGCTGGAAAACCCGCGCAAGATCATCGACCTCAATGCCATCCAGCATTTTCTGGTGTCCCAGGGCTTGGGCAAGGGGTTGCGCACCGAGCAACCCGCCAATTCCGATCAGCCGCGCGAAAAGAACACCGGCAAGAACATCCTCAAGGGGCTGTTGAAAGGCTTGGGAGGCTGACCATGCGCAAGATCATCCTGGCGGCATTGGCCCTGATGCTGGCCGCCCCCTCGGTCCACGCCGCCGACCGGCTGGGCATCGTGCTGATGCACGGCAAGCAGGGCAATCCCGACCGCCATATTTCCGGCTTCGCCTCGGCCCTGGCGTCGGATGGATACTTGGTGGCAACGCCGGAAATGTGCTGGTCCAAGCGCCGCATCTACGACAAGCCCTACGATGCCTGTCTGGCCGAACTGGACGCCGTCGTCGCCGATTTGCGCGCCAAGGGCGCCACCGCCATCGTAATGGCCGGACACAGCCTGGGCGGCAACGGCGCCCTGGGCTATGCCGCCAGCCACGACGTCAAGGGTGTGCTGCTGCTGGCCCCGGCCCATAACCCGGAACGGGTGATCAACCGCCCCGAAATCGCCGCCAGCCTGGAAAAAGCCAAGGCCATGGTCGCCGAGGGACGCGGCGCCGCCACCGCCAGTTTCGACGAAGTCAACGCGGGCTGGACCTTCAACGTCAGCTGCAGCGCCGAGACCTATGTCAGCTTTTTCGATCCGGCGGGACCGGCGGTGATGCCGCTCAGCATCGCCCGCCAGCACGCCCCGGTGCTGTGGGTGGCGGGCGACCGCGACAAGGCCCAGCAGGGCGCCGCCGCCACCTTCGCCAAGGCCCCCGCCGATCCGCTCAACCGTCTGGTCACCGTCTCCGCCGACCACATCGACACGCCTGACGCCGCCATCGCGGCGGCGCGGGACTGGCTGAAGGACGTGGCGGAGCGGTAAAAAAGCCCTCCCCCGGCGTGCTGGGGGAGGGTTGGGTGGGGGCTTACCCTCAGACCTTCGGCAGCACCGCCAGGGCGGCCTTGAGGTCGTCTTCCTCGAACGGCGTATCGACCAGCTTGCCGCCGAAATAATCGGTATAGGCCTGCATGTCGAAATGGCCGTGGCCCGACAGGTTGAACAGGATGGTCTCGGTCTTGCCCTCGGCCTTGCAGCGCAGGGCCTCGTCGATGGCGCCCTTGATGGCGTGCGACGATTCCGGGGCGGGCACGATGCCTTCGGCGCGGGCGAATTGCACGGCGGCGGCGAAGCATTCGGTCTGCCAATAGGATCGCGCCTCCATCAGGCCCAGTTCCTTGACGTGGCTGACCATGGCCGACATGCCGTGATAGCGCAGGCCGCCGGCATGGCTGCCCGGCGGCATGAAGGTGCTGCCCAGGGTGTGCATCTTGGTCAACGGCGTCAGGTGGCCGGTGTCGCCGAAATCATAGGCGTATTGGCCACGGGTCAGGGTCGGGCAGGACGCGGGCTCGACGCCGATGATACGGGTCTTGCCGCCGTTCTTCAGGTTCTCGCGGATGTAGGGGAAGGCCAGACCGGCGAAGTTGGAGCCGCCGCCGGTGCAGGCGATGATCACGTCCGGGCTGTCATCGGCCATCTCCATCTGCAGGATGGCTTCCTCGCCGATGATGGTCTGGTGCAGACAGACATGGTTCAGCACGCTGCCCAGCGCATACTTGGTGTCGGCATTGGCGGCGGCGATTTCCACCGCCTCGGAAATGGCGATGCCCAGCGATCCGTTGGAATCCGGGAACTTCTCCAGGATGGTGCGGCCCGCATTGGTCAGGTTGGACGGGCTGGCGATGCAGCGGGCGCCGTAGGTTTCCATCAGGGCGCGGCGATAGGGCTTCTGGTTGTACGAGATCTTGACCATGTAGATCTCGACTTCCAGGCCGAACAGCGACCCGGCGAAGGCCAGCGAGCTGCCCCACTGCCCGGCGCCGGTCTCGGTCGCCAGCTTCTTGACGCCTTCCTGCTGGTTATAGAAGGCCTGCGGCACCGCCGAATTGGGCTTGTGGCTGCCGGCGGGCGACACGCCCTCGTACTTGAAATAGATGCGGGCCGGGGTATCCAGCGCCTTTTCCAGACGGCGGGCACGGATCATGGGCGCCGGGCGCCACAGACGATAGACCTCGCGCACCGGCGCGGGGATGTCCACCCAGCGTTCGGTGGTCATTTCCTGTTCGATGACCGCGCGCGGGAAGATGGGCTCCAGATCAGCCGGACCGACCGGCTGCATGGTACCGGGATGCAACGGCGGCGCCAGCGGCGTCGGCAGATCGGCGGCCAGATTGTACCAGGCCTTCGGCATCTTCTCCTCGGGCAGGAGGAACTTCACGGAATCGGTCATCGTCGGCGGGTCCCCTCGGGTTGATCCCATTTTGCTTATCCGTCTTTTACCCCGCCGCCTTGACCCCGCCAAGCGGTCGCGCACCCCGGCGGGCAAAAGCTTTTTCAAAAAACCGAAATTTTCCTCTTGCACGCCTGGGCCGATCGCCATATAACCCCGCCCACCCCAAGCGGCGACGCCGCCGCAAGGCACTGGGGGCGCATAGCTCAGTTGGTAGAGCAGCTGACTCTTAATCAGCGGGTCCAAGGTTCGAGTCCTTGTGCGCCCACCATAATTTGAAAGGCCCGGCCGGTAACGGCGCGGGCCTTTCGTCTTTCCTCCGTCCGCGAAGCCCCGATCCATGCATTCCTTTCCCGCCGACCATCCCCTGTCCCTCGCCCTGGCCGAACGCGGCTACACCGACCTGACCGCCGTGCAATCGGCGGTGCTGGAGCCCGGCACCGAGGGCCGCGACCTGCTGGTGTCGGCCCAGACCGGCTCGGGCAAGACCGTGGCCTACGGTCTGGCGCTGGCGGACACCCTGCTGGAGGATAACGGCGGGTTGCCGCAACCGGCCGAGGCGCCGCTGGCCCTGGTCATCGCCCCGACCCGCGAGCTGGCCTTGCAGGTGCACGCCGAGCTGAGCTGGCTGTACGCCAAGGCGGGCGGCCGCGTGGTGTCGTGCGTCGGCGGCATGGACCCCCGCGCCGAGGCCCGCCGTCTGGCCCAGGGCACCCATGTGGTGGTCGGCACGCCGGGCCGCCTGCGCGACCATCTGGAACGCGGCGCCCTGGACGTCTCGGCCCTGCGCGCGGTGGTGCTGGACGAAGCGGACGAGATGCTGGACATGGGCTTCCGCGAGGATCTGGAAGCCATCCTGGATTCCACCCCGGCGGAACGCCGCACCCTGTTGTTCTCGGCCACCCTGCCGCCCGAGATCACCGCCATGGCGCGGCGCTATCAGCGCAATGCGTGGCGTATCGCCCTGGCCTCGGGGCCGCGCGGCCATGCCGATATCGAACACCGGGCGGTACGCATCGCCCCCACCGAGACCGAGCACGCGGTGGTCAACCTGCTGCGCTATTACGACAGCCCCACCGCCATGATCTTCTGCGCCACGCGCGAAGCGGTGCGCCATCTTCAGGCCAGCCTGCTGGAACGCGGCTTCGGCGTGGTGGCACTGTCGGGCGAGCTGAGCCAAAACGAGCGCAACCACGCCCTTCAGGCGCTGCGCGACGGCCGCGCGCGGGTCTGCGTCGCCACCGACGTCGCCGCGCGCGGCATCGACCTGCCCAGCCTGGATCTGGTGATCCACGCCGAATTGCCGCGTACCGCCGAGACCTTGCAGCACCGTTCGGGCCGCACCGGCCGCGCCGGGCGCAAGGGCGTCAGCGTCCTGCTGGTGCCGCTGTCGCGCCGCCGCCGCGCCGAGGGCCTGCTGCATTCCGCCGGTCTGAACGTGGACTGGAGCAAGGTCCCCAGCGTCGAGGACATCCGCGCCCTGGACCAGAAGCGGCTGCTGGATCACGCCATGTGGGCCGACGAGGCGGCCGAGGACGACACCGCCATGGCCCGCGCCCTGCTGGAAACCCACCCGGCCGAGGCCATCGCCGCCGCCCTGGTCCGTTTCTACCGCGCGCAACTGCCCGCCGCCGAGGAAGTGTTCGAACCCGTCGATCTGCCGCCGCGTGAGCGCCGCGAGCGGAGCGACCGCCCCGAGCGCGGAGACCGTGGCGACTGGGCCGAGCGCACCCCGCGTGAGGATCGCGGTCCCCGCGACCAGCGCCCCAGCGTGTGGTTCCGCCTGAACATCGGCCGCGCCAAGAACGCCGACCCGCGCTGGCTGCTGCCGCTGATCTGCCGCCAGGGCCGCATCGTCAAGCGCGACATCGGCACCATCCGCATCCTGGAACGGGAAACCCATTTCCAGGTGGACGCCGAGATGGCCGAGCGCTTCATGGCCGCCCTGCGCCAGGTCCAGCACCCGGAAGGCCGCATCGAGCTGCTGCCGGAACGCAGCGAAACCGCCGAGCGCCCCGCCACGCCCCGCCCGGCCCATGACCGCCCCAAGGACGACCGTTCCGGCCCGCGCCCGCCCAAGGCCGACCGCCCGGACCGCCCCAAGGCCGATTTCGCCAAGGGACCGGGCAAGTTCAAAGGCAAGAACAAGCCGCCGCGCCAGGACTAAAAAAAGCGCTTGCAAGACAGCGCCGATCCGGTCATAAACGCCCTCCCCAGCGACCGCCCATCACACCGGGCGCGACCCTGCGGGCGCATAGCTCAGTTGGTAGAGCAGCTGACTCTTAATCAGCGGGTCCAAGGTTCGAGTCCTTGTGCGCCCACCAAGATTTTCAAAGGCTTAGCTGGCAACAGCTGAGCCTTTGGTGCTTTCAGCGGCCGTTTTGGACAACACGCGACAGACGGTGCAAGCGCAATGGAAGCCGCAGCCATTGCCCCCTCCCTAACGAATCGTGGCACCCCACTGTCGCGGCGGTGTAAACTGCCGCGCAGGAGCAACTGGAGTCCGATCATGCGCAACAGCGCCACATTGGCGATCCAGGGCGAGCAATTGCCGCCTGAGTTATCCTCTGCGCTGGAAGGCGGTGAGGCGGGGGCGGTGTACGCCGTCCGCATCGAAAAGCTGTCCGCCGAGGATGCCGCATGGTTCCTGGAAGCCCGAACCAGGGTACAGGACGGGCTTGCCGATATCGCGGCGGGAAACCTTGTGGACGAGGATGAGGCTTTCGCCATCCTCGAAGCCAAATTCGGCAATATCTAGGCTCACCTACCCATGCAACGGGTCCGCTATTCGCGGCGGTCACTGTCCGACCTGGAGGTGATCGGCGACTTCATCGCCCAAGACAATCCCGTTGCCGCCCGCAAGACCCTTCGAGCCATCAAAGATAAATGCCGCGACCTTGCTGAAACGCCGATGATCGGCAGCCAGCGGGACGAGTTCGGACAGGGCATCCGAACGATCGTCGTCGGCAATTATGTGGTGTTCTATCGGCCCGAGCCTTTCGGCATCACAGTCGCCCGCATTCTCCATGGTGCGCGGAATTTGAAAAAACTGTTTTAATCAACACGGAATCTCATCCACGCCCAACTCGCGCAGGCGGGCCAACAGGTGGCGGGTGACGATGGTTCCGGCGGGCAGCAGGATGACGCCGCCGGGGCCGGGCAAGTCCTTGGGAAGCGGTTTCCCGGGCACCAGATTGCGCAGCGGCATGCTTTTGGGAATGAGGGGCGGCGGTGCCGCCGGGTCCACCCGTTCGGCGGCGGCCAGCATGGCGGGGACGTCGATGGCCGCGTAATGGTTGGCCGGTTTGATGCTGCGCGTTCCCGACACCAGCGAGGCATAGAGGCGCCGGGCCAGATCGTTCTGCGAGAACGGCTTGGACATGAAGGAATCGGCGTCCAGGGTCAGCGCCACCGCCGCCAGGGCGAAGCTTTTGGACGCGGTCGCCAGCACGAACAGCACGTCGTGCGGAATCGGCAAACATCCGCCCCGGATATCCCACAGCAGCCGCAGGCCCGAGCTGTCAGGCATGTAATGATCACAGATCACCAGACTTAGGGCGGGATCGTTGGCCATGGCCTGACGGGCCTGGGCTTCCGAACTGACGGCGGTCACGCTTTCCGAGCCCAATTGCGTCAACTGCCGCACCATCATCTGGCGCGAGAAATCCTCGTCATCGACGACCAGGATACGGAAGGAATGGCTGGGAGCGTTCATGCCTTGCTCTCCACCTTCGGCGGGGCATACACCGCCACGTATTCAAGATTCAGCACCGCCGCCAATTCACCCAGGCGGCGCAGATAACGCTCGGTCAGGGTGACGCCCGTCCCCAGCAGGCAATCGCCGCCGGGTGTGGTGATGTCCTGGGCCAGCACCTGGCCGGGGGTCAGCTCGGCCAGCCGGTAACGCAGGATGCGCTTTTGCACCTGTGGCCGGGGGATGCCCACCGGGGCGTTGCGGATCATGCGGTTACTGACGGATTCCACGTCCACATGATGGTATTCGCGCGGTTCGCCGCAGCCGCCAATGTTACTGCACAGGCGGGCGAAACGCGCTGCCAGCTGGTCCGAGGAAATGGGCTTGATCAGGAAGCAATCCACGTCCAGCGCCAGGGCCACCGACACCAGCTCGCTGTCGGCATGACCGGTCAGCATCATGATGGGGGTGTCATTGGGGCATCCGGCTTTACCGCTGCGGATCAGCTTGGCCAAGGCCAGACCATCGACACCGGGCATGCTGAAATCAGCCAGCACCAGGGTGCGCCCGGTCGGCGCGGTCGGCAGATGCTCCAGCGCCTCGTGACCCGAGGTGGCGGTCAGAATATTCACGCATCCCATGTCACGCAGCATCCGCACCACGATGGCGCGGATGAATTGCTCGTCGTCCGCCACCACCACGGTCCAATCGGCGAACAATTTTGATTTCGGTAAGGTCATAACGCGCTCTCCCGCTGTTCTTGATTGCGCGATACCAGATCGCGGATATCCCCGAACGCCGCCCGCATGCGGTCCAGATGGCCCGCCAGCTCCGGCCACGGGGCCGTGCGCGCGGACGTTTCGATGATTTGCATGATGTCGGCCAAGGTTGGGGCACAGACGTTGCGGGCCGCCCCCTTGGCGGCATGGGCGGCGCCGCGCAGCTTTTCGCGGTCCTGGTCGGCCTGGGCGCTGTTCATCTGCACGACCTGAATGTCGAAGCTTTCGACGAAGAAGCCGACGATGGCTCGCAATTCCTCGGGATCATGTTCGTCCAACAGGTCGCCCAGAGCGGTGAAATCCACCGGCGCCGGGGCGGCGGCACATGGTTCGGGCATGGGGATGACGATTGCGGCGGCGGGGGTTTCCTCGGGCGACGGCGCCTTCATCCAGCGGTGCAAGGTCTCCACCAGCCGCTCCAGGGCCACCGGCTTGCTCAGGTAATCATCCATGCCCGCCCGCAGGCAGATTTCCGCGTCGCCCTGCAAAGCGTTGGCGGTCAGGGCGACGATGGGCAGACGGCGCCCGGTTCCGGCGGCGGCCTCGGCGCGGCGGATACGCTCGGTCAGGCCGAAACCATCCAGCACCGGCATGGCGCAATCGGTCAGCACCATGGCGTATTCCGTCTTGCCCAAGGCTTCCCAGGCCTGCTCGCCGTCCTCGGCCAGATCGAACTGATAGCCCAGGCGCGACAATTGGCGGCCGATCACCAGACGGTTCACCGCATTGTCCTCGACCACCAGGATCACCCCCTGGCACAAACTGCCCTGGGGCGGTGCCACCGGAGCGGCCTCGGTCCGGGGCACCGCGCGGCCGACCCGTTCGGCCACGCTGCGCACCAGGGTCGAACGGCGCGGCGGCTTCGGCAGCGTGACGGCATCCAGATCGCGGAACACACCGGGCAGCGTCGAGGCACGGTTGCCGACCACCACCAGCTTGCGGTCGAAGCCCAGCGCCGCCCAGCGGACGGACGCGGCTTCCCGCGCCACATCCTCGTCCAGCACCGCCGCGTCGAAATCCTGACTGCCCAGGCAATCCAGAATGTCGGCGGCGTCATGGACGGGATGAAGGCTGGCGCCTGCGGCGGCCAGGGTGTCGCACAGATGCATCCACCCCGGAGACGCCGCCCCGGCCACCAATATCTCGATCCCGTCCAGAATGGCGGGCTTGGCGGCGGCGGGCGGCGCCAGGGCGATGGGGATGTCGAAGCCGAAACAGGCGCCCACGCCCGGCTGGCCGTCGGCCCAGATGCTGCCCTGCATCTCCTCGACCAGACGGCGGCAGATGGACAGGCCCAGACCGGTGCCGCCGAAGCGGCGGGTGGTGCTGTGGTCGGCCTGCGAGAACGGCTGGAACAGGCGTTCCACCTGTTCCGGCGAAATGCCGATGCCGGTATCGCGGATCGTGAAGGTCAGCCAGGGTTCGTCATGCCCCGGCAAACGCTCCAGGGTCATGGTGACCGAGCCGCGTTCGGTGAACTTGATGGCATTGCCCACCAGATTGAACAGTATCTGACGCAGCCGCACCGGATCGCCCAGGATCATGTCGGGCACGTCCGGGCTCACCCGCCAGGCCAGGTCCAGATTCTTCTCGCGCGCCAGTCCGGCCACCAGCTCGATGACCATTTCCATGTTGTCGCGCAGCGACAGCGGAATGGCTTCCAGCTTCAGCTTGCCCGCCTCGATCTTGGACAGGTCCAGGATGTCGTTGATCAGCGCCAGCAGCGATTGGGCCGAGCCGCGGATGACGTCGGCCATTTCCTGCTGCTCACCGTCCAGGTGGGTACCCGCCAGCAGGTCCAGCATGCCGATCACCCCGTTCATGGGGGTGCGGATTTCGTGGCTCATGGTCGCCAGGAACGCCGATTTGGCCAGGGTCGCCTGTTCCGCCACGCTCATGGCGTTCTGCAAATCCTGCTCGGCCTGCTTGCGGTCGGTGATGTCCATGCAGCCGACCAGCACGCAGCGTTCGTCGTTGACCTCGGTGATCTGGCCGGACAGGGCGGCCCACATGGTTTCGCCGTATTCGGTGGTGATCTCCACCTCGAAGGCATCGACAAAACCGCCGCCTGCCAGTTCCGTCAGGAAACGGTCGCAGGCCTCGGCCCCGGTGTAGAAGGCCAGGCTGCGGGCATGGACCTCGCCCACCACGCCGGAATCGTCCTTGGCGAACAGTTCCGACGCGCGGCGGTTCAACATCAGCACCATGTTGTCCGACAACCGCGTCAGCATCATGGGCAGCGGCGCCGCCTCGAAGAAGCGGCGCAGACGGTCCTCGGCCTGCTTGCGCGCGGTCATGTCCATGATGCCGACCAACACGCAACGTTCGCCGTTGTATTCGATGGACTGACCGGACAGCGCCCCCCAGAAGGTCTCGCCATAAGGGGTTTGAATCAGCGCCTCGAAATCATCGACAAAGCCGCCGCCGCGCAAGGTGTTCATGAAAACACGCTGGGCGTCGTTGCCGATCAGGTGTTCCAGTTGCATCCCCGGCGCCCGGCCGCCGCCGAAGAACAGTTCCAGCGCGCGGCGGTTGGCGGTCACCAGCGCCCCGCCTGATTGCCGGTACAGCATGATGGGCAGCGGCGCCGCGTCGATGATGCGCTGCTGCATGTCCCGCGCCGCCTTGTCGGTGCTGATGTCCTGTACCCACAGCAGAAAGGCGTCCTGATTGGCGTGCTGGATTTCCTCCCAGGTAATCCGCGCCCAGAATTCCTCGCCGCCGATGCGGCTGAGAAGATACTCGCCTTCATGCCCGTTGCCGGTGGGCAGCAACTCGCGCGGCGCCTGATGCAGGCGGCTGCGCCAGATCGGACAGAACGCCTTGAAATCCATGCCCTTCAGGGAATGGGAGCGCAGCCCCAGCAGCCGCGACGAACGTTGGTTGGCATACAGCACCTGCCATGTGCCCGATATGATCACCACGCCGATCGGGCTGCTTTCCAGCATGCGCAGGGCCGCGATGCGGCTGACGCCGAACGATGCTGCTGTCTTCGGTTCCATCGGGTTGGACACGGCCGACGCCTCGTGGATTTTTTTGCGCGCAGACACGGGCGCGCCCACCGCTTAAAGATATATGCTAATGAGCATATTCAATAACCGCCAGAAGAAAAACAAAGCAAATGCACGTATGCCCGTCACATTTTTGCACCATTAACCGCATTTTTAAAAAATTGTGAGAACATAAAATAGCGCCATCATTAATAATTCCAACGATCAGAACCGCCTTTCATTCAAAAGTATGAGTATCGAATACTTTTATACGAGACACACACTCAAGATTGAGCGAGAAGCCGCATCAGCCACCATCCGGCGCAAGATCACGCCCGAGGTGTTTGCCCGTTGCCAGCGTCCGCCACCACTGTTACACCGGCTGAGGGGTGGGGATTGGATGACGGGGCCATGGGCAACGACAGGCTGACATGGGGGGTGGGCGGTTCCGTTCTGCTGACGTTGGCGGGTGCGGTTCCGCTGGCGCTGGAGGGGCATCCGGCAGCCTGGATCGCCGTGGCGGGAAGCTGCGCCGCCGCCGTAAGCGCCGCCGCCCTGGTCCGCGCCCATGCCGCCGAACGTCAGCGCCGCGCCCAGGAATACGCCGCCGCCACCGGTGCCCTGGCCGAGGCCAAGGAGGTGGCCGAGGCCGCCAGCCGCGCCAAGAGCGATTTCGTCGCCAATATGAGCCACGAAATCCGCACCCCCATGAACGCTATCCTGGGCCTGACCCATCTGGTGCTGCGCGGCGAACAGCCGCCGCAGCAACGGGAATACGTCCAGAAAATCCAGCAATCGGCCGACCACCTGCTGGGCCTGATCAACGACATCCTGGATTTCTCTAAGATCGAGGCGGGCAAGCTGTCCCTGGATGCCCGCGATTTCGCATTCGAAGACTTGCTGGACAATCTGTCGCACATGGTCGCGGAAAAGGCGGCGCAGAAGGGTCTGGAACTGGTGTTCCATGTGGATGCCGCCGTGCCGCCGCTGCTGCATGGCGACGATCTGCGCCTGGGCCAGATTCTGATCAACTTCGCCAACAACGCCGTCAAGTTCACCGAACAGGGCGAAGTGGTGCTGCGGGTTCAGGTGCTGGAGAACGGCGACGAAGACGTGCATCTGCGCTTCGCCGTCAGCGACACCGGCATCGGCCTGACGCCCGAGCAGATGTCCAAGCTGTTCAGCGCCTTCGAACAGGCCGACGGCTCGACCTCGCGCCGCTATGGCGGCACCGGCCTGGGCCTTGCCATCTCGCGCCGCCTGGCCGAGCTGATGGACGGCGAAATCGGCGCCGACAGCGTCGCCCGCCAGGGCAGCACCTTCTGGCTGACGCTGCGGCTGGGCAAGGGGCACACCCAACCGAACTGGCTGACCGATGCCGACGTTGCCGGACGCCGGGTGCTGGTGGTGGACGACAACGCCACCGCGCTGACGGTGATGGGCGACATGCTGGCGGGCATGGGTTTTCGTACCGACCGCGCCGCCAGCGGCCCCGAGGCACTGGCAGCCATCCTGCGCCAGGACGGCGAAGGGCCGCCCTATGACGCGGTGTTCCTGGACTGGCAGATGCCGGGCATGGACGGGTTCGACACTCTGCGGGCGTTGCGCACCCACCTGCCCCCGGCCCGCCGCCCGGCGGTAGTCATGGTCACCGCCTTTGGCCGCGAGGAAGTCGCCGCCCGTGCCGAGGCCGAGGGCGTCGCCGACATCCTGACCAAACCGGTCAACCCGTCGGCGCTGTTCGACGCGGCGGTGCGCGCCATCAAGGGCGGCACCCCGCGCACCGCAACACCCGCCGCGCCGCCCGCCGAGCTGCCGCGCTTCGCCGGACAGCGGGTCTTGCTGGCCGAGGACAACGAGATCAACCAGGAAGTGGCCTGCGGCATCCTGTCCCATGCCGGGCTTGAGGTGGACGTGGCAGAGAACGGCATCGAGGCGCTGCGCCTGCTGGCGCGCAACGATTACGCCCTGGTGCTGATGGACATGCAGATGCCCGAGATGGACGGGCTGGAGGCCACCCGCCTGATCCGCGAGCAGCCACGCCACCGCGACCTGCCCATCGTCGCCATGACCGCCAACGCCATGGCCGAGGACCGGGCGCGTTGCCTGGACGCGGGCATGAACGATTACGTGTCCAAGCCCATCAACATCACCAAGCTGGGTGCCGTGCTGGAACGCTGGCTGCCCGAGGCGCCGCCGCCCGCCGCCGAACCCGAACCGGCGCCAGAACCCGAGCCCGAGACATCGTCGCCGTTTCCGGCCCTGGCCTTCCAGGCCTTCGACCGCGCGGCGGGATTGGCCTCGGCCGCCGACAACCCGGTGTTGCTGCGCCGTCTGGTGACCATTTTCGTCGATACCTACGACCAGAATTGGGCCGACCGTCTGGCCGCCGCCGAACCGGCCGAGGCGGCGCGGCTGGCCCACGCCCTGCGCGGCGCCGCCCTGGCCATCGGCGGACCGCCCCTGGCCGAATTGTGCGGCAGGCTGGAGGACGAACTGCGCACCTTGCCGTCAGCGACGGCCGAAGCGGGCCGGGCCGAGGTCACCGCCGCCCTGACCCGTCTGCGGATCGAATTGCAGCTGTTCCTGCATACACCCCTTGAAGAGCCCTGCGCTTGAGGGGAATATCTCCGAGGAACTATCACCTTAGGCTTGGGGTAGGGAAGAATGGCCGTTGGCCCGCTGCAAATTTCGACGCGCGCCATCGTGGTAGCCATGGTGGTGACGCTGGTGGCGGCGGTGGTCGGACATTCCGCCGTCGAGCTGTGGCAGAGCACCCGCACCTACCTGGACGCGGAAGAGGCCATCGCGGCCAACCGCACCATCGACCATCTGCTGCGCGGCGGCCAGAACCTGGCCTTTGAGCGCGGGCGGACCAATGTGGTGCTGTCCCTGCCCGATCCCGTGAACGCCCCGAACCGCACTTTTATCACCGCCCGCCGCACCGCCGCCGAAACCAACCTGGGCGAGGCGCTGATCCAGACGGCGGGCCTGCCCCATCCGGCGCTGGCGCGGCTGCGCGACAGCCATCGGCGTCTGGCGGAATTGCGCTGGCGGGTGGACATGGCGCTGGCTCAGAGCTTGAACGACCGCCCGCCCGAGCTGGCGCGGGAATGGTTCGCCGCCGCCTCCGATGTGCTGGACGACATCGGCCAGTCCATGGCGGAACTGTCGCTGGAGCCGAACCGCTTCTCCTCGCAGTTCCGTACCTATTCCCGCATGAAGATGCTGGCCTACGAGTTGCGCAACGCATTGGGGACCGAATCGTCACGCATCGCCGCCGCCACGTCCGAAACCGGCCCGCTGCCGGTGGCGGCCCTGGGCGAGATCATGCGGCTGCGGGGCGAAAGCCTGACGACATGGCGGGCCATCCGGCGCGAGACCACGCTGATCCAGGACCCGGACCTGCTGGCCGCCGTGGCGCGGGTCGATGAACGCTTCTTCACCGCCCTGCGTCCGTTGCAGGACCATATCCTTGACGCACGGCTGGCCGGGCGGCCCTCGCCGATGGATGTGGCGGGGTACACTGGCCGCTCGGTGCCCGCCCTGGATTCCGTCGCCGAGCTGATGGAGACCGCCGCCGCCCGGACCGAGGTGACGGTGGCCGCCCATCGCGACAGGACCCTGCACCTGATGCTGCTGGCCCTGGCACGGGCGGCGGTGGCGACGGGGTTCGGCGCCGCCGTCATCTATATGATTTCCGCCCGTCTGATGGTGCCGCTGGGCCGCATCCAGCAGCACTTGCGCGCCCTGGCCACCGGCGACACCGCCATCCAATTGCCGTCGGCACGCCGCCGCGACGAAATCGGCCAGATGCAGGAGGCCGTGGCAGCATTCCGCGACAGCCTGATCGAACGCCAGCGCATCGCCGACGACCTGGAGCACCAGCGCGAGCAACTGACGACGCTGATCAACGCCATCCCCGACGTGGTGTGCCTGAAGGACGGCGAAGGCCACTGGCTGGTGGTCAACGACAACGGCCGCCGCCTGTTCGGGCTGGAGAACGTGGATTGCCTGGGCCGCACCAATGCCGATCTGGCCCATTACTCGCCGTCCCTGGGCACCCATGGCGCCGGGGACTGGCGGGCATGGGAACACCGCACGTCCTGGCGCTGCGAGGAGGTTCTGACCGGGGCCGACGGCACGCCCCATATCTATGACGTGGTGCGGGTGCCGCTGTTCGGCCCGGATGGCGGCCGCAAGGGGTTGGTGGTGGTGGGGCGCGACACCACCGAACGCCGCCGCATCGAATCGGCCCTGGCCCGCCTGTCGCGCCAGAACGAGCTGCTTCTGGAAGCAGCGGGCGACGGCATCGTCGGCGTCGATGCCGATGGCGACACCGTCTTCGCCAACCCGGCCGCCGCCCGGCTGACCGGCTGGGACCTGCATGAATTGCTGGGCACCCATCATCACCAGTTGATCCACCACCATCATGCCGACGGCAGCCCCTATCCGGTGGCCGAATGCCCGGTCAGCCTGACCCTGCGCGACGGCCAGCCGCGCCGGGGCACGGACGAGACGTTCTGGCGCAAGGACGGCACGCCCATCGTGGTGGAATTCTCGACCGATCCCATGATCGAACAAGGCAAGGTGCGCGGCGCCGTCATCGTGTTCCGCGACACCAGCGAACGCAAACGTACCCAGGAAGCCATCGATTCCCTGCTGGCCGACCTGCAACGCTCCAACACCGATCTGGAACAGTTCGCCTATGCGGTGTCGCACGATCTTCAGGAACCGCTGCGCATGGTCGTCAGCTATCTGCAAATGCTGAAGCGGCGCTACGACGGCAGGCTGGACCAGGACGCCGACGAATTCATCGAATTCGCCGTGGACGGCGCCAAGCGCATGAGCGGATTGATCAACGCCCTGCTGGAATACGCCCGCGTCGGCACCCGCGGCAAACCGCCCGAGCCGGTGGAACTGGCGGTACCGCTGGAGCAGGCCCGCCACAATCTGGCCGTCGCCATCGCGGAAAGCGGTGCGGTCCTGAGCCTGGATACCCCCCTGCCCCAGGTCATGGGCGACGAGGCGCAACTGGGCAGCCTGTTCCAGAACCTGATCGGCAACGCCATCAAGTACCGCCGTCCCGATACCGCCCCCGCCATCACCGTCGCCGTCCGCCCCGGCCTTGCCGGATGGTGGGTGGTGACGGTCGGCGACAATGGTATCGGCATCGCCGCCGCCGACCGCGACCGGGCCTTCGGGGTGTTCCAGCGCCTGGGTGCGCGGCCCGATGCCACCGGCACCGGCATGGGGCTGGCCATCTGCAAACGCATCGTCGAACGCCTGGGCGGCCGCATCTGGATCGAGGATGGCACGGACGGTCTCGGCACCCATGTGGTGTTCACCCTGCGCGCCCCTTGACACCCCGGCACGCCATCGCCCACTGTCTGCGGCCATGACGCGCATACCGGACCATATTCCTTTGTTCCGCCGTAACGCGGCCAGCCGTCGGCTGACCGCGTGGATGATGGCGTTGGTCCTGTGCGCCCAGGTGCTGGCCGGTGCGCTGCTGCCCGCCCCGGCCGAGGCCATGACCCGCGCGGTGGGCAGCATCGAAATCTGCACCGCCGCCGGCATCATGGTCATGCCGCTGGACCCGGCCGCCGACCAGGACGCGCCGCAGGCGACGCAAGCCCGCTTCTGCCTGTTCTGCCTGCCGCTGATGCAGGGCGCCGCCGCCGCTCCGGCGCCGCTGGCCGTGCTGGGGCCGATGCTCCCCACCCCGCCGGACACCGTGCAGGTTCCGGCGGAAATCACCGTTCTTGCGGCGCCGTTGCGCGGTGCCGCCTCGCCCCAGGCCCCTCCCGCCCTCTGACCCGGAACGCATTGCGCCGACGGCCTTGTGCCGCCGCCGTCCCCCGCCGTCCCGAGGTTGGACATGCCCCGATCAGATTCCCCGCCGCCCACGGCCCCCCGTGGCGGAGATTGGTCCTACGACCAGCTTTACACCCGCAGCCGCACCACCCTGCGTCCCGCCTTGGCCGGGCGCCTGGGCAGTACCCATGACGCCGACGACGTGCTGCACGACGCCTTCGTGCGCATGCTGCAAGGCTATGCCCGCGCCGATATCCGCAACCCGCTGGCCATGCTGGCGCGTATCGCCCTGAACATCGTGCGCGACGGCGCCCGCCGCAACGCCACCCGTACCGCCATGCTGGCGCGGGAAGTCGAGGCCCCCTGCGCCGTGGCACCGCCCGCCGACCCCGAAAGCGGTCTGGCCCGGCAGCAGCATCTGCTTCATCTGCGCGACGCCATCGATGCCCTGCCGCCCCGATGCCGGGAAGTGTTCCTGCTGCACCGGGTCGAAGGTTTGCCCCAGGCCGAGGTCGCCCGGTTGCTCGGCATTTCACGCAGCGGCGTCGAAAAACATCTGATCCGCGCCAACGCCCAGTTGCGCACGGACTTATCCGCCACCATTGACAGCCCCGGGGGTAGCAAGGCTTGATGGCGGCATGTCCGTCGATCCTGATCAGATGATAGCCGGAGCAGGCGCCGAGCTGCGGCGCCATTACGCCCCGGAAATCACCGCGCTGAAGCGGCGCGCCGCCCACCGGCGGCGTCTGTACAGGATCATGGCCGGGATGCTGGCTACCGTCATCGTGACGGCGGCAAGTACCCTGTCTTTCGGCTGGCGCTCGGTGGCGGCGCCGCCCGCCGCGCCGCTGTCCCTGATCCTGGCCGACGGTATCCGCGTCGATCTGGATGCCGGAGCCGCCGTGGACCTGCCGCTGGTGCCATGGCGCCATCAGGCCCGTGTGCTGCGCGGCACGGTGCTGTTCGACATCCGCCATGACGACAGCCGCCCCTTTCACGTCCTGAGCGGGGATGCCCAGCTGACCGATCTGGGCACCCGGTTCCTGGTCGAGCACGAGCCGTTGTCGGTAGCGGTCTATGACGGCAAGGTGCTGGTGGAAACCGCGCAAGGACTGGCGGCAACCGTTTCCCCCGGCCACGCCGTCGCCATCGGCCACGACGCCATCACCCCGCGTCCGTTGCCCGACGAATCCACCACCGCCTGGCGCGACGGCCTGCTGGTCTTCCGCGACACGCCGCTGCCCGAGGTGGCGGCCCGGTTGTCACGCTACCGTTCCCAGCCGGTGCGGATCGGCGATAGCACCCTGAACACGCTTAAGGTCAACGGCGTATTCCGCATCGGCGACATGGACGGCGCCCTGGCGACCCTGGAGCAGGCGTTGCCGCTGCAAGCCCGCCACAGCCAGGACGCCACACTGCTGGTCGTCCGCTCCAGCCGCGCCACCGCCCCCACCCGCCGCTGATTTTTTTCATTCTCCAGGTGAGGATTGTCCCAGGCCGCCCGTCTATAGCCGTCCGTTCGCCCGAGCGGACAGCATCGCGGATTGCCGAAGAGGATCGGATATGCTGGGGGATTGCTGGAAGAACCGCCCGTCGCTGGCGGTAATGGTCGTAGCCATGGCGGCGGCGCCGAGTGCCTGGGCGGCGGAAAGCCGCGTCCCGCTGGACCTGCCGAGCCAGCCCCTGGCCGCCGCGCTGGAATCCCTGGCAACCGCCACCCATACCCAGATGCTGTATTCCGCCGAACTGGTACGCGGCCTGACCGCCCCGGCGGTCAAGGGCGAGCTGACCGCGTCCGAGGCGCTGCGCACCGTACTGGCGGGCAGCGGCCTGGAGGCCCGCATCACCGGCGAGAACAAATTCACCCTGGTCAGCGCCAATGCCTCGACCACCCGCCTGGGCACGGTGGTGGTCACTGGCCAACGCGAAGACCAGAACTACAAGGCCAACACCGCCACCGTGGGCGGCAAAAGCCCGGTGCCGCTGCGCGAGATCGCCAATTCGGTCTCGGTCATCACCCGCGAGCGCATGGACGATCAGAACATGACCGACGTGGACCGCGCCCTGACCTGGGCCACCGGCGTCGAGACCCGTCCCAACGATGGTGCGCAAAGCCAGTATTATTCGCGCGGCTTCGCCCTGCCGATCATGAATGACGGCATGCCGTCCTATGACAGCTCCTCGGGCTATCAGCAATTCGACCTGGCCATGTACGAGCGTATCGAGGTACTGCGCGGCCCGGCGGGTCTGATGCAGGGCAGCAGCGAGCCGTCGGGCTCCATCAATCTGGTGCGCAAGCGTCCCACCGACACGCCACAGGCCTCCATGACCGCCTCGGCCGGAAGCTGGAACAATTACCGTACCACCGCCGACGTCAGCACGCCGTTGACCGACGACAAGACGCTCAAGGGCCGCTTCGTCGCCACCTTCACCGACCGCGACTATTTCTACGACGATGCCCACAGCCAGAAATGGTTCGGCTATGGCGTCCTGGAATACACCCCCAATCCCGACTGGAAGTTCGATTACTCGGTCGCCTATCAAAGCGACGACAACCAGCCGCTGGGCGGTCTGCCGACCTATTCCGACGGTCAGCCCATCGATTTCAGCCGATCCGCCAACACCAACACGCCGTGGACATGGTCGGAATGGGTGACGCACGAGGAAAAGCTGGAGGCCGAGCGCCGTTTCAGCAACGGCTGGACCGCCAAGCTGGGCGGCAGCTGGCGCGAGCAGACCTTCGCCTGGAAGGACGGTTATGCCGGTGGCGTGGCCCGCGCCACCAACACCGCCAATTACACCCTGCGCGACCGCGACTATGTCTATTACCGCAAGGCCGCCGACGCCTCGGTCGAGGGGCCGTTCAAGCTGTTCGGACGCGAGCATTCGCTGCTGCTCGGCACCAATATCGATATCTTCAATTACCAGGGCGATTGGGGAAACAACCTGACCGCCAGCGGCGTCAACATCTTCAACACCGGCGGCATCGCCGAGCCCAACCTGATCCATTCCGAGGGCACGGAAACCCGCACCACCCAATACGGCCAGTACGGCCAGTTGCGTTTCCGTGCCTTCGACCCGCTGCTGTTGATCGTCGGCGGCCGCAACACCAGCTTCGATTCCAAGAACCGCTCCATGACCGCCTATAATTGGGGGGTGTGGAAGCAGGGCGCCAAGGCCATGAACGAATTCGTGCCCTATGCGGGCGCGGTCCTGGACGTCACCAAGGAAACCTCGCTGTACGGCAGCTATTCGGAAATCTTCGTGCCGCAGACCAACATGACCGTGTCCGGCAGCGTGCTGCCGCCGCGCAAGGGCTGGCAGACGGAAGTGGGCGTCAAGAACGATTTCCTGGACGGCAAGCTGTCGGCCACCCTGGCGGCCTTTGTCGTGCGCGACACCAACCGCGCCATCACCGACCCCGCCAACACCAATTATTCCATCGCGGCGGGCGAGGTGGAAAGCAAGGGCTGGGAAACGGAAGTCACCGGCAGCCCGGTGGACGGCCTCAAGCTGACAGCGGGCTATACCTATCTGACCACCCAATACGCCAATTCCGGCACCAACACCGGCACCACCTTCCAGACCTGGATGCCGCGCCACAGCTTCAAGACCTGGGGCGTCTACAGCTTCGGCGAGGGCAGCGGACTGGACGGCTTCAGCATCGGGTCCGGCATCATCGCCAAAAGCCAGACCTACAGCACCAGCACCCAGCTTCACCAGAACGCCTATGCGGTGGTGGACGCCCAGATCGGCTATCAGCTCAATGAAAACCTGGCGGTGACGCTGACCGGCACCAATCTGTTCGACAACGAATATTGGGCCAAGATGCTGACCAGCACCAACAACCTGTACGGCGAACCGCGCGCCTTCGTCCTGGCGATCAAGGCGTCCATGTAAGGTCACAAGGCACGGGGAAATGGGAGGGCGTTCCTTGACTTCCCCGTGCCCTTCGCCGATAGTCTCCCCATCATGAAAAGGGGCTTTCGCCACAAGACTTACGTGACGGAGACGGATGGCTCGCAAGGGCAGATCCGGCGCCGTCTCGTGTCCTGGCTGGGCCTGTTCCTGCTGGTCTTCAACGTGCTGGGCGCCAGCGCCCTTCCCGCACGTTCGGCCGAGGCCGGCCCGGCTCCCTTCGCCCAGGAATTCCTGGGCGACCGTATCGTGGTCTGTACCGCCGCCGGAATGGTGGTCATGGACCTGAACGGCAATGTGGTGGGAACCGGCGATACCTCGACGGCCCATAGCGATTTCTGCGTCTACTGCCTGCCCTTGATGCATGGCGGGGCGCAGGTCCCGGCGGCGGCCTTGCTGCCGCTGGACATCGTCTATCCCGGCGCCGCCATTTTCGTTCCCGCCGAACCGGCCATGGCGCATGTGGTGCGCCTGCCCGGCACCGCCAGCCCCCGCGCGCCTCCTCTCGCCTGATCCTGCGACGTTTCGCCGGTCCGCATCGTCCCTGATTGGGGGCGTTCCGTGCCAAGCGGTCTCGTGTGGAGAACGGCCATGATCCCTTCACGGTTCTGGAAATCCACGCCCGCCGCCCTGCGTCAGGGACTGTCCGGCATGTTCGCCGGTGCCCTGGGCGGAGCGGTCCTGGTCGGCCTTGTCCTCGCGCTGGACATCGCCCGTCTGCGTACTTTGCTGTCGATGGTGATTGTCACCCCATCGGCGGCGGAGTGGCTGACGGTGCCGAGCGTCTTCGCGGCGGCAGGATTGGCCGTGGCCCTGACCTGCGGGCGCGGCGGCTGATCGCCGCCGCATCCGGCGAAACCTGTTCCAACCGACGCGACCATCCCTGCCTTTTTCCAGGAGTGTGCCCATGCACGCCTTCCTCGCGACCTTGCGCGCCTTCGTCTCGGCGGGGTTCCACCCCCGTACGCCGCTGGCGCGCGGCATCGCCGCCACGTTGGCGGTCAAGCTGTGCGTGGTGGTGGCCCTGCGTCTGTTCGTGTTCGGCGGCGACGCCCGCGTGCCGGTGAGTTCGTCCGTGATGGACGGCCACCTGCTGCCCGTCGCCCAGCAAGATCGGGATAACTGAACCCATGCTTGATTTCGATCCATCCCAGGTGGGGCGGCTGCAATTCGCCGCCACCGCGCTGTATCACTTCCTGTTCGTGCCCCTGACCCTGGGGCTGTCCTTCCTGCTGGCCATCATGGAAAGCGCCTATGTGATGACCGGCCGCGTCATCTGGCGCGACATGACCAAATTCTGGGGCAAGCTGTTCGGCATCAACTTCGCCATGGGCGTTGCCACCGGCATCACCATGGAATTCCAGTTCGGCACCAACTGGGCCTACTACTCCCATTACGTGGGCGATATCTTCGGCGCGCCGCTGGCCATCGAGGGCCTGATGGCCTTCTTCCTGGAATCCACCTTCGTCGGCCTGTTCTTCTTCGGCTGGGACCGCATGAGCAAGGTCGGCCACCTGACCGCCACCTGGCTGGTCGCTATCGGCTCGAACATGTCGGCGCTGTGGATTCTGATCGCCAACGGCTGGATGCAGAATCCGGTGGGGGCGCATTTCAACCCCGACACCATGCGCATGGAAATGACCTCGTTCTGGGAGCTGCTGTTCAACCCGGCGGCCCAGTCCAAGTTCGTGCACACCATCAGCGCGGGCTATGTCACCGGCGCCATCTTCGTGATGTCCATCAGCGCCTATTACCTGCTGCGCAAGCGGCACGTTCAGTTCGCCACCCGCTCGATGATCGTGGCGACCACCTTCGGCCTGCTGTCCAGCCTGTCGGTGGTGGTTCTGGGCGACGAGAGCGGCTACACCGTCAGCGAAAGTCAGAAGATGAAGATGGCCGCCATGGAGGCCATGTGGAAGACCGAGCCCGCCCCGGCTGGCTTCACAATTTTCGCCATTCCCGACAGCAAGACCGGCGAGAACCACTTCGAGGTCAAGATTCCGTGGGTGCTGGGCCTGATCGCCACCCGCTCCGCCGATCAGACCGTGCCCGGCATCGACGAGTTGGTGGCCCGCGCCGAACAGCGGGTGCGCAACGGTCTGGTGGCCTATGACGCCCTGGAGCGGCTGCGCGCCGACCGCAATGACGCCGAGGCCCGCGCCACCCTGAAGGAAACCGACAAGGATCTGGGCCACGCTTTGTTGCTGAAGAAGTACGTGGCCGATCCGCGGCTGGCCGACGATGCCACCATCGCCAAGGCCGCCCGCGACACCGTGCCCGGCGTGGGTCCGCTGTTCTGGGGCTTCCGCATCATGGTGGCGCTGGGCTTCTTCTTCATCGTCTTCTTCGCCATCGGTTTCTGGAAGGCGTGCAAGCGCGACTTCTCCAGCACCCGTTACCTGAAGCTGTGCCTGTATTCGCTGCCGCTGCCCTGGCTGGCCGCCGAGTTCGGCTGGTTCGTGGCCGAGTTCGGCCGCCAGCCCTGGGCGGTGGACGGCATGCTACCGACCTTCCTGGGATCGTCGTCGCTGTCGCTGCCCAAGGTGCTGTTCACCCTGGGGGGCTTCGTCCTGTTCTACTCGTCGCTGCTGGTGGTGGACATCGTGCTGATGCGCAAGACCATCCGCCTGGGCCCGGTACAGGCCCTGGGCCTCAAGCGCCCGGCCGCCCCCGCCGTCCTCCCGCAACCCGCCGAATAAGGAACACCCATCATGGGTATCGTGGATTATGAAATCCTGCGTCTGATCTGGTGGCTGTTCCTGGGCGTGCTGCTGATCGGCTTCGCCATCATGGACGGCTTCGACCTGGGCGTCGCCGCCCAGCTTCCCCTGGTCGCCCGCACCGATTCCGAGCGGCGCGTCGCCATCAACACCATCGGCCCGGTGTGGGACGGCAATCAGGTGTGGCTGATCCTGGGCGGCGGCGCCATCTTCGCCGCCTGGCCCGCCATCTACGCCGCCGCCTTCTCGGGCTTCTACATCGCGCTGTTCCTGGTGCTGGCGGCGCTGATCATCCGCCCGGTCGGCTTCGAGTTCCGCAACAAGATCGCCGATCCGCGCTGGCGGTCGTTCTGGGATTGGGCGCTGACCATCGGCGGCGTGGTGCCGTCACTGGTGTTCGGCGTCGCCATCGGCAACCTGTTGCAGGGCGTGCCGTTCCGCATCGACGGCGACATGCGCATCTTCTACGAGGGCACCGGCCTGTTCGAGTTGCTGAACCCGTTCGGCCTGCTGGCCGGTCTGGTGTCGCTGACCATGCTGCTGGCCCATGGCTCCGTCTATCTGGCGGTCAAGGCCGACGGCCCGGTGCGCGAGCGGGCGGTGCGTCTGCTGACCTTCACCGCGCCGGTTTCGGTGCTGCTGTTCGTGCTGGCCGGTCTGTGGCTGTCCCAGGCCATTCCCGGTTATGCCATCGTCGGCGAGGTGCTGACCACCGGCCCATCCAACCCGCTGCTGAAGCAGGTGGCGGTGCGCGATGGCGCGTGGCTGGCCAATTACGCCGCCCATCCGTGGATGATCGCCGCCCCGGTTCTGGGCATCGCCGGTCCGCTGCTGGCGGTGGCGCTGGTGCGTCTGGGCCGTCCCGGCCTGGGCTTCATCGCCAGCGGCCTCGGCATCTTCGGCACGGTGTCCACGGCGGGCGTCAGCATGTTCCCGTTCCTGATGCCGTCCAGCATCGCGCCGCAGGCCAGCCTGACGGTGTGGGACGCGTCGTCCAGCGAACGCACGCTGTTCATCATGCTGATCTGCACCCTGATCTTCCTGCCCATCGTCCTGTCCTACACCGCCTTCGTGTTCCGGGTTCTGCGCGGCCGCGTCACCGCCGAGCAGATCGAGAACAACCCGGTCGGCCATTACTGAGGAGTCTTCGCCATGTGGTATTTCGCCTGGATTCTCGGAATCGGCCTGGCCTGCGGGGCGGGCATCCTCAACGCGCTGTGGCACGAGATGCACCTGCCCGACACCGGCGGTGCCGACGAATGATTTCCGGGGCGGGCCTTGGGGTCCGCCCCCCCTTCCCCTTCGTCCAGAGGATGATCCCATGACACAGCCCCTGTGGCGCATCCGCGCCGAAAAGGACCCGTTGGTGGTGGTCGCCGCCGACCATCCCGACCATGCCCGGTCCATCATCGCCGCCCTGATCGATCACGGCGACCTGCCCGGCACCGCCGCCGCAGCGCGGCTGGAGCCGTGCCCGCCGCGCCAGAGCCGCAGCACCCTGACCCAGGCCCGGCGATTGGGCCTGAACGGCGGCTTCCTGGCCTATCTGCCCAACGGCATGTTCCTGACCGCCATCGGCGGCATTTCCTGATCCCTCAACCACCACACAAGGAAACGTCCATGCGCATCATGTCCCTGTTGCTGGCGGCGGCGCTGTGCGCCGCTGTTCCCGCCGCCGCCAGCCCCTCTTCCTCTAAGCCGAAGGTGGTGGTCAGCCTGCCGCCGCTGCATTCCCTGGTCTCGCGCCTGTTGCAGGGCGTGGCCGAGCCCGAGCTGCTGATGGACAAGCGGCTGGACACCCGGCTGGTAGAACTGAACAGCCGTCAGGTCGAGGCCCTGCGCCATGCCGATCTGATGATCTGGAGCGGCCCGGCCCTGGAAGGCGCCATCGCCGAGGCAGGCATGGTCATGCCCGATCTGGCCGGGCGCAGCCTGACCCTGTCGCGCCATGTGCCGCTGATGAGCCCGGCCGCCGAAGGCAGCGACCAGACCGGCGGGCCGCGCGATCTGCGCTTCTGGCTCGACCCGCGTCTGGCCCACCACGCCGTGCACATGATCGCACCGGCCCTGGTGCGGGTCTATCCCGAGGCCTCCGACACCATCCTGGACAATGAAATCGCCCTGATGGCCGAATTGCACCATGCCGAGCACGCCACCCGCGCAGCCCTGGGCACCGCGTGGGGCACGCCGCTGCATGTGGGCGGCGGCGATCTGCGCTATCTGGAATGGCGCTTCAATCTAGCCAAGAGCGGTTGCGCCCGTGGCGCCTTCGACCCGCTGGGCTTCAACCTGCCCGCCGGAGCGGCCCTGTACGGCAAGATGATGGACGGCGCCCGTCAGGCGCTGGCCGCCTGTGTCGGCGGCAAGCCGGAACGCCGCGCCCCCTCGGCGGATTTGTAGGTTTACCGCCTCGGCGCCGCTCCGCCCGTGGCGGCGGACGGCACCGATGGCTGGCGCAACCAGACACGGGCGAGGTCCAGGCTCATGCCGTCCAGCGAGGCCGGGCAGGCCATGCGGTTGATGTTCTGCATATAGGCCTGGGGCGGCGGCGCGGCGGCATCGCCGCGCGGCAGGGTCCGGCGGATTTCGTTCAGGATCAGCTCGGATTCGTCAGCACTGGGTGGTTCGCCATCGGTCACCCACAGGCCGTTGCCGGTGCCCGAGGTGGGAAAGGTGGTGGGCGGTGCGGTGTTCGGCACCATGCGGTAATAGACCCACTGGTATTTGTAGAACCAGCACGCCACCAACTGCTCGGCCCGCGCCGGAACCGCCGTCAGCAGCAAGGCCAGACCGCACATCGCCGTCAGGATGTGTCGTGTGTTTTTTGCCATGCCCTGGTGTCGCACGTTCGGCGCCCGGCCTCAAGCCAGGATCGGGGCGAAGCCACCGCCGGGGGTGCGGAAATTGGTCGCCTGCCCGCGATACAGCCGCGCCGTCAGCAGCACCAGCCGCCCGTCCAGGGCAAAGGCCCGCAGATCGCATTTCAGCGGTTCCGCCCCCAATTCCGCCCCTGGCACCTCCAGCCGCGGCGGCGGCACGTAATCCTGGGCGATGGTGCCGCCGCGCGGCAGGCTGTCCCAGGTGGCGCGGCTGATCTTGTCGCCGCGATAAACCGCCTTGGCGGCATGGCCGCGCATGGGCTTGAAGAACAGATGGCGGCGGTGCTGCCAATCCTCTTCCGTCATCACCCGTGTCGGCGGCACCAGGGGGGAACGCCGCGACACTTCCACCAGCAGCCGCTTGTCGGACAATGCCGCATGGGCATAGGGATCGGGAGTCAGCACCACCCTGCCCGCGCGCCACGCCTGGGCCAGCATCGCATGCTCGGGGCGCTCCAGACGGAAATCGGTCAGGCGGTTGTAGATTGCGTCGAAGCCCGCCGGGTCAAACCCCGCCGCATCGTGGATTTCCGCCACCAGCCCGGCGCGGAAGAACAATGCCTGATACAACAGAAATTCCGGCCATAGGAATTGCGATTGCGGCGCCTCGTCCACGATGGCGACGCGCTGCCCGCCCCCGGCGAAGGCCAGGGCGGCGTCCTCAACATCCGCCGCCTGCCCCGCCGCCCGCGCCAAAGCGGCGGCGATCAGCAGGCCGCCGGGATTGGTGTTGATCTCGATCAGGCGCGGCCCGTCGACGGTCAGGTGGAAGTCAAAACACAGCGGCCCGGACCGGGGCAATGCGTCCTCGGGCCAGCCATTGGCCGCCAGTTGCGCGCGGCGCAGATCGGGGGCGTTGACGGCATCGTGCAATTCCGCCACGGCGGCGGCGATGGCGGGCACCGCGCCGGGCGGCAAGACCACGGCATAATCGGAAATCAGCCCGGCGCGGCCATCCTGCACGGCGGCGAAGGCCGCTTCATCGGCAAAGGCATCGCGCAACCGGGACCACAACGCCGCCCGGTCCAGGGCAACAGCCCGCGGACCGACGGCAACCAGGGCCATGGTCACTTCACCTGTCCCTTGTCCAGGCGACTCAGCCATTCCGGCGTCACCTGATCGAAGCGCAGGATGGCCTTGCCCTTGTGGTCGCGCAGGAAATCCTTGGCCTCGGCCTCGGTGGCCAGCGGCACCAGTTCATGGCCCATGGGGCCGAGCACGTCCGAGCCGACCACGTACCACGCGTCACGGGCGGCGATGGGCTCGACCGCGTAGTAATCGGTGACGGCGATGGTCGCCACGTCCTCGGCGCGGTGGCCGGGCACATAGGCTTTGGGCGCGGCCAGGAACTTGAACAGATCCTTGGCGCCGTCGAAATAATGGGCGTGGCCGTCCTTGTACACCACGTACCCGATCCATTCCGGGAACTTGGCGACGAACATGCCGCACACCGGACAGACCGAATCGGGCTTGGGCGGCGGCACCACCAATTCCCCGGCGGGAACGGCGGCGGGGGCCAGCAGCAGGAACAGGGCGACAAGGCGGGCCAGCAGGCGCTGCGTCATGGGTTACGGTTCCTCACCAATTGGGCAGGCGGATCATGATTTCAAAAAAGCGGATGCCTTGCAGCACGGTGCCGATGCCCAGGACGATGACCACCAAAGCCGCGCCCTTCAGCAGCAGACCGCGCAGTTTGGCGCCCAGACGGCCGAACACCACGCTGACGAACACCATGGATGGCAGGGTGCCCAGGCCGAAGGCCAGCATCAGCGCGCCGCCCTGCAACGGATGATCGGCGGCGGTGGCCTTGACCGCCACCGCCAGGGTCAGGGCGCAAGGCATCAAGCCGTTCATGACGCCGCCCAGCGCCGCGCCCCACACCGGGCCGCGCTGCCCGGCGGTAGCGAAGATGCGCCGCGCGGCACCGGCGGGCATGCCGATGGACGGCAGGCGGAACGGCAGCACGCCCAGAATCTCCAGCCCCAGCAGGATGACCAGCGCCCCGGCCAGGATTTGCAATACCGCCTGGGCCTTGCCGATGATGCCGGTGGACACCAGGGCCATGCCCAGCGCCGCCGCGATCACACCCACCAGGGAATACATGCCGATGCGGGCGCCATGATAGCCGACCAGCGGCAGCACGCCCTTGCCCGCTTCGCCCATGCGTACGAAAAAGGCCGAGACCAGGGCGCCGCACATGCCGACGCAATGGCCGCTGCCCAGCAAACCGGCGGTGAAGGCTAGGCCGTAATCCAGGCTGTTATCCACGCCGTCAGTCCCCCGCCTTTTGCAGCCGCAGGGAATTGGCCACCACCGACACCGACGACAGCGCCATGGCGGTGGAGGCCACCATGGGATTGAGCCGCCCCAGCGCCGCGCCGGGAATGGCGAAGGTGTTATAGCCCAGCGCCCACACCAGATTTTGCCGGATGACCCGCATGGTGCGGCGCGACAGCGCCACCATCTCGGCCACCTTGGCGATGTCGCCGCCAACCACGGTGACCTGGGCGGATTCCAGGGCGATATCGGTGCCGCTGCCCACCGCGAAGCCCACTTCGGCGGCGGCCAAGGCCGGGGCATCGTTGATGCCGTCGCCGATCATGCCGACCCGTTCGCCCAAGGCGCGTAATTCCTCGACGATCTCCAGCTTGGTGGCGGGCGAGGCCCCGGCCACCACCGTCTCGATGCCCACCAGGGCGGCCACATGTTGCGCTGCGGCCTCGACATCGCCGGTCACCATCATGGTGCGCACGCCCAGATCATGCAGGGCGCGGATGGCGGCGGCGGCACCGGGGCGCGGCCGGTCGGCGATGCCGAACAGGCCTCGGGCGCGGCCATCCACCGCCACGGCGACCGGGGTCGCGCCCTCGGTCGCCAATTCCTCCAGCAGCGGGGCCAACGATCCGCAATCGATCCCGGCCTCTTCCAACAGGCGGGCATTGCCCACCAGCACGGCATGGCCGCCAACCGTGGCACGCACGCCCTGGCCGGGCACCGCCTGGAAATCGTCCCCCGCAACCGGCGCCACCGCGCGGGCGCGGGCGTAGTCCACCAGGGCGCGGCCCAGATGATGCTCGCTGCCCGCCTCGGCCCCGGCCACCAGCGCCAACAACGCCTCCTCGGATTGGCCGGGCACGGCGTGGAAACGGGTGACCGCCGGGCGGCCCTCGGTGATGGTGCCGGTCTTGTCGAAGATCAGCACGCTCAGGCGCGCGGCGCTTTCCAGCGCGGCGCCGTCGCGGATGTAGAGACCCTGGCGCGCCGCCCGGCCGGTAGCGGCCATGATGGCGGTGGGGGTGGCAAGGCCCAGCGCGCAGGGACAGGCGATCAGCAGCACCGACACCGCGCTGTCCAGCGCCGCCCCCAGCCCGCGCCCGCCCAGCAGCCACGAGGCGAAGGTGGCGCCCGCCACCGCCACCACGCCCGGCACGAACACCGCCGAGACGCGGTCGGCCATGCGCTGCACCGGCAGCTTGGCCGCCTGGGCGTGATCGACCATGCGCACGATGCCCGCCAGCACGGTGTCGGCGCCGATGGCCGTCACCTTCATGCGCAGCAGGCCGGTGCCGTTGATGCAGCCGCCCACCAGCTTGTCGCCCGCGTTCTTGACCACCGGCATGCTTTCGCCGGTGACCAGGGCTTCGTCCACATTGGACAGGCCATCCACGACCACACCATCCAGCGGAATGCGTTCGCCGGGGCGGATGATCACCGTCTCGCCCAACGCCACCTCGTCCACCGGCACCACGCTTTCCACGCCATCGCGCAGCACGGCGGCGGTGGCCGGTTGCAAATCGATCAGCTTGCGGATGGCTTCGCCCGCCTGACCCTTGGCCCGTTCCTCCAGCCAGCGGCCCAGCAGCACGAAGGCGACGATGCCGGCGGCGGCCTCGAAATACAGATGATGGCGGCGGCCGATCAGCGATACCAGCGAATGGCCGTAGGCGGCACCCGCCCCCAGGGCGATCAGCGTGTCCATGTTGGCAGTGCGGCGCGAAGCCAGCTTGGCGGCACGTTGAAAGAACCCACGCCCAGCACCCAGCACGATCGGGGTGGTCAGCGCCAGTTCCGCCAGCTTCCACGGCCAGGATCGCGGCATGGCCATGCCGATGGCCATCACCGGCAGGAACAACGCCCCGGCCCACAGGGCACGGCGCCGCGCCTCGGCCAGCCGCAGGCGCTCGCGTTCGATCACTTGGCGGCGCTGCGCCAGGGTATCCATGGGCCGCGCCGCATAGCCCAGCCCGGCCACCAGTTTTTCCACCTCGGCGCGGTCGAGCACCCCGACGATGGACGCGGTTTCCGAGGCGAAATTGACCGAGGCCGAGCGAACCCGCGCATCCCGCCCCAGCGACAACTGGATCAGCGCCGCGCACGAGGCACAGGTCATGCCCTCGATGGCGACGTTGATTTCGGTGCAGGCATCGTCGGCCACCACCGCCTGGGCCACCGCCCGGCGCGGCGCGCGGGCGATGTTGCCGATGACGGTATCCAGCAGGCGCAACAGGTTTTCCGGCGGCAGGCGGCGCGGGTCGAAATGCACGGCGACCGACCCCAGGTCAGGCACCACCCGCACCTTGCGCACGGCATCGTGCTTGCGCAGCAGGATGTCGGCCAGCAGCGCCTTTTCGGAATCGCGCCGCAGCGCCGGGGCGATGATGCGCACCCGGCGCCCGGTCTGGTGCACCAGTTGGATATGGCTCATTTGCGGGCCTTGCGGAAGCGAACCAGCAGGAACACCAGATAGACCACCGTGGCCCATTGATACCGATAGGTCCACGGCTGCGGCAGCCATTGCCGCATGATGCGGTCCCAATGGGTGCGGATCAGGTAATAGACCACCAGATCGTTGGCGAAATGCAGCGCCCAATCCTTGGCGTCGAACGGCATCGCCACCTTGCCGCCGGTCTTGATCGCCATGATCTGGTTGAGCACCACCGCCTTGGCCTTGAGGTCGCGGTAGCGGTCACGCAGCCGCGCCACCGGCCCGGATGCCTTGATCCGCTCCACCAGACCTTGCGGCGGCGGTTCGGGCGTGGCGACGGCACCGTCGGCCAATGCTGCGACCGCGCCGCTCAGGGCGCGCACCACCTGGGCCAGGGTGCACACTTCCTCGGCCCAGCGGATGGACAGCTTGCCCATGCCCGCGAACAGGGTGACGCGATAGACGCCCTCGACCCGCCGCAAGGCGCGTTCCAGCACTTCCGCCGCCCCCGGCGCGCACAGCGCCGCGGGCAGGTCGAAACGCACATGGCCGGGGGCGCGGTGGCGCACCCGCACTTCCCGCATCAGGGACTGGCGCGCCTCGTCGCGCGCCGCCGCCCTGTTTCTCAGCCGGACGATCATGACCGCCCCCCTTTGCTGGTTGGGCCTATTCGGCGGTCTTGCCCGCCGCTTCCTCGGCCTCGCGCGATTCCTCGACCAGATCGGCCAGGCTTTCGCGGGCGTTCAGCACCATGTCCTTGCCCATGTCGGTGCCCTTGGCCACGGCGGCGGCGATTTCCTTGCGGTACTTGTAGCCGTAATACCCGGCCACGGCCCCCGCCGCGAAGATCACCACCGGATTGCCGAACAGGCGGCCCAGAATGCCGCGCCCCGCCACCATGCCAACACTCATCGCCATCGCTCCCTTTGCCAGATGGGTTCCGGCGGCCCCTGCGGGTGCCGCCATGGTTTCACAGACGTCCTTGATGATCTCGCTCATGTCGGCTTTGCCCCCTTGTCGGACGGCGCCTCGGGCTCGCCGTTCAGCATCAGCCAGATGCCCTTGCAGCCCTCGCAACAGAACGTCAGAACGCGTTCAGCCGTCTGCACAGGATAAGCCTTGGGCGGCACCGGCAATCCGCAAAGATCGCATTGCTGCTCCGTCCCGCTCACAACAAATTCTCCACCATCCTGCGCAGCCCGGCCATGTCGGATTCGCCCAGGATGCGGTGCCGCACCTTGCCTTCGCGGTCGATCACGAAGGTCATGGGCAGGCCGGTGACGCCATAGGCGCGGGCGGTCTTGGACTCCGGGTCCAGCAGCACCGGATAGGACAATCCCAGCCCGGCGACGAAGGGGCGGATATCGTCCGGTTTCTGCCCGGCATTGACCGCCAGCACCATCAGGCCGCGGTCCCGCGCCTGTTGCCAGAACGGTTCGATCTCGCGCATCTCGTCCTTGCAGAAGGCGCACCACGTCGCCCAGAAGCGCAGCACCACCACCTTGCCCGCCGCCGCCTCGGGCAGGCGGATTTCGCCGTCGCCATCCAGGATTCTGGCGGCGAAGGGCCGCAACGGCTCACCGGTGACCGGCGCCTTGGCGCCCTGCTCGCCGCAGGCGGACAGCAGCAGCAGCGACAGCAGCGCGGGCAACAGGATATGGCGGCTCATGGCACGGCCTCGAACAGGATCAAGGAAGACCGCACAATCAACCACAGGGATATGACCCCGAACAAGGCGAAACCCAGCAGGGACCAGCCCGCCAGAATCCGTGCCGTCTTCGGTCCGGCCTCGGCCAGACTGGGCCGCCGCGCCGCCCAGGCGGCGATGCCGCTGCCCAGGCCGCACAGGGTGGCGGTGAACAGCGGCACGTACAGGGCATAGCCCACATGGCCGTATTCGCGCTTGAGGATGCAGAACGGGCAATGGTGATGCGGCAATTCGTAGACATAGACCGAGATAGTGGAAATGATCGCCGCCATGCCCATGAAGAACGCCGCCGCCGAGGCCAGCGCCAGCAGCCAGCCCAGGCGCGGCCGCCACAGCACCAGCACGCCCGCGCCCAGGGCCACGGCCAGCGATCCCGCCAGCAGCGACAGCGCCAAGCCATGCGGCAGGGCGGCGACCGAATTGCTGGTGACGGTGACGCCGCCGCCGCTGAACAGGGTGGAACAGCACGAGGTGATGACGTCGGCGCGCAGCCCCAGAAAATAGGCGGCCTGCACCAGGGTCGCCGCCACCAATACCGGCGCCAGGGCCAGCAGCGCGCCGTATTTGACGCGGATCAGCGGGTAATCCCAGCCCTTGTTGTCCACCGCGTCCAGCACCAGCCACATGCCCGCCAGGAAGAACACCGCCAATTTGAGATACAGGGCGGGGAAGCCCCAGGAATCCACCTTGAGGGTGCCGACCGCGCACATGGCGCCGGTGAACAGCGACGCCATGCGGTCGGCGTTGAACACGAACAGCACCAGCGCCGCCGCCTCGGCGGCCATGACGATCTTGAGCAGGGTGACCACCAGATAGGTGCGGCGCTCCAGCCGCAACTGGTCCTCGGACCCGCTGGCCAGATTCCACCGCAGCAAGACCCGACAGGCGAACGGCACCGAGGCGGCGATCATCAGCGCGGCCAGTCCCGACGCCAGCAGCAAGGCGATGATGGCGGGCTGAAACAGCATCAGCGCTGCTCCACCACCACGCCGTCGCGCATGGTCACCACATGATCCACCACCCCGGCCTCGGCCACCAACGGATCGTGGCTGGTCATCAGCACGGTGCGGCCATCGCCCTTCATCTCGGCGACGATGTCCAGGAACTGGGCGGAACGGTCGCTGTCCAGATTGGCGGTCGGCTCGTCGGCGATCACCACCTGGGGATCGTTGACCAGGGCACGGGCGATGGCGACGCGCTGGGCCTCGCCACCCGACAACCACTCGGCCAAGGAATGGGCCTTGGGCCCCATCTCCAGCCGCTCCAACAGGTCCTGCGCCCGCTTGCGCAACGCGCCATGGTCGCCGCCCAGCGGATAGGCCGGGATCATGACGTTTTCCAGGGCGGTAACGCCCTTGAGCAGGTTGAAATTCTGGAACACGAAGCCGAAGGTCGAGCGGCGGATGTCGGTCAGGAAGCGTTCCGGCAACGCCGAGATATCGCGATCGTGCAGCCGCACCCGGCCCGAGGTCGGCCGCGCCAGACACCCCACCATGGTCAGCAGCGTGGTCTTGCCGGAACCGCTGGGACCACGGAACACCGTGACCTTGCCCGCCGGAACCTCCAGATCGATACCCTTCAGCGCCCAGAATTCGTTGGCGCGGCCCTGGTTGAAGGCCTTTTTGACGCCACTCAGATGGATCATCGCATCACCTGATCGGGATCGACGGTGGCGGCACGCCAGATGGGCACCACATTCGCCAGGGTGTAGGGAAAGACGGTGAAGAAGAACAGGGTCGCCACCTGCAACTCGTCCACGAACGGCGTCAGGTGAAAATCCGGGTACAGCACCGCCCAGCCCTTCAGCACCGGTTCGAACAAGGCGGCGCCCCAGTGGAAGACGTGCAGATAGGCGAGCAGATAACCGCCCAGGAAGGCACCCAGCGACACCACCATGCCCTCGAACGCCTTGAGGCGGATGACGTCCGATGTTTCCCAGCCCACCGCCTTGAGGATGCCGATCTCGCGTCGTTCCTCGGCCGACAGGCCCGAGGCCTTTTCCCAGGCGAAAATGCCGAAGGCCAGGATGGCGGCGGACAGCAGCAGCAGCACGATGCCCTCGCGCCAGTCGAACACCGATTCATAGGTGCGCAGGATTTCGTCGCGCAGGATGATGCGGGTATCAGGCAGCGCCGCATCGATCTTTTCCGCCACGGTCCGCACCTCGCGCGGGTTGCGCACGGTGACGACGATGTCGGTGAAACGGCCCTCGGGGATGCCGAACAGGCGGCGGTAATCGCCCTCGGACACCAGGAACAGATCGGCGGTGACCAAAGCGGACTCCTTGGACACCACGCCCTGGATGCGGAACTGCACCAGCTTGCCGTCATGGGCGCGGAAGCTCATCAGATCACCCGGCGCCACGCCGCGCGCATCGGCGACGCCGCTGCCCACCACCGCGCTACCCGGCTCGATGGTCCGGTCGGTCGGCACCATCAGGGTGTAATTGGCCGCCGCCGCCGGGTCGAACAGATAGCCCCACAGCCGCCCCTCGGCACTCTTGACGCCGCGCACGCCCCGGATGGCGTCCAGATGGTCGGCGGGGATCAGATCGTGCCGTCCGGCCACCAGACGCTGCACCAGCACCTCGGGCGTGCCCGCCAGCACCAGCGCCGCCTCGCGCCGCAACGCATGCGCGAACAGCATGACCGAGGCCAGCACCGCCACCACCAGCGTGTAGACCAGGGCCAGCCCCAGGGTCTTGCCCAAACGGCGGCGCAACGAGGACAAGGCGAAATCCAGCAGCGCCCGCTGGCGGTTCAACCATTTCATCAACGGGGTCCTTGCGGCCGGGGCGGCGCCACCAGCGCGCCCGAGGGAAAATGTTCAAACGCGAAGGGATGGTCCTGAAAGGCGGCGTGGCGGTCGGCCTGCGACGGGTGGCGGGTGTAGCGCGCCTCGGTGAACAACGCCAAATCGGTAAGACCCAGCCGCTCCACCTGCGCCGCCCGCTCGGCCAGGGCCGGTTCCGCCGCCCGCAATCCCGCCGCCGCATCGGCGAAGGTGGCGGCCAGGGCGGCAACGCCAAGGGCCAGCAGGATCAGGGCAAGGTCGGCGGGGCGCGGCATGGTCATACTCTCGCAGCGGCCTTCATCAGCACCACGCGCACGGCGGCGGTCAGGCTGGGGCCAAGGCCCACCGCCTGCGACAGCGCGGGCACCAGGATCAACGAGGCCAGGGTCAGGCCGGTGCCCAGCACCAGCGAGCCGGACTCGGTACGGTCGGATTTCGTGGAAACAGTCTTGGTCTGCATGGGAAGCCTCCGGTCACACGGGAAGACGACATTCCGCGCCAAAGCGGGCGCGGGTCACTTCACGCGGCGGCGGGCGGTCCCCGTGACGGCAGCGGCGGATGGGCGGCGGCGGGCGGCGGAGTCTGGCGCGACAGCAGCGGCAGGCCAGAGGCCAGAACCGGTACGGGCGCGGCGACGGCGGTGGAAACCGGCAACGACAGCAGACGCTCGCCCAGCGACACCATGCAAATCGGGCATTGGGCGCAATCCTGCGCCGACGGCAGCGACGCCTGTCCCTGATCGTCCACATGCACCGAACAGGTGGGGGCGAACAGCCCTTCGGCGGTCAGGTCCGACGCCTGGGCCTGGGGCAACGGCGCCGCCAGTTGCAGCAGCAGCGCCAGCACGCCGACCCACGCGCCCAGGCGGCCAAAGGCGGCCCGGAACACGGCAAGGCTGGACGAACTGGACCTGCGGAACGGCATCGGTAACATTCCCCCGGCGCGCATGACGGACATCATCTTGCACGCCCGGCGACATTTAACACATTGACCGGCGTCAAACCAGACACGGCGTCAGGCCTTGGGCAACGTCACCACCGCCAGCAAGCCGCCGCCCGGCGCGTCGCCCAATTGGATCTGCCCATGATGGGCCTGGACCACGTCCTGAGTGATGGTCAGGCCCAGGCCGGTGCCGCCGGTCTGGCGATTGCGCGAGGTTTCCAGGCGCATGAACGGGCGGAACGCCTCGTCCCGCTGATCGGCGGGAATGCCCGGCCCGTCATCGGCGATGCTGACCACCAACGCCCGCTCCTGCTCGGACAGAGTAACCTGAACATTCGTGCCGAACTTGCAGCCGTTCTCGATCAGATTGGCGAAGGCCCGGCGCAGGGCCACCGGGCGGCCGTCCAAACCGGCATGGTCCGGCCCGCGATAATCCACGGAATGCCCCGCATCGGCGGCGGTGTCGCACAGGCTGATCAGCATGGCGGCCAGATCGACGGCGCTGCGCGGTTCGTCCTTCAGACGGTTGCTGGCGAAGGTCAGGGTGGCGCTGACCATGGCCTCCATGTCGGCGATGTCCGACAGCACCTGCCGCCGCTGGTCCCGATCCGGCACATATTCGGCGAACAGCCGCAACCGGGTGAGCGGCGTGCGCAGGTCGTGGCTGATGGCGGCGATCATTTGCAGACGGTCGTCCACGAAGCGTTTCAGGCGCCGCTGCATGGCATTGAAGGAATTGCCGATGGCCCGCAATTCCGGGGCATTGAACTCGCCCACCAAACTCAACTCACGGTCTCGGCCCAGTTTTTCCGCCGCCGCCGCCAGATCGTCCAGCGGCTTGACTACGCCGCGCGCCAGCCAGATGGAAAACAGCGCGATGGCCACCACCGCGCATAACGGCAGCACCACGTTGCGCACCATGCGCATGCCTTCGTTGCCATCGCCGCGCGGCGTGACCAGCAGCCATTGATCGGGGGCGACATGCAAGGCGATGCGCAGATCGCTGCTGAGCATGTTGCTACGCCGTTCGTCAAACACGTCGATCATCACCGTTGGCAATTCCGGCACGATGATGACCAGCGACCGCACCGAGCGTTCCGGGTCGTCCAATTCGGTGGCCATCATCACCACGTCGTCGGGCGTCAGCCCCAGCGAAGCCGCGATGCGAAGGCGCAGATCCGCGAACGCACCCATACGGGCGATATCGTTATGAAAGAACTCGCGCAGGCGTCCGCGCCACAGATTCAGGGTGAAATCCGGCGGCGCGTCCAGCACCGTGGCAGCCAGCCAGCGGCGGCTGGCAAGACCGTGCAGCCGTTCCGTCCGCTCCGCAACCGGTGCGGCGAGCGCCGCGTCGCGGATGTCGCGCAGTGCCTCCACCAGCCAGTCCCGTTGCAGGAACATGATCTCGGGCGGGCGGATGATCAGCGGCATGGCCTCGTCCGCCGCCTTCACCGCCAGCAAGCTGAAAACGATGACCAGCGCGATGCGCGGCGCCAGCCGCAGGCGGGACCACAGCGGCACTCTCATGCCACCGCCTCCGGCTGCGGCGTGACCATGGCGGTGAAATAATAGCCCTCGTTGCGAATGGTCTTGATCAACGACGGTTCCTGCGGGTCCACCTCGATCTTGCGGCGCAGACGGCTGATCTGTACGTCGATGCTGCGGTCATAGGATTGGTGGCTGATGCGGCCACGGGCCAGATCCATCAACTGATCGCGGGTCAGCACGCGCTGCGGATATTCCAGGAACGCCAGCAACAGATCGAACTCGCCGCTGGTCAAATCGGTCAGCACCCCGGCTGGCGAGGTCAGGGTGCGGCGGTTGGTGTTCAGGCGCCATCCGGCAAATTCGTAGATAGTGGCGGCCGGGCGCTCGGCATTGGTGCTGGCGGCACCCAGGCGCCGGGTGACGGCACGGATGCGGGCCAGCAATTCGCGTGGATTGAACGGCTTGACCACATAATCATCGGCGCCGATTTCCAGGCCGATGATGCGGTCGGTGTCGCCGCTGAGCGCCGTCAGCAGGATGATCGGTACCGGGCTTTGCGCCCGCATGCGGCGGCATAGCGACAGCCCATCCTCGCCCGGCATCATGATGTCCAGCACGATCACGTCGATGCGCGCGCCCTCGCACACCGCAAACATCTCGCGGCCGTCGCAGGCTTGGCTGACACGCAGGCCGTGATCGGTCAGGAACCGCGCCAGCATGGTTCGGATGCGGTGGTCGTCATCGACGATCAGGACATGGGTGCCGGTCGGGGCCAAAAGGCGGTCTCCGCGTTCTCCTGACGCCACTATACCAGCCGCTGCCGTCCCCGCCACGGCCCGGCAACATTCTGAAACACATGGATACGCCGCCGAAATACCGGTGGCGAGAGCGCGGGCTAGGATGCGACGGTTTCCAACTCCGTGACGAGTCGCCCCATGAAGATGCCCCCCCTTGCCGCCACCGCCCTGTTGGGGCTACTGCCAATCGCCACCCAGGCCCAGCAGGTGGCCACATCCTACAATCCCGGCCAGCCGCAGGTCGCCGCCCCGGTCACCACCCCCGAGGCCCCGGCCACCCAGCCCGACTGGAACATCCGCCTAGGCGCGGGCGCCCTCTATCAGCCGAAATACGAAGGCAGCAACCAGTACAAGGCCGCGCCGCTGCCCATGCTGATGATCAGCTATCGCGATCTGGTGTTCCTGCGCGGCCCCATGCTGGGCGCCAATGCGATCACCTGGAAGGGACCGCGCCCCAGCGACAAGCTGCAAATCGGACCGCTGGTCCGGTACCAGCCAGGCCGCGACCAGGACGACAGCAGCGCCCTTCACGGCATGGGCGATATCGACTCGGGGGTCGAGTTGGGCGGTTTCATCACGTACAGCACCGGCCCGTGGTCGGCGGGTCTGACCCTGTTCCGCGACGTCAGCGGCAGCCATGACGGCACCACCGCCAAACTGTCGGCGGGCAACCGCCTGCCGCTGGCGCCGAAATGGACGCTGCGCAGCGAGATCGCCACCACCTGGGCCGACGACGCCTATACCGAAACTTTCTTCGGCGTGACCGCCGCGCAATCGGCGCGCAGCGGCCTGCGGCAATACCAGCCCGAAGGCGGCTTCAAGGACGCGGGCCTGACCCTGGACCTGGATTACAGCCTGACCGACCATTGGGGCATCACCACCCGCCTGGGCTACAAACGCCTGCTGGGCGACGCCGCCGACAGCCCGCTGGTCAAGGACCGCGGCTCAGCCGACCAGTTGAATGGCGGCCTGTTCGTCACCTACAAATTCTGAAGCATCCAACGCGCGCGGTCCCATTGGGGGCCGCGCGTGATGGCGTCGGGCGTGGTCTGGACCCGGAAAAATGGAAAGCCCCCGAAACCGTTAGGTTTCAGGGGCTTAGATGGTGCCCAGGGGCGGAATCGAACCACCGACACTGCGATTTTCAGTCGCAGAAAACAGAACAAAACGGGAATAAAATAGCAGAACATATCGCAACGTCATCACCTCACAATCATTTGGTATCATTGACATTTTTAGCAGACATGTGAACATGCGCGAACTTGAGGTAACGGGGCAAAACACCTCAATCTGTTACCTCAGTGTTACCTGGGAGCGATCACGCGATATGACAAAAAGGCTCACCGACGCGAGTGTTTCCCGCTTCACCATTCCCGCAACGGGACAGGAAGAGCATTGGGATGCGGCCATCTCCGGTTTCGGCATCCGCATCACCGCCAAGGGCCGCCGCTCGTGGGTGCTGATGAAGCGGCTCAAGATCGACGGCAAGCCCCTGGTGCGCTTCACCTTGGGGGAATACCCCGCCATGCCGCTGGCCGACGCCCGCAAGAAAGCCGGGCAATACATTGACATCATCGGGGCCGGTGGCGATCCCCGCGAGGAAGAGGAAAAGCAGATCGCCGCCACCGAGGCCCGCCGCCGCAACACCTTCGAGGGGGTGGCGGGTGAATTCATCGAAAAATACGGCAAACGGCAAATCCGCTCATGGGCGCGGGTGGAACGTTCGCTTGAGCTGCACGTCATGCCGCATTGGCGCAACCGTCCCATCGATTCCATCACCCGGCGCGACGTCAACGACCTGTTGGACAAGTTGGTGGAGGGTGGACTTTCCGTCCAGGCCAACCGGGTCTTGGCCTATATCCGCAAGCTCTTCAACTGGTGCATCGAACGCGGCATCCTGGACACCTCCCCGGCTTTCCAGGTCAAGCCGCCCGCCGCCGAACAGCCCCGCGAACGGGATTTGAAGGCCGACGAGATCGCCGCCCTGTGGCCCGCCTTCGCCAGTCTGGGCGAGCCCTTCGGCCCCTACATGCAAATCCTGTTGATCCTGGGGCAGCGCCGCAACGAAGTGGCAAGCATGCGCTGGCAGGACATCGACCTTGAGCGCGGGGAATGGACCTTGCCCCGCGAACTGACCAAGGCCAAGCGCACCCACATCATCCCCTTGCCGCAAATGGCGGTGGACATCCTCAAGACCATTGAGCCCGTGAGCTACCGCCCCTCGGCGGGCAGGCCATCCATAGTCTCGGATTTCATCTTCACCACCACCGGGGAAACCCCCATTTCCGGCTTTGGCCGGGTCAAGGCCCGGATCGACAAGGCGGCGGCGGAAGCCCGGAAACAGGAAGAGCGCGACCCGGTCGCCCCCTGGTGCCTGCACGACTTGCGCCGCACGGCGGCAACCCGCATGGCCGAACTCGGGGTGCCGGTCGAACATATCGGGCGAGTTCTCAACCACGCCCCACGCGGCATTACCGCCACGGTGTACGACAAGCACACCTACATTCCGGAAAAGCGCCGCGCCCTGGACGTGTGGGCCGACTACCTGAAAAGCATTGTTGCCCCCGAGGACGGGGGCAACGTGGTCAAACTGCGTGTGTAACTATACCGCCCGACGGCGCAGCAACGGGCGGAAGCGTCAACCGCCGACCATGTCGAGGAATTCGCGGGCCGTCACCACCAAGGCGTTGCCATAGGTCGGCGCGGTGAAATGGGCGGTGTTACCGGTGACGATGGCATCAGCGTTGCCCACATGGGCCGCGATCACATAGACGAGATCGTCGGCATCCACCATTTCTTCGGTCTGGGGCGGATTGGCCGGGATGGTCAAATAATCCGCCCGCAACGCCACTTCCTCGATCAGGGCATGCATACGCATGCGGATGCCCTCGGAGAATTTCCGATACCCGGCGACCCGCCGGTATTCGTCCAAAATCTCTTCGCTGATCAGGATGGTGTGATTGTCCCGCGCCTCGGCGATGGCACGCAAACAAACACCGCCCGAAATGGCGGCGGAAACGAGGATGTTGCAATCGATCAGAACGCGCATGGGGGCGGGGGATTACTTGGCAGGATTGCGGCGCTCTTGCCGCACTTCGTCCACGGCCTGGATGGCATAGGCCATCACCTCTTCCTCGCTCATCCCCGCAAATTGCGGATCGGTCGGGTACTGGTCGAGGATCGCCGACAGGCGGGCCAATTCGGCTTCCCGCACTTCCTTGGCGTCCACGTATTCCACCTGCACGCGCACGCGCCGACCGGGGCGAAAACCGGCCTTGACGACGGCATCGCGGATACCTTCGACGCTGGTTTCAAGGGTGGCCTGTTGGGCGTTCGTGCTCATGGCTCGGTACCGGTTAGCAGCTATTGCTTCATATTATACGCGCACACGCCGATTTTCCAAATTTATCGGATGGGAGGTTAGGTCCTGTTGACAAAGGCCGGTAGCCAGAGCTTTGCTGCGGCCAGATGCAGGAAAGCGAGGAAGGATTTTGCGGTTTTGTCGTAGCGAGTGGCGATGCGGCGAAACTGCTTGAGCCGGTTGAACA